>Ga0073932_1005017_pt1 | contig 14851 bp, 8 predicted proteins | sample DewCreD2012metaG_FD_76967 | JGI IMG/M metagenome (GOLD analysis project Ga0073932, IMG submission 76967) | Hot spring sediment bacterial and archeal communities from British Columbia, Canada, to study Microbial Dark Matter (Phase II) - Dewar... ... | reverse complement strand
TCGGTCATCCGGGCGGGCGTCTGCGGCTTGGGCGTGGCGTTGGACCAGTTCCAGGCCTCGGCGAGGTTCCAGCTCGTGCAGCCGCCGCACGTCGCCCACAATCCGAGAAGAGCCAGGCCAGACAGGAACGTTCGGAGCCCCGAGGGGGCGCGGTGGGGCGGCTTATCCGGGGTTTGCTTGCTGCTCATCATCAAGGATCGGTCGCGCGCCATGAGTGAAACCGCGGCATGGGGCGGGCCGCGTTCCAACGTCGGTCCACCCCGCGACGCCGCCTATTTCGTCTTTTCCATTGTGGACGAATCCGGCGGCGGGTCGGTTTCGTATTCCGCCGGAACCACGGGGGAGGCCTTGCCGCGACTCGCCGAGGGCTTGGGGGGCGGGGGGGAATCGGGCAGGGGCAGCGAGGGCGGGATCGCTTCCAAGCCCGGCGCCTCCTCCGGCCCGGTCTTCTTGTTCTTCAGCGGCTTCGGCGGCGGCGTTTCCCCGTTGGGCACGCCGCGTGGGTTGGTGTCGGGGTAGATCACCTGCCCGCCGTTTTTCGTCAATCCGAGGTCCCCGTGGACCTGGTACACGTCTTCCAGGCACCAGTGCATGCGCGCCGATTCGAGCCGCTTGATCCGCTCGGCCTCCTCTGGCGAGCGGACGACGTGCGGCGTGAGGATGATCAGCAATTCGGTTCGCTTGTTCTGGGTAAGGTGGTACTTGAACAGGTTGCCGAGCACGGGCACGTCGGCAAGATACGGGACCTTGCGCTGGACTTTGCTCGACGTCCGCGTGATCAAACCGCCGAGCACGATCGTTTCGCCGTCCCGGGCGCTGACCGTGGTCTGCGCCATGGTCGTGTTGAAGCTCGGCGAGCGGATCACCGTGGATCCGGAAATGGACACGGGGATGCCCTCGGCCTCCGGGCCGACGTCCGACTTCTCCGCGTCGATCTCCATGACGACCATGCCGTCGGGACTGATCCGCGGGGTGACGCCGAGGATCAGGCCTACGTTGACCAGATCGATCGTGTTGGCCTGCCCAATCTGGTTCACTTGCGTGCCGGTGATCCGGGGAACGCGTTTGCCGATCTGGATGAAGGCGGGCTGGTTGTCGAGAGTCATGATTTGCGGCCGGCCGAGGACCTCCAAGCGCTGCGATTCCTGAAGCGCGCGGATCAGCACGCTCACCGACTCGCTGGAGGCCGAAAGCACCAGCCCGCCAAACCCCAACTCGTTGTTCAGCCGTCCCAGGCTGAAGCTCGACAAGCCCTGGCCGCCGACGAGATTCGACTGGGCCAGCGCCCTGTTGCTGCCGGCGTTGCCCAGCTCCTGGTTGTTGAAGTTGTAGCCCGGCGTGTTCGTGGCCGAGACGATCTCCTGCCGCGTCTGCGTGATGATCCCCGACGGCGTGCTTTGCTGCGTGGAGTTGGTGATCGTGAAGATCTTGTCCAGCAGGCTGCGGTTGAAAAGCACCGAGTCCTGGAGGCCGAGTTCCATGCCGAACTCGTCGGTGTCGCGCAAGGTCAGATCGGCGATCAGCACCTGGATCATCACCTGCGGCGGCTGGGCGTCGAGCTTTTCGACCAGCTCGCGGATCTCCTCGAAAAAGCGGGGCGTGGCGCTGATGATCAACGAGTTGCTCACCGGCTCGGGCACCACCACGACTTCGCTTTCGAGCTGCTGGAACGGATTCAGCGCGCCGGGCACGGCGGCCTGCACCTGCCGCTCCGTGCGAAGGAAATCATTGACGGCCACCGCCACGTCGTTGGCCGGCGAGTTCTTCAGCCGGTAGACCTCCGTCTTGCGCTGCTGGACGTCCTGCGTGTCCAGGCGGAGCAGGAGGGCCTCGATGATCTTCAAGTCGCCGGGCGAGCCGACGGCGATGATGCTGTTGGTCCTCGCGTCGCTGGAGAAGCGCATCGGGACCATCGCGCTTTCCCCCTCCGCGACCGACAACTGCGCCCCGCCCGCCTGCGACGGAAGCAGCGCCCGCAGCATTTGAATCATCGCGTTCGCGTCGCCGTTCTGGATGCGGAAGACCTTGATCTGGGCCACGGTCCCGGGCGCGTCGAGTTGCTGAATCAGGGCGGCCAGCAGGTCCATGCTCTCCGCCGGGGCGGCCACGACCAGCGTGTTCAGCCGGGTGTCGGGCGTGATCCGCACGTCGTTGAGAATGCCCGACTTGAGGATCCGCTCCCCCTTGGGATCGACGGTCAAGAGTTCCAGGGCGGCGGACTTCTCCCCGCCTCGGCCTCCGCCGCGTGCCGCGTCGATCGCCCCTTGCAGCGTGGCGTAGACGTCGTTCGCCAGCGTGTTCTGGAGCTTGAACACCCGGGTCTGAAGGACCGCCTCGGCCGTGTCGGTGTCGAGCTTCTGAACGAGGAGTTCGACTTCCGCCAGGTCGCGGGGAGCGGCGTCGACGACCAGGGCGTTGGTCCGCGGGTCGGAGGCGACGCGGACCCGCGGCGCCAGCCCCCCGCTCCGCCCCTGGAAAAACTCCTGGATCGTGCTGGCCACCGTGGTCGCGGAAGCATGCTTCAGCCGGAACACCCGCTGCTGCGTCTCGGCCGACACCGGCTGATCCAACTTGGCGATCAACTCCTTGGCCGCCTTGACCGCCTCGCCCCAACCGATCAACAGCAGGGCGTTGGGCTTGACCAGCGGCGTGACGCTCACCCGCCCCTGCCGCCCGGCGATCAAGTCCCGCTCCACCTGCTGCACGATCGTGCTGAGCGACTCGCCGCGCACGTGGCGAAGCAAATAGACCTCGATCACCGGCTGGGTTTCCGCGCTGAGCCGCTCGATCTCCTCGATGATCCGTTTGAGTTCCTGCACGTCCCGGTCGCGCCCGCGAAGGATGATCACGTCGAGGTCCGGCAGTGTCTCGATTTCGACATCCGGCCCGAATTCCCGCAAACGCTCCCGCCGCATCTCCGCCTCGGCCGCTTCCTCGGCCGGGGCGCGGGCTTTCGGCTTGCTGGTCGGCGCTTCCGGCGCGGCGGCTTCCGGCGCGGCGTCGCCCGCCGCCGAAGCCGCGCCCCCTGGCGGCTGAAACAAGTAGCTCACCAGTTCGATGCCGGCGTGCGAGCGGAGCCGTCCCTGATCTTCTCGGGCAGGCCGCGAGCCTGGCGCCTGGAGCGGTCGCGGGCCCGCGCCCGTTGCACCGGCGCGATAGGCCTCGACGGCCTCGCGGACCTTGGTGGGATCGGCGTGGCGAAGCAGGAGGGCCTGCGAGATTCGCCCCTCCGCCTGCCCTCCCCCATCGAGGTGCTCCACCAACCGGCAGAACTGGCCGACCAGGCCCGCCGTGCCGGCAATCTGGATCTGGCGTCCTTGGCGATCGAAGGAAATCTCCGCCTTGCGGCCCGAAGCGTCGGAGAACCGGTAGGTCCGGTCCTGGCCCGTGGGAACGAGCCGCGGCCCGAGCAACTCCCGGAGCATGGTCTCGATGCGTTCGGCGGGCAGCTTTCGCAGGGGAACGGAGCGTTGCACCACAGGGGAAGGGCTGTCCGGTCCAAGCCCCGCCGGCTTGATCTTCGCTTCCGCCGCTTTCGACCTCGTGGGGCCGAGCCGGCTGGCGATCTGTTGATGAACGCGGGGCGGGGCAAGGACGAGGATTTGGCCCGATTGCGGATCCGCGGCGACGCGGACGTCCTCGCGATCCGCGTAAATGGCCCTTAGTTCCGACACTGCCGCGTTGCGGTCTCCTTCGTCGCACGGATAGCCCTTGACCACCGGCTTTTCTTCTTTCTCTCGTGGTGGCGCGGCTGGCGTTGTCGGTTGGTCGAGCGTGGCTAGCAGGTCCCGAACGATTTGCTGCACGCGTTCGTTTCCGCGCACCAAGACCTGGTTGGCTCGCGGATCGGCCAGCACATGGGTCTCGGCCCCCGTGCGCGCGAGCATCTCGACCAGGACTGCTTCCACGTCCGCGGCGGCCTTGTGTTTCAGCGCATAAGCATGGTATTGCGGCGCCGAGGGCGCCTGAGCGAGCACGACACTCCCCCCAGCCGCTAGCGCAAGCAGCGCCGCGCCCCAGGCAGTCCCAAGAAACCGGCAGCCGGCCGCACGAAAGGGATTTTTCACGCGCCTACACTCGGATTTGGACCATCGTGGCGAACGCATCGTGGGGCGGGAATCCACCCCGGGAAAGGCAGGCGGATGGTAGACTTCCGGCCACGCTTATTCAAGATCATTTGCGGCATGATTTTGCTGATTCCTGAGAATCTAGAAAACTTAGGCAATTTTCTGGGCGCGCCTGGATCCACGATTCCAGGGATGGACGCCCTGGGGCGGCGACGAACCCTGCCCGGCCGCATCGCTCTCCGCCTGTGAGCGTTCGCAGGCGCGAGAGGCCCTTTTCTCAGCCGTTTCGGACCAAAGAAGCACCTGCCCCCCAGCGTGCGAAGGGGGCAGTCCAATTTCGGGGACTTCGCCGCGAACATCGGGACACTGCCCGCGAACGGCTACCCCCTTCCCGGCAACGGCGTCAGTCCCCGTCAACGGCGGTCTCCGCCTGGACGAGGCGGAAGAAGTTTTCCAGCAACTCCGGGCCGGGCAGACGCGGCATCGGCCTTGCTTCCGCCGAGGACCAATTCATCGCCAACACCAAGGGAAGCCAGCGGTAGGGACTGGTTCCCACGCCGTCGGCGAATCGGCGTACTACATGCGAAAAATGGATCGGCATGGCAAGGCGGTCGATTTCGTGCCGGGCCGGATCCGCGCATCGCTCCGGCGGCGAGGTGACCGAATACTCCCGACAGACCAGCGGGCGTTGGGCGTGGATCAAGCAGGATTCCTCTTCCAGGAAAGGGCACTCCACGCCGCAGGCGAAGTAGTCCGCCGTCAGCCGATCCCCCTCGGTTGGAGCATTTTGACCGATTGCATTAAGCAGCCGCTCGCGCAGGCCCTTGCGCTCCAACTCCGCGCAGGCCATTTGGAATCTGGCGAGGATGTGGGCACGGCGTTCCGGCGGCGTCAGGGCGAGGGACTCGGCGAGGTATTGGGCTTCGATCTCGCTGATCGGCACGAGTTGGCGGCAGCAAGCCCCACAGCCCTTCTTGCATGAAATCGCCTTGCCTTGGCGCACGGCCTCCTTCTCGCAGGCCGAAACGAGGGCATCGTCCAGGGCCATCAACGTCGGCAGCAGATCGACCGGACGAATCGGCTCGGCGGGGACGCGGATCTCGATTCGCAGCACGTCGTTGCCGGCCTTCAAGGCAACGCGCCACGCCCTCCACGAAGACTCGCTTTCGGTCGTCACGACGGTGCCCTTTGAAGAAAATGCCTGCCCGGCGACGGATAGGGTTCACTGGCACCCGCCGCGGCATGCCCCCAACGCCCCTTTGTGGACAGGCAGCCGACACGTGGCGGCAGGCACGTTCGAACGCCATCGCTCACGCCACGACCTGGAGGGCCACGCTCCGTCGTGGCCGAAATCAACCCCTTGCGGCCGAAATCGACGCTGTCTTGGCCGAAATCGACGCCCTTGTGACCGAAATCAACACCCTGACGGACGCGACGCAAGGCGACTGTCCTTGCCGGCCGCGCCGTTCAGACTCGGGGGCGCTCGGTGTAGTGGGTGTGCAGCAAGCGGTGCGACATCTCGCCGTAAGGCTTGCCGAGGAATTCCTCATATAGCGCGAGGACGTCCGGATTCTCGTGGCTCTTGCGGAGCCGCTTGCCCTCGTCCTCGCGGTAGATGGCGCGGAGCCGCGCCTCGCGCACGCGGTTGTCGGTGAAGCGGGGCTGTCCGCCGCCGCCGATGCAGCCGCCCGGGCAGGTCATGACTTCCACGAAATGATAGGCTTTCTCTCCGCTCTGGATTGCACGGATGACCCGCTCGGCGTTGCCCAACCCGTGGGCCACGGCCACGTTCAGCGTCGCCCCTTCGAGGAATTTCCAGTCGTCCAGCGCGCCCTCGATGGTCAGCGACGCCTCCTTGACGCCCTCCAGACCGGCGATGGGCTTGACGTGCAGATTGTCGCCGGGGAGGGGCCGACCGGTGACGACTTCGTGGACCGTGCGGAGCGCGGCCTCCATCACGCCGCCCGTGTTGGCGAAGATGTCGGCCGCTCCGGTGGACATGCCCAACGGAGCGTCCATCTCGTCGTCCGGCAGGGCGCGGAAGTCGATTCCCGCGGCCCGAATCATCTTGCCCAGTTCGCGCGTCGTGAGCGCCACGTCCACGTCGCGCACCCCGCTGGAGTGCATTTCCGGTCGTTGGCACTCGAACTTTTTCGCGGTGCAGGGCATGATCGAGACGACAAAGATGTCTTCGGGCCGCTTGCCGAGTTTCTTCGCGTAATACGTCTTGGCCACGGCCCCGAACATCTGCTGCGGCGACTTGCAGGTGGAGAGGTTGGGCAGCAGGTCGGGATGGAAATACTCCATGAACTTGATCCAGCCGGGCGAGCAGCTCGTGAACATCGGCAGGGCGGCGGGCTGGCGCTGGACCAAGACCTTGCGGAGGCGGACCAGCAGCTCGGTCCCTTCTTCGAGGATCGTCAGGTCGGCGGCGAAGTTCGTGTCGAAGACGGCGTCGAAGCCCAAGCGGCGCAACGCGGAGACCATCTTCCCGGTGACCAGCGTGCCGGGCGGGTAGCCGAAGCACTCGCCCAAGGCCGCGCGGATCGCCGGAGCGGTCTGGACCACGACGTGGTTGTCGGGTTTGTCGATGGCGCGCCACACCTCGTCGATCTGGTCGCGCTCGGTGATCGCGCCGACCGGACAAATGGCCGCGCATTGCCCGCACTGGACGCAGGGGACGGTGTCCAGGTCCCGGTTGAAGGCCGGGCCGATCACCGTGTCGAAGCCGCGATTCTGGGCCCACAGCGCTCCGACCCGCTGCATCTCGTTGCACACCGACACGCAGCGGCGGCACTTGATGCACTTGCCGTTGTCGCGGACCAAGGCGGGCGTGGAGACGTCGATCCGCTTGCGCGTTTTTTCGCCCTCGTAGGCGATTTCGCGGATGCCCAACTCGGCGGCCAGCCCCTGAAGCTCGCAGTCCTCGCTGCGGTCGCAAATCTGGCATTCGCCGTTGTGCTCGGACAGGAGCAGCTCCACGACGGTCCGCCGCGCCTGGCGCACGCGGCGGGTGTTGGTGAAGACCTTGATCCCCTTGCTGGCGGGCATCGAGCAGGCGCTAACCAGGTTCCGGTTGCCCTCGATCTCCACCACGCACACGCGGCAAGCCCCGATGGGTTCCAGGCTTTCCACGTGGCAAAGCGTCGGGATGCGGATCCCCGCCTTTCTCGCCGCATGGAGGATCGTCGTCCCTTCCGGCACCTCGACGGGACAATTGTTGATCCAGAGCGATATCATGCGTTTTCCTTGCGTCTCAAGGTCCGTTGCCGCGCTTTCCATAATCGCACCGCAAGCAGCGCTTGGCCTGGCGGACCGCCACGGCTTCGGGCCACGGTTGCTCGACTTCGTCGAAATTGTGGCGGCGGCGGTCCACGGAGATCAGGTGCAGCCGTTCGCGGGGAACGTCGAGCGGATCGGCGTCGGGGTCGAAATGGGTGTCGACCGGCTTGGTCTCCCGCCAGAAGGCGTGATTCTTGCCCGTCAGGTACAGGTCGATGCCCACCGCCGCCCGCTCGCCCGCCGCCACGGCCTCCACCACCGACGAAGGCCCGCTCACCATGTCTCCTCCCGCGAAGATCCATTTCTCCGACGTTTGCCCGGTCACCGGGTCGGCATGGATGAATTCGCGGCCGCGGGTCTGGAAGGTCGTGTCGTTACAGAGCTTCTTCAGGTCCAGCGTCTGCCCCACGGCCACGAGCACCTGATCGGCCTTGATGACGAAGGCGTCGCCGGCTTGTTCGGGCCGGCGGCGGCCGGAGCGATCGAACTCGCCCAGGCGCATCGGCATGCACTTGATGCCGGCCACTTTGCGGCCTTCGACCACGACTTCCATCGGAGCGGTCAACAGGCGCAGGACAACGCCCTCGTGCTCGGCCTCCTCGATTTCTTCCTCGTAGGCCGGCATGGCCTCGCGCGAGCGCCGATAGACGACGCTGACGTTTTCCGCGCCCAGGCGGAGCGCGGTCCGGGCGGCGTCGATGGCCGAGTTCCCGCCGCCGATGACCACCACGTTCTTGCCCACCGGAACCGAGCCGCGCTGGTTGTAGGTGCGGAGAAAATTCAGCGCGTCGGTGATCCCTTCCGCGTCCTCCCCGGGAATGCCCAAACGAACGCCGAGCGGGGCCCCCACGCCGAGGAACGCCGCGTCGTATCCCGCCGCACGCAACGCCTTCAACGTGAAGTCCACCCCCAGGATCGTGTTCGTGATGATGTCCACCCCCATGCGCTCGATCATGCGGACCTCGCGGGCGACGATCTCGCGGGGAAGCCGGTAGGCGGGAATCGCCTGGACGAGCATTCCGCCGGGACGGGCGGATCCCTCGAACACGGTGGGCCGGTAGCCGAGCCTCGCCAGGAAGTAGGCGCAGGAGAGGCCGGCGGGCCCGGCGCCGACGATGGCGATCTTCCGCTTCGCGTTCCGCTCGTTTTCCAGCACCTCCGGCAATTGGATGGTGACTTCCTGATCGGCCATGAACCGCTTGACGCCGCGGATCGACACCGGCGCGTCGAGCGTGCGCCGCCGACATTTGTCCTCGCAGGTGTGGAAGCAGACGCGGGAGCAGACGGCCGCGAACGGGTTGCGCTCGCGGTGAAGGCGCAGCGCCTCCGCGTAGCGCTTCTCGCCGACCAGAGAAAGGTAGCCGGGAATATCCACGTTGGCCGGGCAAGCGCTCTCGCAGGGGGCGTGGACCAGCGCCGCGCACACCCCGGCGCGGCATCGCTTGTCGCGGATGTGCTCGACGTACTCGTAACCAAAGTGCCGGATGGTGGAAAGCACCGGATTCGGCGCGGTCTGGCCAAGGCCGCAAAGCGACATGTCCTTGATGACTTCCCCCAGCTCGACCAGCCGGTCGATGTCCGCTTCCTCGCCCTTGCCGTCGCAGATCCGCTGCACGATCTCCAACATCCGCTTCGTGCCCACCCGGCATGGCACGCACTTGCCGCACGATTCTTCCTGGACGAACTCGAGGAAGTAGCGGGCCACGTCGACCATGCAGCTATCCTCGTCCATGACGATCAGGCCGCCCGAACCCATGATCGCCCCGAGTTCGGCCAGCGATTCGTAATCCAGGGGAACGTTCAGGAACTGCTTGGGAATGCAGCCGCCGGACGGCCCGCCGATCTGCGCGGCTTTGAACTCCTTGCCGCCGGGAATGCCGCCGCCGATGTCGAAGATCAGGTCCCCCAGCGGCATGCCGATGGGCACTTCGACCAGGCCCGCGTTGTTGATCGCCCCCGCCAAGGCGAAGACCTTGGTCCCCTTGCTTTTCGGCGTGCCATAGGACGCGTACCACGCCCCGCCGTGGAGCAGGATGGCCGGGATGTTGGCGTAGGTTTCCACGTTGTTCAACAGGGTGGGCGCCCCCCAGAGGCCCTTTTGGGCCGGGAAGGGCGGGCGGGGACGCGGCTCGCCGCGGTTGCCCTCGATCGACGTGAGCAGGGCCGTTTCCTCGCCGCACACGAACGCGCCGGAACCCATCCGGATTTCCAACTGGAAGTCCAAGCCCGACCCGAGGATGTTCTTGCCCAACAGCCCGCATTCCCGCGCCTGCTCCAGGGCCACGTTGAGGCGCTGGACGGCCAAGGGGTACTCCGCCCGAACGTAGATGAAGCCCTGGGACGCGCCGATCGTCGCGCCGGCGATGATCATCCCTTCGATGACGCTGTGGGGATCACCTTCGAGCACGCTGCGGTCCATGAACGCGCCGGGGTCGCCCTCGTCGGCGTTGCAGACCACGTATTTCACGTCGCCGGGCGCCTGCCGGGCGAATCGCCACTTCATGGCGGTCGGAAAGCCCGCCCCCCCACGACCCCGCAGCCCGCTGGCCCGGATCGTCTCGATCACCGCCTCAGGGTCGCGGACCGCCAAGACCTTGGCCAGGGCCTGGTATCCGTCGCGGGCAATGTATTCCTCGATCCGCGTCGGATCGATGGAACCGCAGTTGCGCAAGACGATCTTCACCTGGCGGCGGAAAAAGTCCATGTCCTGGGTCATGGCCACGGGCTTGCCGTCCGCCCGCTTGTGCGTCAGCCGGTGGACGATCCGGCGCCGCACGAGGTGCTCGACGACGATTTCCGGGGCGTCCTGGGGCTTGACCCTCTCGTAGAGCACGTCGTCGATCTTCATCACCGGCCCGCCCGCGCAAGGGCCAAGGCAGCCGGTTTCGACCACCGCGACCTTCTGAGAAAGGGCGCGGAGGTCGAGTTCTCTTTCCAAGGCCGCCTTGACCTGGGAGGCGCCCGACGCAATGCAGCCCGCCCCGGCACAGAGCAGAATGCGCTTGTGATGGGCCGCTTCGCGCGCGGCTTGTTCGGCGCACACCGCTTCGCGCAACGCGTTGAGTTGCTCGGCGTTGGCAATCACGCTTCTCACTGGTCGCCTCCCTCGCCTTCTGGTTCCGCTCGCGCGCCCGCCCGACGGTACCGATCGAGCAGCTTGCCGATCTTCGTCGGTTTGACGCGTTGATGGACGTCCTGATCGATCATGATCACCGGGGCCAGGCCGCAGGCGCCAAAGCATCGGCCGACGTCCAGGGAGAACATCCGGTCGGACGTGGTCTCGCCCACCTCCACCCCCAATTCCTCGCGCAGGGCCTGGAGCACGGGCTTGCCGCCGCGGACGTAGCACGCCGTTCCCAGGCACACCCGCACCATGTGCTTCCCACGCGGCACCGTCGTGAAAAACGAATAAAACCCCACCACCCCCGCCACCTCGCTATAGGGCTTGCCCAGCCCCATCGCGATCTTCTTCAGGGCGGGTTCGGGCAAATAGCCGAACATGGCCTGGGTGATTTGAAGGACGGGAATCAACGCCCCTCGCACGTCGCGGTAATCGCGGAGCACCTCATCCAGTCGCGCCAAGAGTTCCTCTTCGGACGCCTCTTCGCATCCGCAAGAAACTGTGGAGTCTGTGCTCATGAAACCCCCTTTCCCATTTCCGCGGGGAAAGCATAATAGAGACAACGGAAGGTTGGCTCGAAATACAATCACGCAGGTTGCCATTCTAAGCGCTAGGCGACCGGGCGTCCAGGTTCGAGGATCCTGGGGCGTGTTTTCTTAACGGCGGTTGCGAAAAAGTGAATCTGCGTCGGACAGGCAGCCTGAAGGCGGGAGCACAAGCCATGAAGGTGCGCGAACTGATTCAATTGTTGGAGCGGTTCGATCCGGAGGCTCAAGTCCGCCTCGGCGTCCACATGCCCGGCCGCGTGATCGAAACCCACGAGCAGCTTTGGGTTGGCGATTACGGCGGCGGACCGCAAATCACCGCCGTCCGCGATTTCCGGCAGTTCTCCGTCTACGTGGGCTGCGGTCTCGAGCAGTTGGTCCGCGATGTGCCCGACCCGAAGACTTTTCTCGGAGAATACGAAACGCCAGAAATCGCCGCGAAGGTGCACGATTTCTTCGTGGTGCACCGGAAGCTGCATCAGCCCTTGGCGTTTCCTGATTTCGATTACGAACGCTGGATCCCGCCGCGGACCGTCACCGGCGAGTACAATCCGCTGATCGCCCAGATCCTCCGCGACAAGCTGCTCAAGGAATAGTTGAGGTCGCGGCAACCGGCGAGGGCCGTGGCGCAGAGACATCCCCTCGCCGTGCGAGGAGCAACCCGAGGCGGGTTGGTTCAGGTTCCACGGTCGCCCGCTTTGCGCATCCACGCCCGGTGGCGGCACGGTTGCTTCGTGGCGAACACGCGATTCGCCCCGCGGCCAACAACGCCGCGGCCGACGACACGGGGGCCGCCTCCGCTGGGCGTGCCTCTTCCCGAGCGGGAAACGCGCGGTTTACTTCGGCGAGTTCTGGCTGACGGAACTTGCGGGCGAGGCCGCCTTGGTTTTTTCGACGGCGAGGCTGGCTGCGGTGACGGCTTGCATCGCGGCCTGAATCTCCTCGCGCGTGAAATAGGGCCGGGTCATGCCGGTGGCGTACTTGTACTGCTTCTTCGCCAGCTCTTCCCAGCTCATGTCGTTGTTCACGTGCCATGCGGCGATCTGCGCGACGCGCTGGCTCAACTCCCGCCGGCCGAGGCTCGCGCAGATTTCGTGAACGACGGGCTTGTCGGTGGCCTGATCGATGGGCTTGATCTCGTATTTCATGCTGGGCCGTGGTTCGGGCTTGCCGTGTTCCAGGCAGACGGTGGTGACCTTGATCTGGCCGACTTTTTCGGGGGCGACGTTGAACATCCCTTGACCGCCCATGCCGCCCATCCCGCCCATGCCGCCCATGCCCATGCCGCCCATGCCGAAACCACCGCCCATCATCTGGCCGCCGCCCATGCCCCCCATGCCGCCATAACCGCCGCCGGCGCCTCCGCGTCGACCGCGGCCGCCGCCCATGCCGCCCATCCCGCCCATCCCGCCCGCGCCCAATTGGGCGAGCACGGGGACGCCGGCGAAGGCCTCGGGCAGCTTGATAGAGAGCGGTCGATCGGTCTTGTTCTTGACCAGCACGGTGGCTTGCGATGAATCCTTGGGGATGAACTGGACTTCGATCTGGCCTTTCTCGATCCCGGCGAACAAATCGATCACCTCGGCCGAGCCCCCCGAACCGCCAGCAGCTTGGGAACGCTCTCCGGCCGCCACAAAGCTGGCAGCGCCAAGCAACGCAACCGTAAGGCAAACGCCGTTCAGCAAGCGCAACCATGGACCGTAGGTCATGGCCAGATACCTCCAAAACGATGGTGCAGCCAGCGGCCCAGTCGCCCTGCGAGGGCCGCCCTCCCCTTCATGTTAATTGCCCAAGCACGGAAAACCAAGCAGAAAATGGAGAATGTGGATGGAACGGATGCCCATCTTAAGGATGGCCAACGCCAGCCATTTCGGGTTGTCCGTCCAGTTTTGGACAGGAAAGCCCCCTCGTATTTACTATTAACTGGGGATGTCAAAGCCGCGCCGCTTGGCGAGGTCGCTACAGTGAGTACGCTCCCGGCTGGTTTTTATTACTCGGCCAGGCCGCCTTTTTCCGCTTGGCGTTCGCTTGAGCGGTATAGTTGACAGGTTTGGAAAACACTCTGTAAACTGCTTGGCTTACGCCAATAGAGTTTGAATTGGCTTACCAAGTCCTTTCGCATGGTTGTCCTTGGATTTAGGAGAGTGGAATGACTGGAAACGCGAGTTCGGGAGGCAGAAACCGGGCATTGAGGCCGCGTCGGCGGCGGGGATCCACCGCCTTGTTGACGGTCGCCGTGTTGGGAATGTTGGCAACCCTGGGCTGGCTCCAGTTCCACCCTCCAACAGCGGGTATTGAGGCAGTCTCTTCCTCCGCCCTTGCCGTGGGCGCGGAGTCTGGCGGCGTGAAGCTCTTGGAGCCGCTGGTCGACGAAAAATACAGCATTTGGGAAAAGATCGCCCTGATCACCAACGTGGTGATTGCGTTGGCCGGTCTGGCATACGCGGTGATGTTGGTCGGCGAGGTGAAAAACGCCGACCAGGGGACGCCGCGCATGCAGGAAATTGCCCAGGCGGTCCGCGAGGGCGCCAATGCCTACCTCTTCCGGCAATTTCGCGTGGTGGGCGTGTTGATCGTGGTGATTACCGCCCTGTTGTACTTCGCCGCGAAGGCGGCGAACGCCGAGCAATCGATTGCCCTGGGGCGGGCGATCGCCTTCTTCATCGGTTCGACGTTTTCGGCCACGGTCGGATTCGTCGGCATGCGCATGGCGACGGTGGGCAATCTTCGCGTGGCCGCGGCCGCGCGGGAAAGCTTCGGCAAGGCCTTGCAGCTAGGCTACCGCACGGGGACGATCACTGGGATGCTCACCGACGGCCTGGGGCTGCTCGGCGGATCGATCATCTTTTTGGTTTACGGCGAACACGCCTACGAGGCGCTGTTGGGCTTCGGCTTTGGCGGGACGCTTCTGGCGTTGTTCATGCGGGTGGGCGGCGGCATCTACACCAAGGCGGCCGACGTGGGCGCCGACCTGGTGGGTAAAATCGAGGCCGGCATCCCCGAGGACGATCCCCGCAACGCGGCCACCATCGCCGACAACGTGGGCGACAACGTGGGCGACTGCGCCGGGATGGCCGCGGATATTTTCGAGAGCTACGAAGTGACCATCGTGGCGGCCATGATCCTCGGCATCGCCAGCTTCGGCCACAAGGGCGTCATCTTCCCCTTGCTCGTCCGCGCCATCGGCGTGGTGGCGAGCATCATCAGCACCTACACGGTGCGGGCGGGCGACAAGGGCACCGCCGCCGAGGCCATGAAGGGCGTGAACCGCGGTTTCGTGATCGGCTCGATCTTGAGCATCGCCGGCTTCATCCTCCTCGGCCTCGTCTACCTGCACTTCGACGCCGCCTATCTGGCCGACTATCCGCAGGCCGCGGCCGGTTTCCCCGGCAGCACGCCCACGGCGGTCGCCGCCGGCCTGCCCTGGTGGGCCAATTTCGGTTTCGGCGGACTCGACATGCGCCCGGCCTGGACCTGCTTGATCGGCATCATCCTCGCCGTGTGCCTCAACAAATGCACGGAATACTACACCGGCACCGAGTTCTCGCCGGTGAAGAGCCTGGCCAAGTCCTGCTCCACGGGCCACGCCACGAACATCATCCAGGGGTTCGCCGTGGGCTACGAGAGCACCGTCGCCGCCGTCTTGATCATTGCCGCGGCGATCATGTGTAGTGCCTTGATCTACGCGGGCACCAATCCCACGTTCATCGCCTTCGGCGTGGCCATGTGCGGCATCGGGATGCTGACGCTGACGGGCAACACCATCTCGATGGACGTGTTCGGGCCCGTGGCCGACAACGCCAACGGCATCGGGGAGATGGGCTACGACAAGGCCG
>Ga0073932_1005012_pt1 | contig 14882 bp, 12 predicted proteins | sample DewCreD2012metaG_FD_76967 | JGI IMG/M metagenome (GOLD analysis project Ga0073932, IMG submission 76967) | Hot spring sediment bacterial and archeal communities from British Columbia, Canada, to study Microbial Dark Matter (Phase II) - Dewar... ... | reverse complement strand
GCGACCTGGGCCAGGTCCACGCCCAGCTCGCGCGCCAGGCGGCGGGCGGCCGGCACGGCGCGCGGCTGGCCGGCGGCCGCCGTCGCGGCCAACTCCACATCGCGCTTTGTCACCCGCCCGCCCGGCCCGGTCCCGGTCACCGCGCCCAAATCAATACCCTTATCGCGGGCCATCTTCTCGGCCACGGGCGTGGCGGCGGGGGGCGCCGGCCGGGGCGTTTCCGCCGGCGGCTGGGCGGGCGTCGTAGAGGCGGCCTGGCGGGATATTTCCTCCGAGATTGCAGCGCCCTGGCCGACGGTCGTAGAGACGGCCCGGCGGGCCGTCTCTACGGCGGCCATGGATTCGTTCGCGCCGCGGATATAGGCGATGACCTCGGTCACCGGCACCGTGTCGCCCTCGGCAAACCGCAGGCCGTCCAGGATGCCGGAGGCCGGCGCCTCCACCTCCATGTTCACCTTGTCGGTGGTGACCTCCGCAATCGGATCGCCCTGCTCCACCGCCTCGCCGGCCTGTTTCAGCCAGCGCACGATCTGGGCCGCCTCCTGCGTGAAGCCGAACTTCGGCATGATGACTTCTTTAGCCACGACGGTTTCCTGTCTGGGCCGCCTCGGTAACGGGCGGACGGTCGTCCGCCCCTACACTTCCCCGCGCGCCAGTTTCCGCGCTTCGGCCGCAATCGTGTCCGCCTGCGGCACGGCGTGATACTCGAGGTTGCGGTTGTACGGGATGGGGATATCCAGCCCGGCCAGCCGCCGCACCGGCGCCTCGAGGTAATCGAAGGCCTCGCTCTCCACGATCCGGCTGACCACCTCGCCGCCGAAGCCGCCCGTCTTCACCGCCTCGTGCACCACCAGCGCCCGCCCGGTCTTCTTCACCGACGCCACCAGCGCCGCGTCGTCCAGCGGGTTGAGAGTGCGCGGGTCCACCACCTCGGCCTCGATCCCGTCCTGCGCCAGCCGCGCCGCCGCCTCCAGCGCGCGGTTGACCATCAGCGACGTGGCCACGATCGTCAGGTCCCGGCCCTCGCGCGCCACGCGCGCCCGGCCGAGCGGCACGGTGTACATGGCCTCCGGCACCGGGCCTTTGGTCTTATAGAGCAGCTTGTGCTCCACGAAGATGACCGGGTTGTCGTCCAGGATGCTGGCCAGCAACAGCCCCTTGACGTCGTACGGCGTGCTCGGCATCACCACCTTGAGGCCGGGGACGTGCACGAACCAGTTCTCCAGGCTCTCGGAGTGCTGGGCGGCGGCGCCGGTGCCCGAACCGCCCGGCATGCGCAGCACCATCGGCACGCTGGCCTTGCCGCCGAACATGAAGCGGATCTTGGCCGCCTGGAGCACCAGCTGCTCCATGCTCAGCGTGACGAAGTCCATGAACTGGATCTCGCCCACCGGCCGCATCCCGGTCAGCGCCGCGCCGATGCAGGCGCCGGCGATGCCGGCTTCCGAGATCGGCGTGTCGATCACGCGCTCCTCGCCGAAGTCCTGCAGCAGGCCGGCCGTCGCGCCGAAGGCGCCGCCGTACACGCCGATGTCCTCGCCGATCAGGAAGACGCGCCGGTCCACGGCCAGCGCCTGGCGCAGCGCCTCGCGCACTGCCTCGACGTACGTGATCTCGCGCGTCCCGGCCGGCGGCTCGACGGCCAGGTTCTCGAGAGCGGGGACCCGGTCAGGCATAGACCCCCTCCGCGATCGAGGCCACCGCCGGCTCCGGGCTGGCCTCGGCGAAGGCCACGGCCTGCGCGATGCGCGCCTGGGCCTCGGCCCGCAGCGCCTCCAGCTCGCCGTCGCTCAGGCCGAGCGCGGCCGCAAAGCGCACGATCGGGTCGCGCTGCTGCCATTCCTTGACCTCGTCGCGCGTCCGGTAGGCCTGCTTGTCGCTCTTGGAATGGCCGCGCCAGCGATACGTCTGGGCCTCGATCAGCGTCGGCCCCTGCCCGGCGCGGGCGCGGGCCGCGGCCTCGGCCACCGCCGTGTACACGGCCACCAGGTCGTTGCCGTCCACGGTGACGCCGGGGAGGCCGTAGGCGGCGGCCCGGTCGCTGATGCGCTCGATGTTGAACGCCTTGCTGACCGGCATCGACATGGCGTACTGGTTGTTCTCGCACAGGTAGATCACGGGCAGGTCCCAGATGCTGGCCATGTTGAGCGATTCGTGGAAGGCGCCCTCGTTGGCGGCGCCGTCGCCGAAGCCCACCAGGCAGACCTGGCCGGTCTGGCGCAGTTTGATGCTCAGGCCGACGCCGACGGCGATCGGCACGCCGCCGGCCACGATGCCGTTGGCGCCCAGGTTATTGGCGTCCACGTTGGCGATGTGCATCGAGCCGCCCCGGCCGCGGCAGTAGCCGGTCTCCTTGCCCATGAACTCGGCCATCATCGCGTCCACGTCGCTGTCGAACCAGGCCAGGCAGTGGCCGTGGCCGCGATGGTGGTTGAGCAGATAGTCGCCGCGCCGCAGGGCGCTGGCGGCGCCCACCGCCGTGGCCTCCTGGCCGATGGACAGGTGCATGGTGCCGTGCACGCGCCCGAGCGCAAACAGCTCCTCGGCCTTCTCCTCGAAGGCCCGGATGAGCAGCATGCGCGCCAGCTTCTCGCGCGCGCCGTCCGGGCCCCATGCTGCGGGGAAAGGCGCCCCGGCCGGCCCGGGCTGGGTTGGCTTGATCTGCGTCACGCTCTCCACTCCTGTCTTGTTCCGCCCGCGGCCTCAGGCCCGGCCTTCGGACCTGAGCAACTGGATGACGCCGTTGGCGGCCACCTCGTCGGTCACCAGCATGTTGATAAATTTCGCGCGGCTGGCGCCCAGGATCGGCTTGCTCTTGTACTGTCCGCCGGCCACGCCCAGCCGCAAGGGGCGCTGCACCAGCGTCTCCGGGTCGATGCCCATCACCTGCCGGGCGAGCGGGATATCCACCAGCCGGCCCTGGAGGTCGAAGTGGATCACGGCCACGTCGCCTACCGCGCCGGCCCGCTGCAGCTCGCCCAACTGGGCCTCGCTCAGATAATTGCCGCGCAACAGGCTGGAGCGTTCGGGCTCGATCGTGCCGACGCCCAGCAGCGCCAGATCGACTTCCTTGAAGCGCTCCACCACCCGCTGGACACGGGTGTCGCTCATCAGGGCCTGGCGGGTCGCCTCGCTGTCCACGAACAGCGGCACCGGGAAAGTGGTGTACTGGCCGGCCAGGGTGCGCGCCAGCCGCCGCGAGAGCTCCGAGCCGTCGATGTCCGGGTCCGGCGACCCCAGCGAGCCGATCATCTGCACCACGTGCAGACCGGTCCGCGAGCGGGGGCGCAGGGCGTTGATCGTCTCCGAGATCGCCGTGCCCCAGGACACCCCGATCGTGACATTGTCAAAGAGCAATTCCTCGAGAAACCGCGCCGCCAGGCTCCCCAGACGGCGGAGCATGTGCGGGTAACTCAGCGCCCCCCGCGCCAGAACCTGGACCGCTTTCAGGTCCAGCAACGCTCGCAGGGTCTCCTCCAGGTCACGGCGGCGCTCCAGGGGGTGGTTGATGCGAATCTCCACCACGTTCTGGTCCCGGGCCTCGGTGAGCAGGCGCGATACCATCGAGCGTGAATAACCGGTCTGGGTCGCAATCTGCTCCTGGGTGAGCCGGTCCTGGTAGTACAACTCCGCGATGCGCGCCAGCAATTCCAGGCGCTCACCATCGACCGATTTCTGGGACGAATCAACAGAGGACTTCCCCACAAGCGACCTCGCCTGCACGGTTATGTCATTCGGTCTATGAAAATTGTTCGATGCCCATAGGGCTTGAGTACCACCATATATAACCCACAACTCATTTTTTGTCACGCATTTGTGAAATCTATTCACATATGTGAGAAAAACCAACACTATGATTACCTGATGGCACAGAAACTGGCACACTGATAGCCAATCCGAACAAACAGGCTATAATCGAGCATGTTGCCTGACCATAACTTCCTGTTGGGCGGAGTCTAAGTTGGGTCATTGCCAAAGCCGTGTCCGAGAGATGATCCCGTAAGTTTTCCTGCGCAACCCAGCCATGAATAATCCAGTCCCGTCATCGCGACAACATTCTGCCATCGCCTCGCGTCTGCTCCGCAGCTTCCTCGGCGGCATGGCCGGGGCTGGGGTCTTCGGCCTGCTCCTGGTCCTCGTGCCTAACAGCCTGCGCGGTGAGGCCCAGTTACTTGCACTTGCCTGGAGGCTCCCGCACTTCGTTGCGTTAGCCATACTGTATAGCGCGGCGGGCATGCCTTTCGTCCTGATCGGTGGGTATATCATGGTTCAAAACAGCCGCAAACGAGCGGTGCTGGCAGGTTTGGTCTTGCTGATCGCTGCGGCTGTGGTGGCGCTGATTGGTCAGGTACTCTCCCGTCTCAGCTAACAGCGGCGGTCACTAGCGTCGCTATCAGTTTGGGCGATGAAGCATCGTCGAGTCATTTCACACAGATTGCTGAAATTCATCGTTCAGCCAGTGCGGCTCCGCCCAACACGCGGTTGCAGGCGACCGGCCTTCGCGCTGCCCGCGCTGCGCTCCGGCTAACGCGCTCGGCCGGCGCCCGAACCGCCACGTTATGAACCGCCTGACCACTGCGATTGATGCCGCCCTGGCCGCCGGCGACGTCCTGCGGCGCAAGCTCAACGGGGCCCGGGCGATCACGAGCAAAGGCCCGCGCGACCTCGTCACCGACGCCGATCTGGCCGCGCAACGCGTCATCCTGGAGCGCGTGCGCGCCCGCTATCCGGACGAGGCGATCCTGTCCGAAGAGGGCCAGCACGACGTGGACCTGTCCGCGCCCGGCCCCCTCTGGATCATCGATCCGCTGGACGGGACCAACAACTACGCCCGCCGGTTCCCGTTCTTTGCGGTCTCCATCGGGCTGGCCGCCGGCGGCGAGGCGCAGATGGGCGTGGTCTATGACCCGCTGCGCCGCGAGCTGTTCTACGCCGAGCGCGGCCAGGGCGCGTTTCTGCGCACCGGGCGCGGCCGGCCACGGCGCCTGGCGGTGAGCGCCGTCGGCCAGGCCGCGTCCGCCTTCCTGGTCGGCGGGTGGCCGCGCCAGGATGTCCGGCGCGCAGAAGCCGCCCGGCTGATTCCGCGCCTCGGCGCGGTCTGCCACACCCTGCGCATGACGGGCAGCCTGGCGCTCAACCTGGCCTACCTGGCCGCCGGCCGGGTGGACGGCGGCTTCAGCCTGGCTCATCAACCGTGGGATGTGGCCGCCGGCGCCGCGCTGGTGCGGGAGGCCGGCGGGCAACTTTCGGAGCTGGAGGGCGGCGGCGGGCGCCTGACTGCCGCGCGACTTCTCTACAGCAACGGCCGCCTGCACGCCGAGCTGCGGCAGCTCCTCACCGACGATCCGCCCGCGGGAGGTTAGCCGTGCCCAAACGCCGCTCCGCCGACCGCCGCACGACGTCCCTGATCGCGACGCTGATCACGCTCGTCGTCGCCGCCCTGGTGTGGGCGGCGCAGAGCTTCCTGGCCGCGCCCGCGCCGGTGGCCCCGCTCCCGGTGGCCGAGCCGGCCTGGCATCAGCTCTACTTCACCGACCCGGACCGGACCGCCGGCCTGCGCGAGCCGGCCGGCGGCCTGCCGGACGCCGTCGTCGCCACCTTCAACGCCGCGCAGCAGACCATCGACCTGGCCGTGTACGAGATCGACCTGCCGGTCTACGCCGACGCCCTGATCGCGGCCCGGCAGCGCGGCGTGCGCGTGCGCCTCGTCACCGACAGCGATTACCTGGACGAGGCCCCCCTCCAGACCCTGCGGCTGGCCGGCGTCCCGGTCGTCGACGACCGGCGCGACGCCTTCATGCACCACAAGTTCGCGGTCATCGACGGCGCGCTGGTGTGGACCGGGTCGATGAACTTCACGTTCAACGACGCCTACCGCAACAACAACAACATGCTCCTCGTCCGGTCGGCGCGGCTGGCGGAGAACTTCACGGCCCAGTTCGAGGCGCTGTTCGAGGACCAACAATTCAACCGGGCGATCACGGCGCCCCGCCCGGCGCTCAACCTGTCCGGGACGCTGGTGGAGACCTACTTCTCGCCGCAGGGCGGCGTGGCCGCGCACGTCCTGGACGTGCTGCGGGCGGCGCAGACCAGCGTCCACTTCATGGCCTTCGCCTTCACGCGCAGCGACTTCTCCGAAGTCCTGATCGAGAAAGCCCGGGCGGGCGTGACGGTGCAGGGCGTGTTCGAGCGGCGCCAGGTGGAGGCCGGCGCCGACGGCGCGTGGGAGGCCCTGCGCCGGGCCGGGCTGGACGTGCGCCAGGACGGCAACCCGTACGTGCTGCACCACAAGGTCATCATCGTCGACCGCCAGATCGTGGTCACCGGGTCGTACAACTTCTCGCGCAACGCCGAGGATGCCAACAACGAGAATGTCCTGATCATCCACGACGCCGAAATCGCGGGGCAATACCTTAAGGAGTGGGAGCGGGTCTGGGAGCGGGCGGGGAATCCCAACTCCCAATAGCCACATCCCAAAGGATTTATGTTCTTCCTCGGCAAACACCTCGATCCGCAGACGCAGGCGCTCACCGACCGCCGCCTGGAATACGACCCGGCCGATCTGACCACGCACGCGGTGTGCGTGGGGATGACGGGCTCCGGCAAGACCGGGCTGTGCGTCACCCTGCTGGAAGAGGCCGCGCTGGCCGGCCTGCCCGCCATCCTGATCGATCCTAAGGGCGACATCGCCAACCTGCTGTTGCAATTCCCCGATCTGCGCCCCGAGGATTTCCAGCCGTGGGTGAACGTGGACGAGGCGCGCCGCGCCCGGCTCTCCAGGGAGGCCTACGCCGCGCAGACCGCCGAGCGCTGGCGCGCCGGCCTGGCCGAGTGGGGGCTCGGCCCCGACGACCTGCGCCGCTTGAAGGACGCCGCGGACTGGGCCGTCTACACCCCCGGCTCCGACGCCGGCCGCCCGCTCAGCATCCTCAAGTCGCTCGAGCGCCCCGACCTGCCCTGGGAGGAGAACCAGGAACTGCTGCGCGAGCGCATCGCCGGCCTGTGCGCCGGCCTGCTCGGCCTGATCGGCGTCGAGGCCGACCCGGTGAAGAGCCGCGAGCACATCCTGCTCGCCAACCTGTTCGAGCACGCCTGGAAGAACGGCCAATCGCTGGACCTGGGCGCCCTGATCGCGTCGGTGCAGACGCCGCCGTTCGCCCGGCTGGGCGTGTTCGAGGTGGACCGTTTCTACCCGGAGGCGGACCGGCTGGCGCTGGCCCTCCAGCTCAACGCCCTCATCGCCGCGCCGTCGTTCCAGAGCTGGATCAGCGGCGAGCCCATCGACGTGGACGCGCTGCTGCGCACGCCGGACGGCCGGCCGCGCATCTCGATCCTGTACGTCGCCCACCTCTCGGACGCCGAGCGCATGTTCTTCATCACGCTCCTGCTGGAGCAGGTGGTGGCCTGGCTGCGCGCCCAGTCCGGCACCACGTCGCTGCGCGGCCTGCTGTACTTCGACGAGGTCTTCGGCTACCTGCCGCCTCACCCGTTCAACCCGCCCAGCAAGACGCCGCTGCTGCGCCTGCTCAAACAGGCCCGCGCCTTCGGCCTGGGTGTGCTGCTGGTGACCCAGAACCCGGTCGACCTGGACTACAAGGGCCTGACCAACACCGGCACCTGGCTGATCGGCAAGCTGCAGACCGAGCGCGACAAGGCCCGCCTGCTGGACGGCCTCAACACCATCTCGTCAGCCGCCCGGTCGTCCCTTGATATCGCCAGCCTCGACGCGCTCATCGCCTCCCTGGCGCCGCGCACTTTCCTGCTGCACAACGTCCACGCCGACGGCCCGGTGGTCTTCCACACCCGCTGGGCCATGTCGTACCTGGCCGGCCCACTGACGCGCGAGCAGATCCGCGTCTTCAAGCCGGCCCCCGGCGCCGAGCCGGCGGCGTTTTCGCCGGCGGCGTTTTCGCCGGCGGACGGCGGACGCGCGCCGAAAGCCGCCGCGCGCGCGCCCGTCGTCCTTCGGCCTTCGTCCCCCCTGGCGATCCCGGCCGCCATCCCCCAATACTTCCTCCCGCCCGCCCGCTCGCTGGAGGACTCGGTCGCCGCCTGGCGCGAGGCCACCGGCAGCCGGCGCGCGGTCTTCGGCGAGGGCGTCGATCTGGTCTATCGCCCTGCGCTGCTGGCCCAGGCCGTGGTGCGCTACGCGCACGCGCGCTCCGGCCTGAACATGGACCGGCGCTTCGCTTTCCGCGTCGAGGACCCGGCGCCCGATCTCGCCCCGCACTGGCGCGACCATGAGATCGGCGCCGTGGACGCCCGCCAGATGGAGCGCACGCCGCCCCCGGCGGCCCGCCTGGCCGGCGAGGTGCCGGCCGGCCTGGCCGACCCGAAGAAGCTGGCCGCCTGGCAGAAGGACCTGGTGAACGCCCTGTACCGCACGGCGGACTTCACGCTGCACGAGAACCTCCGGCTCAAGCTCTATTCGCGCCCCGGCCAGTCGTTCGAGGAGTTCCGCGCCCGGTGCCAGCAGGCCGCGGACGAGAAACTGCGCGACGAGGTGCGCGCCATTCGCGAGAAGTACGACCGGAAGCTGGACCGGCTGGAGGACAAGCTGGTCGCCGAGCGGCGCGACCTGAAGCAGGGCGAGGAAGAATTGCGCGCGCGCGAGGCCGAGAGCCGCTGGACCGGCATCGAGAACGTGGTCGGTCTGGTGCTGGGCTACACGCCCTACCGTCCGATGTCCACCGCCACCGGCAAGGACCGCCTGGCCAAGAAGGCCCGCGCCGAGCTGGAGGAGTCGGCCGAGACGGTGGCGCGCCTGCAGGCGCAGATCGACACGCTGAAGGCGGAGGCGCAGGCCGCCTTCCAGGCCAGCAAAGACAAGTGGGGGGCCGCGGCGCTGGATATCAAGGAACTGCGCGTCACACCGCGGCGCAGCGACATCCTGGTGGAGCTGTTCGGGATCGGCTGGTGGCCGCACTGGCAGATTGACGTCGACGGCGTCCCGGTGGAGATCCAGGCCTTTGGCGCATAGAGGCTCGGCGAGCCAACCGGCGCCAGCACACCCTTTTCGCTGAAACGCCATGCCGGCGAAAGCCGGCCTCCAGGCGCAGACGCGCGCAGACGAGCGGGCGCTTCCGGGCCCCGGCCTTCGCCGGGGCGACGGTGGCAATGGTTGCGCCCGGACGCGGCGGCCTGATCCCGTCACCCATCACCCACGTCATGCCGGCGAAAGCCGGCCTCCAGGCGCAGACGCGCGCAGACGAGCGGGCGCTTCCGGGCCCCGGCCTTCGCCGGGGCGACGGTGGCAATGGTTGCGCCCAGGCGCGGCGGCCTGTTCCCGTCACCCATCACCCACCTCATGCCGGCGAAAGTCGGCATCCAGGAACAGAAGCGCGCAGACGAGCGGGCGCTTCCGGGCCCCGGCCTTCGCCGGGGCGACGGTGGCAATGGTTGCGCCCGGACGCGGCGGCCTGGAGATTGACCACCCGCGGCGAAGGCACCCAGCAGTTACGCGCGCTTTACTAATCCACCTGCGTGTATTATCATCGTTCGCGGCGATCCACCCCACGCGCTCACGAAAGATAACCGCATGCAGCCGAGTCGCAAGCAAGCCGCCTCTCAGAGTGACGACGGCCTCGACCTGGGTCAACTCTTCACCGCCGCGCTCGACAACGTCAACGCTAACCGCGCCCAGATCAACGCCCTGGACGGCGTCAACGGCAACCATGGCGACAACATGGTGCACAACCTGCGGGTCATCACCCAGGCCCTGCAGGCCGACCCGTCTGCGGAGCCCTCGGCGCAGTTGCGCCAGGCCGCCACGCGCTTGAAATCCGAGGGGCGCGGCGGGACCAGCCCGCACTACGCTCAGGGCCTCGACCAGGCGGCCGAGCAGTTCCAGGGCCGCTCGCGACTGAACCGGAACGACATCGGCACGCTGCTCCAGTCGGTGATGGGTAACGTCCCCGTCAAGCCGGCCGCGGGCGCGTCGGCGCCGGCCGCGCCCGCCGGCGGCGACCTCGGCGCGCTGATGAACCTGCTCGGCGGACAGGCTCAGGCCCCTCAGCAACCGCCAGCCGCCGCCGGGTCTGACCCGCTGAGCGCCCTGCTTGGCGCCGCTCTGGGCGGGACCCAAGCCTCCCAGCCCGCGCAGCCGGCCGCGTCCGCCGGCGGCGACCTCGGCGCGCTGATGAACCTGCTCGGCGGACAGGCTCAGGCCCCTCAGCAACCGCCAGCCGCCGCCGGGTCCGACCCGCTGAGCGCCCTGCTTGGCGCCGCCCTGGGCGGGACCCAAGCCTCCCAGCCCGCACAGCCGGCCGCGCCCGCCGGCGGGGACGTCCTCGGCTCGCTGCTGGGCATGGCGCTGAGCCAGGGCCAGGCGCCCGCCGCTCCGGCCGCAGGCGGGGCCGGGTCCAGCGGCCTGGACCTGGGCGACGTGCTCACCGCCGGCCTGGCCTTCATGCAGGCCCGGCAGCGCGGCGCCGACACGCTGACCGCCGCCATGCAGGCGCTGATGGCGGCGCTGATGAACGGATCGGTGAACCCGCTCCAATCCGGATCGCCCCAGGCCGCCGCCGGCGGCCTGATCGCGCAGAGCCTGCTTCAGGCCGCCTTCGGCCGGAAGTGACCGCTTTTTTTATTACAAGAGGAGACCAGCTCATGTCCGAGAACCCCCGCAAAGCCGCCATCGCCGCGGCTGTCGCCACCGCGGCCGAGGCCGTGGCCCGGGCCAGGAAAGAACTGGACGAGGCCAAGGCCACGCTGAACGAGGCCCGCGCCAACGCCGCCAAGAACGCCTCCAACCCGCAGATCGCGGGCGAGCTGAACATCCGCGCCAAGTCGCTGGAGGCGCGCGTCGCCGGCCTCGAGAAGGCGCTGGCGGAGGCCGAGGCCCAGGCCGCCGACGCCCAGGCGCGCGCCGGGGCCAAATGGCACACGGTCGCGGCCGGCGAGACCCTCAGCCACATCTCGCTCAAGTATTACAAGACCGCCAACCGCTGGAAGGAAATCTACGAGGCGAACAAGGACGTGATCGGGGACAACCACAATCTGATCAAGCCCGGCCAGGAGTTGATCATCCCCGGCACCGAAGCCTAGCTTCGGGCCCGAGGCGCAAGCCCGGGGCGACGCGCATCGGAAGGGCGGCCCAGAGGGCCGCCCTTTTTGAAACACGGCCCAGCCTTAACGCGGCGACATCGTTCCGCCCCGGCGCGCTGAACGGCTTCAGGCCACGCCCGCTGAGACAGGGTCCCTTCCCGGGGCCGCATCCCGATTTCGGCGTCCATGCGTTGGGGCGCGCGGCCGTGCGCCCCGGCCGGCGGGGAATTACCCAAAACTCGAAAAACGGCCCTGCCCGGAGGCTTCTCGGATGGTTGATTACGAAAAACTCGGCGTGTTCTATCTTGGCAAGGAATATGATCTCGCGGCCAAACGGCCCCGCGAGGCGCTGCTGCTCTACGACTCCCGGGACCTGGTGACGCATGCCGTGGTCGTGGGCATGACGGGCTCCGGCAAGACCGGCCTGTGCCTGGCCCTGCTGGAGGAGGCCGCCATCGACGGCCTGCCGGCCCTGATCATTGACCCCAAGGGCGACCTGCCCAACCGGCTGCTGACCTTCCCGCAACTGCGCGGCGAGGACTTCCGCCCCTGGATCAACGAGGACGACGCCGCCAAGAAAGGCCTGACGCCGGACGCTTACGCCCAGCAGCAGGCCGAGCTGTGGGCGCAGGGCCTGGCCGCTTGGGGCCAGGATGGCGCGCGCCTCCAGCGCCTGCGCGAGGCCGCCGAGGTCGTGGTCTACACCCCCGGCTCCAGCGCCGGGCTGCCGATCTCCATTCTGAAGTCGTTTGCGGTGCCCGGCCCGGCCGTGCTGGAGGACGGCGAACTGCTGCGCGAGCGCATCAACACCACGGTCACCAGCCTGCTCGGCCTGCTCAACCTCCAGGCCGATCCCCTGCAGAGCCGCGAGCACATCCTGCTCGCCACCCTGCTGGAGAACGTCTGGCGGCAGGGCCAGGACCTGGACCTGGCGGCCCTGATCGGCCTGATCCAGAACCCGCCCCTCACCAAGATCGGCGTGCTCGACCTCGAGTCGTTCTATCCCGGCCAGGACCGCTTCAGGCTGGTGATGGCGCTCAACAACCTGCTGGCCGCGCCCGGCTTCAGCGCCTGGCTGGAGGGCGAGCCGCTGGACATCGGCGCGCTGCTGTACACGCCGCACGGCCAGCCGCGCCACGCCATCTTCTCCATCGCCCATCTCAACGACGCCGAGCGCATGTTCTTCGTCTCGCTGCTGCTCAACCAGGTGTTGGGCTGGGTGCGCGGGCAGAGCGGCACCACCTCGCTGCGCGCCCTGCTCTACATGGACGAGATCTTCGGCTACTTCCCGCCGGTGGCCAACCCGCCCAGCAAGCAGCCGCTGCTCACGCTGCTCAAGCAGGCGCGCGCGTTCGGCCTGGGCGTGGTGCTGGCCACGCAGAACCCGGTGGACCTGGATTACAAGGGCCTGGCCAATACCGGCACCTGGTTCATCGGCCGGCTGCAGACCGACCGCGACAAGCAGCGCGTGCTGGACGGGCTGGAGGGCGCCAACGCCGGCGCGGGCGTCGCCTTCGACCGCGGGCGCATGGAAGAGGTGTTGGCCGGGCTGGGCAACCGCGTCTTCCTGATGAACAACGTCCACGAAGATGCGCCGGTGGTCTTCACCACCCGCTGGGTGATGAGTTATCTGCGCGGCCCGCTGACGCGCCAGCAGATCAAACAGCTCATGGACCCGCGCCGAACGCCGGCGGCCAGCGCTCCGCCCGCCCCGCCAGGTGACGCGGTCGGCGCCGTTTCGCCCGCCCCGGTCCGCCCGCCGCCGGCCGCGGTCGGCGCGCGCCCCTCGCTGCCCCCGGAAATTCCGCAGTTCTTCATCCCCGTGCGCGGCCGTCGGGACGCCCCGCTCGTCTACCGGCCGAGGCTGCTCGGCGCGGCGAAAGTGAACTTCGTCGACAGCAAGACCCGGGTGGATGTGACCCAGGACGACGTCAGCCTGACGCCGATCACGGACGCGGCCGTGCCCGTCAACTGGGACGACGCGCGCCCGGCCGGGGTGGCCGTGGCCGACCTGGAGCGGCGGCCGGTGGAGGGGGCCGGGTTTGCCGAACTGCCGGCGGCGGCGGCCAAACCCAGGAGCTATGCGGCCTGGAGCAAGGAGTACGCGACGTATCTGTACGGGGCGCAAAAGCTGGAGCTGTTCCGGAGCCCGAGCCTCAAGCTGATCTCGAACCCGGGCGAGAGCGAGCGCGATTTTCGCGCCCGGCTGGCGCAGGCCGCGCGCGAGAGCCGCGACCGGGCGGTGGAAGCGCTGCGCGCCCGATACGCGCCGAAGATGGCCTCGCTGCAGGAGCGCCTGCGCCGGGCGCAGCAGGCGGTGGAGCGCGAGAAGGCGCAGGCCCAGCAGGCCCAGATGCAGACGGCCATCTCCTTCGGCGCCACGCTGCTGACCGCCTTCACCGGCCGCAAGGCCATCAGCCAGTCGACGCTGGGCCGCGCCACCACCGCGGCGCGGGGCGTCGGCCGGGCGATGAAAGAGGGCCAGGACATCGGCCGGGCCCAGGACACGGTCGAGTCCGTGCAGGCGGCGCTGGCGGAGCTGGACGCGCAGTTCAAGGCCGAGGCCGAGGCGCTGGAGGCCCGCAGCGACCCGCAGGCCGAGGCGCTGGAGACGGTGACGATCAAGCCGAAGAAAGCCGACCTCAACGTGCAGTTGCTCGCCCTGGCCTGGGCCCCTTACTGGCAGACGGAGAGCGGGGAAGAAGCGGCGTGGGAGTGACCGCCCCCGATGGGCTCGAGGGCGTCACTTCCCGCCCGCCATAAAATATTCGATCACCTCGTCCAGGGTCTGATCCAGGGGGATGGTCGGCGCCCAGCCCAGGACCGACTGGATTTTGTCGAGGCTGGGCACGCGCCGCTGCATGTCCTCAAAACCCTTCTCGTAGGCCTGCTCATACGGCACGCGGACCAGCGGCGCCTCGACGCCGGCGCGCGCGCGCACGCGCGCGCGGATGCGCTCCGCCAGCGCGTGGATGGTGATCTCCTCGCGCGCGCCGACGTTGAAGATCTCGCCCACCGCGCGCGGCTCGGCGGCCAGCCCGACGACGGCGCGCACCGTGTCCCGCACGTTGCAGAAGCAGCGCGACTGCGTGCCGTCGCCGTAGACCGTGATCGGCTGGCCGGCCAGCGCCCGCTGGACCATGCGCGGGATCACCATGCCGTAACTGCCCGTCTGGCGCGGGCCGACCGTGTTGAAGAACCGGGCGATGACCACCGGCACGCCGAACTGCTTGTGATAGGCCAGGGCCAGGAACTCGTCAATGGCCTTGGATTCGGCGTAGCTCCAGCGGCTCTTGGTGGTCGGCCCCATCACGCGGTCGGCGTCCTCGCGGAAGGGGAGTTCGGCGCTCTTGCCGTACACCTCCGACGTGGAGGCGATCAGGATCTTCTTGCGGTAGCGGCGCGCCAGCCGCAGGGCCATCTCCGTGCCCTGCAGGTTGGTCTCGATCGTCCAGACCGGGTCCTTGACGATCAGCTCCACGCCCACCGCCGCCGCCAGGTGGAAGATCACGTCGCACTCGCTCACCAGCCGGTCCATCACCGTCTCGTTGACGACCGACTCGTAAACGAACTGGAAGCCGGCCCTTTCCGACAGGTGCGCGACGTTTTCGTAGCGGCCGGTGGCGAGGTTGTCCACGGCGGTGACCGTGTGGCCGGCGGCCAGCAGGGCCTCCGCCAGATGGCTGCCGATGAAGCCGGCCCCGCCGGTGATGAGCGCGCGCATGTCCGTCACCTATGACCCGTTACCCGTCACGAATAAGCCCGCCCAGCGATCAGCGCTTGGCAACCGGCGGGTGGGCTTCTTCCGCCGGGAGCTGCACGCGCCCCGGATGCAG
>Ga0073932_1005001_pt1 | contig 14922 bp, 9 predicted proteins | sample DewCreD2012metaG_FD_76967 | JGI IMG/M metagenome (GOLD analysis project Ga0073932, IMG submission 76967) | Hot spring sediment bacterial and archeal communities from British Columbia, Canada, to study Microbial Dark Matter (Phase II) - Dewar... ... | reverse complement strand
TCGCGCAGGGTCAGCACGGACTCCGCGGCGCCGCCCGAGGAGACCGGCTACAGCCACGACATCAACGGCAACCGGCAGACCAAGACGGTGGGCGGCGTGACGGAGCATTACACCTGGGACGTGAACGACCGGCTGGTGGCCGTGGACCGCAACGGCCGGCAGGGCGGAAGAATGCAAATGGGCAGCGACCGGATCCGCGGAGGGTGGGCGGCTGACGTCAACTTCACGGAGAGCTACGACCATCAGTACCGCGCTGCAGAAGTTCCTGACCCAGTGCGCCGCGGATGCGGGTCCGGATCGAGGCGCGAGCGAGGAGCCTATCCGAAGGAGATATGTGACGAGCGAGCAACGAAGAGCCGGGCCCGCAGGCGCTGCGCCATGGATCTGGAACTTCTGCGGCGCGGTAATCAGTCCTACGCCGGTGCCTTTGCTGGAAGCATTGGGATCGATGCATCGCAGCAGGCGGCGGATATGTGGGAGGGCGCGAAGGTCATCGCGCATGGCGATGCAGGCATGGTCGTTAATGAAGTCCAGAACCAGATGGCCAGCCGGATGGCCCAAGTGATGATCCGGACTCCTGGCCACTCGGCGGTTGGGGAGCCACTTTGTGGCATCGACATCCCGAGCTTCCCTTGAGCTTTCAGCTCCTCCCCTCAAAAATCCGAGCAATTTATGTACTTTAAAGGTAAACTTTTTATGAAGCTGGTGTATCCACAATATCACGACGAGGTGGCGCATAGGTGTCCAAGATGGTAAACAATGAGGACTACCACCTGTGAAGCGCGCCAGACGATGCGGGTCTTCTGCCGGCGTCAAGAGCGCGACCATGACTCGCGTCCGCGACTGGCTCCGGTCGCAGAACCTGCCGACCGGTGCGCGTGCGCCCAGCGAACGGCAGATCGTGGAAGGCGTGGGTCTTAGCCGTCCCACGGTTCGCAAGGTCCTCCGCCAACTCGAAGCCGAAGGCTGGCTCCAGGCCGTCTCGCCGCGCGTCCGTACGACCACCGAGTGGTGTCGCGCTGTCTACAATTCGAACTCGAACAACATTGCCGTTGTCACGCGCGTCGTCGATGCGCAGATCAACCCGGCCCAGCGCCAGTGGATGCTGAACCGGATGGTTTCGGGCATCGCGCGTGCGGCCGCCGAACGCGAACTGAATTCGCTCCTGCTGAACCCCGCCGCCACCGTTCCGGATACCGTCGCGCGGTTCACCAGGGATCCGCCACGCGGCGCGCTCTTCCTCTGGGACGCCGAGCAGACACCGCTCGGCATGCTACCGCTCGTCCAGGAACTCGCGCGACGCGGCCTGCCGCTGGTCGTTCAACCCGATACGGTCCCCGCGTCGCGCATCGAAGGACTCGCCTGCGACCAGGTACGCAGCGACCACTGCTCCGGCTGCCGCGAACTCACGCAGTGGCTGATCCGCCGCGGCAAACGCCGCATGCTGCGCCTCTGGTCGCTGCCCGCTCGACCTGAGGACCAGCCGATCTGGTCGGTCGAACGGCACCGCGGCCACGAAGCCGCCTGCGCCGAGGCCGGCATCGAGCCGCTGCCGGTTATCTGGGTTCCTCACGTGCCGATGATCTGGGAAGAAGAAGGCTTCCGCACTTCCTGCCGCGTGAATGCCGGCTTCCTGATCGAGCCGCTCAAGCAAGGCATCGACGCGATCCTGGTACCGTCCGAAGAACACGTCTTCATCGCCGCGGGCGCATGCCGACTGCTGGGCCTCGAACCCCAGCGCGATGTGCTCATCGTCGGCTACGACCATTTCTGGGAGACGGCGGCGACGCGGCGCTTCGAGCCCTCCGTCCCGCCGGCAACGGTGGACAAACAGGAAGAGCGCATCGCCGCCGAGATGCTCGTGCTGCTGCTGGCGCGCTGCTCGGGGAAGCTGCCGCCGGAACCGCAGCAGCGCCTCGTCGCGCCGCGGCTGGTAGAGACGGCGACGCCGTCCTGACCGCAGAAAAAGGGGAATGGGATATGCCATCCGATCGACGGCCTCGCGTGTTTGTGGCACTCCTGTCGGCCACGGTCTTCCTGCTGCCGGTTACCGTGCAACGCGCGGCGGCCGGCGAGACCGCGTGGGAGCGCGTCCCCTGCGTGCCCGGCGATTTGCCGACAGAGGCGCTCTTCGAGACGATCCAGGTGGTCGACGACTTCTCCGCGGAAAAGACCGCCTGGATCGCCTTGCGCACCGACCAGAACGCGATCGCGACTGTCGAACGCGACACGGAAGAGAAACACGAAGGCCGCGCTACGCTGCGCGTCGATTATGAGTTCGTGGGCAAGCCCGATCTCGAGTACATTCAGATTACGCGGCCGCTGGACCTGCCCGAGCGCGGCGTGAGCATCGGTTTCTGGCTCAAACACGACGGCAGGCCGTTCCCGATCCGCATGCGCGTCGCAGATGCCAGCGGCGAGACACACCAGATCGATCTCTTCGCCGCGACCAAACCCGGCTGGCAGTTCGTGGCCGGCGACCTGACCGGCCAGACGCATTCGTGGGGCGGCGACAGGAACCATCGACTGGACTACCCCTGCAAGTTCGCGGGGCTCTGCATTGACCGGACGGAGAAGGGTTTTAAAAGCAAAGGCCGGTTCTGGATCGCCGACGTTGCGTCGATTCGCGCGCGAAAGACAGCCGCAACGCTGCAGGTGGAAACGACCGGAAAACGTTTCGGCAACTTGTACGCACCGGGCGAAACGGTCGCGCTGCGCGCGCAGGGAAAAGGCGAGGCCATCCGCTGGAGCGTACGCGACTTCTGGGGCGCGCAGTTCGAGTCCGGTCAAGGCGCGGCAACCGGCGTGGAGTTCAGCTTCAAGTTGCCACGGCCCGGCTATTTCCTCTGTGAACTGGCGCTGATGGATGGCACGCGCGTCGCCGAACTACAGGAGTTCCATTGCGCGGCGATCCCCGAGGACGCGGCGACCGCGCGGTCGAACTTCTTCGGCGTCTGCACGCACTTCGGCCAGCAGAACTACCCGCTCGACTGTCTGGAACTGATGAGCCGCTACGGCATCGACCAGTTCCGCGACGAGATCTGCTGGCGCGCGGTCGAGGCGGAGAAGGGAAAACACGTGCTCCCGCCGTACGCCGACGCTTACACCGCCCGCGCGGACAGGCTGAAGATGCGGCCGCTGATCATCTACAACTACAACAACCCGCACTACGACAAGGACGGCTTTCCGAACTCGTCCGAGGCGATCGAGGGATTCGCGAAGTACGCTGTGGAACTCACTCGTGCACTGAAGGGCCGCGTGAACAACTTTGAAGTCTGGAACGAATGGGTCGGCGGCTGCGGAATGAAAAACCGTCCCGGCGATCACAGCCCCGCAGCCTACGGCCATGTTTTGAAGGCGACCTATGCGGCGGTGAAGAAGGAGTTCCCGGACGTGACCGTCGTCGGGATCGGCGGCGAGTACGGTCCGCGCTGCGCGCAGAACGTGGTGGACATGATCGGCACCGCCGGCGCCGGTTCGATGGACGCCTTCTCCATCCATCCGTACCGCTATCCGCGCTCGCCCGAGGAGTCGGACCTCGTCGGCGAAGTGACCTCCATCGCCGACCGTGCCGGTGCGGCGGGCGCGACGAAGAAGGTATGGATCACCGAGATCGGTTACCCGACGCACCGCACGTCAGGCGGCAGCGAAGAGACGGCGCAGGCCTGGCACGGAGTTCGCACGCTCGTGCTGCTGCAGTCCACCGGCGTGGTCGAGAAGGTCTACTGGTACGACCTTAAGGATGACGGCTCCAACCGCGCGTACAACGAACACAACTTCGGGCTGATACGGCACCAGCAGTTCAACTGCGCGCCCAAGCCTGGCGTGGTGGCGATGAGTGTCTTCATCCGGATGACGTGCGCGACGACGTTCACGGGGCTGAAGAAGCAGGGCGATATTTACGCCGCAACGTATCGCCGCGCGGACGGCAGCGAAGTCTTGGTGGTATGGACGACCGGCGAGGCGCGCGCGGTGAAGGTGACCGGCAAAGTCAACGTCGCCGTCGACCTGATGGGCGCGCCGATGGACACAGCGTCCGGACTGAAGGCGAGCGTGGCGCCGATCTACCTGACGGGCGAGAAGCTGGGGCTCGCGGGGGACTAGCGCAAACAGAAAGTCCCCGGTGGGATTCGCACTCAATACCGCGCCGCAGAAGTTCCAGACCCCGTGCGCAGCGCCTGCGGCCCCGGCTCTTCGTTGCCCGCTCGTTACCGATCTCCTCCGGATAGGCTCCTCGCTCGCGCCTCGATCCGGACCCGCATCCGCAGCGCACGGGGTCAGGAACTTCTGCGACGCGGTACTCAGCAAGCTTCCCGATCATTGCGGCGACTGGCGCGTGACGATGGGGACGTAGCCGACTTCGAGTCCTTTGGGCGGCGTGACCATCTGCGCGGCATCCAGCGTCGCCAGCGTTCCCATCGCAGGCGGCGGAAGGTACTCTTGGTCCATCGTCCAGTACGCGTGGATCTTTTCCACGACGGCCTGCAGGCGGGTCTTTTCCGCATCGCTCAGATCGGCGTCCTGCAGCGAGGGTTGATCGACGAAACGATACCACGAGTACGTCACGACACTTCCGTCACCGAGCTTGGCCGTAAAGGGACCGGCCTTCGGGCCGGGCTTTTTCCAGCAGCTGTCGGCCGTTTCCGGGGACGTGTAGGACTGGTTCGTCACGGCGGGCTGGAAGCGGGTCTGCTTCAGGCCCGTGGCATCGGGAACGGCTTCGGCGGGAATGGCCACCAGTTCCTTGCCGTCCTGCCTGCAGTATTCGGGGAAGGAGCCGCGCCGCCACGTTCCGGTCCACGGTTCCAGCACTTCGGGTTTCCACTGCAGGCCGAAGGTCGTCGTGTCGAAGGCGCTTGTCTCCACCCAGTTCTCGCAACCGCGGATTGGCAACCGTTCCGGCCCTTGATGAACGGACAAGCGGTGGGCCTTGCAGGGCGGCGTCTTCGCGCCCCTCGCGTCGAATTTTCCCGGCACCGCCTCCTGCCCCGCCAGCCAATTTTCCACCCGCCGGTAGAGCGCGTCCTTGGAGTAGTGCGTCAGATTGTGGATCAGGATCGTGCGTCCCTGTGCGTCGGCGGGGAATTGAAGGCGCGGAATGCGCGAGTAGAGGGTACCGTCGCCGTCCTTGGCGACGAACCGGGGCACGGTGTTGACCTCGATAGCCCCGCCGGTCACCAACCCGGGACGGGCATCCAGGCCCCGACCGATGGCGGGCGGATGCCGGCGCGCGATCCGGCTCCACGTGACCGGCGTGTAGAAGGCCACCGGGCCTTTGAAGTTCTTCGCGTTGGCAAAGAGCGTCCAGCACTGGTTTCCGGTCGGAATGGGCAGCCCTGCGGTCGTCGTCTTGGGCTCCGTGAGCGGGAGCACCATCCAGGCATAGCCGAAGACCTCGCCGTACGTTCCCTCCTGGAAAGCGAGCCCGTCGGGCGGCACCAGCAACCGCGGGCTGAGCTGCGCGATCCCCATCTGCTCCGCCCGCAGCGCATTCACCTTGCCGAAGCCCCAGCCTGGAGAAGAGATCTCGTGGTTGTAGCCGTTGGCGGTTCCGTTCATGCGGAACTTCGCGGTCGTGGACCCGAAACGCGTGCTGGCCCAGAATCCCAGGCCGCCCTCGATGGTCTGGAAGACATCCCGGTAACTCGGGCCGCGATCGGGCCAGTGATCCCGCGCCACGGTCCCGGTCGGCAACAACGGCTCGTCGATCTTACGGTTCTCGGGCACGATCCAGATGGACGCCAATCCGATCTGAAAGTCGCGCAGAGGGCTATCCAGCAAAGGCCACGCGGTGGAGTAGAGGCTGACACCATATCCGTACTCTTCCGGCGGCGCCGGCACCTGCATGCTGATGTAGCCGCCCAGCCCCTGGGACACGAGTTGAGGTTGCGCGGTGTCGATGGCCATGGCGCATGCTCCCGGAATCAAGACTGCGAGGAGTCCGTGTCGCAAAAGCCCGCAGGTGTTCATGCGAGTGCCCCTTCAACGGGATAACCGCTTCGCACGGGAACGATCCCGTCCCGACCTTCCTCCTGCATACGCCGGTCGCGCGCCGACGCAGAAGGCATTCGACGTCATGAATGCGACAGGCCCCTATCGCTTCGCGACAGCGCCGACCGGAATGCGGGGCAGGCGAAGACACGATCGGGAAATTCCGCGTCGCGAAATCTGGAAGTTGCTGCCTTTTGTCGAGGCGGTACTGGGCACACGACAGGGCAGACTACTTTGCCAGGGCGCGGGCTTCCTCGACGCGGCTCTCCAGTTTCGGGTCCAGCAACACGGCGCGCGCCAGTTCCCGCTCCCCGTCCTGGACGCGGCCGCCGGCCAGCAGGAACACACCGAGCAGCAGGCGACCCTCGCCATCCTCTTCGCCCGCACAGGCCTGCGCCAGCGCGGAGTGCGCACGGCGGTCCAGCATCTTCCAGGGGACCGGGAGCCTGCCGCCGTTCACCTCGACCGTCAGTCCTTGTTCGTCGGCCGCGACGATCCGCACCTTTTCGGGCGTCCCGCCGGTCAGTGCCAGGAAGGCCGTGGGCCGGGCATCCTTGCCTACGTTTTCGCGAATGCGTTCGTGCAGCCGGTCGGTCCACGGCTTGAGCCGATCGTCGGCGATCGCCGGGACAATGGGGGGCTGCGGTGCCGCGATGAGGGCTTTCGCCAGCGGAGTCTTTTCCGCCATGACCGTCGGCGCGGCGGGAAGCTCGACCGGAGGCGGATTCTGCCGCAATACTTCCGCGTCGGCATTCGAGGCCGTGAAGACCTGCCACTCCCTGCCGATCCGTTTGAAGCGTCCGATCGCCCAGTCGCCGTTGTTGCTCCAGTCCGCCTTCCACCCCACGCCCTGCGCGCGCCAGAAGTCGCCGCCGCACGAACCGATCAGGAACGCGCGGTCGCCATCGTCCGGCTTGGCGGGGTCATCGACGACCAGCCGCGCCATGAAGCTCGAAGCCATCGCCGCTACGTCTTCGGGTTCCAGCGTGACGCGGACCTTTTCGGCCGGCCAGAAGTGATAATTGTAGCCGGGCATCATCCGCACGGAGACCGCGTCGTCCGCTTCCTGGCGCGCGTCCGCATTCACGCTCCTGTCGCCGGCGAAGTCGAGCACATAGGCGGCGCCGGCAACGCTCGCGCCGCCCTGCACCGGATGCCACCGGCGGTCCTTGCGGCTCAGGTACCAGAGGCGCGGATCGCGGATCTGCACGCGCACGTTCTCGCCGGGGCTTTTGTCGCGAGCCGGATAGATCTGGCCCCACATCGTGGCGCAGGTCCATCCGTCCGGGAGCTTGCGCATGCCGCGCCGCGGATGCCTGCTCCAGTCGGCCTCGATGCCCTGTGGCCGGAAGTCGTGGGGCTTCTCCATGTCGTCGACGAAGAGTTCCGCCTGCCGGGCCGCGGCGGCGACCTGCGGATTCGGCGGGGACGATGTTCGTTCCGAAACGCCGAACGGCGGCGCCGGCGGCTGCCGCGGCGTCCCGCCGCCTCCGATGCTCCGCGGGCCGTTGTTGTCCACGATGTGCAGCGCCTGCATCAGCCGGTTCACCTCGTCCAGCCATTTCCGGCTGCTCATGGAAAAGCCATGGACGCGTTCGAATTCCTTTTCCGCGTCGCGCTCGACGATCAGGTCCCACGTGTCCCACGCGGCATCTTCCGTAAAGTACGCGCCGTAGTTCTGCAGCGTGAAGAAAAGCTTCCGGCCGGGAACGGTCTCGAGCCCCAGTCGTTCCGGCGTCGCCTCCGGTTTCAGGGCCAGGAGCGTGCCCATCACCAGCGCCGGGTCGGAACCTTTATAGGTCTTCTCCGCGTAACTGTCCGCGCGCCTGGCCGGCCAGCGCCAGCCAGGCACCTCCTTCGAGTAATGGCAGTATCGGGCCGCGAACGGGTTGATCTTGATGGCATGCCGGATCGGCCGTTCGCCCACCAGTTCCCCCAAGCGCAGGGTTCCGCCCAGCGCCGACATGCCCGAAGCGCCCTGGCCGCCGCCGTCCAGCCCGTCGCCGCGCAGGCTGACCGGTTTCCGGTTGCCCGGGAGTCTCATCCAATCGGGGAGGTAGACCGGGCCGCCGGGTTTGTCGCGGCAGACCTTGCAGCCCTGCAGCACCTGTTCGCCGTCGGGAAGCAGGAACGCGAAATTCGCGTTGGGCGTCAGTCCGTACGGGTTCTCCCTGCCCGCGTCCGGAACGATCCAGTCGTCGGGCACGCGCAGCGTGAAGCCGAGGGACGTCTTGCCGGTCGCCCGGCCCGGCCCCCAGGTCGGGCTGTCCAGGACTTCGCGTTCGGGGTATTCGTTCGACAGCCTGAGCAGGATCTGAATGTCGACGCCGACGTGTTTCGCGGCGCCGAGGTTGGCCGGTTTGTAGACCGCCTCGGAACCGATCGGTCGGTTCCAGATCGAATCGGCGGAGAACGGCCAGAGCCACGGATCGCGTGTCTGCGGAACGCCCTGCGCCTCCGCGCCGGACAGCACGCCGGCGATCGGGAAAAGGGCCATGGCAAGCGGAAGGGCGCGGATCGCGCTCATCGGTTGTCTCCTCGTGCGTCAACGATCCACCGTCACCGCGCCCAGGAGCAGCCATCCATCCCGGTCCTGCCGCTCCGGCCGGCAGGCCAGACGGATCGCCCGTTTGCCGTCAGCGAAACGCAGCGCGACCTGCCACACGCCGGCGGCCAGTTCCGCGGGCAAGGTCACGCTGCCCGCAAGGTCCGTCGCCGCGTTCGGCTGGCATGCGCGCGCGTCGAACCCGGTCGCCGCGAGTTCCTTCGTCCCGCCGTCGCCCATCCAGCGTACGGTCGCGGTCCACGGCCGATACGGCGGCGCCCAGCCGCGGTTCTCCACGCGCAGCCGGAGCGTCAGCGGCTCGCCGGCCCGGGCCTGCCGCGGCAGCTCGGCTTCCTCGGGAAAGAGCCAGTAGCCCGTGCGGTTGGCCAGTTCGCGCGTGAGCTTCGGATTCTCCTTCAGCCATTCGGCGGCCCAGCCGTGATAGCCCAGCCAGGTCGGCCGACAGAGATCCATCGCCTTCAGCAGCCAGTCGGCACCGCGCGCGCTGCCGTCCTGCCCGCGCCAGTTCCCGGCCTTTTTCATGCTGCGATAATGTTCCAACTCGATCACCGTGGGCGCCTTGGGCCACGTCGCGGCGAACCACGCCGGCTTGGCCACCGACCAGGTCTTGGCCGCGCCCCGGTTCAGCCACCAGTCCACGCCCAGGCTGTCGTCGCGCAGCCAGCAGTCCTTTGAGCGGGCGTACTCGAAGAGCCCCGTCGCCTCCGCGTCGCCGGTCTGGTACGCGCAGAAGTCGTCGATCAACGCCAGCGGCGTCTTCGGCAGCGCGGCGCGGTGGAGATCGATGTGCCTGCGCCGCACCTCGAGCGGCACCGGCTTGCGGCTGCCGAAGCACGTGTGGCCTTCGCCCCAGTCGCCGATCGAGCCGATGTCGACATACTCCAGCCACGGCCTGCCGTCGTAGCGACGGCCCAGTTCGTTCAGAAAAGCCTCCAGGTGCCTCAGGAAAACCGGATCGTCCCAGAGCGGTTCCCAGGCGTTCTGGCCCCATTGGGGATCGGCCCCGTGAAAGCCGCCCTGGGCGCCGGCAAGGCGGACCCATTCGGGGGTCGCGTAGACATAACCGGTCTCCTTGCACGTGATCCGGAAGGAGAAGGTGTAGCCTCCCGGACCGTAGTCGCGCACCAGGTCGTCGATGGGGCTCCAGTCGAATTGTCCCTGCTTCGGTTCCAGCAGGCTCCACGGGATGCGGAGGTAGAGCTGGCGGCAGCCGGAGATTGCGTCGAGCTCCGCACGCTTCGACGGATAGACCTGGGTGCTGTTGTCGTAGTAATGGTGGTAGAGCCCTTTGCCCGGGTTTTCGAGCACCGCATCGGCATCCTGGTCCTTCCGCAGATCGATCACCGTCATCGCCTCCCCGGCCCGCACGGGCCCGGCCATCGGGCAACCCAGCAGCAGGGCCGTCGCGATCGACCAACGGTGCGCCATCCGCATCGCTTGGCCTCCTCATGCCGGTGGAAAGAATCGCGCAGCCGCATGCCGGTCCTAACGCAGCGGCAACGGCGGCGGGTGGGCCCGCAACGCGCCGGCCTCGACGTTGCTGGCCGTCACCGCCTGCCACTCGCCCGTGAGCAGCTTGAACCGGCCGAAGCCCCACTCCGCGCTGTTGCTGAAATCGTCTTTGAACGGCTGCGTCACATCGGGGAAGAAACTGCCGCCGCACGCGGCCACGATGCGGGCCGCTTCCCGGTCGTCGGGTTTCGCGGGATCGTCGACGACCAGCCGCGCCAGGAAACACGCCGCGAGTCCCGCGATATCCTCGACCGCGATCTCGGCGCGGCCTGGGCCCCTGGCGGTCGGCCAAAGCACGAGATGTTCGGCAGGCCTCGGCAACCGGACGGAAACCGAACCGTCCGCCTCCCGCTTGGAATCCAACGCCGAAGGCGGCGCGTCGAACGCATCGTAGCGGCACGCAGGGCCGTCGTCCTGGATCGCGACATGCCATGCGCCGTCTTTGCGGCCGAGCCACCACAGCCGCAGATCGGCCACCTGCACGCGCACATTGACGGCGGAACTTTCCGGATGGCCGACCGCGACGCGGCCCCACATCGTCGCGGCGTTCCAGCCGTCGGGCACCCGGAGGCTCGAACGGGGCTTTTCGAGCCATCCGTAGCCGGGCGGGACGCCGAAGGGCTTGACCGCATTGGCCAGCGTCATGTCCTCGGCGAAAATCCGTCCGGCGTCCAGCAGGGCCGGAGACAGCGGCTCGCCCCGCAAAACCCGTCGGGCCAACAGGGGAAGGTCCCGATGCGCGGCGGACAGGGCGTTGGGCGGTTCGCGCCCGTCGTCGGCCAACGCCCATTCGCCCGCGGCTACGCGCGTCTCGGCGCCATCCGCGGAACGCACGAATCGCACGGCGCCTTCCTCCAGCACCAGCAGGTCCTGCGTCGGGCCGGCCACAAGCCGCAAACGCGTGCCCAGCACTTCCGCAAGCGTCCGTGCGGTGCGCAGCGCGAACGGTTTTTCCCGCGGCTGCGGAACGACCACGGCCTGGACCTGGCCGCTTTCGAGCCGCAGGCCCTTGGCCCCGAGGCGGTTTTCGAGCGCCAGACGCGCTCCGTCGGAACATTCGATCTCGCAGCCGTCCGGATAGCGCAGGCGGAGCCGCGCATCCGGAGCCAAGGCGATCGTGCGGCCGGGACGCACCGTCTCCTCCAGCGACCAGGCATCGGAAGGACCATCGTTTCCCGGTTGCCACTCCGCCACACGCGCCGCACAGGGATCCTCGTGGCCGAGGAAATAGGCCGTCGCGGCCACGGCCAGCGCCGCCGCGATCGCCGTCCGGACAAGGAAGCCGCCGCGCGCGGCCGGCCGCGCGGAACGGCGGTGCGCGGCAAGGCGTGGCGCCGGGGGCGAGGCCGGGGCGACTTCCTCCAACTGCCGCGTGGCCTTGGCCGACAGGGAAGCCTCCACCAGCAGCTGCTGCCTCAGCAGCAGGTCGGCGCAGACTCGGCGCGCGTCGGCATCCTGGAGCAGGCGCGTGCGAAGTGCCTGGGATTGGGCCTCGTCGGCGACGCCGTCGAAGTAACGCAGGAGGTCCTGCTCCAGTCGTTCGGTATCGGGCGCCGCGTTCATGCTTCGCCCTCCGTGGAGGCCATCCTGCGGCGGATGCATTCGGCCAGCGTGCGGTGGACGCGCGAAAGCGTCGCGTACGCGCTGTCGGTGGTCAGCCCCATCCGTTCGGCCAGGCGCGCACCGGTCAGGTTGTTCTCGTAGCGTTCGCGAACGAGCTGCCGGGCCTTCTCTCCCAATCCCGCAAGGCACTTGCGCAAGGCGTTGCGCGTCTCCTGCGGCCAGCCGGCCTCGGCGGATTCCCAGGCGGGTTCGAGCGCGTCCAGGAGCTGCGGGTCCACGATGCCCGGGCGGCGACCGCTTTTGCGGAGCTGTTCCAGCGCGGTGCGGCGCGCGACTTCGCGAAGCCAGGCGGCGGCGTTGCGCGCCTCCAGCAGTCGTTCGGGCTGCCGCATGACCAGGAGCAGCACCTCCTGCGAAATATCCTCGGCGGATGCCTGGTCGCGGACAATCGCGAAGGCCAGCGCGGTCAACGCGTAACGCTGGCCCAACGCCGTGCGGACGGCCCGTTCGCGGAGTTCTTCGCGTGTCGCGTCCTCGGCCATGCCGTTCTCCTCCCATGTAGGTGGCGCCGGAGCCTCCGATCTAAACACGGTTTCTGGAACGATCGGGGCTTTTTCCTCCGGACGCGCACGATGCCGGGTGCCGTCGAAACGGCAGACACTCTCCCCCTCCGCATTATACCGCTGGAATACGCCGGCATGGGACCGTCGTCCAGAAGGCAGGCATCGTGAGATCCACCAAGACCCTTGCGAAACGAATTCGGTATCGCCACGCCATAATTCGCGGCGCATTTCACGACGTGCAATCCATGTAACCTGTCGCACCTTTACGCATACGCCATTGGGGAGGCCGAGGTGCGGGCAAGGCCGACCGGCAGACGGAGGTCGAAGCGACATGGTTGGCGAAAAAGACAGCGTCCGAATTCCCTTGCTGTTCCTGGCGAGCCTCCTCGCCTTGGCGTGTCGGCAGGCGGTGGCAGAAGATGTCCTGTCGATTGCGCCCCTTGCGGAAGAACTCCGTCCCGTCCGCGCCGAGACCGTCGACAAACGATTCTTCGATCTGATGGACCTCGGCAGGGCCGGACTCGAAAACGTGCGCGCCTTGGCGGGGAAGAAACAGTATGCGGACGCACTGAACGCATGGCGGGACTACGCGGTGCTGAAACTCCGGAGCCAGGAGACCGGCAAATTCATCTTCCACGACAACGCGCTCAACGGTTCGTTCGCTCCCCAGTTGAGGATTGTCCTGGGCCAGGAGAAGGATCCGAAGGCCCCCGAGGATACGGCGAGGATCTGCGGCGCGCCCGGACAAGGCGGCCGCATCAACTGGCTGGACCCGAACGCCCGATTCCGGTCGTGCTACCCCGGTTCGCGCCTGCTGGACGCGATGGTCGCCCGCTACACGCAGTCCCGCGACCCGGTCTATCTCGCCAAGTGGTTCGAGGTTGTCGGCGATTTCTGCGTCAACCAGAGGAAACTCGAAATGTCCCTGCCGGTCGCTCAGCGCACGGGCGACCTGTCCTATCCCGATTCCAGGAACGGCCAGGGCATCCGGATCCAATGGTATCTGAAGAGCCACCAGGTCACGCTCGACGCGGCGACACGAGCGCATTGCATCCTCAAGGGCATTGCCTATCTGGCCAAGGCGTTGCCGGACGGGCAAGGACCGCGCGATTGGTACAAGGAAGCGATGCGCCCGGTCAACACGCCGCCGAAGCCGGAATCGCTGGCGCTGATACCCGCGGGAGCCCTCGCCGACATCGCCCTGTCCCTTCTCTACGACCATGCCCCGTTTCTTCTCGATGCGTACGGAAAGCCTGGCCGGACGCCGAATCAGCGGTTCAGCGGATTGACCGCGTTGGCCGGCATGGCCCTGACCTTCGGCGAGTTTCGCGCGGGGCAGGAGCTGGACCGGATAGCCGGGGACTGTCTGCAGAATTACGTGACCACCACCGTGCTTCCTGACGGGGGCGATCTGGAGCAATCGTTCAACTACAACAAGGGTTTCGTTCGGGAATCCCTCGAGTTCATCTCGGCCTATCCGGAAGGAGCGGATCGCCCCGCATGGGTCCGCACCCTGAACGAGGCGGTGCTCAAGAGAGAGCGCCTCTTCGCCTGTCTCACCTCGCCCCTCGGCAATTTGCCCCGGATCGGCACCCAAGGTGGCATCGCACCGCCGGCCGTATGGCGCGAGTCCGGCAAGGAGTGGAAAGGACGCATCGCAGCCGACCTGGACGAAGTGGCCCACGAGCCCTTGGCCCGGCAGATCGGGTGCATTCCCGAAAAATGGACATCTCCTATGAAGCGTGGGGGCAAATCTCGCTTGGCTCTTCATAGGGAAAGTCCATCTTTCGGGATTACACCCGGCAGATCTACGGGTGCCTGCTCGGCTCCGGAGAGTCGAAGCCGCCGTCCTTCACCTCGGTGGCCTTCGTCCACAGCGGCTACTACGTGCAGCGCGACGGCTGGAATGCGAAATCGCTCTACCTCTGGCTCATGGGTTCCCGCCGAGGCAGGGGCCACTTCAAGGAGAACATCAACGGCGTGGCCGTTACCGCCTATGGACGCAACCTGATCACGGACAACGGGCCGCCGCCCTATACCCCGGAGTTCCTGGAGGCAAGCCAGCGCGATGCGTTCAAGGAAATCCGGGAGTATTTCGGCGAGGAGTCGTCGTTGACCAGCAACACCATCCTGGTCGACATGAAATCGCAGCGACGTCGGGAGGTGCCCGTGCCTCCGCGGGCCGCCTATGACGCGCCCATCGATTCGCGCTGGCTTTCGTCGGAGACCTACGACCTCGCCGAAAGCCGCTACGAGGACGGATACGGGCGCCCGACACCGATCAAGGTCAGGCATTACCGGCAAGCGATTTTCCTGCGCAAACACGGATTCTGGCTGCTCACCGACCGTTTGGTGGGCGACGGCCAACCGCACGAGTACCAGCAGCAATGGCATTTCCCGCCGCCGCACACCCAGTGGAACATCTCGTCGCCGGGATTCCTGGACGAGCAGGTCGTCACCGATGCCCGGAGCGGCTGTATCCGCACCGTCGATCCGGGCGCTCCCAACATCGTCTTGCGCCACTTCTCTCCAACCCCGATCGAATACCGCCGTTACTACGGGCATACGAAGCCGTGGCTGGGTTGGTATGCGGTCGCCATCGGCGGCAAGCGGATCCCGTCGGTCGAGGGTGCATTCCCGAAAAATGGACATCTCCTATGAAGCGTGGGGGCAAATCTCGCTTGGCTCTTCATAGGGAAAGTCCATCTTTCGGGATTACACCCTCGG
>Ga0073932_1005000_pt1 | contig 14924 bp, 13 predicted proteins | sample DewCreD2012metaG_FD_76967 | JGI IMG/M metagenome (GOLD analysis project Ga0073932, IMG submission 76967) | Hot spring sediment bacterial and archeal communities from British Columbia, Canada, to study Microbial Dark Matter (Phase II) - Dewar... ... | reverse complement strand
GTTTCCGGGGGGGACGCCATGTTCGACGCCGAGTACGATGCGGCCGACCCGCCGCTGATGATCTGGCATGGCGACGCGGACACCGTGGTGCCGTACACCAATGCGCTGGCGGTTGCGGCGCAGTGCGCCGCGCACGGGATTCCGTACCGGTTCTGCACTCTGGCTGGCAAACAGCACGGGGCGGAGACGTGGCTCGCGACCGTGGACGGCAGAAACATTAAGGAACGGACGGAAGACTTTCTCGATCGTTTTTTCAAGCTCAGGGTCGCGCTGGCTTGCGCAACGGACGGGCCAGTGTTGTCATGGCCCGGACTGACCAACGCGCGCTACCAAGTGCTCAGCGCTCCAACGCTGGACGTGGCCTTCACCAACCTGCTGCTGGTCCAGGCCACGTCCGAGACTGTGCGCGTGTCCCTCAGCGGCACCAACAGGCCGGCGGCCTTCTTGCGGGTCCGGATCCTGTCCGGACAATGGTGATCTGGGAGGAGAGACCGGGCCGGGGTCGGTCCCGCTGCGCGTTACGCTGACCGCCATTGAGCGCGCAGGTACTCGATGTACCGCAGACACATCTCGTCAGAGACATTCGCCGGGATATGGTTGCCGACGGCGAACATGAACCCGGGCAGGCCGCGGGTCAAGGCCAGCGTGGCGTCGATCTCGGCCTGCATCTGCTCCCACGTGCCGAAGGCCATGGTGCGGCAATCCACCTTGCTGCCGACGATCACATGGCTCCCGCCCAGGGTGCGGACAATTTTGTCGAAATCGTTGCTCGGCTCGAAGACGAAGCCGTCGGCGCCGCAGGCGGCGAGGTCCTCCAGGAACATGTCCACCGTGCCGTCGGAACAGAAGAGCACCTTCTTGCCCGCCGCCTTGAGCGGCTTCCATAGCTCGCGGTAGATCGGGAAAATGACTTCGCGATAAAAGTCGGGGCGGAGAAACGGGCCGGAGGTCCAGACGATATCGTCGTGCTGGATATAGACAGCGATGGAGGTCTCGGCCCAGGCGCGGGCGTGGTGCAGGGAGTAGGCGCCGAAACGTTCGAGCAAGCGGCCGAACTTGACTTCGTCGGCGGCAGCCAGCAACAGCATATCCCAGCCGAAAGACTGGATGGCGCCGGAAATCACGGTCTTGTAGTAGCCGCCGGTGCAGACCTGGTTGGGGAACGCGCGGCTGCGCTCTTGATAGTTTTTCTCGTAGCCCGCCACCAGTTCGTCGAACGGGGTCAGTCCGTATTCCTTGACCGGGTCGAAGGCCCAGACCTCCTCGGGTTCCTGGAACGGACAGGGCCTCGGCGCATGCTGATCTCCGCCGTCAGCGGCGTAAACGGCGTGCCCCATGTCCGTGCAGCGTCCGGCCTTGGCCCAATCCACGAACCCGTCGTGGGTGCTCCAGAGAAAATCGTAGTCCCAGGCGTCATAGAACCTGCGCACGACCTCCGGCCAGTGAATGCCGGAATCCGCCGCGGCCTTCGACACCGCGTCCGGGGCCTCCACTTCCGCGACCTTGCGGATCAACGGAACGTGATACTCCAGCGAGTATTCCACGTGCGCTGGTCGCGGCGTCGGCCGGCAATAGATGCAATCCATTCCGATCTGGCGGCTCATGCTTGCATCCTCCTGGGCAGGCGATCCGTTGTCAATTCCTTATCCGTCGCGGTTGCCAAGCGGCATGGAAGCTGAGGAGGCGAGGCGGTGGTCTCCCCGCCCGCCGCTGGCAACTTCATTTACGGCTTGCTGCGCGGCGGGTCCGTCGCCGCTGAGCCGTCAGCTTGCCATGCCAGTCGAGGCCCAGGGTGACGATCGCCCGCGGCGCCAGGGCCACGGCGAAGCTGCCGCCCCTGAGCTTGATGCCCGTTCCCGGCGCCGGTCGCTCCAGCAGATCCAACTCGACCGCCGCGACGGGCGGCGGCAGCACGCCTTCGCCGCCAAAACCCAGTTCCGCCGCCACGGCCTCGGAGGTCGGGTTGAACAGGCGCACGATCAGCCGTTCGCCGTCCTCCGCCCGCTTGATGCCGCACAGGGCCGCGGCTGCCGGCCGGAGGCGCAGGAAACGGCCGCGCCAGGGCAGTTGGCCCGCATGCGCGTCGGTGCTCAGGAAGCGCAGGGGCTGGTTGAACGCCTGGCCGTCGGCGATCGCCGTCTCGACCGGCAGCGCGCCCGCAAAGGGGCGCACGGCGAGGTTGATCTCGTGCTGACCGATTTCCGGCAGGATATCCGGCTCGTAACTCCCGCGGATGAGCGACAGCCGCAGCGTGCTGCCGTCCAGGGAATGGCCGTACTTGCCGTCGTTGAGGAGCAGGCAGCCGGCGTCGGCCTTTCCGATCTTGCCGTGCACCTGCGCCCACTGCAACGCGGGCACCTCCTCCCGCCGATTCAGAGGGCGGTCGAGCGCGCCGAACGGAATCTCGTAGCGGGCTTGCGCGCCCTGAAGCGCGAGGGGAAGGGCAAAACTCAGCGCCGGCACGCCGGTTTGCGGCGTGCCGCGCTGGAACCAGGTTCCCTTGATGCGGACATACAGTTTCGGATCGCCGGCCCGGACTTCATAGACGACCGTGAATGTGGATTCGTGGATGGCGAGGTCCGCCTCGAGGGTTGCGACGTATGGGCCGTTGAGGCCCCGCCGCAGCGCCGTGAGCAACGGCGCTTCCGCCGGCGCGCCCGCGTGTTGGATCAGCCACGAACTCATGCCGTGGGGCCGTTCGACTTCGTACTCCAGCGCGGGATTCGGTCCCGGCGCGGCGATCAGGTCCAGGCCGCTCGTCTTCTCCGTCAGCCGCCGGATGCCGCCGGTCCGGGGATCGAGTTCGACGCGCAGGAACTCGTTTTCCAGTCCTTCGGACGCCCGTTCCCAGAGCGAGTAACCGCAGTGGTGCACCTCGCCTGTCCAGCGCGCGCGCTGATCCGGCGGCAGTTCCATACCGCTTACCGGGCTTTCTTCGATAATCGCATGGGCGGCATAACCGAGCCCCGGCACCGTGGCCGGGAAGGCGATGGTGGCGAAGTTGTGTCCCCAGTAATGTCCTCCGCCCGTGACCTGGGCCGGCACCAGCGCTCCGTCGGGACCGCGCACCAGATAACGGCGGTCTTTCATTGGCGGCGCGGGGACGCGGGCCGATTCCCAGACGTGGACTTCCACAACCTCGCGCCGGTCGGCGGCCGTCGGGTTGAAAAGGATGAAGGGGCGGTGGCCGTCGCCCGCTCCGAGGTCCGCCTGGGAGAGGTTGCCGTCGGCGCTTCCCTTGCCGACGCCCGAGCCCAGGCTGCTGCGCAGCCGCGAGGCGGGTCGGGCGACCGGGGCGGCTCCCGCCAGGCTGGCGGTGTCAATGGCCGAGGCCAGCGCCTGCAAGGCCGTTTGCTCCTCCTGGGCGCTCAGCGCCATGGCTTGCTGATAGAGGCCGTGCGCGTAGGTGCGGGTGTCCATCACGTCCGAGCCGGGCAGAATATCGTGGAAGTGATTGAACAGCACGCGCCGCCAGCCCTGTTCGAAACGGTCGGCGCGGCCCGCGCGCAATCCTGCCGCGGCGGCAAGCGCCGCCGCGATCTCGGCGCCGATCAGCCGGTTCTCGCCGCAGCGGTTGGCCTTCTTGATCAGGCTTTGCGAAGTGTAGCAGCCGGCAAACTCGAAGTTGAGTTCGCCCCGCCGCACCGGCAGAGCGGCGGAACCCGCGGCGGCCCGCTCGAAAAAGGCGCGCGCGGTCGAGAAGCTCACGTTCGGGAAGATGGGCCAGCGGTTCATCTCGAGGCCGTACTCGATGTCCCGGCGGGTGGGCCCGCCCCCGTGGTCCCCGACGCCGTACACGAACATGAAATCCTTCTGCTTCGTCTCTTTGCAGAACGCCGCCAGGTCCCGAAGCATGTCCGGATCGAGCGTGCCGTTATAGGCGGAGCGGGCGTTCGAGTCGTTGCGCACGAGCACCCGCGCGCCGTCCGGTCCTTCCCACCAGAACAGCCAGGGTTTGGGGTTCGTGTGCGTGCCGGGCCGGTGGAGGTAGAGGTACTTGACGCCGGCGCGGCTCAGGTAGCTGGGAACCGTGGCCGGGTGGCCGAAGGTGTCCGGCGACCAGTCGATCGGCACGTCCTCGGGCGACAAACCGAACAGCCGCTGCATGTACCGCCGCGCGTACAGCACGTGCCGACAGAGGCTTTCGGGGTTGGCCATGTTCTTTTCGGCTTCGACCCAGTGGCTGGCGGTGACTTCCCAGCGTCCTTCCCGGACGCGCTGCGCCACGCGTTCGAGCAGGTCGGGGCGATATTCTTCGAGGATCCTGTAGATGCTGCACTGGCTCTGCGAGTAGCGGAAATCCGGGTACTCGTCCATCAGGCGCAGGACCGTGGCGGTGGTCTCGACGGTGACGGACACCGTCTCCGGCCAGGACCACATCCAGTTCATGTCGATGTGGCCGTGGCCCACGGCGTGGACGGTGTACTGCTTGGCCGCGGACGCGAGCGGGGCCAGGAGTCGTTCCACTTCCCCCACCGTCCGGCGAATCGCGTTCAGGTCTGCTGTGGCCACGGCGAACCGGGCGAGTTCTTCCGCCTTGCGGATCGGCGGGGACCACTGGCCGGCCCGTTCGGGATGGAGTTCGCGCAAGATTTGGGCGAAGCGCAATTCCGCTTCCAGTCGCTCGACCTCGTGCTGCCAGTGCGCCAAGGCCAGGTCGGCCGTGGCTTTCAACGCTGTTTTCACGTCTTCTTTCTCCTCGGTTCTGTTACGGGTATCCTGCCCTTGCGCGCCGCGCGATGCAAGTCTGCGCGACAGGGCGCGCCAATCGTGGTTCACGCCTGCCGGGAAGACCTCGGCGCTTGAGCAGAAGACGGACGGCAGATGACGAACCGCGCGGTTCAGGCCCGAGTCTGCCAAGCTCGGCGCGACGCACCGCGGTGTCCACCGGCGTTGCCATGAAGGCAATGGCGACGTCTATCGGACATCTTGGCCGACGTCCCTCAGGTGTTCCAGCAGGATGCGGCGGACTTCTTCGATCGTCAGGGGATGGCTCTGGCAGCTATGTCCGCCGCGCACGATCCGTTCCGATTCGACGCCGGCCACATGCGCGCTGGCGTACTTGACCACCCCGTCCCCGCCGGCGGGCGGGGTGTCGTCCCCCCGGATCGCAATGATGGAGTGCGCCTTGATCGGCGGCGCCACCGGAAGCTCCGCCAGCGCCAGCAGCGCCGGAGTCTTGGGCGACATGGTGTCGAGACTGGTCGAGGCCAGCTTCAGGTCCGGGCTGATCTTGGGCGCCAGCGTCAGCATTTGCGCCGTGGTTTGCATGGCCTGCTTGGGGAGGTTGAGAAACCGCCGGGCCAGTTTCCTGACGAACTCGCGCGCCTGGTAGCTGCCGCGATGCGGCGTCGCGATGAAGACGACGCGCCTGACGTGCGGCAGCGGTTCGAAGATCGTCATTCCGCGTACCAGTCGCTCCTCGTCGGGAGCGAGCTTGAGTTCCGCCAGCGTCTTGCCGGTCGTTGCGCGAATCAACGCCTCACCCGTTTGCGTGGCGGTGAGTTTCGCCAGCAGTCCGCCTTGACTATGGCCGATGACGACCATGTGCCGAAGCAGCGGATCCTTGGTCTCCGGATCCATCCTCCGGACGCTGTCCTGGATGGACGCGCGCAAGTGAACGGCGGACTGCCCCACGGGTTTGGCGCTGTCGTAGAGGTAGAACCAGAACTGGCACTTTTCCCTCAAGAGCGGGTCGCTCATCAGAGTGTTCCACATTTCGGCCCACCGGACGGGACTGCTCATGGTGCCATGCACGAAGAGCACGGGGATTTTGCCGGGCTGGTAGGGCTGCCCCGGGTAAATGCCGGGTTCGAACGGCGCCTGGCCCAGCCGGAAGAGCAGTTTCCCGATCTGCCAGTACGCCGGATCGCTCAGGGCGTAGGCAATCTGCGTGGTCAAGTCCGCCTCCAGCGGGATCCTCCGGCCATCGACCTCGACGTGGTCGCGCGTAAAGGCCGAGAGAATCTCGAGCGTGCCGCGCATGGTCCCCTGCGCGAGCTCCGGCAGGCCGCCGTGCACGCGCAGGAACACCGTGGCCGACGACGACTTCGCCATCCCGGCGCCCTTGTCCTTGTGGCGGACGATCACGATGGGCGAGCCCAAACCCGCGTTGCGGTTGCGCACCGACAGGCCGCGGATCTGAAAGCGGTCGGCGGAGACAAAGGATTCATTTTCCTTCAGGGGGATGTCGAAATCGCCGGCAGGGCCCGCCGGCTGGATCGCGATGCTGCCCACCGGCAGTTGCCATTCCGCGTTCCCGGACGGCCTCTGGCCTTCCCGGCGCGCAATGACGTAGCCGAGACTGCGGTTGTAAAGGTCGCAAGCCAGGCGAAAGCGGCGGTCGAAGGCATCCGGCGGCGGTTCCGCGCCCTCGCCCAGCAGGTAGAGATACGCGTACACCGCCGACGCGGCAAAGAAGTTTTCCGGCGCCAAGGTCCTGCCGTCCACGTCAACGCGGCGGTCCTCTTTGCCCAGCAGGAAGGCAAGTTCCGCCAGCGCGAACAGCGGATCGCGCCGGTTGTCGGCGCAAGCCAGCGCGTGCAGCTTCGCGAGGCAACTCGCCGCTGACTTGGCGTGCGCGCTCTCCAGCGCGTAGCGGTGCAGCACGGCGGCCGTGTACCCGCTATAGGTCTTCGAATTGAGCGCGCTCCGGTCGATCTGGTCGTAAGCGTAGCTTCGCCCCAGGGACGAAACGCCAACGGGCGTGTGCGTCGCGCAGCCGGCAGCCAAAAGACTCGTCAACGCGGCAACACACACCAACGCGCAACGTTTGATCGGGTCCACTTCAGCCGCCTTCCTTGGGCATCCAGCCCATGCCAGGCACGCCCTGGCGGATTTGGGTCGAGAAATCCCGCGCCTCGCCGGCCGCGTCTGTGCGGGCGTTGACCCGGCCGCGCCGCTTCAACCGTCACCGGCCGCCCCGCTCCGGCGGGGAGCCTTATGCCTCCTACGGAATGGCGAAGATGAGGGTGTAGGGCTCGCTGTAAACGTGCTGCCCGTTGGCATCCTCATAGGCGATCCGCGCCGTATACTTGCTCTCCTGGCCCGGCGTGACGACGGGAAGACCCTCCCACGACTCCGGGTCGATGTTCACGGTGATCACCTGCTCGTCGCCCGGCGCGAGCCTGACCCGCGTGTCGTCGCCCGCATTGGAACCGGCTCTACGCTTCCGTTGGATCACGGAGGTCCGTCCGTCCTCGTCTCTCAGCTCGATGGAGTAGGCCAGCTCCGGATTGACCCGCACGGACACGGCCGCATCCGAGGTGTTGCGAATGCGGACAAAGAGGCCCGCCGGTATGGACCGGATCAGGATGCGTCGGCCGATCGGCTCAACGTACTTTCCGGCCTTGCGCTCAACCACCGAGACCTCCAGGGGATTGAGCGTGGAGGCGTGGAGCGGCATCGTCGCGCCGGCCGCCCACATCAACGTCACGCACGCAGCCGCCGCTTTGATCGCCTTCGCTCCTCCAAGAACGCATGTCTGCATCACGGCACCTCCTTAACTCGTCCAACCGGCGTATGTCCGCAGCTCCCGCTCCGGCGCCAAGCAACGCCCTTTGCCCCGCCGCCGGCCGGCGAGGAGGAAGCTCAGCGCCTGTGCCAGCCCCAGCCCCTGCATCGGGCGGCCGGCGGCCGCTCAGTCGCCCGCCGCGGGCGCGGTATCCAGCGCCGCCAAGGCCGCCGTCGCCTTCTCCAACCGTCCCCTCAGAGGCTTGACACGCGCCCGCGCCGCGTCGAACTCGGCAACCAGCCGCCTGAACGCCCCGATGTCCCGTCTCAGCTCGGCCAGCATCTCGTCCAGCAGCTTGTCCAGCTCAAACGCGGCCGTAGGGCTGACCGCCTTCGTAGCCGGGGGGGTGGCGGTGAGGAGTTCCTCAACCTGGCCGCGCCTGACTTCGATCAATTGGGTCCTATGTTCGATCTCCTTCAGCAGCGCCGTCTCCTTCGCCGAATCGTCGGTCTCGCGGCACTCGGCTTCCAGCGCCGTCCGTTCGCGGTCGAGCTTTTCGATGCTGGCGCGGAGGGCGTCCACCAGATCCGCCTTGGCCTTCGCGGACGCCCGCGCATCACGCCGCAGCTTTTGGAACTCCTGGGTTTCGCTGCTATAGTCGGTTTCCAGGTTCCTGTGCTTCTCGATCCTTCCCTCCGCATACTGCGTGAGCGACGCGGCCACAGCGAGCGACTGCGTCACGCGAGTTTCGATCCGTGCGTTGAGCGCCGCGATGTCCGCCGTCAGATCCTCGTCGCTCAAAGCGGAGGCGGGGTCTGCCATAGCCTTCCGGCGCTTGTCCCTTTCCTGAGCGTAGTAGAGCGCCGCGGCCTTGAGCCCCGCCAGCGCATCCTGCTTGGCGCGGCGGATGCGCGTCCCCGAGCTGTCGGTGGAATCCCGCACGGCCGAGAGCAGCGACACGATCCGGTTCACGCGCGACTCGATATCGCCGTCCAGGTCGCGCAGTTGCTTCCGCACGGCGTCCACGCGCGACTCGGCTTGCTCCAGTTCGCTTTTCATGACGCGAACGCAGCGCTCCAGTTGGGCCTTCTCATCCGCCGCAGCCGCCTCGGCCGGCGGTCCGGTGACGACGCCCGGCTGCCCGTTTGCAGCCGACGGCGGCGCCGCCCTGGACCAAGGCGTCGCGGACGCAAAGCACAGCAGAACCGTCACGGCACCGACACGGCGAATCGCCAAGCACATGGTATAGAACCTTTCTTTGAAACCAGCCGACACGCCCGCGATCCGCCGCCCGGCATCGCTCGGCACGCTCCACCGCTCCCTCAATCCGCCTCGGCCGCCTCGATCAGGCTGGCCTTCACTCGGTTCAGCAAATCCTGGTATGGCCGTCGCGCGATCCGCAGCACCCGGTCCTCGGAGCGGCCGCGCACCACGAAGGCGTCGGCCCGCACGAGGCAGCCGCCCTGGCGTCGGGGCTCGATGGACACGGCCACGCGCATGGACAGGTCCTCGCCGTAACGCCCGTACATGACCCGGTCGCGCTGCGTGGCCTCCCGTTCGAACGTCAAGGTCCCGCTCGTTTCGCCGGCCAGCTGGTAGCCGTCGTCGGCGAACGCGCGAACCGTCTCGGCCCGCACGGCCGCGGCGCCGTGCGACTCGATGACCACGTGAGCCAGGCTGCCCGAGCCCGGCTCGGTGGAGAGGCACCCGGCCAGGAGGAGCAGGCTCGCCGCGCCTGCCCCTCTGGCCACAACCGCCTGCAGGGAATAGCTCAAGGCAGCGCCCCTCTTCCGCTACTCCATGGTGATCGTCTGCTCGCCGCTGAAGTCGTTGTACCCCAGCTGCACCTTCCACAGACCGGGCGTGCCGGTCGCGGTCTGCCCGATCCGGGTGAACTCGTTGTCGCCCACATAGATCGTGTAGTCCTGCGTCACCAGCGCGGCGTTCAGCAGAAGTTTTCCCTTCGCATCGTAGACGCGCACGTTCGCATCGCCGGCGCGGAAATCCTTGATGCGGATTTCGAACCGGGCTTGCGAGAGCGTCGTATCCCAGTCGTAGACGTCGTTTCCGTCGTACGAGGCCAGGTCGCGATCCACGTAGAAACGCGTGGCCGTGATTTCCTCGCTGGTATCCTCGTCCTCACAACCTACGAACAACAGACCCGACGCGAACAGAACCGCCGCACCGACCGCCCACCGCAGGAATTGCCTTCTCATGGCTTCGCTTCTCCTTCTTTCTTTGCTGGAACGAGTTGCCGCCCTACCGACGAACCTTGCTTCGCTCTTCTCTCAGCCGGAGCTGCAGCCGCTCCGCCCAGTAGTCAAACGCATCGTTTGCCGTGCGCCATTTCTCGAACTTGTCGAACTTCCCCGTCACCTTCCGCCCCACGCGCTCATCCACGGCAGCGAACAGACGCGTGTTGCTCACCGAATCCAACGCCTCGCATTCGACGCCGGCCGAACCCACCGCCGTGTGGGATCCCGTGGCGACACTCTTCAACGCGCTCAGCGCGAGCCCGGGCGGCATCACGGTGGAGAAGGTATCCAGGATCACCTTGGCGCCCTTGGCCTCGGTGATGGCCACGCGTAACCGCATGACGCCCGGACCCGGCTGGTTCACGATCGTGTAATCCGCTTGCAGGTGTTCCCGCAGCGTGGCCGCCAGGTAGTTCACCAGCCGCTGCAAGTCTTCCCGGGGAAGGCCGGCCAGTGAACTGCCCCGCGAGGCGTAGATCCGCACCGGATCCAGCAGGATCTTGTCGTAGGCTTTGAAGTTCGCCCGGGGGTTCACGTACACCAGCAACGCCTCGTCGCCCTGCCCCGGCCTCAACTGGGAGTAGTCCCCCAGGAAGCCCGACGGCTCCGCCTTCCGCGCCTGGTACGTTGACGTGCAGCCGGTCAGCAGACCCGCCGTCAGCGCCCGCCCCAGCGCCCGGACCCAACGCGGCCGCCTCATGCTCCGCTCGTTTGTTCTCATGCGATACCCAGCCCTGCTTGCCTCAGCCGGCGAATCATTCGTAACCAGTGATCGGGACCCGTAGTCGGCCGAGCGCTGTTGCCCAACCGATGGTGGATCACCGATCACGGATTACCCCTGCTCCGCTCTAGAACGTCAGGCCGACGCCGACGATCAGACCAGACATGCTGATGTTCAGCTCGTTGTCCTCGTTCTGGTCGCCCTTAAACTTCCATCCGATCGTCCGGTAACCCAATCGGGCGGCCATTGACTCGGTGATCTGGTACTGGAACTGCGGAAACAGTTCGTAGGCCAGATCCGAATCGCCGGCGCCGATTCCCAGAATGGGATTGAACCGGAGACCGTCGATCTTCGACGGCAATACTGGAAGGCTCGGCACCACGTAGAACATGGCGTCCGTCACCGTGTTGTCTCTGCTGCGCGTGCCATGCCCGTACACCTCCAAATCGGTTTCCATCTGCAGGCTCCGCGCGCCGACCATCAGGCCGAAACTCTGGCCTTCCGACCACCCATCCAAGCGGTATCCGACGGCACCCTCAAGAATTAACGTCTTCGATTCGAGCTTTCCGCCTTGGGGACGATCTTCCACGTCCAGTTCGTCCGTGCTCAGCGAAAAGTAGTCCACCAGCGCGCCGATCAGGAACCGGTTGTACTCCGCGCCGAGCCGGACAGAGGCGCCCAACTCCACGTAGTCGAGTAGATCGCTTGCCGATTTCTCGAAATCGGCCTTCTGCCCGTTGACGGTGATATCGCCTTCCAATCCCGCCAACCACGCATAGGGTGTGATTTCGAACTTCCAACCCTGCGGCTCGGCCGCATACCCCGCGGACCCCGCCATCAACAACGCCGCCGCCACAATTCCAACTGTTTGCCTCTTCATGCTTACCTTACCTTTCCTCTTTCCGTTTTCTTCACCGCTCACCCGCCTACCCTCGACGCCTCCGCGCCGGAGGGTCCTTTACCGCCAACACACACGAATCGCCTGCGCCCCGCCGCCTCCTTTCGTGATGTTTGACTCCGCTGCCCAGTTTCCCTTCCCGGCTGCCCGTTATCGCTTGACCTTCACCTCGCCGGCGAGGCGTTCGTCCTCCGCAAGCGCATGCCCGAACGCCGCCCAGACGACCCCGTCGTTGCTGATCGAGAGGGTGACATCGCCCTTGGTCGTAATGGTCAGGCTCCATGCCCGTCCCTCCTCCACGCCCGCGAACACCCAGGCGCCCTTGATCTCGCGGGCAAGTTCGATATGCGTGACTTCGCCGCGCCGCGAATCGGGCGCCAGCAGCGTGACTTCCTGCTTGTCGGCCTCCACGCGGAAAAACGTGGGGCGCTCCAAGCCGCCCAGATCGGGCGGGCCCACCGTGCCGTCCTCATCCGCGGCCACGGCATGAGAGATGGTGCACAGCCAGACCGGCCCGCCGACGACGCTGCCGCACAGCGCCGACAGCGCCAACCACACCAGCAGAATGGACTTCTTGTGTAGCGACATGCTGATTCCCCTGCTTCACGGTGTATCCTTTGCCCTCCAGGGCCGCCACGAAGTTCCGGTCCCAGAACGCGAACTGTTGTTTGTATTCCGCGACGGCCGCCTCGGCCTCCGCCCCCGCCGCCTTCTTGGTCCGGTGCGAGCGCGCCCCGCCGGTCAGCCCTCCGGCCGCCGCGCCGGTGGCCGCGCCCTTGCCCGCATCGCCGGCGATAGCGCCGATCACCACCCCCAGGAGCGCCCCGCCCGCGGCGCCTTTCACGGCGCCGCCCTTGGCGGCATCGGAAGTCTCCGCTGCGGCATAGCCCTTCTGAACCAGCTTGTCGTACTCCTGGTACGGGTCCCATCCGGTCTGCTGGGTCGCCCAGTCGTAGGCCGCGGCTTCGTCCAGCTTCTGCTGCTCAGGCGTCTGCCCTTTTGCCGGGAAGATTACATGCTTGCCGGGGTTGGAACTGAGGCTGGGCGGACCGGCCTGCATCGCGCTCGGAGCGAGCAAGACCGTCGCCACGATTCCCACGACGATCCCGCGTGTCGTCAACCGTTGAATCTCGTTCTTCATCATTCCTCCCGCGTTTACCCTGATTCCACAGCTCTGTCCCGCAACCCTTTCCCGCCGTTCATCCCTCGACCTCTACAGTCCCATCAGCGTCGAGAACAGCCGCGCCGCCAGATCGCCAACCGGATACTTGAGGAACGCCAGCGGCAGCATCGGCAGGACCGCGGAGGCCGCGAGCCCCAGCACAAGCCGCCGGCTGCCCGGGAGCCACTGCATTTCTCGCACGACGTTGACGCTGTTGGTCAGATCGGCCAGGGACTGCATGTCGGGGGTGCCCAGGATCATTTCGCCGCAGGGGTTGTCGCCGCGGATCCACTTGCGGTCGAAGGCCTGCACATAGCGCGACGCCATGCCCATGTATTCGCTCCATCCGGTCACGCGGCAGGCCCAAAGCCTGTGGCAGAAAATGAGCAGGGGGCCGCCGAACAGCAGGGCCGTCAAGAGCAGCACCAGCGGAACCAGGCCATAGAGGGCCTCGAATGCCATGTCGCCCGCGGCGATGCCTTCCGCAAACGACGCGGCGAGAACCGCCGAGATCGCTGTGGCCAGCACCGCGAAATGCTCCTGCACAATCTCCAGATACCCCAGCCCCGCCGCGTGGTCGGGATGGGTGGGGACGAGGTGGAGTTCGAGTCGCTGCACGCGCCAGAGGAAGTAGCACCACAGACCCAGATGCCACAGCCAGCGAAGCATCAGGAACCTGAACAGCGGGAGACAGAACCACAGGTACCAGCGCAGAATCGGTCCCAGTCTGCCGCCGCTCTGAGTCAGAAGCAGATCCCAGTTCCCGGTCCTGCCCGGCAGGCTGGCAAACGGCTCGACGAAAACGAACGATACGACCGCCAGCAGAAAGCAAACCTCGGCCAGCCAGGGATCTTTCAAACGGTCGACTCGCCGGATTACCCTCGCCAAGGCCGGGTATTCTGACGCCGGCACGACGCCCGACCGTACAATGTCATTCACAAATTCTGCCATCCGGGGCGCCACCCACGTTTCGCAGAGGAAAAACAGCGGAACGGCCACCAGAAACCGGACATGCACGCCGATCGTGTCCAGGGCAAACAGTCTGCGGCCCACGCCCATCAGGAGCATCAGAAGCGCCAGGACGACCCAGGCCAGCACGCCGAGCGCCAGCCCCAGCCGGAAGCTGTTCGTGTCCCGAACCAGGCCCAGACGGCGCCCCAGTCGCTGCAAGGGCCCGCCGAACATCGAGAATTCCGGAATAGCCGGGCCGTCGTTCATTGTGGCTGCCGTATGCATCGTCATTTCGGAAACAGGAAGGTCAACTGGGCGCGCGCACCCAGATCACCCGGCCCGTTGTCGGGCGATTCGGCCCAGTAGCGAACGCCCAGGGTGAGCTGCATGATCTGGGGGCCGATCTTGAACAGTTGCGAGACCGTCATGTTCACCGGAATGGCCCACGCCTCGCCTTCCCAGTCATACGTGGACTCGCTGTTGAGGCCAACCGTCGTCTTCGTCTTCTGGACGATGTAGCTCAGGAACGGCTGGAGCAGGGTCGTGCTGATGTCGGCCCGGTCATCCTCGCCCGCCACGGACCAGATGTGATTGACCAGCGCGCCGACCGTCCACGGGCCGCTCTGCTTTAGCGCCAGCGCCGTCGGACCCGCACCCCACTTCTCTCCGCCCAGCAAGTCCTCGGATGCCGTTGGGTAGAGTCCCACCGGCCCGGTGGCGAGAATCCACCCGCCCACCGGCGCCTTGGGCGAGAAGAAGAAACTCTGCACGACATCGCCCAACCCGGACTCGTTCATCGCGTCCAGCGGGAAGTCCTTCTGTTCGATAAGCGGCACAATCGTCCGGATGATCAGGTTCCAATCTTCGCCGATCGAAAGGGGCACGACCGGCTGGACGTTCAAGACGCTCTTGGAGGCGCCGTCGTTAGCGCCGCCGAACTCGTCGTAGTTGTACTGCAGCGGCAGGCTGATCAAGGCCGCGACCGGATTGGCCAATTTCTTGGCCAGTTCCGCCGCCTTGTCGGCCTGCGAAGCCTCCTGCGCCTGCGCCGAAATCGCGCACGCCGCCAGCACCATGATGATCTTTTTCATTTTCTGTTCTCCTTTTCTGTATGGTTAATCAATCGGGATCAGCGCCTCCGCCCACCATGCGGGGGGCGGGATATGGACAGGCGTGAAGGACGCGTGCTGTTTGCCGGCGATCGGCGGCAATTGCGGGATCACCTTGGCCTGCCGCGAAACGACGGCCTCCTTCGTGACGTTGATGACCGTCAGGTCCTGGGTCTGGACGACCGGCCCAGCGTACACCGCGCCCAGCTCCTGGAAGAGCATGGCGACCACCTGCGGCGACAGCAGCGTGTGGTAGAGGCCGGCCAGGCGCGGCTCGGTCCCGCTGGGTCCCCAGACGTAAACCGGTCCGTCCGCCCGCCCGACCTTGGCCAAGCTGCCGCCGAGGGTGAGGATGTCGCCCATGTGGTCGGCGTG
>Ga0073932_1004999_pt1 | contig 14925 bp, 11 predicted proteins | sample DewCreD2012metaG_FD_76967 | JGI IMG/M metagenome (GOLD analysis project Ga0073932, IMG submission 76967) | Hot spring sediment bacterial and archeal communities from British Columbia, Canada, to study Microbial Dark Matter (Phase II) - Dewar... ... | reverse complement strand
CTACTGTGCCGAACTGCTCGAACGCTATGCCGATGAACCGCGGGTAACGAGCATCACCGGCACGTATTTTCTCGGGCGAAAGGCCGGGCCGTACGATGTCGGGTTCACCCATTTCCCGTGCATCTGGGGTTGGGCCACCTGGGCAAGGGCCTGGGAGGGCTACGACCGAGAGCTTCGCGGGTGGACGCCCGACTTCATCGACGAAATCGGCCGCGACGGCAGCATCCCCGGCTTCCTGCCCGACGCCTGGCGCAAGTGCTTCCAGTGGATTGCCGCGCATACGGAAAGCACCTGGGATATTCAGTTCTGGTTCCTACAATTCAAGAAACGCGGATTATGCGCGTTCCCCTATCGCAACCAGGTGCAGAACATCGGGGCGGGACAGGGCGCCACGCACACTACCACCCGAAGGTTCAGTTTCCGTAAGCTCTACCCCTTCGAGCCCGGCACGTTGCGCTTGCCGCCGGAGCTGATCCCCGATCTTCGTTACCAACGGTATTTGCAGATCGAGTTCTACTCGAACACCACCACCTGGCGAAACGTCGGGTGGAAGGTACTGTTTAAGTGGGGCCAGTGGCGGCGGCGCTTATTGGGTTCGCTGGCCCAATGGTTGGCCAAAGGGAAACCGGCGGCCTCGAATTGAATCACAGGTTCGCGGGATCATCCGCGGAATGAGGAAAGCAGCCGCCGGTCGGCGAGCTTCGGGCTGCCATCGAGACACACGGAACTATCCGATGAACACGGCATACTCTCCCGCCATCCGAATGGGCAACGGCAACGGTCAGCCGACCGACAGCTTCTTCCAGATCACTCGGCTGCGCATCTGGTTCCCGGTGCTGCCGTTCATCGCCTTTTGGATATCGAGTTTCTTGCTTTACCATTTCGGGCCGCTGAATCTGCCGTGGCTCAGCCCGGGCACGTACATCTATTTGGCGGTCAGCTTCTTCGGGTTCATTCTTTGTTATCGACTGGCCGTGGGCCGCGTACCGCAAACCGTCGGCATGAGCGCCCAACGCTTGGCCGCACAGCATCAGACGACCAAGCTGCTGATGTACGTCTTTCTCGCGTTGGGATTCATCGGATGCGTCGGCTTGGTGGCTGACCGTCTCTACTCCGGCGCCGGCAGCGTGGCGAAAACGCTGACCGAAACCCAATTCGTCCGCAGCGAGTCTGTCGCCGCCACCACTTGGGTCACGACGGTCAGCGTGGCGCCTTATTCCTTCCTCTTGGCCGGACTGGCGCTCTATTTCTATTTTTCCGCCCTGCGGTCGCCCATGAATCCCCTGGCCCATCTCGCCGCATGGGGCAGCTTGGGCCTATTGTGCTTCAACGCCTTCTTGGCCGTGCATCGCGGGAACTTTTTCTGGGTGCTGACGTATATCGTCTTCTATTACGTTTTCGTCAAGGGCGAGCGAGTTCGCGCGCTGCTGTGGCAAAGACGATACTTGCTTCAACGCCTGCTGGTGGCCGCATTCATCGTGATCACGGCGGTGTATGTGTTCTTCATCGCGGTGATGCGGCACGAAGAACGCGGACTGAAGACGGCCGCCGATCGTTGGATTCAACATAGCCGGTTCGACATCGAACGGTTCGACATCGGCAAGCGCGAGTTGGGGGCCGCGCTGCAATTGGTGTATTACGGCACGCACCAACTCGAATTCACCGACGCCTTCATGCAGCGCTGCCGCCCGCTGGCGTTCTATCCCGAGTTCCTTGCCGGCGGCCGAATCCTCGATCAGATCAACAAGTTCGATCCGACGTACATTCCGCCCTCGCGCGAAATCGCCATGCTGTGGATCGAAGAGGCCGGCCTGCCGCGTTCGGCTTGGCCTTCGGTCTTCGGCTGGCTGTTGGTGATGTTCGGCTTTGTCGGCGCGCCGATCTTCATGATGCTGCTGGGCTTGATCTGCGGCTGGATGACCCGGCGATTTCTCGTCCATTTCGATCCCGGCAGTTTGATCATCGCATTCTGTTTGTACGGGGCGTTGAACATGAGTTTCAACTGGATCGGCGGCGACTTTCCGCATAACATGGGCTATCTCATCGGGGCCGTGATGATCCTCACCGGCCATGCCGCCCGGTCCGCCGTTTCGGCGCGCGGGCCGCAGTGGCGGCCGGCGGCGCCGGCGCGAGCGTAGTCCCATGTCGCATCCCGCCCAGGCGGTTTTCGCACCGCCTCGAACAGAGCCATCCGAAAAGATGCCGGAAGTGTTGCCAAGCGAAGGGCCGCGCGTTCTCGAAACCGAGACCCGTCCCGCGGCCGCGCTGGTCAGTGCCGTCGTGCCCGACGTGCCCGAGTTCCGCACCGAGGGTTTCGCCCGGGCGGGCAACAACGCGGTGCTCCATTCGCTCCGCGAGATGGTTGCCGCCGGGTTGGAGTTCACGGGCGTGTTTTCGATCCAACCGATACCCGCCTTTCCCCGGGGCAAACGGCTTTGGATGCCGCGGCGCACCGTCGAGCTGTTTCCCGGCTGCTTTACGCAACTCCTGCCGCACCTGAACCTGCCCCTGTGGAAGCAGATCCACTTGGGGCTTTCGGCCTTTTTCGCCTTGCTGCGTTGGGCATGGCGCAATCGCGGCCGCCCGCGGGTCATCCTGCAATACAACCTTACGCGGCCGCCGGCGGTGTTCATCTACTTGGCCGCGCGGCTCACCGGCAGCAAGTATGCCGCCATGCTCTACGACATCGGCACGCCGCCGGTGAAGATCGATCATATGTTCTGGTATCGCGTCGATGACTTCTTCGCCCGGCGGCTGGTGCGGCGGCTCGACGGTCGGATCGTCATCACCCGGGCGATCCTCGACGACTACGCGCCGGGCGCGCACGGGCTGCACGTCGATGGGGCAGTGGACGAGGCAGTCATCCCCGACTGGCCGCTGCCGGCGCCGCGCGACGAGTTCGTGCTTTGCCTGGCCGGAAGCCTCTGGGAACTCAACGGCGTGCGGCTGCTGCTCGACGCCTTCGGGCGGCTCGACGATCCCGCGCTGCGGCTGGAAATCGCCGGCCACGGCGCGCTGGCCGATCTGGTCCGCGAGGCGGCCCGGCGCGACGCCCGCATCCGCTACCACGGCCTGCTCGCGCACAATCAGGTGTTGGAACTCTACCGGCGATCCGACGTGCTTTTGAACATTCGCCTGACGCAAGGCGTCGGCAAATCGTACCTGTTCGCCTCGAAGCTCCTCGAATACCTGGCGATGGGCCGAACCGTGATCACCACCGCGATGGCTCATGCGGCGGAAGAGTACGGCCCATTTGCCTACGTCCTCCGCGACGAGACGCCCGAGGCGCTGGCCGCCCTGATCCAGCAGATTCGCCAAACGCCTTTTGCCGAGCGGCAGGCTCGGGCCGAGGCCGGCCGCCGCTACATGAAACTCAACAAGACCTGGCGGCGCCAGGGCGAGCGCATGGCGGCCTACCTGTCGGCTGTCGCGCGGGGAGGTCCGGCCGCGGCCGCTCAATTGGCTGCCGAAGGGCCGCTGCAATGACGCACCGCGACGCCCAACAGTTCTACGAACGGGAGTATCAGGGCAACCGCTATGCCGTCGCCGACGACCCGAGCACCCACTCCTTCGCGCCGGTCGTCCGCAACTTCATCGAGCAACACCAACTTCAGCGCGCCCGATGTTTGGAGATCGGCTCGGGCCGCGGCGCGCTGCAATCGCTGGTGGACGACTATGTGGGGATCGACCTTGCCCGATCGGCCGGCCTGGGCTATCGCAAGCCGTTCGCCGCTGCTTCGTGCGAGCGGTTGCCTTTTGCCGATAGCGCGTTCGATGCCGCGTGGTCGTATGCCGTGCTCGAGCACGTGCCCGACCCGGAAGCCGCCTTTAGCGAGATGCGCCGCGTGCTTCGGCCCGGCGGATTGCTGCTTTTGGCCCCGGCCTGGCAATGCCGTCCCTGGGCGGCCGAAGGGTATCCGGTTCGGCCCTACAGCGACTTCGATTGGCGCGGCAAGCTTGTCAAGCTGTCGATCCCGCTGCGCGAGTCGATCGTCTTTCGCGCGATGCACGTCTTTCCGCGGCGATTAGCGCGGCTGGCGGTTCATCTGGCCGCGCCGCGACGGCCCATACAGTTTCGCTATCGACGACTGAAACCCAACTACGAACAATTTTGGATGTCGGACTCCGACGCACTGAACAGCATGGACCCGTTCGACGCGATCCTCTGGTTTCGCTCGCGCGGCGACCGATGCCTCAACTATCCGACGCCGGCAAAGGCCTTGCTGGTCCGCACCGGCCCGTTGGTCATCCAAATCGTCAAACCCGCCACTCCATCAGCAACCTGATCCCCGATGCGCGGCCGCACGATCCTCCTGCAAGCCGCCGTACTGTTCCAGGCATTGTAAGCGCCATCGCGGCAGCCCCGCAGCCCGCAACTTCAAACGACCTTCAATTGATGAACTTCGTTTTCTGGCAGAATCAGGTGTCGATGCATCAATCGGCCTGCCTCCGCGCGCTGGTCGCTCGGGGGCACTCGTGCCGATGGGTCGTCGATGCCGCCGACTCGCCCGAGCGAAAACAGATGGGCTGGACCGCGCCCGACACCGCGGGCATCGAGGTCGTCGTCGCCCCCGACGAGCGGCAGTGCCGGGCCATCTGGAACGAGCAGCCAGAAGACACCGTGCATTTGCTCACCGGGTTTCGCGGGGCGAACACCGCCCGTTGGGCCTGGCGGCAGCAGGGCCGGCAACGCCGCCGCCTGGGCTTTCTGGCCGAAGGGGCCGATGTTCGCGGGCTCAAGGGCCTGCTGCGTCGATTGATCTACTCGTGGGAGGGCCTGCGCCGCGGCCGCCGGGCGGAAATCATCATGGCCATGGGCGAAAACGGCGTGCGTTGGTATCGCCGGTGCTTTTTCCCGGCCGATCGCATCTTGCCGTTCGCCTATACGGTCGAGCGGTTCGAGCCGCCGTCGCTGCCGCCGCGGCCGGACGGCCGGTTTCAAATTGTCTTCGTCGGCAGCCTGATCGTCCGCAAGGGCGTGGACCTGCTGGCCGAGGCCTTCGCGCGGCTCGGCCGCGACGATGTGCGGCTGACGTTCGTCGGCGACGGGCCGTTGCGCGGCGCCCTCGAACGAATCATCGCCCGCTGCGGCCGCTTCTCGCAAGTCGCCTTCACCGGCAACGTGAGCAATGCCGAGGCGCGGTCGCGGATCGCCGCGGCCGATCTGCTGGTGTTGCCGAGCCGTTTCGACGGATGGGGAGCGGTGGTCAACGAGGCGTTGATGCTGGGCACGCCGGTGGTGTGCAGCGACCGGTGCGGGGCGCGCGACTTGCTCGACGGCCTTCAGCGCGGCGAAGTGTATCGCTGGAATCGAGTCGATCAATTGTGCGCTGCGCTGAAGCGGCGGATTGCGGCCGGCCCGATCGCGCCCGAAACCCGTGCGGCCATTCGGCGGTGGTCGGCTTCGGCGATCTCGGGAGAGGCCGTGGCCGACTACTTAATTGCGGCCGTGCGCTGGGTGTACGAAGGCGGCCCGCGCATCGCCCCGCCGTGGACGGCTCTCATGCCGTTTCAGCAGGCCGCCGAGGTTAACGACGCAAATCGGACGACGCCGTTCGCACGATGACCAAGCGGCAAAACGATTCGAAAACGGCAACGGCCGAATCGGCCCGCCCGCATCTTCTGCTCGATGCGGTGGGCAACAAGTACGGCGGGACGGCCGTGGTGTTGGCCGAGGTGCTGGCCGCGGCGTTGGCCCACGAGTCGGTCGGGCGGGTGACGGTGTTCGCCTCGCCCGCGGCCCAACGGCGGGTAGCCCTGCCGCGCGACGAGCGACTGGCCATCGTCGATGTGCCCGAGGCCGAGTCGGCGTTGGGGCGGCTGTGGTGGGCGTGGCAGGGGTTGGAGCGTCGGGCGCGGTCGGTCGGGGCGGATGTGCTGCTGGGGCTCAACGGCTTCGGCGGCCGGGCGCGGACGATGCCTGTGGTCGTCTTCTTACAGCAACCGCTGCTGTACGATCGGCAGGCTTTGCGGCGCTGCCCGGCGGCGCTGCGATGGCGGATGCGGGTGATTCGCCGGCTCACCCGGCGATCGGTTCGAGCGGCCGATCATGTGATGACGCAAACCGAAGCAATTCGCCAGGCGGCCGCGGACGAGTTCGGCATCCCTTTGGCGAAGATTTCGGCCTATCCGCCCACTGCGCCGCGGTTGCCCGAGCCGGGCGAGCCTTCGCCCAAGCTGGCCGCGATGCGCGAGGCGGCGGCGAGCGGGCAGGCAGTGCTGCTCTACGTGGGCAGCGATGCGCCGTACAAGAACCTCGAAATCGTGGCGGCCGCGTTGCAGCGAATTGCTCCGGCGGAACGGCCGCGTTGGTTCGCCACGCTGTCGCGCGAATCGCCGGTGTGCCGCGGCGGGTCGGCCGAGCCGCTCTCTGCGTTGAGCCGCGAGGAGTTGGCCCAGGCCTATCGACTGGCGCGGGCGTTGGTTTTGCCGTCGCTCACCGAGACGGTGGGGCTGCCGATGTTGGAGGCGATGCGTTTCGGGGTGCCGGTGGCGGCGGCCGATCGGCCCTACGCCCATGCGGTGTGCGAAGATGCGGCCGAGTGGTTCGACCCGCTCGATGCCGGCTCGTGCGCGGCCGCGTTGCGGCGTGCGCTTCACGATGGCCCGCGCAGGGCGGAATTGATCGCCCGCGGCTCGGCCCTGATCGCCCGCCGCGATGCCGACGACCCCTTGCGGCGGATGATCGACAAAGTGGTGGAAACGGCCGCTCTAAGCGGCATCGGGGATTCGGCGCGATGACAAACGAGCGGTTGCGGGTGCTGGTGAGCGTGGCGTACTATCTGCCGGGATTCAAAGCCGGCGGTCCGATCCAAACGCTGAAGAACATGATCGAAAGTCTGGGCGACGAGTTCGAGTTCTGGCTGCTGACGGCCGACCGCGATTTGGGCGATACTCGGCCTTATTCCACTGTGCCGATCGATCAATGGCATACGCAAGGCAAAGCTCGCGTGTGCTACCTTTCGCCCGCGGAACGGCGATGGAATCGATGGCGGCAGAGGCTCAATGAACTGGAGTACGATGTTCTGTATTTGAATAGCTTCTGGCATCACGATAGCCGCTGTGCGCTTTGGCTGAGGCGATTGGGGCTAGTGCCGCGCAAGCCGGTAATCGTGGCGCCCCGCGGCGAGTTTTCGCCGGGAGCCTATCGATTGAAGGCATGGAAGAAGCGAGCCTATCTCTTCGCGGCAAAGTCGATCGGATTATGCCACGATGTATTGTGGCATGCCTCGAACGCAATGGAAGCGGAACATATTCGGGCGTTGTTCCGTGTGAAAGCGAAGGTGCATTGCGCTTCGGATATGCCGCCGAGCACCCCCGTCGAGGCACTGGCGGAAAACATCCACTGCGCGCCGAACCTGCCCAGTCCGCTCCGAGCGCTGCCCGCGGAAGTGCCGCGGCGGAAGCAGCCCGGGGCGGCGCGCGTTGTGCTCGTGGGCCGCATGTCGCGAATGAAGAACGTGGATTACGCGCTGCGGGTGTTGGCTCAAGTGCGCGGCGATGTGGATTTTCGCGTGCTTGGTCCGCCGGAAGATCGAGAGTATGATGCAGAATGTCGGACGTTGGCCGAGCAGTTGCCGCCGGGGGTTCGGGCGACGATACTCGGCGCAGTGCCGCCCGAAGACGTGGGCCGCGAATTGGCCGCCGCGCACCTGATGTTTTTGCCCACCCGGGGCGAGAACTTCGGGCATGCGATCATCGAAGCGCTTCGCTCGGGCTGCCCGGTGCTGATCAGCGATCAAACCCCGTGGCGCGGCCTGGAAGACGATCGGGCCGGCTGGATTCTGCCGCTCGACGAGGCGGAGCGATTTCGGGCCGTCGTGCAACAGGTGATCGATATGCCCGAGGCCGATTGGGCCGAGTGGTCGGCCGGGGCGCGGCGGTTCGGCGAGCGGTTCGCCTGCGACCCGGCCCACGTCGAGGCCAATCGCCAGTTGTTCCTCCGTGCGGCGGGCCGCCTGACGGACCTGGAGCCGGCAGCGCCGAGCGATGAGCGCCCCGCGCCGCGGCCCGGCGTGAGGCCGAAGGAATAGGGTTGGTCGGCGCCGATGAAACTGAGATACCGTTGAGACATCATTGAGATCCCCATTGGGCCGCTTCATCGCGCGGTCGGAGGAAGGTCATGTTCGCGGGAAAGACACTGTTGATCACCGGGGGCACCGGCTCGTTCGGCAACGCCGTGCTGCGGCGCTTTTTGGCGACCGACATCGCCGAAATCCGCATCTTCAGCCGCGACGAGAAGAAGCAAGACGATATGCGGCATGAATACCGCAGCGACAAGCTGAAGTTTTATATCGGCGACGTGCGCGAGCCGAACGCGCTGCGCGACGCGGTCGAGGGCGTGGACTACATCTTCCACGCGGCGGCCTTGAAGCAAGTGCCCTCGTGCGAGTTCTACCCGATGGAGGCCGTGCGGACCAACGTCGTCGGCGCCGACAACATGCTCACCGCGGCAATCGCCGCCGGCGTGAAGAACGTCGTCGTGCTCAGCACCGACAAGGCCGCCTACCCGATCAACGCGATGGGCATGTCGAAGGGACTGATGGAAAAGGTGACGATCGCCCGAAGCACCGTGGCGGCCGCCAAGGGCTGCACGCTCTGCGTTACGCGCTACGGCAATGTGATGGCCTCGCGCGGGTCGGTGATTCCGCTGTTCGTCGATCAGATTCGCAAGGGTCTGCCGCTGACCGTAACCGACCCGAACATGACCCGCTTCATGATGTCGCTGGACGATGCCGTGGACCTGGTGGTCTATGCCTTCCGCCACGCCGAGCCGGGCGATCTGTTCGTGCAGAAGGCCCCGGCCGCCACGATCGGCACACTGGCCGAAGCGGTCAAACGGGTGTTCCAGGCCGACAATCCGATTCGGGTCATCGGCACCCGTCACGGCGAGAAGCTCTACGAAACCCTGCTCACCCGCGAGGAGATGGTCCGCGCGATCGATCTGGGCGGCTATTTCCGCGTGCCGGCCGATGTTCGCGGGCTGAATTATGCGAAGTACTTTTCGGAAGGCGAAAGCCGATTGGATCGGGCGGAAGACTATCATTCGCACAACGTGAAACGACTCAGCGTGGAGGAGATGGCCGAGTTGCTCTTGAAGCTGCCCTACGTGCAGGCCGAGCTTGCCCGCCTGCGCGGCGAAACGGCGCCCCGCGACCCGGCGGCGATGCTCGTGTGACCGTCGCGGCGGCCCGGAGTTCGCCGGCGGATCGACCCCAACGGCCACTCGTTCCGAGACTGAATAGTTCCCCGCAATTGCCGAAGCGGCCGCGGGCGCAGCGAAGCGGCTCTCTTGCGTGCTGTTCCCGTTTGAACCGCTTTCCGTTTTTCGCGGCTTCGTTTAGAGACCAGAGACGACCTCTTCGATGACAACCATTTTGATTACCGGTGCGCGGGGATTCGTCGGGCGCAATCTTTCGGCCATGTGGGCTGCCCGCGGCGACTGGACCATTTTCGGCGCCGACATCGACACGCCGGAAGACGAGTGGCAGAAGCATCTTGCCCGCGCCGATGTCGTGGTTCACCTAGCCGGGGTGAATCGGCCGAGCAGCGAAGCGGAGTTCGAGCCGGGCAACGTCGGGCCGGCCGAGGAGCTTTGCCGCCGGCTCGACGCCCTTGGCCGCCGGCCGCTGGTGTTGGTCAGCTCGTCGATCCAGGCCGAGTTGGACAATCCCTACGGCCGCGCCAAACGCCGCCTGGAAGAATCGCTGATCGACTGGGCCCGGCGCAGCGGGGCGCGGTTGCGCATCTATCGCCTCAAAAACGTCTTCGGCAAATGGTGCCGTCCGAACTACAACTCGGTGGTAGCCACCTTCTGCCACAACATCGCCCATGATTTGCCGATCACGATCAGCGACCCGGCCCGCGTTGTCGACCTGGTTCATATCGACGACGTGGCGGCCGCCTTTGCCGCGGAGATCGAGGCCGGAGGTCTTTCCGCCGAACCGTATGCGCCGGTCGATGCGATTCCGTCCATGCCGATCCGCTTGGGCGAGTTGGCCGGGCGAATCCAATTCTTCCGCCAAATGCAGCAATCACTGCGCGTTCCGAACTTCGCTGAGCGGTTCAACCAGCAGTTGTACGCCACGTTTCTCTCCTACCTGCCTGCGGAACGATGGGAGTACGGGCTGGAGATCAAGGCCGACCAGCGCGGCAACCTGGCCGAGTTCATCAAGTCGCCGTGGTTCGGCCAGATTTTCGTGTCGCGGACGCTGCCGGGCATCACCCGCGGCAATCACTATCATCACACGAAAACGGAAAAGTTCCTGGTGCTTGCCGGCGAAGGACTGATTCGCTTCCGGCACATCGAAGACAACGCCGGCCGGCAGATCATCGGGCATCGCGTCCGCGGCGAAGAGTATCGCGTGGTCGAAATTCCGCCCGGCTGGACGCACTCGATCACCAATGTGGGCAGCGGCGAAATGATCACGTTGTTTTGGAGCAGCGAGTTGTTCGATCCCGATCGGCCCGACACGTACTTCCTGCCGGTCGATCCGCCCGAGACGAGCGCATGAAGGCGAAGGTCGAACGCCCTCGCTCGGCTGTTGCGAACATCGCTGATCGTGACGGGGTGAAACCTCGCGTTATGTCGGCGCCGCGCAGACAACCGAACCGATAACCACGAAAGAAGAGAGATGAAAGTCGCCACGATCGTCGGCACGCGGCCCGAGATTATCCGTCTTTCGCGGGTGATGGCGGCACTCGACCGCGCGGTCGAGCATCGCATCGTCCACACGGGCCAGAACTACGACTACGAGCTGAATCAGATCTTCTTCGAAGACCTGGAGATTCGCCGGCCCGATCACTTTCTCGAAGCCGCCGGGGCCACGGCCGCGGAAACCATCGGGCAAGTGATCGCGCGGGTCGATGCCGTGCTGCGCGCCGAACGGCCCGACGCCGTGCTGATCCTCGGCGATACGAACTCGTGCTTGGCGGCCATCCCGGCCAAACGGCAGAAGATCCCGGTGTTTCACATGGAGGCGGGCAACCGCTGCTTCGACGAGCGCGTGCCCGAGGAGATCAACCGCCGCATCGTCGATCACATCGCCGATGTGAACATGCCCTACAGCGACATCTCGCGGCAATACTTGCTCAGCGAAGGGCTGCCGCCGGATCGAGTGATCAAAACCGGCAGCCCGATGTACGAAGTGCTGCACTACTACCTGCCGAAGATCGAACGCAGCGACATTCTGAAGCGATTGGACCTGGAACCGGAACGGTACTTTGTGGTCAGCGCGCACCGCGAAGAGAATATCGACGCCCCGGAGCAATTCGCCAAGCTCTGCGCGGTGCTCGACGGATTGGCGGGCCGCTTCCAGTTGCCCGTGATCGTTTCGACCCATCCGCGGACGCGGAAACGGATCGAGGCCGAGGGCGTGCGGCTCGATCCGCTCGTCCGATTGCACACGCCGCTGGGATTGTGCGACTACGTTCATTTGCAGATGCGCGCCCGGGCGGTGCTCAGCGATAGCGGCACGATTACCGAGGAATCGTCGATCCTCAACTTCCCGGCCCTGAACATCCGCAACGCGCACGAACGGCCCGAGGGCATGGAAGAGGCCGCGGTGATGCTCGTCGGGCTGGAGTGGCCGCGGATTTGCGAGGCGCTGGAGGTTCTGGCCCGCCAGCCGCGCGGGACGGAACGGTTCGGTCCGATCGTCCGCGATTACCACGTGCCCAACGTCTCGGAAAAGGTGGTGCGGATCATCCTATCCTACACCGACTACGTGCGGCGAACCGTGTGGCGGCAGGACTGAGGCGGCTAAGACCGTCATCGCAACAGGGCGGCCCGGCCGCTGGCACGATTCGCCAAGAGAAGAACACACGCCCGCGATAACAGAAGCACCACGCGATAACAGAAGCACCGAACGATGCGGGTGCTGATGCTCAATCAGTTGTTTCAGCCCGAGCCGGCCTTCAAGGGGCTGCCGCTGGCCCGGGCGCTGCGCGGCCTGGGGCACGAGGTGCAGGTGCTCACCGGCCTGCCGAACTATCCCGGCGGCAAGATCTATCCCGGCTATCGGGTGCGGTTGACGCAGCGCGAATGGTTCGACGGCATCGCGGTTCACCGGGTGATCCACTACCCCAGCCACGACCGCAGCGGGCTGCGGCGGATGATCAACTACTTGAGTTTCGCGGCCTCGGCGGCCCTGCTCGGCCCGGGCGTGGTCAAGCCGCCTGATGTGATTTACGTGTATAATCTGATCACGCTCTCCGCAGCTGCTCGGCGGTGGCGCGCCCGCTGGGGCACGAAGATCGTTCTCGATGTGCAAGACCTGTGGCCCGAGTCGGTGCTCGGCTCGGGCATGATGCGCAGCCGGTTGTTGGCCGAGCTGTTGCGCCGCTGGTGTCTTCACGAGTATCGTTGCGCCGACGCTTTGGTGGTGCTTTCGCCGGGGTTCCGCCGCAATCTCATCGATCGCGGCATCGCAGCGAAGAAGATCGACGTGATCTACAACTGGTGCGACGAAACGGCGATTCGCGTGCCGCCGCCGCGGGTTCCCAGCGCCGAGTTCCCGCCCGATCGATTTCATGTGGTGTTTGCGGGCGTGATGGGTGTTTCGCAATCGCTCGATGTGGTGATCGAAACGGCCGCGCGGTTGCTCACCGACGCCCCACAGGTGCTTTTTACTCTGGTGGGCGGGGGAACCGAGCCGCCGCGGCTGGAGCAACTTGCCCAATCGATGGGTTTGAGCAACGTCCGCTTCCTGCCGCAGCGGCCGATGTCGGCGATGGGCGAGGTGTTCGCGGCGGCCGACGCCCTGCTCGTCCATCTTCGCGACGATCCGCTGTTCGCCATCACCATTCCGTCGAAGGTGCAAGTGTATCTTCATGCGGGCCGGCCCATTCTCTGCGGCGTCCGCGGGGATGCGGCCGAGTTGGTCGAACGCGCCGGGGCGGGCGTTTGTTTTCCGCCAAACAACGCCGAAGCCCTGGCCGCGGCCGTCATGAACATGCTTGCGATGTCGGCCGAAGAGCGACAACAGATGGGTCAGCGCGGGCGGCAATTCTATGAAGAGCAGTTGAGCTTTCGCCAAGGGGTGTCGCAACTGGAAGCGGTCTTCCGCCGGGTCGCGCCGGGCCGCAAGCGTCAAGGGGATCGCGCTGCATGAAACGGACCGATCTCTTTTCTGCAGCGGCTAAAGGCAGGCGTTCGCGCTCACGAAGGAAGCGCTCATGAATCAGAATGCGGTGTATGTAATCGGGGCGGGCGGGCACGCCAAGGTGGTGATGCACAGCTTGCGCCGTGCGGGCGCGCTCGTCGAGGCGGTGTTCGATGATCGTTCCGAACTATGGCATAGCGCTTTTTGCGGAGCGCCGGTGCTGGGGCCGATCGAACGCATCGTTGACATGCCCTCGCTGCCGACCGTAGTGGCCATCGGCGACAATCTCTGCCGACGAAAGATCGTGGAACGGTGGAACTTCGAATGGTTCACGCTGATCGATCCGCAGGCTGTCGTGATGCCCGACGCCGAAATCGGGCCGGGCACGGTGGTTTTCCCCGGGGCGATCGTACAAACCGGCGCACGATTGGGGCGGCATGTGATCGTTAACAATGCGGCCACGGTCGATCACGATTGCACGGCGGGCGATTATGTGCATTTGGCCCCGGGCGTGCACTTGGCGGGGAAGGTGACGATCGAAGAAGGAGCGTTCTTGGGGATCGGTACGGCGGTGATACCGAATATCAAGGTGGGAGCATGGTCCCTCGTCGGGGCCGGTTCGGCCGTGGTTCGCGACGTGCCCTCCGGCGTGGTCGCCTACGGCAATCCGGCCCGGCCGCGCCGCGCGCGAAGCGATGACGATCATTTCGGCCCGAAACATTGAATGCTCTGCGATCGAGCGACGAACATACCGCGGTCGAGTACAAGAACCGAACGCGCGAGAATCGGCCGTGGTAAGCAACTGTGTTTCGGCCGGCACGGGAGAGAGTGATGAGTAAACGGATCTACCTCTCGCCGCCGCACATGTCGGGCGACGAGCGCGAATTGCTGCTGGAGGCATTCGACTCGAATTGGATCGCGCCGCTGGGGCCGCACGTCAGTGCGTTCGAGGCCGAGTTCGCGGCACTGCACGGGGTTCCGGCAGCGGCGGCGCTGAGTTCGGGCACGGCGGCGCTCCACCTGTCGCTGCTGCTTTGCGGCGTCGGGCCGGGTGATTGCGTGATCACATCGAGCCTGACCTTCGCCGCCACGGCCAATGCGATTACCTACGTGGGCGCCGAGCCGGTCTTCGTCGATAGCGATGAACGATCGTGGAATATGGATCCCGAGCTGCTGGCCGAGGCGATCGAGACCGAGCTTCGCGCCGGTCGCCGGGTCGCCGCCGTGATGCCCGTGGATCTTTACGGTCAATCGGCCGACTACGACCGGATCGTTCCCCTTTGCGAAAAACACGCGCTGCCGATCATCGAAGATGCGGCCGAGGCGTTGGGCGCATTTTATCAACGTCGTCGGGCGGGCACATTCGGCCGGCTCGGTTGCTTTTCGTTTAATGGCAATAAGATCATCACCACCAGCGGCGGTGGAATGCTAATCGCCACCGACTCGGCGTTGGTCGAGCGCGCGCGATTCCTGGCCACCCAGGCCCGCGATCCGGCGCCGCACTATCAACATTCGACCATCGGCTACAACTACCGCATGAGCAACCTGTTGGCGGCCGTGGGCCGAGGACAGCTTAGGCATTTGGAAGAGCGGGTCGAACGGCGGCGGGCGAATTTCGAGTTCTACCGCCGCGCACTTGGCGATCTGCCGGGCATCGAGTTCATGCCCGAGATTCCCGGCGGCCGATCCACCCGTTGGTTGACGTGCATTACGATCGATGCGGAGCAGTTCGGCGCCGACCGCGAAAAGGTGCGATTGGCACTGGAAGCGGAGAACATCGAGGCCCGGCCTCTGTGGAAACCGATGCACTTGCAGCCGGTGT
>Ga0073932_1004997_pt1 | contig 14934 bp, 9 predicted proteins | sample DewCreD2012metaG_FD_76967 | JGI IMG/M metagenome (GOLD analysis project Ga0073932, IMG submission 76967) | Hot spring sediment bacterial and archeal communities from British Columbia, Canada, to study Microbial Dark Matter (Phase II) - Dewar... ... | reverse complement strand
CCCCCTCTAAAGGAAAACCTTGCCCCTGTCAATCTCTCCCCCCAAAATAGGGGACGTCCATTTATATATCATTTGCGCGCGCTGCATCCCCCTTGGATCCGCCGCCGTGTGCTGAGGGGCAGAGGCTTCGCGGTATAAGATCCCTCTTGTCTTCCCGGAAAAGCACGTTCAAGACGGAAAACGAGGTCGTTTTCCTGAAGATGAAATCCCGAAAAAGATTTTGCGATCACCGGTCAAATCGTTTTCCCCGGGCCATCAACAAACGGCGAACCTGTTTCCTGCAAGGCACCGCCGCGAGAATGTATGCCATGCAAACATTTTTGAACCAAAATGATGAAAAAGTGTTGATTTTCATTCGGGCATCCTGATATAGGACGCTGTCGAATGAAGGGAATTTCAAAGGAACCTCATTCGTTTCTGAGATTCGAGGAAGGAGAAATCGCGCATGCCCAGAAAAAGAGCTTTGGATTCCGGGAAATTGATCAAGATGATCGAAGATGAAATCCCGCAGGCGGAAATCATGAAAAAGATGGGTTTCAAGACCTCGATGCAGCTCAAAACCGCTTACATGAACGCCCTGATCGCCGAGGGCCGGGTTCCCGCGATCAAAGGCGGCCGCGGCGCCGGAAAGGCCGACAAAACCAAAGAAGTGACGGTCGGAAAAAGAGGAAGCATCATCCTGCCCAAAGAGCTTGTGGCAAGCCTCGGGATCGGCGCCAAAGACCGCTTCCTCGTACGCAAGACCAAGGCCGGAATCAGTCTGAAAAAGATCTGAAACGAAGTCTTGCGCAGTTTGCCAAGGCAAGGGGCCGGGGCGGACCGCTTCCGGCCCCCCTTTCGTCAGATCGTTTCCGCTATCGAAAAGCCGTCTCTTCCAGGCGAGCTGGGGATGGCCAAACGAGCGCTTTTCTCTTTACCCGATTTTTTGCGCTCCGCGTTGAAATTCCCCGAGGCTTACCTTCCCACGATCCGCTTTCCCCGATGAGCAGCCCGAACGAGTGCGATTTCGTCAAGATCGCCGTCATCGAAAATGCGATCGAAGCGCAACTCGTCAGTTCGCTCCTCACCCAATACGGGATTTCCCACCGGCTGCGCTCCTTCCATGACACCGCCTATGACGGTCTTTTCCAGTTGCAAAAGGGCTGGGGCGAGATCCGCGCCGCGGAAGAAAACCGGGCGCCGATCCTGGAAATCTTAAACGATATCCGCACCCACGAGCCCAAGAACCCAAGAGAAGAGGACTGACTCCCTCCCCGAAGCCTCCACGTGACGGACCCCCACGGCCTTCCCGCAGGTGCGACTCGTTTTGCAGGCGCCTCACGGGTCCGGACCCGACCGGACCACGGGGCGCAGGCGGCGCAAAGGACTTGACACGCCCCGGCCGCCTTGGCTATCCTCTGTCTTGACCGAGGGGTGCCGGCTTGCACGGCTGAGATCAGACCCTTTGAACCTGACCTGGGTAATACCAGCGTAGGGACGGCGGAAACGGATTTTTTCTGTCGGGGCGCACCCTCGGAAAGGGCGCGCCCCGTTTCTTTTCCCGCCATCTTGCATCGCGGTTTCGATCCCGGCCCGCGGCCCGCCCCCTCGAAGCCTGCGTTTTCATCAAACCAAGGAGGATGGGTCATGGTTCCGGACGAAGTCGTCATCACGCAAGCGATCGTATCCACCTACCTCAACAAGTTTCTCGACTGCACGCGGACCGAGGTGGCGGTGGTCGGGGGAGGGCCCTCCGGCCTGGTCGCCGCCTGTTTTCTTGCGCGCGCGGGGCGGCGGGTCGTCCTCTTCGAGCGCAAGCTCGGCATCGGCGGCGGCATGTGGGGGGGCGGCATGCTTTTCAACGAGATCGTCGTTCAGGAAGAGGCACGCGGGCTCCTTGAGGAATTCGGCGTGCGCACGCGCCGCTTCCAGGAAAACTGCTACACCGCGGATGCCGTGGAGGCGGTGAGCGCGTTGGCCTTCCATGCGGTGCAGGCCGGGGCGAACATCCTGAACGGGATCAGTGTCGAGGACGTCGTGGTGCGCGAGGGCCGGGTGATCGGCCTGGTCATCAACTGGTCCGCCGTGCAGGTCGCGGGCCTTCATGTCGACCCGCTCACCGTGCACGCCGACTGGGTGGTCGACGCCACCGGCCACGACAGCGAAGTGCTGGCCGTGATCGAGCGCAAGGCGGGGATCCGCCTCTTCACGGCGACCGGAAAGCGGCTGGGCGAGCAGTCGATGTGGGCCGAGCGCGCCGAGCAGCTGACGGTCGAAAACACGCGGGAGATCTGCCCGGGGGTCTACGTGGCCGGCATGGCCGTGAACGCCTCCTTCGGCGGGCCCCGCATGGGGCCGATCTTCGGCGGCATGCTGCTCTCGGGGCGCCGGGCGGCCGAGCGGATCCTCTCCCGCCTGGAGGGAAAGGAGGAAAGGCCATGACCACCCCTTGCACCCAGCGCGAAGCCGCCCTGCGCGGCCTCATCACCCCGGAGATGCGCTTCTGCGCGGCCGCGGAGGGGATTTCCCCCGAGGCGCTTCGGGAACGGGTCGCCGACGGAACGGCCGTCATTCTGAAAAACCGCAACCGCGCCGCCTCGCGGCCGGTCGCCGTCGGCCGCGGGCTGCGGACCAAGGTGAACGCCAATCTCGGCACCGCCCCGGACCGGGTGGACCCGCTGGCCGAGCTCCGCAAGGCCGAGGCCGCCGTGGCGGCCGGCGCGGACACGATCATGGATCTCTCGATCGGGGGCGACCTCCGCGCGATGCGCCGCCGCTTGCTCGGCGAGGTTCCGGTGCCGCTGGGCACGGTCCCCGTCTACGAGGCCGCCGTGGAGGCCGAACGGCGCAACCGGAGGCTCGAGGCCTTCGACCCGGAGGATCTTTTTCGAAGCGTGCAGGCGCAGGCGGAGGAGGGGGTGGATTTCATGACCGTCCACTGCGGCGTGACCCGGTCCGCCGTTTCCGCTCTCGAGAGGGCTCCGCGCGAGCTCGGCATCGTCAGCCGCGGCGGAGCGCTCCTTGCCGCCTGGATGCGGGCGAGCGGGAAGGAAAACCCGCTCTACGAGCAATTTGACCGCGTCCTCGACATCGCCCGCCGCCTGGATGTCGTTCTGAGCCTCGGGGACGGCCTGCGGCCGGGGTGCCTCGCCGATGCCGGGGATGCGGCCCAGATCCAGGAGCTGATCGTCCTCGGGGAATGTGCCCGCCGGGCCCGCGACGCCGGGGTCCAGGTCATGATCGAAGGCCCGGGCCATGTGCCGCTCGCCGAGATCCGCGAGCACATCCGGCTCGCCAAGCGCCTCGGCGAGGGGGCTCCCCTCTACGTTCTCGGCCCGCTGCCGACCGACATCGCACCCGGCTGGGATCACCTTGCCGCCGCCGTGGGCGGGGCGATCGCCGCCTGGGAGGGGGCCGATTTCCTCTGCACCGTCAGCCCTGCCGAGCACCTGCGCCTGCCCGGACTCGAGGAGGTGCGTCACGGCGTCCTCGCCGCCTGCATTGCCGCCCACGCGGCGGACATCGCCAAGGGCATCCCCGGTGCGGCCCTGCGGGACCGGGAGATGGCCGCCGCCCGCCGCCGCCTGGACTGGGAGGCCCAGGCCGAGCGGGCGATCGACCCCGAGCTCGTGCGGAGGCGGCTCGAGCGAAGCGATGCCGCAGGCGGCGAGGGCTGCACGATGTGCGGCCCCTTCTGCGCCGTGCGGCTGCAGGTCCGCTTGCCCTGCGCCGGACCCGACGCGATGGATGCGGGATCCCCTTGACGCGGCGAAAGCCGCATCGTATGGTTGAACCATTGACCTTACAGGGGAGGGAAGGGTGTTTCGCCGCGTTCAGCCCCAGCGGGCGTTCGAGGCGGTGACCGTGCAGCTCGAGGGAGCCATCCTGGGCGGTGCCTTCGCCGAGGGCGAGCGCCTGCCCCCCGAGCGCGAGTTGCAGCGCGAGTTCGCCGTCAGCCGCAACACGCTGCGCGAGTCCCTGCGCGTGCTCGAGCAGAAAGGACTGGTCGAAATCCGCAAGGGTCAGCGGGGCGGGGTGTTCGTCAAGCCCGTGAACGCCGAGCCCATGGCCGAGCAGCTCCGGATTTTCCTCCAGTCGCGGGGCGTCACGCTCGCGGAGCTCTCCGAGTTCCGCCAGGACCTCGAGGGCCTGCTCGCCCGCCGCGCCGCCCTGCGCTGTCGAGGCCGGGGCCGGAAAGCCCTCGATCAACTTCTCGCGCGCGCCGCGGCGCTTGCTGCCGAGGGCCCGGCGCGCTGGGAGGAGTTCATGGCGGCCGACCGCGACATCCACCTCGCCCTCGCCCACCTCGCCGGAAACCCCCTGCACCGCGTGTTCCTGGAGACCGTGCACCACAACGTCCACCGACGACACATCCGGGCCTTCCTGCCGCGCAGCCTTGCCGTGATCCGCGCAACCCTCTCCGAGCTCGAAGCCCTCGTGGACGCGGTGCGCCGCGGCGACGGGGAGCGGGCCGAATGGATCGCCCGCGAACACGTCGCCCGGGCGACCCGGATCATGCAACGGGCCGCCGCCCGCAAGCCCAAGGAGAACCCGACATGAAGACCGCCGCTGCCGACACCCCTCGCCCGGAGAATCCCGCCCTCCACCCCACGCCGCGGGTGGTGCGGGGCATCGAACGGAACCGCAACACCCGCCCCGAGGTGCACGCCCACCGCGCGGTCTCCGTGACCCGCAGCTTCCGCGAGACCGAGGGGGAGCCGATCGCCCTGCGGCGGGCGAAGATGCTCGCCCGCGTGCTCGACGAGCACCCCGTGGTGATCCAGGAGGGCGAGCTCATCGTCGGCATGAAAGCGCTCACCCCGCGCGGGTCACCCGTCTATCCCGAGATCAACTGCAGCTGGCTCGAGCGCGACCTCGACCGGCTGGCCACGCGCAAGGACACGCCCTTCCACGTGAGCGAGGAAACCAAGCACATCCTGCGCACGGAGGTCTTCCCCTTCTGGAAAGGGCGGCAGATCGCCGACCGCATCGAGGAGGCCGTCCCGGAGGAAATCCGGCGGGCCGACGAGCGCGGTGTGATCTACAACTACTTCCGGTCGCGTTCGATCGGGCACATCCAGGCGGGCTACGAGAAGGTCCTGCGCCTCGGGATGCGGGGGATCCTGGCCGAGGTCGAAGCCGCCGAAGCACGGCTCGACCGGGGGGCTCCCGATTTCGCGGGCCGCAGCCGATTTCTCGAATCCGTGGCCCGGGTCTGCGAGGCCGTGGTCCGCTTCGCCGCGCGGCATGCCGCCGAGGCCCGGCGGATCGCCCGCGGCACCCCGGACCCGCTGCGCCGCGCGGAGCTCGAGCGGATCGCCGCGATCCTCGACCGCGTGCCCGAGCACCCCGCACGCGGCTTCCACGAGGCCCTGCAGTCCTTCTGGATCACCCACCTCGTGCTCAACCTCGAGACCCCCGGCCATGCCTTCGGCCCGGGCCGTTTCGACCAGTACCTCCATCCCTTCTACCGCGAAAGCCTCGAGCGCGGCGAGCTGACGGCCGACGAGGCCCAGGAGCTGATCGACTGCCTCTGGGTCAAGTTCGACGAGATCACCCTCGCCAAGGATTCCGGGGAATCGCAGACGTCGAGCTCCTACCCCGATTTCCAGAACCTCAACATCGGCGGGCTCACGCGCACCGGCCGCGACGCGGTGAACGAGCTCTCCTACGCCTGCCTCAACGCCCTCGAGCACACCCGTCTTCCCCAGCCCGGGCTCTCGGCGCAGATCGCCTCGGCCACCGCCCCGAAATTCCTCCTGCGCTGCTGCGAGGTGCTGCGGCTGGGAACCGGCATGCCGGCGATGTTCAACGCCGACGTCCTCGTCCTCGGCATGGTGAACCGCGGCAAGAGCCTCGAGGACGCCCGCGCGAGCAGCCTGAACGGCTGCGTCGCCGGGTTTTGCGACGGTAAGGACCGCATGGCCTCGAGCGGCTACTTCAACCTCGCCAAGGCGCTCGAGCTCGCCCTGAACGACGGCGTGGACCGCCTGACGGGCGAGCGGCTCGGCCCTGCGACCGGGGACCCGCGCGGCTTTTCCCGCTTCGAGGACGTGCTCGCGGCCTTCCGGACCCAGGTCGAGCACTTCGTCGCCCTCAAGGTGCGCTACGACGACCTCGTGCGCACGATCTACGCCGAGCACTGCCCCGTGCCCTTCACCTCCGCCCTGATCGAGGACTGCGTCGCCGCCGCGGCCGACTGGCACGCGGGGGGCTCGCGGTACAAGATCGCCACGATCTCCGGGGTGGCCGTCGGCACGGTCGCCGACGCCCTCTCGGCGATCCGCACCCACGTCTTCGAGCGCCAGACCGTTTCCATGGAGCGGCTGATCGCGGCCCTCGACCGGAACTGGGAGGGGGACGAGGCGCTGCGCCTTGCGCTCGTGAACCAGACCCCTCACTACGGCAACGACGACGAGGCCGCCGACGCGCTCGCCGTGGCCGTCCAGGAGATGTTCTGCACGGCCGTCGAACGGCACACCGATTGCCAGGGGGCGCGCTACTGGGTGGACCTCTTGCCCACCACGAGCCACATCGCCTTAGGCGAGCTCACCGGGGCGACGCCCGACGGCCGCCGCGCCGGGACCTGGCTTTCCGAGGGGGTGAGCCCCGTCCAGGGCCACGACCGCCGGGGCCCCACGGCGGCGATGCGCTCGGTGGCGAAGCTCGATCACGCGCGGACCAACGGCACGCTGCTCAACCTCAAGATCAGCCCCCAGGCGCTCCGGACCGACCGCGACCTGCACAAGCTCGCCGCCCTGATCCGCGGCTACTTCAGCCAGGGGGGCCACCACGTCCAGTTCAACATCGTCGACCGCGAGATCCTCCTCGAAGCCATGGATCACCCCGAGCGGCACCGCAACCTCCTCATCCGGGTCGCGGGGTACTCCGATTACTTCACCCTGCTCAGCCGCGACATCCAGCTCGAAATCCTCTCGCGCGCCGAGCACGGCCTCTGATGACACGCGGCGCAACCGGCCTGGTCTTCGACATCCGCGGCTTCAGCCTGCACGACGGCCCGGGCCTGAGGACGACGGTCTTCCTCAAGGGCTGCCCGCTCCGCTGCCGCTGGTGCTGCAACCCCGAGTCCCAGCGGGCGCAACCGGAGGCGGTCTGGATCGCCGAGCGCTGCATCGGCTGCAACCGCTGTCTCGAGGTTTGCGCCGCCCGGGCGATCGCCCCGGCTGCGGACGGCGGGCGCCGGATCGACCCCGGCCGCTGCGACGCCTGCGGCCTCTGTGTCGAGGCCTGCCCCGGGGAGGCGCTCCAGATCTTCGGCCGCCGCATGACCGTCGAGGCGGTACTCGCCCAAGTCGCCCGCGACGCCCTCTATGCCGAGCACTCGGGGGGCGGGCTCACCCTCTCCGGGGGGGAGCCGCTCGCCCAGCCGGAATTCGCGCTCGAGCTCCTGCGGCGCTACCGCCGCGAGGAAAAAGGGGCGCACACGGCCGTGGAGACGAGCGGCGAGGCGGACTGGGAGGTCCTCGAGGCGCTGCTCCCCGAGGTGGATCTTTTCCTCTACGACCTCAAGCACCCCGACCCCGCCGCCCACCGCCGGCTCACCGGCCGCGGCAACGAGCGGATCCTCGAAAACGCGCGGCGCCTCGCGGCTGCTGGGGCGGAGCTGGTGATCCGCATGCCGCTGATCGAGGGCGAAAACGACGACCCGCGGGCGCTCGGCGCGGCGGCCGATTTCGTCGCCTCGCTCCGCGCGGTGCGGCGGATCGACCTGCTGCCCTATCACCGCCTGGGGGAGCCCAAGTACCGGCGCCTCGGGCGCCGCTACCGCCTCGAGGGAAAGCCCGCCGCCTCCCCCGGCCGGGTGGAGGCGGCGCGCGCTTTCCTCGCCGGTTGCGGCTTCGAGGTGCGGATCGGCGGCTGAGGCCTGCTGCGGCACCGCGGGCGGGTTTCAGAAGCGGCTGGAAGCGTCCCAGCAGTGGGTGCAGAGCTTTTCCCGGGGAAGCCCGATGGCCGCCACCATGTCCTCGAGCCGTTGGTATTTCAGGGTGGTGAGGTTGAGGCGGCGGCGGATGATCTCCACCATGGCCTGGTTTTCGGGCGATCCCGCCCGGGCGTAGGCGGCGAGATCGCGGGGCGAGTCCCCCTCGAGCTCCTGGATCGCCCGGCGGCCGGCGAGGTCGAGGGTGGATCGGGAGGTGGAGAAGTTGATGAACTCGCAGGGGTGGATGAGGACGGGGCAGGCCGGCCGCATGTGCACCTCGCGCGCCCCGCATCGGTAGAGGGTGCCGATCGTGTCCTTGAGCTGGGTGCCGCGCACGATCGAGTCCTCGCAGAAGAGCAGGCGTTTCCCCTCGATCAGGCTGTGGACGGGGATGAGCTTCATCTTCGCCACCAGATCGCGCATCGCCGGGTTCTGGGGCATGAAGCTCCGCGGCCAGGTCGGCGTGTACTTGACGAAGGGCCGCCGGTAGGGAATCCCCCGCTCCGAGGCGTAGCCGATCGCATGGCCGATCCCCGAGTCGGGAATCCCGGCCACGAAATCGACCGCGGTGTCGTCCCCGCGGGCGAGCGCGGCGCCGCAGCGGTTGCGCGCCTCCTCCACGTTGATCCCCTCGTAGTCCGAAGCCGGGTAGCCGTAGTAGATCCACAGGAAGGCGCAGATCTGCATTTCCCGCCCCGGCGGGACTCTCCGCTCCCAGCCCTCGGCGTTGAAAAAGACCACCTCCCCGGGGCCCAGAAAGGCTTCCGTGCGGAAGCCGAGGTTGGCGAAGGCGCAGGTCTCCGAGGCGACGGCCACCGCGTCCCCGCGGCGGCCGAGGGCGAGGGGGGTGCGGCCCAGGCGGTCGCGCGCGGCCCAGACGCCCCCCTCGGCGAGCAAGAGCAGCGTGAGTGAGCCGCGGATCGCTTCCTGGGCGGCGCGGATGCCGGCTTCGAAGCTGTCGTGCTCGCAGATGAGGTTTGCCGCGAGTTCCGTGGGGTTGATGCCGGAGCCGGAGGTGTCGGAAAAGTAGCGGCGCCGGCCGAAGGCGCGCCGCACCAGCTCATCGATGTTCGCGATTTTCCCGACGGTGACGAGCCCGAAGGTCCCCAGGTGCGAGGCCATGAAGATGGGCTGGGGGTCGGTGTCGCTGATCACGCCGATGCCCATGGTGCCGTGGAAGTGCGGCAGCTCGGGCTCGAACTTCGTCCGGAAATAGCTGTTCTCGATGCTGTGGATGGAGCGCTCGATCCCCTGCGCGTTGCGCACCGCCATCCCGCCGTAGCGGGTTCCGAGGTGGAAATGGTAGTCGGTCCCGTAGAAGAGGTCGCCGGTGCAATCCGAGCGCGAGGCGATGCCGAACAAGCCGCCCATGAAGGTTGAGCCTCCTTTCCCGGGGGGGAGCCCGCGCGTTCAGCGGATTTCCGCGAGGTAGCGTTGCAGCGGGCGCACCTGCGGGGCGCCTTCGCGGCGGGCCGCAATCCCCTTGGCGGCGGCGATCGCCGCCGCCGTGGTCGTGATGTAGGGAACCCGGTGGCGGATCGCCGCGCGGCGGATCTCGGAGCTGTCCGCGGCGCCGCGGCGTCCGCTCGGGGTGTTCACCAGAAGCTGCACCCGGCCCTCGCGGATCGCATCCAAGAGGTCGGGCCGGCCGGCGCCGAGCTTGGGGACCGGGATCGATTCGATCCCCTTTTCCTTGGGGAACCGGTGGGTGCCCTCGGTCGCCATGAGCCGGAAGCCGAGCTCGCGGAAGCGGCGCGCGGGCTCGATGGCCGCGTTCTTGTCGCGGTCGGCGATGGTGAAGAGGACCGTCCCCTCGAGTGGCAGCCGCCCCGAGGCGGCCTCCTGGGCCTTGAAGAAGGCCCGGCCGAAGGAATAGGAGAGCCCCAACACCTCGCCGGTCGAGCGCATCTCGGGGCCAAGCACGGGGTCGACCTCGGGGAACATGTTGAAGGGGAACACCGCCTCCTTGACCCCATAATGGGGGATCCTACGCTCCCGCAGGCCGAGCCCGGCGATGGTTTCCCCGAGAATGACGCGGGTGGCGATTTTCGCCATGGAGATGCCGCAGACCTTGGAGACCAGCGGCACCGTCCGCGAGGCCCGCGGGTTCGCTTCGAGGACGTAGACCGTGTTCTCAAAGATCGCGTACTGGAGGTTCATCAGCCCGACGACGCCCAGCTCGACGGCGATGCGGCGGGTCGTCTCGCCGATCGTGTCGATGTGCTTGGGGGCGAGGCTGATCGGCGGGATGACGCAGGCCGAATCCCCGGAGTGGATGCCCGCCAGCTCGATGTGCTCCATGACCGCCGGTACGAAGGCGCTTTTTCCGTCGCAGATCGCGTCGGCCTCTGCTTCGATGGCGTTGTCGAGGAACTTGTCGATCAGGATCGGCCGCTCCGGGGAGACCTCGGCCGCCGCCCGCATGTACTGCTCGAGCATCCCCTCGTCGTGCACGATCTCCATGCCGCGGCCGCCGAGCACGTACGAGGGCCGCACGATCACCGGGTAGCCGATGCTCCGGGCCACGGCGCGGGCTTCCTCGATGTCGCCCGCCATGCCGGCCTCGGGCATGGGGATGCCCAGCCGCTGCATCATCTCCCGGAACCGGTCGCGGTCCTCGGCGAGGTCGATCGCCTCGGGCGAGGTGCCGAGGATGCGGACCCCGGCCGCGGCGAGCTCGCGGGCGATGTTGAGCGGGGTCTGGCCGCCGAATTGCGCGATCACGCCCTCGGGGGCCTCCTTTTCATAGATCGCGAGCACGTCCTCGACCGTGAGCGGTTCGAAGTAGAGCCGGTCGGCCGTGTCGTAATCGGTGGAGACCGTTTCGGGGTTGCAGTTGATCATGATCGCTTCCCAGCCGGCCTCGCGCAGGGCGTAGGCGGCGTGGACGCAGCAGTAGTCGAACTCGATCCCCTGGCCGATGCGGTTGGGGCCGCCGCCGAGGACGAGGATCTTGCGCCGGCGGTCGACCGGGACGCGGTCTTCCCCGTGATAGGTGGAATGGTAATAGGCGGCGTTTTCGACGCCGCTCACGGGGATGGGCTGCCAGACCGGCGCGATGCCCGCCGCGCGCCGCATGCTGCGGATCTCCCCCTCGGCGATGCCCAGAAGGCCGGCGAGATAGCGGTCGGAGAAGCCGTCCTCCTTCGCCCGCCGCAGCAGCTCCGGCGGCAGCGGCCCCCCCCGCCGGGCGAGGATTTCCTCCTCCAGGGCGACCAGTTCCTTCATCTGCTCGAGGAACCAGGGCTTGATGTGCGTGAGGCGCGCAAGGGCCCCGATCTCCGCGCCCTTGCGCAAGGCCTCGTAGAGCAGAAACTGCCGCTCGCTCGTCGGCACGGCGAGCATCTCCAGCAACCGCGCAAGCGGCAGTTCATGGAAGTTCTTGGCGAACCCCAGCCCGTGGCGGCCGATCTCCAAGCTGCGGACGGCTTTTTGCAGGGCTTCCTTGTAGGTCCGCCCGATGCTCATCACTTCGCCCACGGCGCGCATCTGGGTCCCCAGGCGGTCCTCGATGCCCCGGAACTTCTCGAAGGCCCAGCGCGCGAACTTGACGACCACGTGATCGCCGGAGGGCTCGTAGTCGGCGAGGGTCCCGCCCTTCCAGTAGGGGAGCTCATCGAGGGTCATGCCCGCGGCGAGCAGGGCGGAGACGCGTGCGATCGGGAACCCGGTCGCCTTGGAGGCGAGCGCCGAGGAGCGCGAGGTGCGCGGGTTGATCTCGATGACGACCAGGCGGCCGCTCTGCGGGTCGTGGGCGAACTGGATGTTGGTGCCGCCGATGACCTCGATTGCCTCCACGATGCGGTAGGAGTCCTCCCGGAGGCGGCGCTGGAGATCCGGGGCGATCGTGAGCATCGGCGCGACACAGAGGCTGTCCCCGGTGTGGATGCCCATGGCGTCGATGTTCTCGATGAAGCAGACGGTGATCTTGCGGTTCTTGGCGTCCCGGACCACCTCGAGTTCGAGCTCCTCCCAGCCGAGGACGGACTCCTCGATCAGCACCTGGTGGATCAGGCTGGCGGCCAGCCCGCGGGCGGCGATCCGGCGGAGCTCCTCCGGGGTGTGGACGAGCCCGCCGCCGGTCCCCCCCAGGGTGTAGGCCGGCCGCACGACGACCGGGTAGCCTAACGACTCGGCCACGGCCTCGGCCTCGGCGACGTTGTCGACCGCCCGGCTGCGCGGCGTCTCGATTCCCAGCCGGGCCATGGTTTCCTTGAACGCCGTGCGGTCCTCCCCGCGTTCGATGGCCTGCAGGTTGACGCCGATCACCTGCACGCCCCAGCGCGCGAGCGCCCCGTTGCGGTGGAGCTCGGAGACGAGGTTGAGCCCCGTCTGACCGCCGAGGTTGGGGAGAACGGCATCGGGCCGCTCGGCGGCGATGATCTCCTCGAGCACCGCCGCGTTGAGGGGCTCGATGTAGGTCGCCTCGGCCATCTCGGGGTCGGTCATGATCGTGGCCGGGTTGGAGTTGACCAGAACGATCGTGTACCCGAGCGAGCGCAAGGCCTTGCAGGCCTGGGTTCCGGAGTAGTCGAATTCGCAGGCCTGGCCGATGACGATCGGCCCCGAGCCGATGATGAGGACCTTGCGGATGTCCGTGCGTTTCGGCATGCGGTCACTCCTGAAACGGTTCGGGTTGTGGAATCGCCCGGCCTGGCCGTGGCGGGCTTCCCGGAGGGCGGAAAACGGCTCTTGCTATGGCAAGAGGGGGGGAAAATCAAGGGCGCCGCGCCTTGGGCCTTCCCCTCCGCAACGGGTCAGGGCGCTCCCCGGACGGGGCGCGGCGGCGAAGAGCATCCCGGCCCGCGTTCCCCAAGTCCGTCCGCCGCTTCACGGGCGTGCGGGGTTGGGGAGGAGGCAAGGCTGTGGTAGCAAGGATGCTGGGAGAGGATGCGGCCGATGTCGACTTCGATGGAAAGCGAAACGGCGGGCGAGGGCGGCCTTCCCGTCGCCTCCGTCCTGGCCGACCTCGCCTGCGCGCTCGAAGGGGCGGGAGCCGCGGTGCTGGTTGCACCGCCGGGCGCCGGCAAGACGACCGTGGTGCCGCTTTTTCTCCTCGATCAGCCCTGGCTTGCCGGCCGGAAGATTCTCCTGCTTGAGCCGCGGCGGCTTGCCGCGCGGGCGGCGGCCTCCCGCATGGCCGCGCTCCGGGGGGAGCGGGTGGGGGAGACGGTCGGCTACCGCGTGCGCCTGGAGTCCCGGGTCGGGCCGCGCACGCGGGTCGAGGTCGTGACCGAGGGGGTTCTCACGCGCAGGCTCCAGGCCGACCCCGGCCTCGAGGGGGTCGGCCTGGTCATCTTCGACGAGTTCCACGAACGGCACCTGGAGTCGGATCTGGGGCTTGCCCTCTGCCTCGATCTGCGCCGGGCGCTGAGGCCCAAGCTGCGGCTGCTCGTCATGTCCGCGACCCTCGAGGCCGGACCGGTGTCCGCGCTCCTCGGCGGGGCGCCCGTCCTTTGCGCCGCGGGGCGGAGCTTCCCGGTCGCGGTGCGCCACGTTCCCGACACGCGTCCCTTGCCCTTCGAGCGCAAGGTCGCCGACGCCGTGCGCCGTGCCGCGCGCGAAGCCGCAGGCGGCCTTCTCGTCTTCCTGCCGGGTGCGGCCGAGATCCGCCGCGTGGCCGCCATGCTCGCCGAGTCGGAGTTGGGCCGGGAGGGGCTTCTCCTCCCGCTGCTCGGCACACTCCCGCGGGCGGTGCAGGACCGGGCGATCGGGCCCGTCCCGGGCGGGAAGCGCAAGGTCGTGCTCGCCACCTCCGTCGCCGAGACGAGCCTCACGATCGAGGGCATCGGCTGCGTCGTGGACGGCGGGCGCATGCGCGTTCCGCGCTTCGACCCCGCGCGCGGCATGACCCGGCTGGTCACGGTGCCTGTGTCGCAGGCGGCGGCCGAGCAGCGCCGCGGCCGGGCGGGGAGGACCGGGCCGGGCGTCTGCTACCGCCTGTGGGGCGAGGCCGAGCAGGCGCGGCTGGCCGAGAAGAACCGGCCGGAGATCCTCGAGAGCGACCTGGCCGGGCTGGTCCTCGAGCTCGCCCTCTGGGGGGTGCGGGACCCCGGCCGGCTCTCCTGGCTGGATGCCCCGCCGGAGGCGGCCTGGCGGCAGGCCGTGGAGCTTCTCCGCCTGCTCCGGGCCTTGGACGCCGAGGGAGGGATCACCCCCCACGGCCGCGCGATGGCCGCACTCGCCCTCCACCCCCGCCTGGCGCACATGGTGCTCGAGGCCCGCGCGGAGGGCCGCGGAAAGACGGCCTGCCGGCTCGCCGCCATCCTGAGCGAGAAGGATTTCCTGCGCTTCCCGCCGGGGGGCTACGACGCCGATCTCGCCTTGCGGCTGGAGTGGCTCTCCGATCCGGGAGCGGCGCCCCCGTCGCCTGCGCCCCAGGTGGAGGTCGACCGGGAAACCCTCCGGCGCTGCCGGGCGTTCGCCGCGCTCCTCGAGCGCCGCCTCGGGATCCCCGAAGCGGAGGAGCCGGCGGGGGAGGCGGGCCGCCTGCTCAGCCGCGCCTACCCCGACCGCATCGGCCGCCGCCGGCCGGGGGCTTCGCCGCGCTATCTCCTCGCCAACGGGCAGGGCGCATTCTTCGGCGGCGCCGAGCCGCTTGGGGGCCGGGAAACCCTCGTGGCGGCCGTCTTGGACGGAAGCCCCCGCGAGGCGCGCATCCTTCTCGCCGCGGCCTGCGACGAAACGCTGCTCTTCGAGGAGTTCGCGGATCGCCTCGTCGCCGAGCGGGTCGTGGCCTTCGACCGCGATGCGGGTGCGGTGCGCGCGGAGAGGCTCCTCCGGCTGGGGAGCCTCGTTCTGCGGCGGGAGAGCGACCCCCGGCCGGACCCCGAGCAGGTCGCGGAGGCCCTGTGGGGGGTGATTCGGGAGCGGGGCCCGGCGGGCCTCCCCTGGGGGGAGGGCGCGCGGCAGCTGCAGGGGCGGATCCGCTTCCTCCGCCGGCTCGGCGCGGGAGCCGAGGCGTGGCCGGAGGTTTCCGATGAGGCGCTGCTTCAGGACCTGGAGCGCTTTCT
>Ga0073932_1004995_pt1 | contig 14938 bp, 7 predicted proteins | sample DewCreD2012metaG_FD_76967 | JGI IMG/M metagenome (GOLD analysis project Ga0073932, IMG submission 76967) | Hot spring sediment bacterial and archeal communities from British Columbia, Canada, to study Microbial Dark Matter (Phase II) - Dewar... ... | reverse complement strand
TGGTACGATGCAGTACCAGTTTAACGGTAGCCATCTGTTTGTGCTGGATTGGAACTGCTCTGGTATTGGGTATCATACTGTTTCACCCTTGACACCAGGCGAGCATACGCAGGAGTTTGTTTTTGGCGATGAGGTTGGGTATGCAAAGAACTGGGCAAAATCAGGGAATGTGTATAACTGCACGAGCTGTGCAGACTGTACTAACGCAATCGCTAATGCAAGTGCAGGTGACATTATCCAGCTTACTGCAAACATCCTAAACGCTGCTGGCAACTGCCTGAACTTTACAGGCAAGGATAACTTTGTTTTTAGCTGCCGAGGCTATACAATTAGCGGGGACGGGGACGGAGCCTCAGGCCAGTACGGCATATACTCCCCGAATGTAAACGGCGGCTCACACAATGTAACTATACGCGACTGCCCGAATATCAGCAGATTCTATTATTTAGCAATGTTTGATACATCAAGCAATCTTTCTATAATCAACAGCTCGTTTTATGACGCTGACAGCAGTATGTGGAGTGCCGGTGTTGGTTTTAGGTATAGCAATAATAGTTATCTTACAAATGTTATTGTTACAAATGGTGGTGAGGGTTTATACCTGTATTATTCAAGAAACTTCACTATCAGCAATGTAGCGCTGGTAAAGAATTATCTGCGTCCTTTCTCCGTTGATGGAAATTCAGATCCGCATTGTAATCATAGTATTAATAATATAACGATGGAAAATGGGAGGCCCGTACTGTATTTTGGCAATATTCAGGCAATAGTTGAGAACAATAATTCAATTGGTGGTATAGTTCTGTGTAATGCAGACAACAGCAGGTTTAGGAATCTGACAATGCCAAACGGTTCAATAAAAATGCAAGTATCTCTAAATAACATTACCATATCTGCGATAAATATAACAGGCTCTGGTATGTACGGATTAGAAATATCGGCTACAAATAATATAAATATTAGTGATTGTTATGTACATGGTAAATACAGGTCTATTTATACTCAATATGTAACCAACCTTCAGCTCAAAAATACTAGTTTATCAGGAACTAGCGCAGACCTATATATAGGTTACGTTAATAATAATTTCTTGCTTGATAATCTTAGCCTTAATGGCAGTACAGGATTTTCTATTGGACAGAATGCTCGCAACATCACTATAAAAAACTCATTAATACGAAGCAGTACCAGAATTGCCGAGTTCTGGAATACTGGTACAGAGAATGTAAGTTTTTACAATAATCTTATCAATGCTTCAAGTTATTTTTTATGGTCATTCCCTGCGAATCTCAGCCTTAATACCTCGCTTACACCAGGAACTAATATTGTAGGCGGACTGTATCTTGGAGGCAACTACTGGGCTAATACGTCAGGAGCCGGCTTTTCGCAGACCTGTACGGATGTCTCTGCTCCTTACGGTATCTGCGATAATTACTACAACCTGAGCACTGCAACGAGCATGGCGGTTGATTACTGGCCTCTTTCTTGGAATACTAATATGGTTTATATGTTTCTTAACAGTCCGCCGAATGAGAGCAGCCAAACTGCACCTGTAAAACTTAACGCTACTATAAAGGGTATAGGTCTTCGTGCACAATTGTATGGTTACTATGCGGACGAAATTGATCCATCAGTCGAGCAGGGGTTGGTTATTTACTGGCGTTTAAATAATGATTCTTCAGTCGGCGAGAATAATTCGTTTGTTTATGACTGGAGCGGGAAGTCAAACCACGGAGTGAATATAAGTGCAAAACCGGTAAGTTCCGGTAAGTTTTATGGCGCATACTCTTGGGATGGTACATACCCTGCAAACAAAGTATGCAGCCCTGCAAGTTCAAGTATGCAGACCTCATCTTTTACGGCAGCAGCATGGATATACAAATACCATAGCGGATCATTTTACGATAGGATAATGGGCAGGCACTATTATTCGACTGATAATGTAGGTTCTTGGGTCATACAGTTTGATGTTTCTAATAATTTATGTGGTGCAGTAAATATATCAGGTACATGGAGATGGATTTGCCATAATACCTTAATTGACAGAGATAAATGGGTATTTGTTGCCTTTAGGTATAATGGCTCTATAATGTCCATCTGGATTGATGATAAAAAAATAGACAGTTCAACATTTGCTGGCTCTGCTCCTTCTTCAACACTGCCGTTCTGTGCTGGGACTGCATGCAATGAAGCACAAGACAGCTGCGGTAATCCTTTTAACGGAACAATTGATGAGGTGGTTTTTTACAATCGCTCACTTTCAGATTCAGAAGTTCTGCGCCTCTACGACAAAGGTAGGCAGAAGCTTCTGTATGACGGGAATAACTTGTCTTCAGGCAACATCACCTACAACCTGACTTCAATGCCGCTTTCTGTCCAGGACGGGATGGTCTTGCTTATGCACTTTGACAATGACAGCAGTAGAGGCGAGAACAACACCAAGGTGTACGACTGGAGCGGGATGGGTAACAACGGGACGTGCTCAGGCAGCCAATGTCCACAGTACAACGCTTCATCTGCAAAGTTTGGTGGCGCATATGATTATCTGGCAAATCATAAATATTGGAACCTAAGCAACGGTTCGAGCCTGAACATTGGCAACAAAAACTTCACAGTTTCTTTCTGGATAAAACCCAGAGAGGACTTAAATTTGATACCTACTGATTGGTTTGAAAGAAGAGGCATAATATCAAAGAACAATTTAACTGTTACACAGGATTACTGGCAGATCTTCGTGACTAATGCATCAATTGTATTTGAGCATTACCAAGGCGGGGATATATACAGACAGACATCTCAGCTTGCCTGGGAGCCGATGCAGTGGAGGCATGCTGCTGTAACATATGATGGCACTAATTTGAAATGGTACGTGGACGGTATTTTAGACAGAATATACGCTGCGACCATTCAAGCCGGAAACAATTATCCCCTAATAATCGGTGATTTTTACTCTACTACCTATAATTGGAATTGGAATGGGTCAATTGATGATGTAGCCATATGGAACCGCTCCCTGTCTGCGGGCGAAATCGCTGACATCTATTCCCTCCAGTCCGGAAGGTATTACTGGTTCGGGAATGTGACTAATGGCGCAGATACCGGGCAGTCGGATACATGGTGGTTCGAATTAGACGCAGGGGAACAGCCAATCTGCACAGTTCAGCGGGTGCAGTATGCAACAGCTTCGGCTGCCCCACCTACAGCAACATTATCATCAGTGCCTGCGAAAGGAAGCCTGCTTGTGGCTGTGACTGCGATGAGGGTTGGCGAAGATGGGGATACGCCAACCGCCAGCATCAACGGGACAGGCTGGACAAGGATAATCAACAACCATTTCAAGACTCCCAGCTCATATTCGGACAGGAGAGGCCTTGCTATGTTCTATAAGATTGCTTCAGTGAATGAGCCCACATCTTACAGCACAGTTTGGTCCACTGGAGGTAACAACAATATAATCCTGATGGAGTTCAACATTAGCGATGGATGCTATTTCTCATATGACACATCTGCAAGCCAGAACAGCGGAGCAAGCCAGGTAACTAGCCTTTCAACCAACACGACTGCAGTATCAGCAGCGCCAAACTCTCTTATTGTCACAGCGCTTGGCGGAAGGAATGATCTTGGTGCGGCATCATGGACAAACAATATAAGCAATAACATAAATTATTTTGCTAATTTGATCACTCTGGAGTCTGCCTACGGCCTGCATTATACAACATCAGCTAAAAACAGCACAGCCAGCTGGTCTACGTCAGAACACGCAACTGCGGGGATTGGCGTGTTCTCTATTCTTGAAATCGCTAAGATTAACATATCTCTCATCTCCCCGCCTAACGCAAGCACGCAAGTCTCGCCGGTACTTTTAAACGCGACAGTAAACGGGACTGGACTTAATGCAAAATTGTATGGGTATTATACTGATGAAATTAATGCATCGCAGGAGACAGGGCTTATTGCGCTTTATCACTTCAACAACCAGTCTTCTGCCGGTGAGAACAACACGCTTGTGTATGATTGGACAGGCAATGGATACAATGGCACAGTAAACGGCAGTGTATGGACTGAATCTGGCAAGTTCAGGGGAACCTTTACTTTCAATGGCATAGACCAATGGATAAGCATGGGCGATGTGGCAGCGATGGACGGCTTATCTGCCCTTACTGCATGCGGCTGGATATGGCTGAATGAATACGAAGACTATCAAAATCTTTTTGGGAAGCAGGGCCAGGACAGCACGAAAGGATGGATTTTGATAACTTATGAAGGTGCAGACAATGATGAGCTTTTCGTGGCGGCAAGGAACGGCGGTGATGGCTTTGGCCACACAACTGGAAATTCGCTGAGGTTAGGCGAATGGCAGCATGTCTGCATGGTTTTTGACGGCTCTCAGACAGGAAATGCAAATAGGCTCAAGGCATATATTGACGGCGTGCAAAAGACTCTTACATTTCCCTGGGGCACTGTGCCAACCACAATAGCGGACAGTTCACGGAGTTTCTCTATAGGTCATTTGGATATGCCAGGTGAAAACTTTATGAACGGTTCAGTGGATGAGGTCGCTGTATGGAACAGGGCATTGACAGCCCAGGAGATTTTCCGCCTCTACGACAAGGGCAGGGAGAAGCTTCTGTATACAGAGAATTTGTCATCTGGAAACATAACTTATAACCTGACGTCAATGCCCCTCTCTTCCCAGAAAGGCATGGTCCTTCTAATGCACTTTGATAATGACAGCAGCAGAGGCGAGAGCAGCACAAAGGTGTATGACTGGAGCTTGGGAGGGAATAATGGGACTTGCAGCGGAGTATCCTGTCCTTCATACAACACAGGAAAATTTGGATTAGGCATGTTGTTTGACGGCACGAATGACAATATTACAATCTCGGATAATAATAACCTGGATTTCGGCACAGGCAACTTCTCAATTTCATTATGGTTTAGGACAACAGCCAACATGGCGTCAGGTGAAGAGCAGGTTTTATTGAGAAAAGACAAGGATACAGATGTCCCAAGAAGCTTCTATCAGATTGTTCAGAGAGATGAAGGTTCAGGCGATTTCCTATATTTCATGGCTTGGCGGGATTCTTCTTATGACAGGGCAAATATTAGCTCAGCTTCAATATACGACGGAAAATGGCATAATTTAATCGCTGTCAGAAATAGTTCTGCACTGCAGATATATCTTGACGGTGCACCAGGTACGCCAGCTGCAAATACAGGATTGTCAGTGGCTAACACAGGGCCAATGATAATAGGCTTCTGTGAGAACTGCATTGGATGGGCAAGATACTATAATGGCACAATTGATGATATTGCAATTTGGAACCGTTCTCTCAGTTCTTCGGAGATTGCATCTATATACAACCTTTCACTAGGCCGCTACTACTGGTTCGGGAATGTGACTGACGGCGCAAATTCAGCCGAGTCTGAGACGTGGTGGTTTGAGGTGAATGCGACGTCTGGTACACCAGGCACCTGCACCCGCTACTGCTACAACTGCAGCAACTGCACACAAGAGATAAACAACTCTGTCGCAGGCGATGTCGTCTGCCTCACACAAGACATCACGAATGCTATAGGTACATGCATTAATCTCTCTGGGAAAGACAACTTCCAGTTCAGCTGCCAAGGATACTTAGTCGATGGAGATGCGGATGGCTCATCGGCTCAGTACGGTATCTACAGCCCGAACATCAATGGAGGTTCGGACAACGTCACCATAACCGGCTGCAGGAATATCTCTGATTTCTACTACGGTGCATTTTTCGACAGCAGCGATAACCTGACAGTCTCCAATAGCCAGTTCTGGAACGTAGACAATTATCTGTGGGGCTTCGGAATCATGTACCTTTACTCTACGAATATCAGTATCAGGAATGTGACAGTCGGAGACAGCGGCGAAGGTATCATCAATGATTACTCATCCTATTCGAACCTGGTTAATGTCTCGCTCCTGGACAACAAGCACCGCGGTTTCACGATTGACGGCAATGCACCATCAACTCACTGCAACGTGAGCATAAACAATGTTACTGTTGATGGCAAGCCTTTGCTTTATTACGGCAACAGGCAGGATATACAGGTATCAGATAATGCGAGCATAGGCCTGATATCTATATGCGGCGTGAACAACGCCACAATCAGGAATCTCTCATTGACTTCTGACGGTATCCATGCGATCATGGTCACCAACTTCAATGCCACAAATTTCAGCATCAATAATGACAAGTTCAGTGCCTTTGGTCTCAGGGGCACTAACTTCACGATAACTGATGGCATTGCGTCAGGCCAGTTCAGGCCAATCATCTTGAGTGGAGCGAATAATATGATAATAAGGAATGTCAGCATCAACGGCACCAATAATGCGATTGAGATAACTGATTACAACAACAATTTGCTCTTGGAGAATCTCACCATGACAAGCATGGCTTCCGGATTGGTACTTGACAGCAACAATCGAAACATAACAATTAGGAACTCAAGTGTCAAGGCAGCCACAAATGCCATAGAGGCCTGGTATATCTCAAATTTCAACATAACCTTTCACAATAACATCATCAACAGCAGCAGAGCAGTGCTCACCATACCCGGCGTAAACCTGAGCTTGAACTCAACCTTGTCATCAGGCACAAACATCATGTCCGGCATCTGGCTGGGCGGAAATGCCTACTTCAACAGCACCGGAGGCTATTACAGCAGCTGCACTGATGTCACAGCTCCCATAGGCATCTGCGATAATTACCTCAATTTCAGCAACGGGACAGGTGTCGCGATAGACTGGTATCCGCTGTCGGATGAGACAGGCTCCGCCCCCCTCGTCAACCAGACCAACATAACACCTGTAGTCGGCTACAATAACCAGAGCTTCAACTGCAGCGCATTCGCGTATGACAACCAGTCAAGCAGCATCAACGTCTCATTCACCTGGTTCGTGAACGGCGCATTGAACGGCACATGGAACAGGACAGTCAACTGCACTAATGCCACTTGGTGCTACACCAGCATGAACGCATCCGGGTTCCAGAAGCATTACAACATAACCTGCAGCGCCAGGGCATTCGACGGCTCGCTGTACAGCGACTGGAAAAACAGCACAACAGTCGAGATAAGCAACAGCCTGCCCTCCAATGTCTCCCTTCTCCTGCCAGCTCATGGCAACGACACAATCCTCAACCGGACCCCAACATTCAACTGGACGAATACCACTGACCCTGACAACGATTCTCTCCTGTTCAACATCTACATCCAGAGGATGACATGCAACTCACCTCTGGCCTGCTCTGTGGATAATATAACCGCGAACACTACTAATCTCAACTACACACCCTCAATCGCACTTGACATCGACTCTTGGTACAACTGGAGCGTCAGGGTATGGGACGGCGAGGCTTGGGGACCATGGAGCCAGACATGGAACTTCTCTATTCTATCAACGAGCATCATCACCATCAACAACATAGTGGACTTCGGCTCACTCCAGATTAACATGGACAGAAACACCACAGAAGGAAGTCCTGGGCCTTTTGTTATCCAGAACAACGGAAATGTCCATGTGAACATCAGCCTTTATGCGAATAGTCCGCTCTGGATAAGCGCATCTGCGCCGCTTGGCACAAGATACTTCCGGTTCATGGCAGGCAATATCACAGGGCCAAGTTTCGCATGGAACGCTTCCCAGACTGTCTGGGCGAATATCAGCGCGAGCCAAAAGCCGCTATTGTCAAGGCTGAACTACACAGGAAACAATAGTGCGGCGGCGCATATAGGGATAACAGTGCCTCCGGATGAACCACCCGGAAGCAAAACATCAGTCATTGTCTTCGAGGCAGAATACAGTGGATAAGATAGCGGCAGACAAGATTAGGATTCCGATTGAGATATTCAGGGACAGGGAGATAGCAGTACTTGAATCCCTTGTCGAGTACCTTAAGGATTCCTATCACCTGTCATTCGCCGAGATAGGAAGGCTAATGCAGAGAGATCAGAGGACTATATGGACAGTGTACAGAAGGGCGAAGGCCAAGAGGCAAGGATGAAGAAGCTTGCTATACTCATTATTATGCTTCTAGCGATAGACCTTGCGCTAGCCTTGGGTGTTGGTCCTGTGAAAAAGCACATCACATACAATCCTGGCCATGAATCTGTCGAGCTTAAGATAATCAACAATGACCACAGAGACCTGAAGGTTGCCGTCTATGCCAAAGGGGACCTGGAGAATCTGATAAGCTTTAAGGAGCAGATTCTTGTTATACCTAAGGAGCGGGAATATACATCATTCACATATATAGTCAGCATGCCAGAAGGCTTGAGGGCCGGAACAAGCAAGGCGAATATCTATTTCCTTGAGCTGCCTGAGGAGTTCGACAAAGCTGAAGAGACTCTTGTGACAGCGACAACAGCAGTGGTTCATCAGGTCGAGGTGCAGGTGCCTTATCCAGGAAAGTATGCAGTGGCCAGGCTTAGCATTGACGCAAAAAGTCTGCCCATAGTATTCTCGCTGCCAGTGTATAATTTCGGGAGCGAGAGGATTGCGAATGCCTCTGTTAAGATAGGTATATTCGGCCCGACTTACGAGAAGATAGCCGAATTCGAAGGTACTAGCTTATCGGTAGAGCCGCAGAAAGAAGCAAAGCTTACTGCAGAGTGGATGCCTAATGTCAATCCAGGCACCTACCTGGCAATAGCCACAATAGATTATGACGGACAGAAGATAAGGCTTGAAGAGCAGTTCGCAGTAAGCAATTTAGTGATAAGCATAAGGGATGTCAAGGTAAGGCCATTTAACATAGGGGAGATAGCTGTATTCGATATAAGCCTTGAGAGCATGTGGGGGGAGGCGATAAATGATGTCTATGCTGAACTCCAGGTCAAAAGGAAAGGTGCTGAACTGACAAGGTTCAAGACAGCAGCGATAGATATACCTGCGCTTGGAAAGGCAGTGCTGAATGGGTACTGGGATACTGCAGGGATTGAAGAGGGCGGCTATGAGATAACTGTCACTGTCTTCTATGCGGGAAGAAGCGTGAGCAAGACTTCAGAGATGCTTGTGACCGTGAGCGGCAGCCATATATATACACCTACAGCAAAGGCCACTGAGAAGACATTATCCCTGACTAAGGAAGTGATTCTTACAACGCTTGTAGTGATACTAATAGTGATAGTCATTGTGCTCATCGTTCTGAATCTTAGGTGGATGAGAAGGCGGCCGCCCCCGCCGAGAGGGATATAGTAAGGGATATAAGCTCTTTCACATGAAAACGAACTCATTGTTTTGCTGAATTTGTGACGGTCGCTGCAATTGAATGGTCGCTGGATTATTCACTTTGCTTGAGCAATCGCTTAGACCTATAAACAAAACTTGGCAAAACATTTTCTTTACAACAGCAATAGCAATCATTTTACTATCCGGGAAGCGGGCATATTTCATATCCTGATAAAGTGCGCTTCATCAATCTTGCAACGTCCAATATTTTGCCCTTAAAGGGCGGCTAATTGATGTAGTGGCTGTGATTCGCTCTAAGAAGTAATCCAAATTAAGATACCCTCCTTTACTCTATATAGCATATAATATATATACTTAAGTATCTTACCAGCCGTATGAAACGCAAGATTATGGTAGTGGATGATGAGTACACCATAAGGGAGCTTGTGTCGATGAGCCTAGAACCTTACTATGATGTAATAAAAGCAGAGGACGGAACAATAGCGCTCAATATGATCAAGGATAAGAAGCCTGACCTTGTTATACTGGATATCATGATGCCGAAAGTTGACGGCTATGAGGTCTGCAGGAGGCTTAAGGCAAACAGCGAAACAGAAAAGATACCTATCATAATGCTTACTGCCAAGCACCAGGAAGCGGACTTAAAGAGAGCAATAGATGTTAATGTGGATGAGTACATCACAAAGCCTTTCGAGCCGGACGTGCTAAAGAGGAGGGTTGATGCATATTTTTCCCAGCGAGCCACACAGAGGAAGCTATTCAAGTATGGCAAATCAATGCACTATATAAGGGGCAGTGACCTAGCCTGATTTCTTCAGCTTCTGGAATATGTCGTCAATCTCCTGGCTGGTCCAGCCTGCGCTCGCAAGCGATGCTTGTATCCTTTCCTCTGTCATGCCCCTCTGCATGGCATCATGTACATAAGATATGAGCTGCGCAGAGGGTTTCTTTCCCTGGTCTTTTTCAAACTGGGCGAGATCCATCTCGAAACGCTGCAGCTCGACATTCTCTTTCTTTATCAAGGCTCCAAGCTTTCTCAGCTCCAGCACAACTATAATGAGACCTATCAGAAGTAGTAGCATCAACACAAAAAGTATCTCGAACACCGGCATGTCAATTCCGAATACATACGCCATTAAGAATCACCTCTCCATACTCTGTAATATAAGATTAGCACTGTAAGAGATATAATGCCAAGGGCTGTATAGAACAAGAGGGCCCTTGATTTATGTTCCTTGCCGCTGTTGATTATGAGGCTTGTCTGGCTTTCACCCACCTTCACTCCATCTGCGTAAAACATTGATTTTACCTGATAATCGCCGTCAGGCAGATTGAGAGACAGATTCTCTATCTTGTGCCAAACCGTCCCTGCAGTGACCTCATAAGCCCTGTCTGCCTCGGCGAATACTGTCTCAGAGCCTCTGTTAATGGAATATTCAACAGAGACTTTGCGGTCTATATGGTGGGTATTGTCAACAACCACAACTGAATATATTTTGCCATCGCTGTCTTTTGACAGAATCATGGAATAATCAGGCACACTGAGGCTTACCTGTACTCTTCTCTCTGCAATCAAGGCATCCCGGTAAAACAGCTGGACAGTGAGCTCATTTTCAGCAGGATCATTAGGCAGATTCAGATTGAAATCGTATTCTATGGATTGACCCTTTAAAAGATAATCGAATGTCTTCGTCTGATCTGTCCATTTGTTTACAGTAAGCCTCAAGCTCTCTGCTTCACTTGTGCCATGGTTGACAAGCTTCACTTTGAATAAGTAAGGTGATAGTACATTTGCGGTGATATCATCTGCGATTATCTCGATTGCCGGCTCAACATTCTCGGGGATTACAGAGCAAGGTTTATTGCATCTCGCGCCGCAATCAATACCTTCTTCTCCGCCGTTCATGAGGCCGTCTTGGCAAGTGCCCTCATAACTGCAAGATTGTGACTCTACAGGCTTGAAAGATGATGTGTTGCATCTGCTTGTGTCCTGGCAGGTCCTATACTTCAGGCCGTTTATCCCGCAGGCGCCCCATTCACTGCAAGTCCAGTTCTCAGTACAGACTGTTCTTGGTGGAGTCGCATTTCCACCGGATGAGCTTCCACCGGATGAGCTTCCGCCGCCTCCGCCGCCCCTTGTGCCACCTGAACTCGACTGGCATCCATTATCTATTACACCATCGCAGTCATTGTCCTTGCCATCTCCGCAAACCTCTGCTGTCGCGACTGTGCCGCCCTGGCAAGCCGACCAGACTCCGTTCACACATGTTTGGCTGCCGAATGAGCATTCACCAGCATCAGTGCCGCAGCGGCGTGTTTGGCCTGATGTGCATTCATTTCCGCAGCCCTCATCTGATATGCCGTCGCAGTCATTGTCCCTCCCATCACATGTGGTTTCTGTTTGCTCATAATAGATGCCGTACCTTGTTGCATTGCAAGGAAGCCAGCCTGCAGTGCCGCCGCAAAGCTTGCTCTTGCCCTGGCATACTCCAAGATTCAAGCTGCATGGCTCTGCTGAAAGGTCATCATCTATATTTCCATCGCAGTCATTGTCTTTTCCATCACAAGTTTCATTTACTGGCGATACTGAATTCTGGCAGCTGCCCCATAACCCATTGATGCAGCTTTGGATACCTGTCACACATTCGCCAATGTCTGTTCCGCATGTCCTATTTGACCCAGTGACGCAGGTGCAGTTCTCATCTACCACATTGTCGCAGTCATTATCCCTTGAATCGCACAATGTTTCGATAAGTTGGTAATACTGGCCGTAGCTGCTTGATGCGCTGCAATTGAGCCATCCTAATATTCCTCCACAGGTCTTCTTCGAATTCTGGCAGACTCCAGCCTGCAAAGGGCAGTTTGGAGCTATCAGTCCTTCGTCTGTCTGGCCATTGCAGTTATTGTCTTTCCCATCGCATATCTCAGGAACCGCAGCCACAGAGCCAATGCATGCGCCCCAGGTACCGCTATTGCAGGTCTCTTGGCCTGTTCGGCATTCCCCTGTGCTGTTGCCGCATGGCCTTGTGCTGCCATGCACGCATCCGCAAGTCTCATCAACCCTGCTGTCGCAGTTGTTGTCTTTTCCGTCGCAAATTTCTGATGCAGCTCTAGTGCCGTTGCACATGCCCCATGTTCCTGCATTGCATATCTCAACACCTATCCTGCATTCCCCTGTGCTGTTGCCGCATGGCCTTGTGCTGCCATGCACGCATCCGCAAGTCTCATCAATCCTGCCGTCGCAGTTGTTGTCTTTTCCGTCGCATATCTCAATTGCGGCGATAATACCAGTACAGGTCTGCCAAAGACCATTTATGCAGGATTGGTTGCCTGCCCTGCATTCGCCAGTGTTATTGCTGCATGCCCTGGACTGGCCTGATGTACATTGACATCCCTCATCTGCCGTTCCGTCGCAGTCATTGTCCTTTCCGTCGCAGAGCGTTTCTGTCACCTGATAACTGGAATTCCAGGCAAGGTAAACTGTGCTGTTGCATAGTGCCCAGCCGCCTGCGCCGTTGCAAGCAACTCTCTTTGAACCTTGGCATACCCCTGATTGGTTCTGGCAGTTGACTCTCAAAATATTCGGGTCAGCCATATCAAGAAGTCCATTGCAGTCATTGTCAAGACCATCACAGACTTCAGTATTCGGGTTAGTGGGCGTGCATGACTGCTGTGCTCTGACTTCTACTCTTGTTGAGCCTTCAATCGCTGATTCAGCAGTCATCCCCTCAATCCAATAGACTCCGCTGAAATCATAGAGCCCTGCTGTCATAGGGGCCTTTACATTGTAATAGAATGTGCTGCTCGGAGCCTGGACTGTGGCGTTGATATACACTTTTTTAAGAATCCAGTGCTGCGGTGAGCCACCCTGTGTCCAACCGCCGTCGCACGTGGATGATGAGCCAGCGCATGGGTTGCCAGAAGTGTCCACAGGAGTCCATCCCGCAGGCAGATGCTCCTCATAAGCGTAATAGGTGTGCAGACCGTTTATGGTCACCTGAAGAGAAACCCGTATTATCTGTCCTGGATAGACAAGGGAGGCATTGAATGTCCTTGCGACCCTAGAGCCATCAGCCATGGCATGGCCTGTCAGGTCTTTCAATTCAAAGTGGATTTTAGGTTTTCCCGAGAACTTCACTGCAAGAATCAAAGAGAGAACTATTAACATAAGCGCTACAAGCAAGCCGAGCTCCTCCCTTCTCTTGCGGTTCATTGAATAACAAGACTTGTATCTCCTTTAATCTGTTTGATATCTTCCCCTTCAACCCCATATTCACCTTCGAACGTATAAGTGCCTGGGGCGTTTGGCGCACGGATCTGGTATTCATAGACCGTGCTTACAGCATCCTGGAAGACGATTTGCTTGATCCTGTTCTTTCCATCGCTCTCGCCCTGTATCTGGAACTCTGAAGGCACGCCTTCATCAAAAAGCCAATAAGTCTGGCCAGGCAGGAGATTCACGTAGAGCTTGACTTTAATCATCTCTCCCTGTTTTGCTGTAGTCTTCTCAAAGACCCTAATGACACCTGTTTCAGTCGGTGGGGCTTTCTCAATTGGCTGTTCGGGTGCAACAGGTGGTTTTGTATTGTTTGCTGGGACAGATGTCTGGCAGCCGATTATAAGCAGCAGAGAAATCAAAAAGATTAAGTGTTTCATTTTGCCTCCTTTTAAGTTTTCCTCGGTTACTATATATAGATATTTAAATTATAGATATTTAAATACTTTACTCTCAGGCAAGTTTGTTGTTGTTGATCTCCATCTCGAACCTGCAACCCAGGAATTCAGCGGCTTTTTTCGCTATGAGCATCCTTGTGAGAAATATCTCAAAATACTCAAGAACCGGGCTCACTTTCGTGTCTATCTGGAGCTGGAGGGTGATTAGCTTTTTCTCAGGGGCAACATGCAAGAACGACTTCTCCACAGCCCAATTCACCCTATCATGCATATCGAACTGAAGTGTATTCTCATGCCTTACCCTAGATTTATGCACATCTGACTTATCAGCGATTATGAGGGCTGCAGAAATGGCATTTACAGGATAGCCGCCCTCTTCATGGTGTGTGCCGATAGCCCCTGTGATATCAACTATATCCTCATACTTGAAACCAAGCTCTGTAAGCAGCTGATGGGCTAATATTGCGCCTGACTGAGCATGGTGCTCCCTGTTTAATATGTTACCAATATCATGGAGATATCCTGCTATCCGAGCCAGCTCCTGGTCCCTTACCGGATAGTCAAGCCTCTTAAGTATATTATGGGCGATGCTTGCCACGAGGGTAGAATGGCGCTTGCCGTGCTCGGTATAACCAATCTTGTCAAGGAATGTGTCTGTGCGCTCAAGAAGAATCTGCACTTTCGGGTTGTTTATGATGTGTTCCATTCAATATCCTGTAATTTACTATTATATATAGATTGTTTTTTATGATTTGTTATTGTCAAGTGATATTAGCAGCCTTGTTTCCATAATCGGATTGCCTCCATCAAATTCATTAATGTGGCTTGCCCTGCTTTCCATTTCTGGACGAAGTGCATCAGCTCATCCTGCCTGACGCAGCCATTCTTGTCAGTGTCGGATGGATGATAGCCAATAACAACATCAATCTCAGCTGCGTTAGTCCATGGATTTCCGTAAACTTCGTTTAATGCAACAAGCCTTATGTACCTGCCAATTGCCTGCGGGAATTGTACTGTCTTTTTTGTTGAGCCAGTAAATGT
>Ga0073932_1004982_pt1 | contig 14969 bp, 8 predicted proteins | sample DewCreD2012metaG_FD_76967 | JGI IMG/M metagenome (GOLD analysis project Ga0073932, IMG submission 76967) | Hot spring sediment bacterial and archeal communities from British Columbia, Canada, to study Microbial Dark Matter (Phase II) - Dewar... ... | reverse complement strand
CCCTGGTAGCCATTGACCTGCAGATCGACGAAGCCGGTGGGCATGGATGCAGACTCCTGGATCGGTACCGTTCGCGGGCGATACGCGAGTCTTACTTCCTCGGCCTGCACGCCCACCGCACCGACAGCTTGCCCGCTGCGGGCTCGTCCAGGAAGAGCCGGCAATCGGCGTGCAGGCGCAGAATGGACGCCGGACAGCGGTTCGTCAGCTCGCCGTCGATGCAGCCTTTCACCGCGTCGGCCTTGCGTGCGTCCGGCACCGTGACGATCAGTGTCTGGGCGGCCAGGATCTGGCGGATGCTCATCGAGATCGCCTGTCTGGGCACATCCGCGAGCGTCTTGAACCAGCCTTCGCCATACTGCTGCCTGCGGCAGCCTTCGTCCAGGTTCACGACGAGGAACGGCTCGGTCGTGTCGAAATCCGCGGGCGGATCGTTGAAGGCCAGGTGCCCGTTCTCGCCGATGCCGATGCAGGCCACGTCGATCGGGTGCTTCTTCAGGATGGCGCCCAGACGCTTGCATTCGGATTGGCCGTTCGGGGAATCACCGTTGACGAAGTGAAACGCTTTCAGCGGCACGTGGCGCACGAAGCGCTCGCGCAGGTAGCGCCGGAAACTGGCGGGATGGTCATCCTTCATGTCGAGGTACTCGTCGAGGTGGAAGCCGGTGACTTTTTTCCAGTCGACGCGCGGCTCCCGGATGAGTTGCTTGAGCATCTCGAATTGGCTCGCACCGGTGGCGACGATCAGGTTGGCTTTGCCGCGTGTCGAAATCGCCTCGCGAAGCCGCGCTGCCGCGGCCTTGGCCGCCGCCACGCCCGTGGCCTTGGGGGTCTTGTAGACGTTGAGCTGCATCGCCGGTCTCCTCTCCGTTGGGTGGATACGAATATGGGGAGTGTATCAAAGAGCGGTGCGGGCTGAAGCGCAAAACAGCTTCAGAACGGTCGAAAAACGGCAAGGATGTAGACCTGGAAGTTCCAATGGGTGTCACGAAAGGGGGTGAAGCGGATGCGAGAAGGCGGGCAACGAAAGACACCGGGTCCGATTCCTTCTGCGTGGCGCATAAAACCAATCCCTCTTGACTTAACCCGTCTATCTGCAATAACATAGATCGACAGGCCGTTGCACCGCACGTGCCGAGCACCGTATACGGACCGATGGGGGGGGACCACCGGCTGACCGAGGTGAAGACGTGGCGGAGAGCGAGTGGAAGATTGCCAAACCGGGCCAGGCCTGCACCCTGTGTGCAGGACCGTTCAAGCCGGGTCGCGGCTATTTTTCGGCTCTGTTTGAGAAAGAGAAGAGTTTCGAGCGTCGCGATTACTGCGAGGACTGCTTCAAGTCGCATCGGCCCGAGAACTTGTTCTCCTACTGGCTGACGCGAGTGCAAGACGAAGACGCGGACGGACCGAAGCGGCCGGTGCTGGATCCGGAGTCGGTGCTCGAGTTCTTCCGCCGATTGGGTAACGACAACGATCCGCAACGGCGCGCGTTCCGCTTCGTGTTGGCGCTGATGCTGACGCGCAAGAAGGTCCTGAAATTGAGCGGTTCCGCGCGCGACGCGTCGGGGGAAGAACTGTTGGTTTTCGTGGAGCGACGCGGCGGCGAGCGGCATGAAGTGCCCGCGCTTCAGATGGACGAAGAAGCATTGAAGACGGCGGGAGAGGAGTTGGGCCGGTTGCTGGGGTTGGCTCCGGCGGAAACGGCGCCTCAGACTCAGGAGGGCGCCGAAGTGTCGGCCGCAGGCCAACCGGAGGAGCAGACCGGCTCGTGATCCGGGCAGAAAGAGCCATAATGGGCGTACGATCCACCGGGCGGTACGGGCTGTGGGCCGTCATGGCCATGCTTGCGCTCTCAGACCACGCCCTCCGCGCGCAGCAGGCCGAGGTCGGAGCCGATGCGGGTCGTGTACCCCTGACGGTGGACGCGTCGGATGCCGATGGCGACACGCTGAAGTACGAGTGGAAACAGGTCGGCGGACCGAAGGCGCGAATCGAAGCGCCGGACCAGCCCAGGACGTTTTTCCTCCCCACCGAACCGGGCGAGTACATTTTCGAGATCCGCGTTTCGGACGGGCACGAAACGGTCAGCGACCGGGTAACCTATGTCGTCAAGCCGCCCAACCAGCCGCCGATCGCGCAGATCGACGCGCCGGCCAAGGCGGCCTTTGGCGAGACCGTGCGCCTCGATGGCAGCCCCAGTCGCGATCCGGACGGGAAGGTCATCCGGTATCGCTGGAGGCAAGCCGGCGGTCCCAAAGTCGTGCTGGCCGAGGAGAAGTGGGCCGGCCGGGAAATCGAGTTCAAGCCGCCCGAGGCGGGCGACTACGCCTTCGAACTGGAAGTCTTCGATGGAAAGGCGTGGAGCGCACCGGCACGCGCGAATTTCAACGTCGCACAGCCCAACCGCAAGCCGCGCATCAGCATCCAGACCCCGAGACAGGAAGTGGAACTTCCCGGAGCCCACATCCCGTCCGGCACGGAATCGAAGATCGAACCGAAGCCGGAATCGAAGATCGAGCCGCAAGCGGAACCGAAGACGGAGTCGAAGGTGGAACCCGGAATGGAGCAGACGGCGGAACCGGCGGCCGAACCGAAGACCACCGAGAAAAAGCCGCCGAAGGCGAATGCCATGCCCATCGCCGACGCCGGTAAGGGCCGAACGATCAAGCTGGGCGAGGAGATCGTTCTGGATGCATCCGGCTCCAGCGATCCCCTGGGCGAAGAACTGACCTATCGGTGGGAACAGAAGGCCGGCGAGGGACCCGTCCTGCGGGAGTTGCGCCACGATCCGACCTCGGCCAAGCCTGGTCGACGCGGACCGGACCACTGTCCGGTCTGGCGTTGCCGGCCGACCGAACCGGGAACCTACGAATTCGTCCTGGAGGTAAGCGCCGGGAAGGGCGGCAAGCGCAAGGCGCTCGCAACGGTCGCCTGGAAGGTGGAGGGCGGCGAAGCGGCCAGCCCCAATCGCCCCCCGGTCCTGGACGTTCCGGCTTTTGCGATGGGCAAGGTGGGACAGGAGGTTCGCATCGAAGCGGCGGTCTCGGATCCGGAGAACGATCCGGTGGACGTTGTCTGGACGCCGCTCGATCCGATCGACCTGAAGATTCCCCCGGCCGCCCTGGCGCAGCGTACGCTGGTCTTCACGCCCGAAAAGAAGGGCACCTACGTCTTCGGCGTGATGGCCCAGGACGGACATGGAAAGAGCGAGCCTCGCCAGGTGGAGATCAAGGTTTCCGGATCGGCGCCGGTCATTGCCGTCGCGAAACCCGACACGCCGGTCGAGGCCAAGCCCGAGGGGAAACCGAATCGCGCGCCGCTGGCCGCCGTGAAACCCCTGGAGAAGCCCATCGCCGTCAGGAGCCTGGGACAGCTCGACGGCACGTCGAGTTCGGATGAGGATGGCGACAAGCTCACCTACCGCTGGAGGGTCGTGGAAGGTGCCGAGCGCGTGGCTCTCGAAGTCGTCGATCAGCCGCGGCTCAACGTTCTCGGCCTTGCGCCGGGGCCGGTCAAGATCGAACTGACGGTGAACGACGGCACGGCGGACAGCCCGCCGGCCCTGGTGGACCTGGAGATCAAGGACGCCGAGACGCCCGAACGAACCGCCGTCAAACCGCCCGTGGCCAAGTGTGCGTTGATCTCCACGCCGCCCTTCCAGGTGGGCAAGCCGGTCGAGTTTTCCGGTGCGCGAAGCACCGACCCCGGCGGTCTTCCGCTGATCTTCCGCTGGAAAGCCATCGGCGCGAATGCGGACCACCTTGAAATTCCGGCGGAGGCGGGGGAACGGCTGACCCTGGTGCCGAATCGGGCGGGCGACTACACGATCGAGCTGCGGGTCGGAAACGGCGAAGTCGAAAGCGAACCGGTTTCCGTGACTTTCCGGGTGGAGGAGGCGAAACGGAAACCCATCGCGGCGATCGCGCCCATCGTGCCCTGCGAGCCCGGCGGCAAGATCGTGTTGGATGCCACGCCTTCGCAGGGCGCACGCGACAAGTCGCTGGGGTATCGCTGGTCCTGCGTCTCGAATCCGCCGGAGGGAAAGGTCAGTTTCGGGTGGAGCGGAGCCAAGCGCAACAAGGTCGAGGTCGTGCTCCCCAAAGCCGGCGAATATGTCTTCGAACTCAAGGTGACGGAAGGCGACGAGGAGAGCGATCCGGTCCGTGTCACGGTTCAAACCCGGGCACCCAACCAGGCCCCGCAAGCGTCCCTCGTCGCGATCGCCGGGTTCTCCGAACGGGACCTGGAGCGCAAGGTCGACTTGCTGAAGCTGCCCCACATCCTGCGGGGCGACAGCCTGGTCGTCGAGGAAGGCTGGCCGGTGATCCTCGACGCTTCGGGTTCCAAGGACCCCGACAACGGTCCGCAGCCGCTGGTCTGCAAGTGGAAACTCGTCTCCGGTCCGCAGCCGGCCCGCCCGCATTCGGAGGGCATGCAGCTGCGGTTCGATGCGCCGGGTCCTGGGACCATGGTGTACGAGGTGACGGTCTTCGACGGCAAGAACGACAGCGCGCCAGCCCAGGCGACCCTTCACGTGCTGAAGGCCAAGACGCTCCCGGTGGCCATCCCGCGTGCCTACGTGAGCCCGCCCAACGCGCCGCCCCCCGCCACGCCGCCCCAGCCGGTCGTCGAAATCCCCGTCTTTCGCAAAAACAGCAAGATGGAGCCGAACGACCCGGTCCTCATCCTCGACGGCCAACTGAGCACGTACCAGGCGCCTGCGACGGGAGACAAGGGACTCCGCTATATCTGGAAACAGATCGCCGGCGAAGACCTCCTCCTCAAGCCCGAGAAACTGGCCAAACCTCGCGTGGGCCTGCTCATCTACCACCCGGGTCAATATCGGTTCATGCTGATCGTCAACGACGGCCAGCACGCCAGCCGTCCCGCCCTGATCGACGTGATCGTCAAGGACCCCTCGCTGGAACACGCCGAACGGCCGGCCGCCGGTAAGCACGAGCCTCGCCAAGACGACTTCCGGCCCGCGCCCGGCACCGGCGCGGAATCGAACTCCGGCGATGCGCTGAAGGCGGCGGAGGAGAAACTGCGTTCCGAGGCCGAGGAGAAGCTCAAGAACGACGAGCCGGCGGCTCCCGGAAGCAAGGGTCAGATGAATGCACGGTCCGGGCCGGACGAGCATGCGGAAATCGACGAGAAGACCGAGGATGAAGGGGCGTTGCTTCCGCCGCCCAAGGACGCGCAACCTCCTTCCCCCGTGGCCAAGGAGACGGTTGTGCCGGACCGGGTTTCCTTCTCCGAACCGCAGGACGAGGACTCCAGGGTCGTGGCGGGCGGGGGCCCGGGACCGGTGCGCGCGGCTTTTCCTGCGAAAACCTCGAACGCAACCCCGCCAGCCGCCCCCGCCGCAACGGGAACCAAAGACGCGCCGGAGGTTGCCGGGTTGCCCAACCTGGAACTCGTCCCGGGCGAGGTGACGGCGCGCGTGGAACGGATGATCCGCAAAGGGTATCGCGAGGAGGATCCCGTTTTTCAGCGCTATCGAAAACGGGCGGAGGCGCTGGCCTTCCGCGCAGGCCCCGAGTCCCAAGGCGAACTGCTCGCCCTCCTGCGCGAGAGGGACGAAGATCTTCGCGCCGCCGCCGCCCTGGCGCTGGTCCAGCGGGGCATCTGTTCCGTCCCGGCCCTTATCGAGGTGCTGGAGGATCGTGCGCATCCCGGGCGTGCGGAGGCGCATTGGGCGTTGCGGCACCTTTCGCAGCAGTCGTTCCCGCCCGATGCCGTCGAGTGGAAGAAATGGTACTCCGCGCTGGCCTCGGGAGACACGCCCTGACGGTCCATGCGCGAGGATGCCGACCTTCCCGCCGTGTCGGGCCGCGCGCCCGGTTCGGCGCTTGACCCCTCCTCTTTCCGTCGCCGCCGTCCGCTCTTCTGGCTGACGCTCGCCTTCGTGTCCGGGGTCGTCCTCGACGACGCCTTTCGGCCTTCGCGAACGGCGATCGGCGGTTTCTGCGCGGCCGCTGCGCTGGCCATGCTTGCGACCCTGCTGTGGCCGAAGGGAAAACGTCCGGCCGGGCTTCTCCTGGGGACGGCGGCGGTTCTTGTCGCGGCCGGCGGCTTGCTCCGGCACGCGCAGGAGTCCCGTTTCCTTGCAGCCGACGATGTGGCCTGCCGCACGCCGGCCGGCCCCGCGACGGTATGGGTCGAGGGAACGGTGTGCGATGCGCGACGTTCGTCGTCAGGTGAGCGTGCGTGGTGGGTCGTGGAACTGGATGCGCTGGGCAGCTCGCCGGAAGAGATGTCGTCCGCTGCGGGTCGGATCCAGTTGGGGGTGGCTGGGGAAGGCGTGGCGCGCGAGGTCGCCGAAGGATCGCGCGTGCGGGTGTTCGCGCGATTGGAACAACCGGCATCGGCCACCCTGCCCTCCGGCTTCGACCACGCGGCCTGGCTGGAACGTCAAGGCGTGCGGCGCGTGGGCGTGCCCGTCGGGGAAGAGATCCGTTTGCTCGGCTGCGCCGGCGTGCGGCGTGTCGACCTGTGGTTGCGCCGCTTGAGCGGACAATGGGCGGCCCGAAACTCGGAGCGCTGGGGGGCCGAACGTGCGGCGCTGGCCAACGCGCTGATCCTGGGTCGAAGGGAGGCCCTCGATCCCGCCGATCGCCAGGCGTTCCGGAACCTGGGCACGGCGCATCTGCTCTCCATCAGCGGGCTCCATCTTCACCTGCTGGCCGCGGCGGTCTGGTGGGCACTGGCAGGGCTGGGCTGTTCGAGGCGTCGTGCGGGTTGGGCGGTGATCCTCTTCTCGATCGCCTACGCGGCCGTCGCCGGGGCTCAACCGCCGGTCATCCGAGCCGCCCTGATGATCGTCCTGTATCTGGGCGGGCAGTGGCTCTATCGGGCCATCGATCCCCTGAGCGTGGTGGCCGCCACGGCGTCGCTGATCGTCCTGCACCGGCCTGGAGCGGTCTTCGACCCCGGATTCCAGCTCTCGTTCATGGCCGTACTCTCGCTGATCGCCGTCTATCCGACACTGGAGGCGGCCTGGCGATCCTGGCGTCGTTTTCCCGAGGAGTGGGTTCGCGATCCGGACGAACTGTGGCGCGTCAAGATCGCGCGTTGGGTCCGCCATGCCTTCTTCGTCTCGTGGGCCGCATGGATGGGCACGACGCCGGCGGTGGCCTGGCATATGGGCACGTTCAGCCTGGTGGCGGTGCTGGCGAACCTGATCGTCGTGCCGTTGACCGGCGCGGCCATGCTGGGAGGTCTGGTCGCGCTTCTGGCCGGTCCGGGCTGGATCGGCGAGGTCGGGCAGGTCTTTCCGACGCTGCTGCTGGGGTTCAACCGGTGGGCTTCCGAATTCGCGTGGACCGGTTGGGAGGTTCCGCGGCCTTCGGTCTGGACGATCGCGGCCTATGCCGCCGTCTGGACTTGGGTCTGGGTGGGTCGCGGACGCACGGCGACCCTGCCCCGACTGGCGCTGATGCTGCCGGCCGCCGTCCTGGCGCTGGCCTTGGGGGGGCTTTTGTTCAGGGAAAAAGTGTCCGCGCCGCGCCTGACCGTGCTCGATCTGGCACGCGGTCGCGCCGCGCTGATGGAGACGCCCGGCGGATCGGCGGTCCTTGTCGATGGCGGAGGAGAGGGAACAGGCCGGACGATTTCCGAGTTTCTCCGTGGCGAAGGCCACCGCTCGCTGGTCCTGCTGGTGGTCACGGAAGACACGCCGGACGCGTTGGGCGGCGCCGTCGAACTGGCGGAACGCATCCGGATCCGGCGCGCCATTCTTCCCCGAACGGCCGCGCCGAGCCGCGCGATGCGGACGCTGATGGCAACCCTGGCGCGCAAGGAGACGCCCTGCGATCTGGGCGCGCCGGCCCGAAAGTTGTCCGGTCCCGGCGATCTGCAGTGGACCTTCTTCGACGATCTGGCCGCCGACGGGAAATGGCCCGGGGCGGGAAGCGAGGCCCTGGGCGTACGGGTTCAATGGACGGGAACGTCGGTCGTCTTCGCGCCGGTCCGAAGCTCCGCATCGATCCGCCGACTGCTGGACCGGGGCGGCGAGGACCTGCGTTGCGACGTGTTGCGGCTTTATGGAAGCGCGAGGGGTCCCTGGCCCGCGGAGACCGAGACGCTCATCCGCAGGAGCGAGGCGCGGACGGTGGTGGCCGGCGAAGGGCCGCTGCGGCCGGACGAGAGTCGCGGCCTCGATCTGGCGGCGCTGGCCCGCGAACGCGGGCTGCTGTTCCTCGCCCCGAACCGTGAAGGTTCGCTGCGCTTCGCCGATGGCGACAGCGAGCGGGTGCTCGCCTATCGACAGGGCGCCTGGAGAAAACTCGGGCCGTGATGCGCACGGCTCCCGATCGCGCTCGAGGGGCGGCGCCACCGCGCCGAACGCCACGGACGGCCACCAGTGCGGCTATTCCGCGCTGACCTGCACGAAGCCCAGCAGCGGCGAATGGAGATAAACCGCGGTGCGGGACGACTCGGCCAGGCGCCGAAACTGCTCGAGCGATTCCAGCTTGACGAAACCGCTCTGTTCGCTCGATTTGAACCGATCGAGCAGTGCGCCTTCGTAGAAACCCGCGCGATCGGCCGGCGAACCCTTCTTGACGCGCGAGACGCGCAGCGTCGCCCCCAGCTTGGAGGCTTCCGCCGGCGGCAGTTCCCGGAGGTGCATGCCGCGCCAGGGGAACTCGCCCTCGGCCGGCGGCTCGTCCGCCCATTCACCCGGCCGGAACCGGCTCAGACGCGCCAAGTCCTGCGGGGACAGGCCGATCCGTACGCGGGTCTCCCGCAAGTTGCCTGCGGGGTCGTAGTAATCGAGCTTCACCATGCGGCCGACCTCGGTGCGCCCGATCAGCGCGATCAGGTCCTCGGAACGCGAAACGTCCTGTCCATCGTACCGGACGATCCGGCTTCCCTGCTGCAGGCCGGCGCGATCGGCCGGCATGTCCGGAAGCACCTCGATCACCAGCACTCCGGGCTGGCTCTCGGTGAAGGCTTCCTGATCGGGTTCCAGGCTCTTGAGCCGGACGCCGAGCCAGCCGTATTGGACCGGCTGGCCCGCCTTCAGCGCGGCTAGGCGCGGCTTGATGTCGTTGATCGGGATCGCGAAGCCGACGCCTTCCGCCAGGCCGCTGCGGGAAAAGATCATCGTGTTGATGCCGATCACTTCGCCGTTCAGGTTGAAGAGCGGGCCGCCCGAGTTGCCCCGGTTGATCGCGGCATCCGTCTGGATCAGGTTGGTATAGTAGGCGCCGGGATAGATGGAGCGCAACGGCAGCGAACGTCCGTGCGCGCTGACCACGCCGACCGTCAGCGAATTGGACAGCTCGAACGGGTTGCCCACCGCCAGCGCCCACTGACCGACGGCGACAGTGGACGAATCGGCCAGCGAGGCGGCGACCACCTCAAACTTGAGCGGTTGCGTCGGCACCAGCACCGCCAGATCCGAACGCGGATCGGAACCGGCCACCCTGGCCCGGTAGACCTTGCCGTCGTACAGCGCCACGCGGATGGCTTCGGCATGACGCACGACATGCTCGTTGGTCAGGATCGTGCCGGCGCTGTCCAGCAGCACGCCGGAACCGGTGAAGCGGTTCTCGCGCGGCAGCATCCCGCCTTCCTGCGCGCGCCAGATCTCCTCGCGCCAATCCGCGCTGCCGGTGTGCACCGTCAGATTCACGACGCTGGGCTGCACCCGCGCCGCCACTTTGCGAAAGGCGTTTTCGAGACGCTGGGCCAGCTGGATGTCGGGGTCGTCGGCGAGCCGCGTCTCCGCGACCGCCGTAAATCCCCGGATCGCGACGCCGCAGACGCACACCCACAGGAAACGCCGGCACATGCTCGATCTCCCGCCTTCGCTCATCGGAAGAAGATGCGGTCGATGAACATGTTCAGTTCGGTTCGGCCGTAGACCAGGAAGACCACCCGCGTGATGTTCTGAGCGCCTTCCAGGTCCGACGTGTACTTCCATTCCGACTTGGCGCTCTTGAAGTCCTTGTTCTTGAGCGGGAAGGTCAGCTTGGCCCACGTGTTCGGAGGCACCTTCTGCTCCCGCGATTCGAAGAACTCGCCCTGCTGGTTGGTGAAGGCGACCGCCAGGCGCGCCTCCACTTTGTCGTTATGATAGACCATGCACAACAGTTCCTTGGTGCCGGAGAGATCCAACGGCTTGCCGTTTCCGCCGATCGCGATCTTGTCCTTCTGACCGGCCTGTCCCACCACCGAGATGACCTTGTTCCCTTCCGCGTCGACCGAGATGCTGACCGTGCAGGCATTGGCGTTGTCCCACTTCTCGGCATACCAGCGGAAGATGCCTTCCAGACCTTCGTCGACCTTCGGCTTCGTCGTGGTCGCCGGGGTCTGGACCGCGGCCGGCGCCACGGACTTGGCCAGCTCGTCCGCCCGGGCCTTGATCTCGGCATCCTCCGGATGCGTGCGCAGGTGTTCCCGGTAGTTTTCGTAGGCGTTCTTGAAGTCCTCTTTGCGGTCGTAGGAGACGCCCAGCATCCTGTGGAGGTCCGCGCCGGCGCCGTTCTGACCTTTGGCTTTTTCGAGTTCTCCGATGGCTTCGGCATACATGCCGCGCTGGAAGGCCCACTGGCCCAGTTCGTAATGGCCCTTGTAGTCGTCCGGCGCCAGCGAGGCCGCCTTGGTCGCGAAATCGTATTCGATGGTCTTGATGCGGGTGCGCGGGATCTTCACTCGGCCGGCCTCGTCGTGAACCATCAGCACGACGAACTCGGGCGTCTCCTGGTGGATCCGCCCTTCGATGGCCAGGTCGTCCACCATCACGATGCGGTCGCTTTGGGCACAGATCGGCGAGGCGCAGACGGTCAGGAGCAGGCACAGCGGAAACGCTCGCATGGCTACCTCCAGTTCGATTCCTTTCCCTATTATACCGCAGAGGCCGTGCGCCTGTCACGGCCCGACGGTCCGCTCCTGCGACTCGGCCAGCCTCTTCCGCAGGAAGGCGGCGGCGGGCGCCAGGATGCGCCCGGAGAAATCGAACCGCAGGCCCGCGGCGCGAAAGAGGTCGGGCAAGGGCTTCGATCCGCCCAGGGCCAGGGCGCGCCGGAACCTGCGCATCGCCGCGTCGAGGTTCCGTTCCGACTTGCGCCAGACCTGCAGCGCGCCCAACTGCGCGATGCCATACTCGATGTAGTAGAAGGGATGGCAGAAGAGGTGCGGTTGCCGGTGCCAGAGATACGCGCGCTCCTCCTCCAGATCCGTCCAGTCCTCGCCGCCGCCGAAACGGTCCAGCAGCGCGCACCACGCGGCGCGTCGTTCGGAGCGCGAATGGCCCGGATGCGTGTAGATCCAGTGCTGAAACGCATCGACGGTGGCGACCCAGCAGAGCAGGTGCGCCACGCCTTCCAGGTGCATGCGCCGGGCCCGACGCGCATCGGAGGGCGTGTAGAAGACCTCCAGGTGCGGATGGGCCAGCAGTTCCATGGACATCGAGGCCACTTCGCAGAACTCCAGCGGGGCATGGCGGTACATGACCAGCGGCTCGTCCCGCACGGCCAGCGAATGGAAGGCATGCCCGCCTTCGTGCAGCAGCGTATCCACGTCCCGCTGCACGCCCACGGCGTTCATGAAGATGAACGGCAGACGGGCCTCTTCCAGGGCCGACTGGTAGCCTCCGGGCGCCTTGCCCTTGCGGGACTCGAGATCCAGCAGGCCGAAGCGGACGAGCGTGGCGAAATCCCTTTCGAAGGCGGGTTCGATGCGCCGGAAGATCTCGCGCGTGCGTTCCACCAGCGTGGCGACTTCGCGGAACGGCCGCAGCGGGGGGCGGCCCAGGGGATCGACGGAGAGGTCCCACGGGCGAAGCCGGCGCAGGCCCAGGATCCGGGCGCGCTGCGCGTGCAGCTCGCGCGCCAGCGGCACGAGGTGCCTCTCCACGGCCGCGTGGTAGGCCTCGCAGTCGGCCGGCGTGTAGTCGAAGCGGCTGCGCAGCTTGAAGGCGTAGTCGCGGTAGTCCCGGCAGCCGGCGTTCTTCGCGATCCGCTCGCGGCAGGCCAGCAGGTCGTCGAACCGCCGTTCCAGCGCGTCCCGGTCCTGCAGCCGTCGCACGGCGATGGCACGCCAGGCCTTCTCGCGGACGGCGCGGTCGTTTTCCTCCAGCAGGCGACCGGCCTGCTGCAGCGTCAGTTCCTGGCCGTTCAGCGTGACGGTCATGGCTCCCGTCGTCTTCTGGTAGCCCTGCTCCAGCCTGGCTTCCTCCGTCTGCAGGGGGATGTTTTCCGGGCGGAAGATCGCGACGTCCTTTTCGGTCTCGCGGTCGAAGACCAGCCAGCGGCTGCGCGGAAGCCTGCGGCGATGGGGCGAGGCCAGGTACAGCTGCTGGATGCGGAACCAGTACGGCTTCGCGTTCGGCTCGATCTCTTCGATCAGGTGCAGGTAGGCGCGCTCGGCTTCGGCATCGTCCGTCCGGCACGTCATGCGGATGTAGCAGCGCGTGCCGTGTTCCATCAGCGCGGAAGCCAGTTCGCTGCCCTGCAGGACCCAGCGCGCGAGGTCCTTGCCGTGCCGCAGGGTCGGCGCCGCATCGATCAGGCGGCGGAAGAGCGGTTCGATCTGCGACCAGTCGCCGGCGTCGAACTGCGCCGGGACGAATTCGCGGGGCTGGGCGATCGGGAGATTCGAGAAATCCGCTGCCATGCAAACGCTCCGGGCGCCGCGCCGGGGCGGCGCGCAGTTTCGACGGGTCGCGGTGCCGAGCCGAACGGCGGAATCACAGCTGCGCTTTGATCGAGGCGCGCAACCGGTCGCCCAGATTCCGCGGGTCGGCCTTCTGCAGCCGGTCCAAGACCTTCTCCCACCGGTTGGCGAAACAGCCCTTGTCGTCGTACTTGCGGTGGCGGAACAGCGAGCGGAAGGCGCGCTGGTGTTGCAGGAACTGCTCCTTCAGCCATTCCAGGCGGTGGACGAAGTGATGCACGTAGAGTTCGGCGAACATCTGCAGGGAAGGCACCAGATCCTTGCGGCTGACGACCGGCAGCGCATACGACGGCAAGGTGACCGTCAGATCGCGCGTGTAGTCGGCGAAGGACCCGCTGTTGTCCGCGACGATGAGGCCCGCCAGACGGCCCTCGTGATCGATCAGCACCTCGTCCCCGTCGTCGAACATCACCCGCCCGTCCTTGTCGCAGCGGCCGACGATCAGATTGGGGGCCGCGGCTTCCCCCAGCAGGCGCGCCAGGGTGGAGGCGAATTCGGGCTCGGCATAGCGCGAGGGCGGGAGCTTGTCGGTGGCCTGTCCGAACACGTAATCGCGCTGAAAGTAGGTGGACCGCAACAACTGCCCGCCCCAGTGCTCCGTGACCGTGCCGGTGGATACCGGCATCAGGGACATGCCCAGTTGGCGGCATCCGAGGTGACGGTCAAGGCAGTATTCGGTGTAGTCCTGCGCGAGCAGGAAGGCGTCCAGGAGGGAGTTCCCTTCCATGAGGTGTTCGCGAACGTCCCACTTCTGCATGCGAATCACATAGACCTGTTCGTAGGGGGCCCCCGCCTGCTGCAGCTCGGCCACGTAGACTTCGCGACGGCCCTGCACGGCCGGTCCGAGGTCCTGCTGCCTGCACGCCTGCTGTCGCTCCTCCTCGCGCTTGGAGAGCGATTCGGGGACGCGGGCGATGTTCACGAAGTCGAGCTTGTGTTCGTGCTGGCGCAGCAGGTTGAAGATCATGCTCCGAACCTTTTCGTCGCAGAGCGCGGACGCGTGCGGATCGGAACCGGCCTCGTCGAAGACCGTGTCGTAAATCAGTTCGCCCTGCTCCAGGCGCGCGCCGGGCAGCCACTGGACGCGCAGGTGGAACTCGGACCCCAGCCCCATCAGGATTTCTTCGGAAGCCTTTTCGGGACCGTAGCCCAGGAGTTCCTGGACCATGGCGATGCGCCACTGGTGGTCGTTCGGATCGTCGCGGCGGAACTCGGCGGCCACCGCTTCGCGGAAGCGGTTCCGCAGATCCTCGTAGACCGCACGCAGCCGCTCCGGGTCGTTCTCGATGCCTTCCAGGTCCAGGTTCGCGATCGAGGCGGGGTCCCACCGCGCATCGACCTTGAAGAGCGCGACTTCCGGGTGGTCCAGCTTGTTGCGGCGGTTGGCGTGGTGGCGGATCTCGCGCAGCGCCAGCCCCAGCTGGGCCGGGGGGAGATCGGCCAGGCGCTCGAATTCCTGATACGTCATCCAGCGCGTGCCGGTTTCCATGCTGTAGTAGTAGCTGGCTCCCGAATCCAGCGTGCACCGTGCCGTCCGGATCATGCGCCGCATTTCGTCCGCGGTGTGCGGCAGGGGGTTGATGCGCCACAATTCCCCGCGACGCTTGATCGCCTGCCGGATCGCCGGTTCCATCACGCCCAGGAAACGGATGCGCGTCTTCGGCACGGGGATCTGCTGCAGCAGCTCGTCGGCCGCGAACGCCAGGTCCATCCGCTCGGGTTCCGGACGGATGAAGACGCTGTCCTCGCGAATCACCAGGTCGACCGCTCGCTCCAAGCGCGCACGCCGTTCCTCGGGAGACAGCGGCGCCTGGCGTTCCTTCGCCAGATGTTCCAGATAATCCAACTTGAGCACGGCGTGAATGCCGCAACCGGAGACGATCGCGCCATCGTCCGGAAAGGCCGTGCCGATGGTGTTCATCAGCGAGCCGTTCGGCTTGCGCGCCAGCGGAGGCGAACCGAGCATCTTCACGATCACAGCGTCCACGTTCTCCCGTGACCCGAAAAGAATACTACCGGAATGGGCGCAAGAAAAGAGGAATGCGGCCCATCAATACCAGGGGGGACGTATCAGAAGCGGTCCTTCCTGCACCGGCGCACGGTCTCCGCGCCGTTCGCGCCGGTGCATCGCCGGATCGTCCAGGGTGTAGACGATCTCCTCGGTCCCGCACCGCGTCGTCCACTGCAGGAGCCTTCCGCTGGCATCCAGGAGCGCCTGCCCGGGCATCGGTTGCCCGCCCACCTTCGCCAGAAAAAGGTCCGGGTCCCGGGCATCCGCATCCCTG
>Ga0073932_1004977_pt1 | contig 14976 bp, 10 predicted proteins | sample DewCreD2012metaG_FD_76967 | JGI IMG/M metagenome (GOLD analysis project Ga0073932, IMG submission 76967) | Hot spring sediment bacterial and archeal communities from British Columbia, Canada, to study Microbial Dark Matter (Phase II) - Dewar... ... | reverse complement strand
ATTTGATATAGGTGATAAACCTACCGTTACCGTTGGGGTTGTGAGTGCGGTAGGCATGAATCTTTCTGCCGGGGAAGGGAGATATTATCGGGGTATGATACAAACCGATGCAGCAATAAATCAGGGGAATAGCGGTGGACCACTATTAAACTCACTTGGCGAGGTCATTGGTGTAAACTCTGTAATTTATACACCGAATCAGGGTAATATCGGACTCGGATTTGCGATACCAATAGATAAAGTGAAAAATATAGTAAAGGAATTAAAAAAGAGCGGGAAAATCGAACGTAATTTCTGGACAGGATTAGAAATTCAAACTGTTGATGCGAGAGTCGCAAGATATTTCGGGTTAACAAAAGCAGAAGGTGTGATTATAAGCGATGTTAGAAGAAAGAGTCCGGCGGAAGAAGCGGGTTTAAAGCCAGGTGATATTATATTAGAGGTAAATGGTGAAAAAATTGCAGACGAGGATAATATAATGGCTATTATTCAGGAATCGAAAGAAGGAGATGTATTAAAATTAAAAATATTACGTGACAAAAAAGAGATGAATGTAAACCTCCAACTTAAAAGGCAACCGTCATGATAGAAAGATATACACGTAAGGAAATGGGAGAAATCTGGACGGAAAGGAATAAATTTCAAACCTGGCTGAATATTGAGATACTTGCCTGTGAAGCACAGGCGGAATTAGGTTTGATACCGAAGGATGCGATCCCGTCAATTCGTCAAAAAGCAAAATTTGATCCTGACAGTATTAAAAAAATTGAAGAAACTGTAAAACACGATGTAATTGCTTTTTTAACCAATGTTGCTGAGCATGTCGGTCCAGAGTCACGTTACCTTCACCTCGGGATGACCTCATCCGATATTCTGGATACGGGATTATCACTTCAAATGAAACAATCAGCAGATTTGTTATTGAAAAGTTTGAATAAACTTTCTGATGTTCTGTCCCGACGTGCAGTCGAGTGTAAGTCAATGATAATGATCGGCCGCACTCACGGTATTCATGCCGAGCCGATCACATTTGGGTTAAAATTAGCGCTATGGTATGATGAAACCAGGCGTAATATAAGAAGACTGGAACAGGCACGTGACACAATATCTTTTGGAAAAATTTCAGGTGCAGTTGGTACCTATGATCACATTGATCCTTTTGTTGAAAAATATGTCTGTGAGAAACTCGGTCTGAAACCAGCACCAATATCGACGCAAATATTACAGCGCGATCTGCATGCAGAATTTGTTACAACTCTTGCTATCATTGGAAGTTCTCTTGAGAAGTTTGCCACTGAAATAAGGCATCTTCAGAAAACGGAGGTTCTGGAGGTTGAAGAATATTTTTCAAAAGGTCAAAAAGGTTCTTCTGCAATGCCACATAAGCGGAACCCGATAACCTGTGAAAGGGTTGCAGGCTTGGCGCGAGTTTTACGTGGTAATGCTCAGGCCGCAATGGAAAATATATCCTTATGGCACGAGAGGGATATAACACACTCTTCTGTCGAACGGATTATAATTCCCGATTCCTGTATCCTTCTTGATTACATGCTAGCAATCTTTGCAGACATCATGGAAAAACTTATAGTTTATCCTGATCGAATGAAGAAAAATATCGAACTTACACATGGTCTTGTATTTTCACAGGAAGTTTTACTTGCTCTAACAAAGAAGGGAATGAAGCGTGAGGATGCTTACGCTATTGTCCAAAAACATGCAATGGAGGTATGGCAGACAGATAAAGATTTTAAGGAATTATTATTAGCAGATAAGGATATAAAAAATTATCTGAATATAGATGAAATTAATAATTTATTTGATCTTTCAAAAAGCATTCGTAATGTTGAGTATATTTTTAAACAGGTAGGGATTTAATTAAGTAAAAATAAAAAACGGAGTTTCCATATGTCAAAAAAATATCAAAATTTTATTGATGGTAAATGGATGGATTCCAAATCTGGTAAAACATTTGAAAATCGGAATCCGGCTAATTGGAGCGAAATAATAGGTATCTTCCCCAAATCGGGTAAAGAGGAGGTCAATGATGCAGTGGTTGCAGCACGTAAAGCGTTTGAGAAGTGGCGACTTGTGCCTGCCCCGAAAAGAGGCGATATACTTAAAAAGGTTGGAGATATACTTGTTGCAAGAAAGGAAGAAATTGCCAGACTCATGACGCGCGAGATGGGAAAGGTGCTGGTAGAAACAAGGGGTGACGTTCAGGAAGGTATAGATACTGCTTATTATGCGGCATCAGAGGGTAGGCGCTTGTTCGGTGCGACCGTTCCTTCAGAATTGCCTAATAAGTTTAACATGGCAATGCGAGTGCCAATCGGTGTTGCGGGTATTATCACACCGTGGAATTTCCCAATGGCGATTCCAACGTGGAAAATATTTCCTGCCTTACTTTGTGGAAATACAGTAGTATTTAAACCTGCAACCGACACACCCGCAACTGCAACCATATTAGTGGAAATTCTGATGGAAGCAGGTTTACCGGAAGGTGTTGTAAATCTAGTGCACGGTGGGGGAAGTGAGGTAGGAATGGCTATTGTCGAACACCCCGACATTGATCTGATCAGTTTTACCGGTTCTACCGCTGTTGGAATAAAAATTTCTGAACTTGCAGCAAAAACGCTCAAGAGAGTTTCGTTAGAATTAGGCGGGAAAAATGCACAGATTGTAATGGCTGACGCAGATCTCAATCTTGCGCTGGAAGGTGTTCTCTGGGGAGCCTTCGGAACAACGGGTCAAAGATGTACTGCAACAAGCAGATTAATACTTCATGAGAAAATTCATGATGAATTTTTATCTATGTTGGTAGATAAGACAAAGAAACTAAGACTTGGCGATGGACTTCTCCCAACTACAGATGTCGGACCCTGTATAAATGAAGGACAGCGGAACACAGACCATAACTATGTTGAAATTGGATTAAAGGAAGGTGCAAAACTTTTATGTGGAGGTGAATTTGGCAAAGGTCCTGACCTCGAAAAAGGTTGGTTCTATCAGCCAACAATTTTCAGTGAAGTTAAACCGGAAATGCGGATAGCAAAAGAGGAAATATTTGGTCCGGTCCTTTCTGTTATTCGAATAAAATCTTTGGATGAAGCAATCTCAGTTTTAAACAACACAAAGTATGGTTTGTCGTCATCCATTTATACAAAAAATGTAAACGATGCTTTTAAAGCAATCAGGGATGTAAAGGCAGGGATAACTTATATCAATGCACCGACCATCGGAGCCGAAGCGCACATGCCCTTTGGCGGTGTAAAACAAACAGGGAATGGACATCGTGAGGGTGGTTGGACTGTCTATGAGTTCTTCAGTGAATGGAAAACAATATACATCGATTATAGCGGCGGATTGCAAAGAGCACAGATAGATAATCAGTAATTTAGATTTAAAAAATAACACAAATTAAGATTTCTCACGGGAAACGGTAAATTAAAAGAAGAATTAATGGGATGGTGTAGTCCCATAGTTAATAACTTATAAAAGGAGTTCGGTGTTAAAAGTATAAACGATACAAAACCCGTAAATTCCGGCCGGATTCGGGAATCATCGATTTTAACCTCGAAAGATGATTACGGTATACCGTGTCAAATAAGTTTTCACCGTTGATCGTAAATGTGTGTATCAGACTTCCTGATGGGATTGTATATTGAATAAAAGCATTTACAATTAGATAACCCGCTGTTGGTTGTTCAAATTCATCCGTTCTTTTCTGACTAAATGAATAATCGCATTCCATCCCGGCTGAAATATTCGATAGGTTAAAATTAATTCCAATTCTCCCCTTAAACGGAGGTATCATTGGTAACGGTTTGTTAGTCTCTTTCAATAAACCGTGTGTATAACTGCCCGACGCTTGTATTTTAATATTTTGTATAATTTTCCATTCTAATTCGCTTTCAATTCCAGTGAAAATAGCATGGACACATTTTGCTGCATACACAGGAAGAAGTGTTGAATAATTTATAAGTCCTGTGTTTTTAGTAACAATATAATTTGGTACATCATTACGAAATCCGGTAACCGTTATAAAAAGTTGCGGAGATTTATAATAACTAAATAATTCAATTCCAATACCTGACTCGTCCCGCAGGTCTGGATTTCCCACTTCATAGGAATATGCTGCAAGATGTGGGCCCTCCGAATATAATTCCTCGATGCTTGGGGTGCGGGATGATCGACTTACATTCGAGCCGATGAATAAGTTATTGGATATCTGGTGTAATAGAGAAAGGGCTAAAGAATATGTAAGGAAGTTACGATCGCGAATATGTCCAATACGTGCTGATGGATTATCTTTTAGAGGATCTACGTAATCATAATTTAACCTTCCGGCAATTTCAAATTCTGTTTTTTGATTTCCTCCATTTTCGTAGGCGAACAAGGCAGCACTGTACGACCTTGAAGCGGGTGTAAAAACAAAACCGCCTACCTTGAAGTCCCTTGTTTCCACAGATGCACCGAAAGATCCTTTTTGAAATGGACCGATATATCCATGTTTCAATTGAATCCTGCCGCTATAATTTATTATTGAAAACTCTGCACCGATTAATCCGCTATATTCATATTCAGTATGTCTATAGAAGGTCCGGAAAAAGTCGAATTCAATTGTTTCAAATAAGGATTGTGTAAAAATATATTCCATTTTAATTCCCATTTGTCTTCGGAAAAGGGATATATCTACGCCATTAGGATGGGTTCCCACAATTCCGCCTGGTACACCGTAATCAGATATATATTCGCGAAATACTCCTCCTAAAAATCCCCATTTGCCCAGATAACTCAAACCGGTGCTATAATTTGTTGTTTTGGAATCACTATTTTTCAATTTACCAAGCGGTGTTCGTAAATCATTCATTCCTTTTTTACTCAATTCACCATGCACAACGAATGAATTCCAGGGTAGATCAAAAACTAATGCTCCAATATATCCACCCATTGCTGTTTCACCTAATACTCCTGCATTTCCTGTGAATGTCTTTGGCTTTATTTTTGGTATATCGTCTCGAATAATATTTACGATACCTCCAATTGTAGTAGGGCTATGTAATAGTATTTTGGGTCCACGCACTACTTCTATTCGTTCAACAGTGAAGGGTTCTACCGTTACAGCATGATCAGGGGATGTTGCTGATAGGTCATTTGTTTTTATCCCGTCTTCACTGATTAATATTCTATCTCCCCCCAAACCTCTGATCAGTGGGCGTGCAGGTGCAGGGCCCATTGAGCGGATTGATAATCCTGTTTCATTTCGCAGTGCAGCTGCTAAAGTAAATCCCATATCTCGTTGAAGTTCCTGTCCACGAAGGACAGTTGTTATTTCCTTATATTCATCTAAATATGAATCAATATGTTCACCGGTTATTACTATTCCAACATTTTGTACGGGTGTCGGGTATAAATGAATTATGGTGGTATTTATCGCATTAGTTTCTGTAAGGTTTATCGTAATCCTGGAAGTTTTGTATCCGATTCTTGAGACTTCAATTGTGTATAATCCGATATTTAAATTGTTAAAAATAAACCGACCGAGTGAATCGGTCGGTTGATATCGGTTAATTTCAACTACACGGACAGTCACATTTTCAAGCGGTTGATGCGTTTCTCCATCTATTATTGTGCCTCTCAGTTGCCCTTTATCTGGGGTAACTTCTGCCGCATTAACATGTAAAAAAAATAATAAAAGGAACACAAAATAATTAAGATAAATATACTTCATGATTTTTAGCTTCATGGTATTATATTAATTTCAATATCTGGGGAAGTATAAATAGTACTTCCTGAATTTAGAAGGGAAAAATTAACTTTTGTTCTTCCTACGGCTTTTCCTTTAAGTTGAAAAGCCCAGGGTTCTAATGGACCAGCCGGAATAATTTCCGCCTTATTGTCATCATCAATCTGATATATTAATGAATGTGGTGGTACCGGGGGTTGAAATTTTATCCCTTCATCATCGAAAAAGTATAACGCCATGTGATCAGTGGTGGAATCCAATTGGGTGGTGAGTTTTCCGAAAATTGATTGAGACGTGGCGAGAACGAGCGTATCACCAGATTCTTCATCCTGTATTATTATACCTGCAGCATCTCCAACAAATGAAGGGTCAACTTTAATTGGAATTGGGTTTGTTATAAAATCCGGATGGTCACCATGTAAAACTTTAAAAATTATGGTGGTTATCCCCGAGTCTTTACCCCTGATATGAAAATTCCATTCATCACCCGGATCACGGTATAACTCAGCAATATTGTTATGAGCGATAGTCCAACCCAATTTATGAGTTGTAATTGATGGCGGTGGTATTTGAGATTTGTTTGCGTCGAGGAATTTTAGATTATAATGCGGACTTAAATTATTTCCGGAAGGTGCTTTGATTGTATCTCCAGGCCTTACTGCTCCCTGGAAATAATAAACAATGGTATCACCCGATGATGTAATTAGTATTCCCTCGGGCTGGAAATGGTCTGCGGGTGGAATAATAGGTTCGCTCTCATCCTTGCATCCACCTAAAAGTATAGTAAACAAAATAATAAACATTGTGATTGAAAAATATTGTCTATGGGTAAACATAGTAATTTATCCTTTATATAGATTAATCATTCTGATGAATTTATTCTATGTTTTTCACATGTCCTTTTAATTGTAGTTATTAAAAGGAATATTGAAAAAAGTTAAAGTTAACCTTAAGGATTACAGAATTACATTATGATAGGTGGACCACGATTAGGTATTTCTGAGGTATTATTTTGTGTGAATGGAAAAGTATATTTACTTTCAATTTCACTTCTTGAAATGATTGGAGGTGGTAAAAATATAAGAGATTGTTCTATAGCGATTCTGACATGAAGCGCACAAAAATGGCAATGATATTTGTCATGAAGTAATGTTTCTCTTCCATTTTCGTAAAATGTTAAATAAATTTTATCTTCGGGTTTGCTAAGACAAAAATCATTATCATGTTTGTGAAAAGTGGTATGGACGGATGTGAAGATAAATGAAAATGATAAGATAATATTAATGATTTTGGAGTTCATTTTCTAAAAAAGGATTTTGAATACAATAATATAATAAAATATTTTTATTAAAAGTTCCCGTTTTAAGCTAGTTTGTTATTTTATGTTTGCCAGGGGATATTGAATCTAATTATTGTTGGAAAAAATCGACTTTTTTCTTATATTAATACATGGTTTTTATTAAACTTATATCGTCCACTATTTATAAAAGTTGTCCCTTCCTATTTTTAGGTAGACCCTATATTATTTCCCTTTACGAGCACCAGGAGTTCTTTTAATTAGGGATATTTTACTCCAATTTAATCCCTTTTTTCTATTAACTCTAATTTTATAAAAGGTGCAATATGACATTTAAAAAAACTACGACAATTCATCCCCAAGAAGTAGAAACTGTAATTGGCAAGCACATGCTTGTTGATGTTCTTGATTTTATTATTGATTTGAGAAAAAGTGAAGGTGTTTATATCTGGGATTCCAAAAGAAATCGCCGCCTCCTTGATTTCTTTACCTTTGTTGCTTCAGTCCCAATTGGTTTAAATCATCCAAAAATGACCACCCCCGAATTCAAAGAGAAAATGGCTTATGTTTCTATAAATAAACCGACTAACTCCGATGTTTATTGTGTAGAAATGGCTGAATTTGTGGATACATTCGCACGACTTGCGATGCCTGATTATTTTCCTTATGTGTTTTTCATTGAAGGTGGTGCACTTGGTGTTGAGAATGCGCTCAAGGCAGCGTTTGATTGGAAAACGCGAAAAAATATAGCGAAAGGCGTTTATAAAGGTGTTCAGGATGAATCGAAAATGAAAGTAATCCATTTCCGGCAGTCGTTTCACGGACGTTCAGGATATACACTTTCGCTTACAAATACAGATCCGGTAAAGATCGATTATTTCCCAAAATTTGACTGGCCACGAATAGATAATCCGGCAATAAAATTTCCGCTTAATGAACAAAATTTAAAGACTGTCAAAGAAGCAGAAGAGCGGGCACTGGGTCAAATAAAAGATGCAATTATAAAGTATAAAAACGATATCGCAGCACTCATAATTGAACCTATCCAGGGTGAGGGTGGCGATAATCATTTTAGAAAAGAATTCTTTGAAGCTCTTCGTCAACTTGCAGATGAAAATGAATTCATGTTGATTTTTGATGAAGTGCAAACAGGGGTAGGTCTGACCGGTAAAATGTGGGCTCATCAATATTTTGTGAAACCTGACATGATTTCATTCGGTAAAAAGACGCAGGTTTGCGGATTCATGTCGAGTACGCGAATTGATGAAGTGAAAGAAAATGTATTTAAAGTAGCCAGCAGATTAAATTCAACATGGGGTGGTAGTTTAGTTGATATGGTCCGATGTCAAAAATATCTTGAGATCATAGAAGAAGATAATTTAATTGAGAACGCACGAGTTATGGGTAATTATCTTCTCTCCCAGTTACAGCAACTTCAGAATGAATTTCCGCAGCAGGTAGACAACGCGCGGGGATTGGGGCTTTTCTGCTCATTTGATTTAAAAAATCCGGCAATGAGAAATGACCTCAGAAAAATAGCCATGCAAAAGGGATTGGTTATTCTTGGTAGTGGTGAAAAATCAATAAGATTCCGTCCCCCTCTTATTATCCAGAAACATGAAATCGACGAGGGAATAAAAATCCTGAGGGAATCATTAAGTGAAGTAAGTCATAGATAGGTATTTAAGGAATCAAAAACCATCTCTTATGTTTAAAATGCCCCACTATTTGAAATAATGTGGGGCTTTTTGTTTGGTTCAACTGTGATTTTTGCATTTTCATATTAAATATATTTGATAAAAAATTTGAATTCTGTCAATTATTTCCTTACACTTGTTAAACAAAAATTAAGATCTTCCCAAAATATAAAATTTTCCAACATCTAATGAGGTTATCTATGTTTTTTAAAAGTGTGTTAAGATTTATTGTTATTGTATTTACAATTTCTATGTTTGTATCCACTTCAAACTCTTATACAAATCCTGACGAAGGGATGTGGACATTTGATAACTTACCTCTTAAAATTCTTAAGGATCGTTACGGTTTTACACCAACTCAGGAATGGCTGGATCATCTCCGACTTGCCAGCGTAAGATTCAATGATGGTGGATCCGGTTCTTTTGTTAGTGCCAACGGATTGGCTTTGACCAACCATCACGTTGCTCGCGGCCAGTTACAAAAGATGTCGACAGCAGAGAAGGATTTTGTAAAAGATGGATTTTTTGCAAAAACAATGGCTGAAGAAATTAAATGCCCCGATCTTGAATTAAATGTTCTCGAATCAATGGAAAACGTCACGGATCGAATTCAGAAAGCCACACGCAAAGCAAAAAACGATAAAGAGGCGCTCGATTTGAGAAAATCTGAAATTGCAAAAATTGAAAAAGAAAGTCTTAAGAAAACCGGATTGCGTTCGGACGTCATTTCTCTTTACAATGGGGGAGAATACTGGCTGTATAGATATAAGAAATATACAGATGTTCGACTTGTTTTTGCACCAGAGGCAGGCATTGCGTTTTTCGGAGGGGACCCGGATAATTTTACTTATCCCAGACATGATCTCGATATGGCAATATTTCGCGTGTACGAAAATGATAAACCCGTACGTCCGAAACATTATTTAAAATGGAGCCGCTCAGGAGCAGATGAAGGAGAGTTAGTTTTTTGTTCCGGTAATCCTGGCTCAACCAATAGATTGAGTACGGTTGCTGAACTTGAATTCCTCCGCGACCAGCTATATCCAGTTGCTGTAAAGAGTTTGACACGCCGGATTGAGGTTCTTAATAAATATTCAGAACAGGGGAACGAGGAAAGGCGACAGGCTGCATCAATTATATTTGGTGCTGAAAATAGCCTGAAAGCAATATCTGGCGAGTTAAATGGTCTACGTGATAAAACAATAATGGACAAAAAAATAAATGAAGAGAAAGCATTTCGTGACCTGGTAAACGCAAATCCGGAATGGAAAAGGTTATACGGAGATGCGTGGGATGCAATAGCAGGAGCAAAGAAGAAGCATTCTGAATTGTTTAAGCCTATGATGTTCAGAGGACTGAGAGGTTCAAGAATGGCGCAGTTTGCTCTTCTGATTGTACAATATGTTTCGGAAGTTAAAAAACCCGATGGAGAACGGCTGGATGGTTTCCACGATGCTCAACTTGAAAGTTTCAAATTTAATCTTTTCTCTCCTGCACCGATTTACAAAAAACTTGAAGAATATCGCCTGATAGACGGCTTAAAGGAATCAATGGAAATGCTTGGATCGGAGGATCCTTTCATAAAAATGGTACTTGATGGAAGATCTCCCGAAGATGTAGTAAAAGAATTGTTAAACGGGTCAAAGATGGATGACCCGCAATACAGAAAAAGTCTTGTTGAAGGAGGAGAAAAAGCGGTACGTGAATCAAATGACCCGTTAATCGTTGTTGCAAGAAAAATAGATCCGTTAATTCGCGAGAGTATAAAGATGTATGAAAGTATGGTCAGAAGTGTCGAAGAATCAGCAGGTGAAAAAATTGGTTCGGCACGTTTTGCGGTTTATGGAAAGACAACCTATCCCGATGCTAATTTTACATTGCGTTTGACCTTCGGTACTGTAAAAGGTTATAAAATGAATGGCACCATTGCAGCACCTAAAACAACCTTTCATGGATTGTATGATCGCGCATACGGATTCAATTTAAAACCGCCATTTGATTTACCTCAGCGTTACATTGAGCGTAAAAATAATCTTGATTTAACCACACAATTAAATTTTGTCTCAGCACTGGATGTTGTCGGTGGTAATTCAGGATCTCCCGTCGTTAATAGAAATGGTGAATTAGTCGGATTGGTTTTTGATGGAAATATTGAAAGTCTGGTTGGCAATTACATTTACGATGAAGAAACAAACCGAACCGTTTCTGTCAGTAGTGCGGCAATGGTAGAAGCATTAAAAAAACTGTACGATGCTGATACGCTTCTTGATGAATTAATGGGTGGAAAATAAATAATTTAAAAAAAGTGGCGATGAATCTCCATCGCCACTTTTCATATCCAGCTTAAATATTCAAAACTTCCAGTTCGGATTTTTACTGTCGGCTTTATAATAAGCATCCTCCACTGTTGATCTTGTCCCGTTCGCATCACTAATATACTTATCAAAGGTTGCTCTTAATTCTGTTTTTGCAGGTACTGTCAATTGTATGCTTCTATGATTGTAAACTTCTTTAACATAACTGTTTGTACCTATTGTATAATAAATTTTAGCAACATCACCGTATGTTGTGTAAGGATAGGTATTTGTTGGATTTCTGTCATATGTTATTGTCACCTGTACATCCTGCGGTTGACATCCGCTTAAAAACAAAAAAATAATCACACAAAGTACTGTAATAATTCTCATATTGTTAATCCTCTAAAATTTATTATTTATCAGCACAAATTTCGCAAAGCATTTCGAGAAAGTCAAATTTTTATATTTTTGCAACATTGATGAAAAATCAACGTATATTTTGAAATGAACAAGATAAGGAGAGAATTATGAAAAACCTGTTTTCGATATTATTTCTGATAACCATTTTTTTATTTTTAACCTCTTTAACTGCAAATTCACAGTTTTCAAGAGAGGTTCACAAAATCCTTGATTTAGATAAAGAGGGCGTTCTCGAAATCGATACATATAAAGGAAGTATTAAAATAAATACGTGGGATAAACCTCAGGTAAGTATCGATGCAGTGATTGATGCCGACGGAAGAAGTAGAGAAGATCGCGAGATGGTCGAGGAAACTGAAATCCAGATTCGTTCTACTTCTAGTAATCGGGTGGTTGTACGTACAGATTATGGAAGGAGGAGAGATACCCATTTTTCGTTTTTTGGACTTTTTGGAGACGAAAGCGGTAACCTTCCATTCGTACACTATGAGATAAACATGCCCACAACAGCAAAATTGAAGATAAAAGATTATAAATCCGACACCAAAATTTCGAATCTCCTGTCATCCCTCCGTTTAAATACCTATAAAGGTAGTGTTGTTTTAGAAAATGTTCAGGGTAAAATTGATATTGAAACATATAAGGGAGATGTGAGGGTGGATTTTGCTAAATATTTGGATAACTGCAATTTTGAAACTTATAAAGGGCGTGTGGAGTTATTAATACCAAAAAATTCCGGCTTCAGGCTGGATGCTGATCTGGGAAAACGTTCTGAATTCAGCTGTGATTTTGATATTGCTGAAAAACGTAAATCCAGGAGTAAGGAATATATAAGGGGAGTGGTGAACGAGGGCGGACCTGATCTGACAATCCAGACAACAAAAGGTGATATCAGAATTTACGAGAAATAATTGGTTAAAATTTTAGTACACAGATTCGCTGTTTCTTAAAGCATTCCCATCTGGTAAACGTAATATTACAATTCCATCCGTTTTTTATTATATTTAAATATCGAATACATACGCAGACAGATTGTTTTGGCTTTAATCAAAATTACACAAAAGAGAAATTTTTAATATTTTAACGGGAATAAATATGAAAGCAATAGCAGATGTTACCATAATTCCGATTGGCATTGGAGTTTCGCTTTCACGCTATGTCGCTGCCTGTGAAAAGGTTTTTAAGGATGCCGGTTTGAAAACGGAACTACACGCTAATGGAACAAATATTGAAGGTGAATGGGATGCGGTTTTTAATGCAATAAAGAAATGTCATGAGGTGGTCCATGAAATGGGGTCTCCACGTATTTTTACTACAATCCACGTGGGAACCAGAACAGATCGTGATCAAACTATGGAGGATAAAATTACAAGCGTAAAAACAAAAATGAAATAAAATATATTTGCATATATAACCATCCGTATAATATTCTAAGCATCACAATTTTGATATTACAAGGAAAATTGTGCCGATCATAATTGCCATATTGTTCTTTTCTTATATCTCTGCTTCTTTCAGCCAGTGCCAATATATCCCACTCAGCGGCAAACAGGGAGAATTTGGAGAAATTTCATTTATTGATTCACTTAATGGAATTATAGGTGCGTCACAGGGGGTGGTCTTGAGAACAACCGACGGGGGTTTTACATGGCTTGAGGAGGATATAAGATATGGTACAAATTTAAAAATACATTCCGTATCAATGGTCAATAGACAAATTGCCTATGCTGTTACCTCAGAGGGTGAAATTTTTAAAACAACGAACGGTGGTCTGGATTGGAATTCAAAAGGATTCCCTACCGGTACGTATTTAAATAGCGTCTCATTCATAGATCCCGAACATGGTGTTGTTGCAGGTGGTTTGGGTAGCATTGGGGTGACAACAGACGGTGGGAATACCTGGAATATCAATTACTTTACAGGTGGTATAATATTTTACAGTGCCAAATACATCGATAGTCAAACAATATTTGCCATCGGCTCACAAGGAACCATATTACGGTCAACCGATGCAGGAAATTCATGGTCCTCAAGATTGGCAAGCAGTTCCAATGTTTTCCGTGATCTTTCGTTTATTGGTAAGAATGGATTTGTTTGCGGATATAAAAGTTATGCTGTACCCCTTATTCTTAAAACGGACGATAACGGTGAAACATGGATTGAAAAACCGATTGATCATGATGAATGGTTGTCTGGCATCGATTTCATCGATTCACTCCGTGGCGTCGTATGCGGAGGTGGCGTAATCCTATCGACCATTAATGGAGGAGAGTCCTGGAAAAAACATCCTGTCTATGGTTTTTCGAGCATAAGTCAGATATCATATCTTTTCAATGGAGGGATTATCGCCGGGGGTGAACATCTTACGCTTAAAAATTGCATAATAAAAATTTCAAAAGAGCAATGCTTATTGCCCTTCGATCCGGTCTTTCCAAAAAATAATTCTGTTAATATTCCCATATGGAAAAATCAATATGTACCAAATTCTCTAAGATTCTCATGGATGTTTTATTCCCCTGTAAAATTTATTTCAGCAAATCTACAGATATCCAATGATACAAATTTTATCAATCCTGTAATTGATACAATAATGACATGGGTGAAAGATGAAAACGACACCGCTGTAGTAATTCCTGATTTATTACCGAAAACTCTTTACTGCTGGAGGTTATCATTTCAAAACCTGGATGGGTCATTTACTAATTGGTCAGAAACACGGCAATTTATAACAGCGGGTGGAATGATAAGTGGAAGAGTTTTTGAAGACTTTGATCGCGATAATTTTTTTGACGAAGGTGAACAGGGGCTTCCCAATTGGCCTCTTGAGGTCACAAATGGTGCTGTGATAACTATAAGATCCGATAAAGATGGTTTTTATCAAATTGGTGGTTTGGATTCTGGGAATTATGCTATCCGCGATTTTAATTCTCCATTATGGAGAAGATTAAAACCGGATTCTGGTTACTATAATATTAATCTTGACGATAATGAAATTTTTCAAGATTATGATTTTACATATTATTTTCCCTGGAACACAATAAACGGTTATTTATTTTGTGATAATAATCAGGATGGAATAAGAAATGAAGGTGATGAAAATCTGGTGAATTGGTGCGTCAGATTTTCCGGTCCGCTTGGGTACGATTCCACATTTACTGATAATGAGGGCTATTATTCTTTTTTAAGGGTAAGTACAGGTTATTGTTCGGTTAAAGTGGCACCCATGATTGGATGGGAACAAATTTATCCTCGCTTGGGAAGGGAACATTCATTTTATTTTTACGATTATGATCAGCATTTTAATGCTAATTTTTGTTTTCAGAGGATTCCAGAGAGAATAAAAAATATCCTTTACTACCATGATAATAGAGCAGACCCGGTGGTGAAACTGCAATGGGGAGTCCGAACCGGTGCGACTCAAGGAATATGGGGTGTGGATCCGAACAGTTCATTCATTGACTACGCTGAAGGGGAGTTTGAAATCCCCCCACCGTTACCCGGGGCTATGGATGCGAGGTT
>Ga0073932_1004974_pt1 | contig 14992 bp, 7 predicted proteins | sample DewCreD2012metaG_FD_76967 | JGI IMG/M metagenome (GOLD analysis project Ga0073932, IMG submission 76967) | Hot spring sediment bacterial and archeal communities from British Columbia, Canada, to study Microbial Dark Matter (Phase II) - Dewar... ... | reverse complement strand
GCTCGCGCACCTGCGCTATCGCGGCCACGACGCGATCCTCTTTCACATCCTCGATGCGGCCGAGGCGCAATTCCCCTTCGATCGCCTGACGCGCTTCGAGGATCCGGAGGAGGAAGCGCCCGGCCTGACGGCCGACCCGCCGGCGATCCGCGCGGCCTATCTGCAGGAGATCCGGCAATTCGTCGAGCGCCTGCGCGAACGGTGCACGCGGATGCATGTCGATTTCGTTTCGGTGGACACCCGCACGACCTTCGACAAGGCGCTGCTGGCCTATCTGCAGCGGCGTTGCGGCAAGTGACGATCCGGGTTCTCCTGCCCCTCGTTCCGTGCCGCCTCGGGTCGCCTGGCCGTTTCAGCGCTTGGACGAGGCCGTTACCGGCGTCAGCAGGCGTTCGGTCAGGAAGTCCATGAACGCATCCAGGTTCGTCCAGTCCATTGCCACGTTCACAGGCCGCGCGGCGGCGTCTTCAACCGTATAGCCCTTGTTGTCGACCCGGACGTTCGTCTTCTTCATGCGCAGGTGCTGCGTGGAGAAGGCGAGGTACACCGCGACGGTGTCGTACAGCACCGACGAGTGCCTCGTGACGTCGCTGTCCTTGTGGCCGGCCGCCCACAGATCGTAGTTCTCGATGACCGCCCTCATCAGCGGATCCTTCGATTCGCGCAGACGCTGGTAGCGCGGGCCGTCCAAAACGACGTGGGCGCAGGTGTCCAACGGCGTGATGGCGGCTTCGATCCACGGCGCGGCGAAGATCGCCTGGGCGGCGGCGATGTCCTTGACCACGTTCCATTCGGGGATCTGGCCGGCGACGACGCTGCGTTTGCGGTTGGTGGTGTGATGCACCTTGAAACTGCCGAACATGCCGGCCATCCGGGCCTTGGCGGCGATGCGCGGTTCCCGCTTCAGCGCCTCGCCGATGTTGGGCGAGGGCCCGATGCAGATCAGCGTGATCGGTTCGGGCGAGCCCATGACCAGGTCGATCAGCGCCTGGACGCCGTCATCGTGGACCTTGCCGGGGTAACGCTCGAGCGGGTAATCCTCGATCCAGGCCTTCTGTCGTTCGCGCGGTCCGTCGCTTTTCTGTTTCAGGCCGACGCCGACGGGAATGTCAGTGCGTCCCGCAACCTGCAGCAGTTTGGCGGCCAGTCGCGCACGGTAGACCGTGTCGCCGGTGTCGGTGAGCACCAGTTTCACATCCAGTTCCGGGCAGCGGAGCGACAAGGCCAGTGCCCAGGTGTCGTCGATGTCGCCGCCGATGTCGGTGTCGAGGATCGCGGGGATGGGGCGCATCGGTTCTCCTTCCGCCGACGGGGCGGCGGGTTCGGTGGCCTGCGCGAAGGTGGCGCAGAGCGACAGGCTGCAAAGCACCGCCATTCGGGGCATGGGATTCTCCCGGCGTATGCGCGACGAAGACGCGCTGTCGGAGCGACAGGCTAACCTTCGTGCGCGGAAAGTCCATTTCGCCGTCCTGGGTTCTCGGCGGCAAGCGAACTGAGACGAAACGTTCCACCCCGCTTGCGCCTTCGAAAAATCCGTTGAGAAATCGAATATCCCTCGATAGGTTGCACGTCATCCATGCGGTGCGGTTCGAGAACGTTGGCGTTTCAGCGAACGTAGAGGGTATGATCCATGATCCGGTTCCTGTCGTTCCCGGCCGTTCTTGCCGTCGCCTTTTCAGCCTGTGCCGCCGATGCGCCGCAGATGGCCCCGGCCGAGAGCGGAGACATGAAGGTCATCTTCAACGGGAAGGATCTGACCGGTTGGGATGGGGATCCGCGGCTGTGGTCCGTGAAGGACGGTGCCATTCGCGGCGAGACCACGCCCGAGAAGGCCGCGCAGGGCAACACCTTTCTGATCTGGAAGGACGGCGTCACCAGGGATTTCGAGTTGCGCCTCTCGTTCCGCTGCAACGCCACGAACAACTCGGGCATCCAGTACCGGTCGGCCCGTTTCGACAACAAACCTGACGCCAAGAATGCGTGGCGGCTCAAAGGTTACCAGCACGAGATCCGCAACGAGAACAAGTTCCCGAACGTCTCCAGTTTCATCTATGACGAAGGCGGAAAACGCGGCCGGATCTGCCTGACGGGGGAGAAGGCCGTCTGGGGCGAGGACGGTAAGAAAAAAGTTCTGGAAACCTTGATCACCGCGGAGGAGTTCGAGAAGCTCTTCAAGCTCGATCAGTGGAACGACGTGGTGATCGTGGCCAAGGGCAACCACATTCAGCACTATCTGAATGGGCGGTTGGTTCTTGACTTCACCGACGACCCCAAGTTGGCCCTGCTCGAGGGGCTGTTAGGGTTGCAGTTGCATGCCGGCAAGCCGATGTGGGCCGAGTTTAAAGACATCCGGATCAAGGAGCTGAAGTAGTTTTCTCGAAGTTTTTAGGCGGGATGTTCAGGGCTCCATGAATCGCTTGCCCACGAAATAAGCATGCCGTGTGCATTATATGGGCAATGTGAGATCTGCGCCCTTGTAACTTCATATTTGGCATGGGGTTATTCGGGCAATGGCTTGGTATGGGGTTTGCCTGATCACGTTAGGATCGGATCTTTCGGTGGGCGAGGCGTTATGGAAACGGCGCGAAGCAAAAGGAAGGTATTGGGCCGTCGCGTGCCTGCGTGGCTGTTTTCCGTTTTTTTTCACGGAAGTCTGTTGATCTTGTGCGCGTTGTTGATGCCTGCGCTCGTCTACCATCGCGAGTCGTTCGGTTCGCCGGTGCAGTGGGTGAGGAAGGTCGAGTTGGAAGAGCGTGTCCTTCCACGTTGGACATCCCAGGCGGAGATGCCTCCGGCGCCCGAGGTGGAGCTGGTTTTCGAGCCGGTCGAGGAGTATGAGGCGTCTGAAGAGCAGCGGATCGCCGAAGGCGACGTGATTTTCGCGACGAGGGAGGATTCCAATCCGGCGAGTTCCTACCCGGTCTGCGCCGTCGGGCAGCGTACGCGGGCACGGGTTGCTCGATCGGGCTCGGCGGCCGTTCCCGAACAGGCATCCGTGTCGGCGGCGTCGGCATCGGTCGGTCCGGCGGCGCCCGAGGCGAGTTCCAAGCCTGGCGGTCCATCGCGTTCGGCACGCGTGGTGGGCGATCTCGATCCTCGTTATCCGGAACGCCAGCGGGCGGCGGGTCGGTCCGCCACGGTGCTTCTGCTGGTGCACATCGACGAGAACGGCCGGCCCTCGGAAGTGGAACCCCTGAACGACGATATTCATCCCGACTTCATCCGGGCGGCCGTCTCCGCGGCTCGCAAAGCGCGCTATGAACCCGCCTTGGCGGAAGGCCGTCCGGTGGCCTGCGCGATTCGCGTGCGGGTGCAGTTCCAGCTTCAATAGCAACTCGAATGCCGAACACGGGCGGGTGGTGTGGGCTCGTCGATCGGTCTCGTCCGATTTTCAAATCAGGTATGGAACAAAGCGACCGATAGACTCGATGGGAGGCCACGTATGCTGCCAAGGACACGTTGTGCCCGCCGTCCAGTCACACCTGCCCTCTTCCTGGCCCTTTGTGCGCCGATCCTTGGCGCTCCGTTTCTTCTGCACGGTGCGGAAACGGCCAAGCCCAAGCCGAGTCCGGATGACGTGCTGAAACTGCTCAAGGCCGGGAACGAGCGTTTTGCGTCGGGGAAGGCCGAGAATCCTCGCACCGACGCGGCCCGGCTGCAACTGGCCGGCCATGCCAGCCAGGCGGATTACGCCTATGCGACCGTCCTTTCCTGTTCCGATTCCCGTGTTCCCGTGGAACGGATCTTCGATGCCGGCGTCATGGACCTCTTTGTCGTGCGCGTCGCGGGCAATGTCTGCAACACCGACGAGATCGGATCGATTGAATACGGGCTGGCGCACGTTCGCACGCCGGTGCTGGTGATCCTTGGCCACACGCAATGCGGAGCGGTCACGGCGGTGACCCAGCACCTGCAGGGGCACGGGCATGCGCTCGAGCGGAACATCCCGCCGCTGGTCAAGAGCATCGAGCCTGCCGTCCGGCGGGCCATGCAGGAGAACGCCACGCTGAGCGGAGCGGAACTGGTCGCCAAGGGCATCGAATGCAATGTCTGGACAGGCATCGAGAATCTCTTCCACGCCAGTCCCGCCGTTCGCGACTTGGCGGCAAAGAACCAGGTCAAGGTCGTCGGCGCGATCTACGATGTCGGTACCGGCCGGGTGGACTGGCTGCCGGAAAACCAGGTGTATCGCATACTGGGTCGTGTGGAGATGGATCCGTACCGGGCGATGGACGCCATGGCTCCGGCGGACGATACGGCCCGCCATGGCGACACCCATCCCGAGCCCCAGCGCGTCACGAATCCGTCGCCGGCAGCCGGGGGCTTGGCGGCCGGAGCGCACGCCGCCCCGTCCGCCAACCGCGAGCGCTCGGCGCATGCCGCAGCGGCGGAGCCTGGGTCTTCGCCGCATCCGGGCGGCGGGAGTGGCGGGGCATCCGAATCCCCGCACGAGAGGTCTTCGCCGCACGGTCATTCGCCCGTTCTTCCCGCTGCCGAAAAGGCGGATGGACACGGCGCCGCTCCCGCCGGGCACGGCGCGCCGCATGACGAAAAGAGCGAGGGCCAGGGCGGTGCGGAACAGGCGGACGCACCGGCACCCGCGGGGCGCCCGTGGGGGCTGATCGCGATCTGCGGAATCGTCTTCGTGCTGGGCCTGAGCGTGGCGCTGGCGGCGCATTTCATGCGCGAGAAGGCCGAAACGAAGCCCGCTTCCGAACCTGCTGCGACCGCGCAGGCGGCCTCCGCTGCCAAGCCGCCGGCGGCCCCTGCCGCTGCGGCTTCCGCCCCCGTGGAACAGGCCGCAGCGCCCGCCAAGAAATGACGTGCGTCAGTTCCCGCCGAAAAAGCGAGAGAAGAGGCCTTTGTCCTTCTTCTGCTGCTGTTGCTGGTGACGCTTGGCGCGGGCGTCGGGTTTTCGCTCTTCCTTCTTCGGCGTTTCTTCTTCGTCGTCCTCGCCGGCGTCCTGGGAGACGACCGGGACTTGTTCCTGCACGGCCGGCTGCTTGAGCGTCGGCTCGTCGGGCGGTTCGGCGTTCGGCCGGGTCGTTTCGGCTGCGGCCGCGCCTTCCTCCATCTGGCCGCCGTCGTTCGCTTCGGTCTCTTCTTCGCCGTCGTCTTCCTGCTCGTCCGCAGCCCCGGCATCGGGTTGGGCTTGCGCAGCGGGGGCGGAATCGCTGGCGGGCGGCGGTTCGGGCGCGGGCGGCGGGGTTTCCTGCCTGGCGGGCGGGGCTTCCGGTTCGTCCTTTTCCGCTTCTGCCGAGCCCGGTTCGGCAAGGACCTTGCCCATGCGCTCGGCGATCTCGCCCGAAGCCTTTTCGAGGCGCTGCTGGAGTTCCTGGCTGGTACTTTCCAGTTTCTCGGTGCGCTTGTCGAGTTCTTCGATGCGCGTGCGGGACTGCTGGGCGAGGGCCAGGGCCTCGCCGGCGGCGATGCTGAGATCGCCCATGAGGCGTTTGTATTCGGCCGCAAGTCCCTCGATGTTCTCGGACGTCGTCTCGCGGAAGCGGGTCAGCTGCGCGCGCAGTTTGAGGATCTCGGCCTGCGACTTTTCGATGCGTTTCTGCGCCGCGTCGCGTTCCTCGATGGCGGCCTCCTTGGCATCGCGTTCGGACGAGAGGCGCTTTTCCAGTTCGGCCACGCGGGCTTCGGATTCGCGGAAGGACTTGGCCTGTTCGTCGCGTTCCTTGCGGGCGCCTTCCTTGGCTTCCTTTTCGTTGGCGGCACGGCGTTCGACTTCGGCGAGTTTGGATTCGAGGTCCTTTTTGGCCTTGGCGAGCTGATCGCGTTCCTTGGTGGCGTTTTCCCGGGTTTCCTCCTCGGACTTGAGCTTGGCTTCGAGGTCGGCGATCTGGGCTTCCAGCTCGCGGCGGAGGTCGCTGAGTTCGTCGCGTTTGCGGAAGGCGGCGTCCTTGGCCTCGCGTTCGCTGTTCAGGCGCGTTTCCAGCTCGGCGATGCGGGCTTCCATGTCGCGGCGGGCGTCGGCCAGTTCCTCGCGTTTCTTCTGCGCCGTTTCGCGGGCTTCCTTTTCGGACGCCAGGCGCGTTTCCAGTTCGGCGACGCGGGCTTCCAGTTCGCGGCGCGCGGCGGCCAATTCGTCGCGCTTGCGCAGGGCGGCGTCGTAGGCGTCGCGGTCGGTGGCGAGGCGTTTGGCCAGTTCGGCGGTCTTCGCTTCCAGCTCGCGCCGCGCTTCGGCGAGCTGGTCGCGTTCGACGGTCAGGCTTTCCTGGGCCTTCTTGGAGACGACCAGTTGCGAACTGGTTTCGGCAAGGCGGGATTCGAGGTCGCGGCGGACGGCGGCCAGATCGTCGCGCTCGGCGGCCAGCGTGTCCTTCTGCTGCTGGGTTTCGGAGAGGCGCGACGAAAGTTCGGCGACCTTGGCTTCCAGTTCGGAGCGCGCGGCGGCCAGTTCGTCGCGTTCGGAAACGAGCGTTTCGCGGGCTTTCCTGTCGCCTGCCAGGCGGGTGGTGAGTTCGGCGACCTTGGCTTCCAGTTCGCGGTGCGCTTCGACGAGCGCGTCGCGGCCGCCCGGGCCGGCCAGCGCCGCTTCGCGTTCGGCCTGCACGCGCGCCTGCAATTCGGCGACCTTGGCTTCCAGCTCGTGCTGGGCCTCGGTCAGCGTGTCGCGTTCCTTCAGCGCGGATTCCTTGGCCTTGCGCTCGTTGCCGAAGCGGGCTTCGAGTTCGGCGACCTTGGCCTCCAGTTCTTGGCGCTTTCTCGTCAGGTCGTCGCGCTCGGCCGCCGCGGCCTGGCCGGAGGACGCCAATTCGCCGAGGCGTTTCTCGAAGTCCGCAATCTTGAGCTCCAGTTCCTGCTTGGCGGCCGCCAGCGCATCGCGCTCGCGTGCGGCGGCATCCCGGCTTTCGCGCGCTTCCTTCACGCGCTCGGCCATGTCGGCGATGGTCTTCTGCAGCTCCTGATTGGACTCGTCCTGCGCGGCCCGTTCGGTGGCCTGGTCGGCGGCGCCTTCGGTCGAAGCGGCCAAACGTGCGGTGAGTTCGGCGACCTTGGCCTCCAGGCTCTGCTTGGCGGCTGCCAGTTCGTCGCGTTCCTTGACGGCCTGGTCGCGACCGGTGCGGTACGAGGCCATGCGTGCGGCCAGGTCGGCGATGGTGGCTTCCAGCTCCTGGCGCGACTCCCCGCCGCCTTCCTCGCCGCCGCCGGCGCCTTCGCCCGCATGCGCGCCGCCTGCGGCGCCTTCCTTCGGGGTCTCCTCGCCGCTGCCCAGCGGCGCCGAATGGCCGCCATGCTCGGGATTCAACAGCGCCTGGCAGTGCGGACAGTGGCCGGGCGCCTCAGGCCTGGGGCTTTCCTGCCAGCAGCACGAACAGAGGATCATGCCCTCGGAGGCGCTGCGCGGTTCGTTGGGGAAGGTCGTGATGGCGCCGCAAGAGCACTTGTACTTTTTCGGACCGGGAACGCCTTTGTACTTCTTGCCGCAATTGGCGCACGCGATGATGACCTTGGTCATGCTCCCCCCCTTGATGGCATCCCCGGCAGGACTCGAACCTGCAACCTGCGGATTAGAAATCCGCTGCTCTATCCAGTTGAGCTACGGGGACCCCCTGAGTCCCTTTATCTCAACTCGTCGATCTCCCGATCGGAATGAACCATGCTTCAGGGCTCCGCCCGCGATCGCAGAAGGGCTGACCGCACGAGTCCGGTGCGACCCGTCCGTGCGCGCATCCGGCAGGGGACAGCACCAGATCTTCAATGGGCAGGATCATATAAAGCGGCGTTGCGCTTTCCACCTCAAAGCCATATTCCGCACCACCCGGTGCGCATTTTCCCGCGCACGTGTGCATGGCGCCGCGAGAATCGACATGTTTTTGCCGGCGAAAAGCCGACGACAAAAACCATATCGATTGATTCCGGCGGCAGGCGCCCCGCTTCCCGTGCCGGGTACGGATCCAGGCATCGCCCGCCGCTGTCGTCTACCTCATGGCGCCAACCTCTTCTGGCGTCATCGCGTAATCGTAGACCTTCAGCGATGCGAGCGAACCCGAGAAGGAACGCATCGGGCCGCGGGCCATGTTCCACGCCGTTCCCAAATACATCGGCAGACCGCTGTTGGTGTAGAGGTTGCAGTACTCCATTGACGCTTCCAACTGGCCATCGACGTAGACGCGCATCACGCCGTTGTAGCCGCCGCTGAAGACCCACGTCACGCGGTGCCACTGATTGGGCGTGGCGTGTTTCTCCTTCCAGCCCAGATTGCGCGCGTTCAGTTGCGTGGTGAAAAGCCCCGGCCTCAGGTCGCGGTCGCCTTTCTGGCTGCCCGAGCCGAAGCAGAAGAACGCGCCACAGTTGTTCCCGTGATACAGGTAACCTTTGTAGGCGGTGACCGGCGCCAGGCAGAAGACCGTTTCCGATTCGGCAAAGCCGGGATTGAGCACCACGGCGTCCACGGTAAAGGGACGGTCTTCCGTGAGCGCGGCCGGCGTGGGTTGGTCCGAACAGAGATAGGTCCGGCCGTCATCGAAGGTCACAGCCATGCGGTCGGCGACTTTCTGTGCGACGGGCGCGCGGTCGGGTTCGTTCTGCAGGCCGAAGGTACCTCCCAGACTTCCGGCGTTTGGCCACTGGGCCAAGTCGCCGTCGGTCAGACCCTGCGCGTCAAGCAGCACCAGCCAAGCGGGAAGCACGCTGGCCGGCGTTGCGCCCTGGGCCAGTTTGGCAATGTTCTCGGCGGAGAGTTCCTTGTCGGCGATGGCGATTTCGCCGAGTTGGCCGCCGAAGTGCGTCTGCGGCGCGTCGCCGATCAGGGCTCCGCCCAGACAGATCGGATCGCCGGGTTTGAGCTCGTAGCTGAAGGCTTCCTCCTGGTTGAGCTTGCCGTCGACGTAGATGCGCAGTTTTCCGCCCGGGCCGCCATACGTGTAGGCGATGTGGCGCCAGCCGCGCAGCAGAGGAGCGTTGTTGCGCCACGGGTCGATGCGCTGACCGTCATCCTTCCTGGGCTCCGACGGCGGGATCTCTTTCACCGGGCCGGCGAAGGGCAGCTCCAGATTGCCTCCGCGGAAGGCGCCTTTCTTGACGTTCCAGCCCCAGCAGAACTCGAGGTTGTTTTTGGGCAGGCGGCCCCACGAGAGCATGGTCTGCTCGCGCGGCAGGCCTTCGACGCTGCGGTGATAGCAACGGATGGAGACGGTGAAGGGGCCTTTGCCCAGCAGTTCGCTGGGCGCGGGCATCTCGGAGACCAGGAACCCCTTCACGCCGAAATCGACCGCTTTCCGTCCGTCGACCATCTCGACGGTGGGCCGCCAGGTGTACTTCTCGGAGCCTGGCACGAACTGCCCGCCGGCCAGGCCGGTATTGGGCCACGCCTTCACCGGGCCCGCCGGCAGCGTGCTGGCGTCCAGGTTGATGAGCAGGCCGCCGGTGGTCTCAAAATGCCAGACCGGCCCCTGGGCGCTGGCCTGACCCTTCGTGTTGAGCGGATCGACCCGCCAGAAGTAGGTGGTCCTCGGTGCGAGTTCCGGCTTGAACGCGCCGGGCGCCTGCGGGCCCTTGAAGCCGGGACTGGTGCGGGTGGCCGAGGCGATCTCGGCCGCGTCTGTCCCGAAATACAGATCGAACATCGTGCCGGCCTGGGCACCGGCCGTGGTCCAGGTGAGGGCCGGCTTGCGGTCGACGGCGACACGCTCGCCGGCGGCGGGACTCGGCGCCACCGGGCGCATCGCGTCGCTCGCGGCAAGGTTGGCTGCGAGCTGCTGTGCCGTGAGCGCTCCGCGGTGCACGCGCACCTGCGCGATATCGCCGGTAAAGCCGTTGCTCCAACTTTGGCCGTCCCATGCGGCGCCCAGATGCAGGGCGCGAACGTCGCCGGCTGACTTGGCTACCAGCGTGGCGGGGGTCTTGGCTCCGTTGACATAGGCGGTGGCCGAGCCGGAATCGATGACGGCCGCGACGTGTTGCCACTCGCCCGGTACGAGCCCCTGACCGGTCAGGTTGATCCCGCCCCACTGCAGGATCGTGCCCGCGGAACCTTTGGCGTCGGGGCAGACCCAAGCTTCGATGGTCGCAGACCCATTGGGTTCGTCGGGGAACGAACTGACCATGCGGTCCTTTCCGGAAAAGTGGACCGCGGTCAGTCCTTTGACGGTCTGGACCAGCGGTGCGCTTTCGTTGTTGCGGCGTTCATTGTGGATGCGGCCGCCCAGCGTGCCGCGGTTGGTCCAGCTGCGCAGCCAGGGTCGTTCGAGGACTTTCGGGTAGAAGGGCCAGACTTCCGGATCGTGGCAGGGTGCGAGCATCCGCGCGTCGAGGTCGACCAGCAGTGCGCCGCCGCCAGCCTGTACCGGCTCGCGTCGATACCAGGGCGCTTCGGTCTTCTGGATGTGCTCGTTCTGCAGCGGGTGGAGCGCGTAGTCGTAGACGCGCACGTGGGCGATGGCGCCGGTGAAACCCGGGCCGATGCGCAGGATGGGTTCGGCCGGAAGTTCCAGCTTGAAGGTCGCGATGGCGTCGGCCTGGCCGTCCACGTAGACGCGGCAGACGTTCGGCTCATTGTTCAGACTGCCGTTGTAGACGAAGGCCAGACGCTGCCAGACGCCGGCCTTCGGTTTTCGGGTCCACGAACAGCATGCCCCGCCGGCGCATTCGACGGCCTTGGCGCTCGAGCCCCAGATGAGCCGCGCGGCCGGTTGGCTTCCGTTGCCCCAGCTGACCAGCGTCTCGTCGCCCGCGGGTTCCTTCTCGCGGTACACCCACAGATCGACCGACCAGGGACGGTCGCCGTCGAGCGCTTCCTGCGGCGCCTTGTCGGCGATGAGCGCGTCGGAGCCGTTGAACGAGACGGCCGAAACGCCCGCCACGGTGCGGACCGCGGGCTTTCCAGCCGCACGGAAGATATCGACCGAGCGTTCGTAGCGGCGCCAGCCGGTGCCGGGTTTGAAGTACTCGCTGCCGGCAAAGTTCCGCCAAGCGGTGACCGCTCCGTTCGGGTCGGCGGTCAGACCCTTTGACGGATGAAGTTCGACGATGGTATCGCCGGGCCAGTAGTCGCTCAGCAGTTTGAAGAGGCGCGGATCGCCGCGGCGGAGTGCTTCGCGGGAACTGATGCCGCCTTCATCGGCAACACCGTCGTTGATCCACCACGAGGCGGCCACGGCCATGTTCTCCCACATGTTCCGCCCGCCGTAGTCGCCGATCCAGACGCCTTCGCTCCGGTTCGTGTCGAAGACGTTGCCCAGACGGTAACGGAAATCCCACTCGCGCTGCTCGCAGCCGTTCATGTGGTACTGGTGGCCCATCTCGTGCATCAGGATCGCGCCTTCGCGCAGGATCGGTTCGCCGGCGCCGTAGGATGCGCACGTAAAGAGGCTCCAACCCCAGCCGGGTTTGAGCTTGCTGGCCAAGTGCGTGGCGGCGGCATTGGCGGAGAGCGCTTTGGCGATGTCGGGTCGCTGGGTCATGACCTTGCGCAACGCATGGCGCGTCGCGCGCATGTGAAGGTCGTGGTTGTCGCCCGCGCTGATGATGGGCTGGCCTTCGTTTTCCATGTAGTACGAGTAGAATCCGTCCTGGCGGATCGACTTCGGGAAGGGCTCGGAGACCGGCCAGTCGGGTTCCAGGTCCATGTCCGATGTGGTGAACGACCAGACTTCGCCGGGCGACAGCACCTTACGCTCTTCCTTCTTCTTGCCTTCGGTGGTCTGTTCGACGCGCCAGTAGTACGTCTGCGAACAGGCCAGTTTTTCGACCTTGAGATCGATGGGGAGGTAGACCTGGTCGATGTTCGGTCCCAACGCTTCGACCGACGCCGCCGTTCCATTGGCCACCGCGCTTTTGTCGGTGCCGAAATAAACGTTCTGCAGCATGCCATCGGGATTCGGTTTCCAACGCAATGCCGTCAGATGGGGGTTGATGCCTTTGACCTGGTCGGCCGGTTCAGGATGCGCCACGCCGCCCGAGGCGACCGTGAAGGACCAGACCTTGGTCTCGGAGCCTGGCTGATCGACGCGCCAGTAATAGGTCTGGCCGGCCTGCAGGGGCCCAGGATCGAACTCGGGTTTCTCAACGGTCGCCTTCAGGCACGACGCATCGCCGCGTGTCACCGCATCCTTGTCGAGCGAGAGGTAGATTTTGAACGAACTGTTCGCGCCGTTGCCGGTGGTCCAGGAGAGCTTCGAGGTCGGTGTCGCGGTGAAGGTTCCGTTGGCAGGGGAGGGGGCGAACGGGCCGTCGGTCACGCCCAGTGCGCGGATCTCGGCTTCCGTCAGCGCGCGGCTGTAGACCAGCAGACGCGCGATGCCGCCGGTGAATGGACGCGCCGGCCGCGTGGCCCAGGCATGGCCCCACCACGCTTCCCACGCGCAGCCGAGGAAGACCAGATTTTCGGCGAGCATCTTGACCGGCGGGCGGGCGACGCGGCGGTTGGTGACGCGTTCGCCGTTTACAAAGACGGCCAGGTCGTTCTGCTTGCCGTCATCGGTCACGACAAAGGCGATCTGATGCCACTGGCCGAGTTTCGGGAAGCGCGAGTGAGGGAAACGCACGCGGTCGCTGTACCACTGCATGCAATCGTAGGTGCCGTAACTGAAATCGGGCGTTCCCAGTTCGCTGCAGTCCTTCTCTCCCCAGCAGAGAAACGTTTCGCGGTCGACGGGCATGCCCTGGTTGTTGAGCCACGCCACGACGGTGAGCGGAGTGCCGCCGATGAGTTTTTCCGGCATGTAGAAATCGGAAACCATGGTGTGGAAATCAAGCGGCAGGAGCCACGGCACGTGCTCGAAAAGCACGGCTTTGCGTCCGTCGATCGTCGTGACGACCGGCGGCTTGTTCATGGCGGTGAAGTGGCCGCCCAAGCGGCCCGCATTGGGCCACACGGTCAGCGGTCCGGCGCTGAGGGATTTGGCGTCGAGGTCGATCAGCGGTCCGTCTCCGGGTGCCGGGTCCGGACGCGCTGGGTTGGCGGGCAGCTTGCACATGGCCCGCTGCAGGTGCGACGCGCCCACGCCTTCGGCGCAACCCGGCTGGAACTCGCGGACGACCCCGTCGGCCATGCGGATGTAGGCCCTGCCGTTCTCGATCTTTACCAGCGAGCCGTTGAAGCGGCCCTGGCCGAGGAACTCCCACTCGCGTTCCTTGCCGAAGTCGAACGGTCCGCGGTCGAGGGCGAAGACCGAGCCGGCGAGAGCGAGGAGAAGGCTGCAGAGGCTGAGTTTCATGGCATGGCCTTTCTGGCGCGGAGTAACGATCCTCCGGCGAATCGTCATCGTGATCGAACGCGATCGGATGCCATCTCCGCACCCGGCGCGACACTATCATTACCCTTGCGGCATGTGCGGGTAAAGGCCGCGGCAGGAATGGTTCCATCTTGGATCGAATACTCCACCTCTTTGAACGGCGAATGCTTGCCCGATTCCGGTTCGGTCAAATTGGGCCCACCCACGCTCGCCGCGGGTGGAAGCCAAGGCGACCGTTTCGCCCCTTCGACGGGCACAAACAGATGCCCGCTTGGACCCATATTGCGCCATACGTTCCTCGCGGCACGGAGTACGATGAGTGCAGGCTGCCAGGTGGTGCGTGACGTGAATGCCTTGGGTCGCCTGGCATGAGAGGAGTTTAAGCATGATGACACGGCGCCGCTTCGTTTCGATGGTCTTTGCCCTGCTGTCCTCTTTCGTCCCGGCAATCTGGTGCGGCGAATCGGGCAGCACGCGGGACATCACCTTCTTCCTCGTCTCGGACGTACACGTGGGGATGGTCTACAAGGACTGCGTTCCGGTCTTTTCCGCGGCTGACTACGAAAAACTCATCGCCACAACGCTCGACGTCATGGCCGGCATTCCCGGAAAACCATGGCCCAACAGCGGCCCCGTGGCCGAGGCCATGGAAGGCTTGGGGCCGGTGCCGACCCCCAGGGGGGTGATCGTTGCCGGCGACGTCACCGAGGGAGGAACGCCGGCACAGTGGACGGATTTCGACCGGCTCTTTCCGTGGAAGGGCGATCCGCCCAAACGGTTTCCCGTGTTCGCCTGTGCCGGCAATCACGACGGCGGTTCCAAATCAGGCGGCGTGCGCAAAGGGCTTCGCGCGCGAAACCAGGAGATGCTCAAGGCCGGAATGCTGACAACGCTGTCGGAAGACGGTCTGCACAGCGCCTGGGTCTGGCAGGATGTTCACTTCATCAATGTAAACCTGTATCCGGGCGACGAACCGAAGGCCGACAGCAAGCCGGGTTCGATGTGGGATCCGGAAAACAGCCTTTCCTTTTTGAAGAAGTATCTGGCGAAAAACGCGCCGGCGCCGACGCCGGTGGTCATTGTCCAGCATTTCGATCTGACCGGTGCCGCGTGGTGGGACCAGGACCGGCGGAAGGCGTTCTACGAAGCCATTAAGGACTACAACGTGGTGGCGATCCTGCACGGGCATACGCACGCGATCACGCACCTGCTCTTTCCGGACGATCGCGACCTGAAGGTCTTCGGCGCTGGCGGGCCGCGCTTCGACTGTTTCTCGGCGGGTGCGTTCAAGCGGGAAGGTGTGAAGAGCGGCGTGCCGTTTCCCGGACCTCGCACCCCCTGCGAGGTTTATGTGTTCCGCATGACGAACACGCGTTTTGTCGCGGCGCACTTTACCGGTGAAAGCGATGGCTGGAACGCGGGGCGCACCGTGGCTTCGCTGTACGTGGCCAAGCCGCTGCAGCCGCCGGCAGCGGCCAAGGCGCAAAGCCGCCGGTAAGCGACAAACGATCTGAAGGCGATTGTACCGTGACTATCGGGCACGGGCTGTCCATCCACCATGTGCCGTAACGCGCTTCCGGTGCTACGCACCACGGGGTGCGTGACAACCTGCGCGGGCATCTCAAAGAGAAAAGCCGTGTATTCCTTTGCGGCACAGGTGGTTCCGATTTCATTGCCAAGCGCCTAACCCGGATTATTCATCGTAGCGGGCTGTCGAGGTCATGTGAAGGGTTTTGCGAGGGAATTTACGGTTGAAAATGGCCGTTGAATTGCAGTGGGATGTCGAGTTGCCGTTCTGGACCGGC
>Ga0073932_1004962_pt1 | contig 15022 bp, 12 predicted proteins | sample DewCreD2012metaG_FD_76967 | JGI IMG/M metagenome (GOLD analysis project Ga0073932, IMG submission 76967) | Hot spring sediment bacterial and archeal communities from British Columbia, Canada, to study Microbial Dark Matter (Phase II) - Dewar... ... | reverse complement strand
GCGAGCGAGGAGCATATCCGGAGGAGATCTGTGACGAGCGAGCAACGAAGAGCCGGGCCCGCAGACGCAAACAATGGGTCTGGAACTTCTGCGGCGCGGTACTCAGGCTCGGTGCGGTACTCAGCGCTTGATCGTGGCTGTCCTTTCTCAACGCGATGACGATGGGTGCCAGTGGGGCGCCTTGGTCTGTAGGGATACCCTTTGTCAATGTCGTCATGAAGCGGACTGGCCTTTCCCCGCTTCGCGCCGGACTCGCGGTTGGTCGAGTGTGGCGGTTTCCGGAAGGGTCGGTTAGGGGAGGCGGATCATGCCGTCCTGTTACAAGTGCGGCGAACCGTTCATGGAAGAGGCGCTTCCGGTGGACGCGGTTTGCCAGAAGTGCTCTTCGTGGCTGCACAGTTGTGCCAACTGTCTGCAGTACGACGAGTACACGAACCAGAAGTGTCGGGAGTCCAAGGCGCCGTTCATCTACGACCGTCACGGTCGGAACGAATGTCCGTTTTTCCGGACGAGGAAGGTGGTCCGCGAGGACCGGGGCGAGAAGAAGCTTTCGCCTCGCGGCGAGGAACGGGAGCGCGAAAGCAGGGCCCGTGAGGGTCTGGAGCGGCTGTTCAAGAGTTAGCGTTTCCTTTCCTCCCGGTCTCGCCTCGATTTCCTCCGACGCCTGCGATTACGGTCTTTATCCGGCTCGTTGCATCCCGTAAACTGTGGCACGGTCCCGTGCCGGGGGCGGAGTCATGCGAGCTTTCATGGGGGCGATGATCCTTCTTCCCGCGGCGCTTCTGGCCGAGGAGCCGGCGCCGGCTCCGGCTCCGTCTCCGCAGGTCATCCAGGATTCGCAGCAGCGTCTGGGCGAGCAGGTCGGGCGCATCGGCGAGAGCCTGGAGGATCTGCTGCAGGAAGCCCAGGCCAATCTGGGTGTGGAGCTGCAGAGTTTCGACACCTTTCGGCACATGCGCGAGCGGCTGGCGGATCTTTCCCAGCGCCAGATGCCGAACATTTGCGCCCAGCTTCGCGATCCGACGACGAAGGCGCTGCATACGGCCTGGCGTCGGCAGGACGAGATCGCGGGCGAATTGAACCGACTCCTGCTGGCCCTTCGCCGGCCGCTGGCGCCGGCGCTTTCGCGACGGGCGTTGGATGCGGCGTTGGATCGGCAGCGCGAGGCGCTCGCGCGCACCCAGGATTTGCGCTCGGCCCATCCCGCACTGGAAGGCATTCCGCCGCACGCCCTTTCGGACGAACAGCAGCGGCTGCTGAACGAGACGGCCGAAGCGCAGGAGCAGGCCGCCGAGGAATTGGCGCGTGCCCAGGTCGAATTGCAGCGGCAGGGCGAGGCGCTTTCCGGAGGCGACGTCTCGGTGCGCCAAGCGCTCCGACAGGTGCAAAGCGAGTTGCAGGTGCGCAATGTGCCGGCCAAGGCGGCTTCCGCTGCGGAGGACCTGCGCGCCAACCACCTGCGCAAGGCGCAGGAGAAACAGGAGGACGTGATTCGGGCGCTGAAGGAGGCCGATGAACTCCTTGCTCCGCCCGTCGGACCCGCGACGCGTTCGGTCGAGCGTCTGGCGGCGTTTCAGGAGGCCGCCGGTCAGCAGGCGCAGGCCTTGGACGAAACCCACCGTCTCGAAAAGGATTCGTCGGAGGACGCGCTGGCCCGCGCGGCACGCGACCAGGGCGAGGTTTCGGGGCGCCTGCGGGAACTGGCCGCGCAGGAACCGAAACTCGAGGCCGTACATGCGGAGTCCGAGGCGGCCAAACGGAATCTGCTGGAAGGCGAGACGACCGCGGCCCGGCAGTCGCAGGAGAAGGTGCTGGCGGCGTTGCAGAACGCCCTTCGGGAAGCGGCGGCGGAGCTGAAACACCGGCAGCAGCAGGAACGGCGTTTGGATTCTGCGAGCCTGGAACTGGACCGTTTGCGCGGGTTGTTGCGCCGCCAGGAAGAACTGCGGGGCCGGACGGCGCGTGTCCCGGTCCAGCGGGCCCACGTCTTGGCGCGCGAACAGGCGGAACTGCTTCGCGAGGCCGAAGCCATGGGCGCCAAGCTTCCCGCTTCGTCGCCCCTGGCCGCGCCGACGACCGGCGAATTGACAGCACTCCTCGCCCGGTTGGCCGAAGAGGCCCGGACGGCCGCTGCGGCCGGGTGTGCCAGCAGCGAGCGGCAGTTGCAGGAGATCCGGCGTTCCTCCGAGTTGGCCGGCGAGGGACTGGAGACGGAAGATCCGGAAACCTTCTACAGCTCGCGGGAGTTGGTGCGCCAGGCCGAGGAGCAGGTCCAGCAGGCGCAGGCGGCGGCGAAGGAGGCGGCTCGGGCGGCCGATGAAGTCGGACGGAGGGTCGGTGCCCCCGACCGCGGACGGTCGCTCGAGGAGACGCACGCGGCGTTGCGGGGCGTCGCCGAGGCGGCGCTTCGGGCCTGTGCGGCGGCCTGCCGCGCTTCCGTGACGTCGGAACAGCGGCAAGGCTCGGAGCGGATCCAGGCGCAGGCTTTGCAGGCGGCGGCGTTGGCGGGAGCGAGCGGTTTGCCTGCCGTGTCGGATGCGCTGAAGACGGCCGTGCGGGCGATGTCGTTGGCCGTCGAGGCGCTTTCCGACCAGCGGCCCGATGCGGCGCTGCCCCGCCAGCGCGAGGCGTTGGCGGCGTTGGAGGCGGGGCTTCATCGGCTGGCCGCCGAACTGGGACAGTTGGACTTGACCGCCTTGCTTGCGCTGCTGCGGTCCGAGGCGGCCGCGCTGGCCGACGCCCAGGCGCGCCTGGCGGCCGAGACGCTTTCCGCGGACGCCGTGGCCGGGGACCTGGCGCCGCGCCAGGAGGAGCTGGGCGCGCAGGCCGGACGCCTGAGGAACATGCCGGGCATGCCGGCGCCGGCCATCCAGTCGCTGGACGAAGCGGACCGGCGCATGCGCCAGGCGGCGGAGGACTTGAAACAGGACCGCCTGTCCTCGGCCCGCGCCCTGCAAAAGCGGGCGGACGAGGGGTTGGCTCGGGCGCTTTACGAACTCAATGCCGCGGCCGTGGCGGCTCAAATGGCCGCCCCGGCAGGACGGGGCTTGGAGACGGTCCGCGCGGAACCCGCAGGTCCGATCCCTGCGGCACCGGTTTTCCAGACCGTCCGTTCGCACGACTCGACGGCCGGTTCGTGGAACGTCTCCCTGCCGCCGAGGGAGCGGGGGGAGGTCGATCAGGCGTTGAAGGAAAAGATGCCCGCGCGCTATCGCCGTCAGATCATGCTCTACTACGAAAACCTGTCGCGCATCGGATTGGAGTGAGCGCAAACCGCCATGAATCCAGGGTTGCCGGGAATGCGGGTCTGGTGGCCGCACGCGGTCCTGGCCGGCAGTCTGCTCTGCATGCGGGGCGGCCTTCCAGCGGAGCCCCAATCGGTCCGGAGCGGCGAAGTCGAGCTGTCCCGGCAGGTGGAAGCCTGCATCCGCCTGGCGCAGCATTACCTCGCCTCGCAACAGCGTCCCGAGGGCTCGTTCGCCGGGAACCAAGGCGAAGGCACGGGCGTGGTGGCGGCCGGCGTGCTGGCCTGGATGGTGAGCGGCAATCTTCCGGGCCAGGGTCCGTACGGCCGACAGGTGGCGCGGGGGCTCGATTTCCTGCTCGACAGCGCCCAGCCTTCCGGCCTGATCCTTTCCGGCACCGGCGACCACCATGCGATGTACCATCACGGGTTGGCCGTGTTGTGCCTGGCCGAATCCTATGGACAGACGCAGGATCGCCGGGTCTACGAGAAGCTGCGCAAGGCGGTCGATCTGATCGTGCATGCGCAGAACGATGCCGGCGGCTGGCGCTACCAGCCGCAGCCCGATCCGCGTGGCGACCTGTCGGTGACCGTGATGCAGCTCAACGCCTTGCGCGCTGCGCGCGACGCCGGCCTTGCCGTGCCGGGCGAGAGCATCCGGCGGGCGGTGGAGTACGTGGAAAGTTGCGCGGTGAAAAACCCCTCGGGCGAGGCGCGGGCCTTCGCCTACCAGCCTCGCGGCGACGTCCGCTGGTCCACGACGGCTTCCGGCGTGATGAGCCTGATGCTCTGCGGGCAGTACCGGATCGAGCGGGTCAAGCCGGCGCTCGAGGAGCTGATCCGGGTCCGGTCGAAAGGCGAGGATCGCCGGGATTGGTTCGTCTATGGCGCGTATTACGCCGCGCAGGCGCTTTATCAGGCGGCGGGACAATCGGACGAGTTCAAAGGCGCCTGGGTCGGCTGGTATCACAGCCTGGCACAGGTGCTGATGAAGGAACAGCTCGCGTCGGGCGGCGACAAGGGCCGCTTTCAGATCGACGGACAATACGGGGTCTGGTCGACGGCGATGTGCGTGCTGATCCTGGGGTTGCCGTATCGGTACCTCCCCATTTACCAGCGATAGCATCGCGACGTTTCGATCGGTCGGCCCTCTCACATTCTTCGCAAAAGCCCTTGTGCTTGGGTTTCGCCCGACATAAACTTGGCGTTTCCGGATTAATCGGACGTCGTTCGTCCATTTACGTAGGCCAGTTTGCCTTGTGTGGAGTGGTCAGGTAGCTGTCTGGCGGGTTCAGCCGCTCCGACGGGGAATGGCTGGACGGGGAGATGCGAAAGGAAAGGGATGATGCGAATGAAAGCGTTGGTCTTTGTGCTGGTGGCCGCCGGTTGGGTGGGGGCGGGGTTGTGGGCCGCGGAAGGCGTCACGGTCAAGGCCAAGGGAGCCAAGGAGTTGAAGGAAGGCGAAGTGGTCGAGGTGCCCTTCGTCGAGGGACAGGAGCCTCCGAAGGCCGAAGACGGAGCGATCTGGTGCCTGGTCACCAAGCCCGCCGTGATGCGGACGGTGACGAAGGAAGTGATGATCCGCCCGGCGACCTTCTACTACGAAGTGGTCCCGGCCGTTTACGAGGACAGAACCGAACAGGTCATGGTGGAGCCGGAGAAGAAAGTGATGGCCACCGTGCCTGCGACCTTCAAGACGGAGAAGGTCAAACGCCTGGTGAAGGAGGAATCCTATCGCCTGGAGGTGGTCGATCCGGTGTACGAGCAGGTGGACGAGAAGATCCTGGTCCGGCCCGCGTACGAGGAAGAAGTGGTCGTTCCGGCCCAGTACAAGACCGTGACCGAGACCGTGCAGACGGCTCCGGCCCGCGTCGAATGGAAAAAGGTCGATTGCGACGAGAAGGGCGTGGTCATTCATCGCCGCGAATCGAAGGACGACTGCTACACGATGGTCGATGTGCCCGCCCGCGTCGAGACCGTGGCCAAGCAGCAGTTGGTTTCCGAGGCGCGCATCGAGAAGCGTCAGGTTCCGGCGGTCTACGAAACGCGCAAGGTGACCAAGATGGTCAAGCCGGCCGAGACGAAGAAGGTCGTCATTCCCGCGGTGTACGAGGAAGTGGAGCAGCAGGTCCTGGTGACCCCTGCCCAGAACAAGACCGAGACAATTCCGGCCCGCTACCAGACGGTCACCAAGAAGGTCCTGGTCAAGCCCGAAGAAAAGAAGAAGATCGAAGTGCCCGCCAAGTACGAGACGGTGTCGATCGAGGAGATGGTGACGCCGGCCCAGTTGGTGTGGCGCAAGCGCGCCGCGGGCGTGGAGATCCAGAAGAAGTACGGCAGTTTCCCGGGTGGCGACGCCAGATAGCCGTCGGCTGCGGGACGTCTGTCCAGGAGGGAGCGGGGGAACGAACCCGCTCCCTCCTGTCGTTTGGAAAATGCAGGTGGCGGAGTGGAAGCGCGTCGGCTGCAGGTTAGACTGGCGTGCTCCGGTCAGTGGGTGTCGGGGGAGGGGGGGAGATGGGAGCGGCTCGGATGGGCGGGGTCGCCAGCGTTGAGGAAAGGGGAAGCGGATGCGAGCGTACATTGCGTTCATGGCGTTGAGTCTCCTGAGTCTCGCGGGTCTCTTCGCCGGCGAGGGCGTGGTGGGTCGGGCGTCGGTGCTGGTCGAACGGTACGGCAGCGTTCCGGGAGGGGTGGTGCTGGAGAGCACGGCGGCGGGTTTCGAGCCGCTTTCCTCGGTGGCGTACGATCGGAAGACCAATACGTTCACGCTGAACGGAGCGGCGACGTATGCGTGTCCGGTCGGCGGGCGCGAGTTCCGGGACCTGCTGGTCGCGCTGGAGAAGGACGACCGGGTCGGCGTCTCGCTGAACCGCGAGTACGGCAAGTACATTTATTTCGGCGAATTCGGCAGGTCGTCCAAGCTGGCCGAGACGCTGGTCGAGGCCGACAAGTTCCTGACGGGCGTGATCTTCGCCATCCCGGAAGGCATTGGGGATCGCAAGCTGCCTGCCGGTTTTCAGCCGCGTGCCCCCGAATCGCGGCCGACCAACATCGTCGGCTGCGTCAACTTCACGAATTTCCGGTTTGCGAAGAAGCCGGGCGCGAGCCAGTACGTTCGAGCCGGTTTCTCGATGGACGTGATCCTGATGCCGGTCCGCAAGGAGAAGACTGCCGAGGGCGGGCACATCAGCGACGAGGAGTCGTTGAAGGCGGGTCTGATCGCCGACGAAGACCGGGCCAATGCCAAGCGTCTCGAGGAACTCAAGGACGAGTTCACGCGCGAAGTCGAACTGGTCGGGCGAACGGTCAGCTATGGCGAGGCGGCCGCGTTCGCGCGGTTGCTCCGCGATTCCAAGCTGGACCTCAAGGCGCTGGCGAAGCAGTTCTAGGCGACCTTGCCTCTCGAAAAGGGTGAAGGCCCTTTTCCCCTGCGTGGGAGTGGACCGGCGCGTCCGGCTTGTCGGCGCGTGCTGGTGGAGACGGAGGCCAGACGAACGCATGGAGAGGGAACGTTCCTTGCGTTGCTCCATAGCCGTTTTCCGGTCTTTTGTCCGCATTCGGCATCGGGTCGTGTTCCTGCTGGCCGTCCTCGGGTTGCTGCCTGCGCAGGGCGAGGAGCCCGTGAGGCCCCCTGCGGCGGGGGAACTGGCGCCGGTTCCCATCGAGCTTTACGTCTCGGCGACCGATCCCGAGCGGCCCGCGATTCGCGCTGCGGTGGACCAGGTAATCCAGCGCTTTCCGCGCCTGCGACTGACCGAGATCGACATCGACACGACCGAAGGGCGTGTGGCCCGCGAGACGATGGAGAAGGAGCATCGCATCCGGGATCCGGGCGAAGCGACGCTGTGCCTGGGACCGTTCCACCTGGTGAATCGCGCCAACGACCGGCAGATCCAGACCTACTTTCCGTATCTGGCGGCCCGCGTCTTCGACCCTTCGGCCGGGCAAGGGCGGCTGGAGGTCGATCCCGTGCCCTTTGCGCGAAGCGTCTTCGGGGCGCAGGCGCGCCTGGAGCCGCGAGAGGTCTCCGAGCTGGCCGGTCAACGGATCTTTGCGGTGCTGGAAGACGACCGGCCGGTGGGGTGGGTGGCCGATCTTTTCCGCGCCACCCGTTGTCCGATGTGCAACGACACGCAATTCCTCGCGGCCTTGAGTCCGGATCTCGAGATTCGGGCCATCCGTCCGGTGCGGCCCATCGAACGGTACGGCAAGGATGTGGATGCGGAAGAACGGGACGCCTATTTGAAGCGGCTCGAGGGCCGCAAGCCGGAACCCGACCTGCAGGTGGATGCCGTGGTTGGCGCGACGCGGACCTGCCTCGCCTATCGGAGCCTGCTGCTGGATCTCGGGCGGGCGCTGACCGCCCGTTGAATCGGGGCTGCCGACGCGGGAGGCCGATTACGATTCCTGGCTGCCGGCGGGCCGAAGGCCTTGCGGGGACGCTTCGGGAAAGCCGTTGCGCAGCAGGCTGAGCAGGCCTTGGCCTTTGGCGGGCGAGCCCGTGGCGCTGCAGCGGGTGAGTTTGGCGACGGGCTGTTCGTCCTTGACCAGCACCACGTCGCGGCCTTCGTTGGCGATTCGGACCAGTTCTTCGAGACGCATGGCGGCTTCCCCCAATTCTACCAGCAACATGGGCATCGCCCTCCGGCCCCGAAACCGACGGCACCCGGGCAAGGGTGTTTCGCGACGGGAAGGCCGGATGACCGATCTTCCCTGCTACGCCCCGGCGGCGATCCGCCGGGTCTCTTCTTCGGCCGTTACGGGATGCAGCGGCACGACCTCGACACGTCGTTCGGGTTCCAGACGGCGCAGTTCCATCTCGGTGTTGGGCGACGTCAGCCCGGAGTGCTCGCCGACGAAGACGCGTTCCACGTGGGCGCCCAGTTGCGTGGTGATCACGTACGGGATGGTCCCGCTGCTGGCGGCTACTTCTTCGACGGTGATCCGTTCGAGGCCGTCGGTGCTGGAGCCGATGAGCGTGACTTCCTCGCCCACCTCGGGCAATCCGGCGGGCGTCTGCGCGAGGGGCGTGATGTCCACGACGACGTAGTCCATCGAAATCGTGCCGATGACCGGACAACGATGCCCCCGGATCAGCACCTCGCCGCGCCCGGAGAGCGAGCGCCGGTAACCGTCGCTGTATCCGATGGAGAGCGTGGCCAGGAACGACTCGCGCGCGCAGACGTGGGTCCGGTTGTAGCCGACGGGCCAGCCCGCCGGCCGTTTGCCGATATGCACGATCCGGCAGAAGAGCGACAGGGTGGGGCGGAGTTGCAGCGTGTCGCGGCTGGCCGACCAGCCGCGAAGCCCGTGCAGGAGGGCGCCGCAGCGGACCATGTCGAGCTGGGCTTCGGGAAAGAAGACGGTCGCGGCGCTGTTGGCGGCATGACGGATGCGCAGGCGCACGCCGCGTTCCGCCAGGCCGTTCAGCAGATGGCGGAAGATCCCGACCTGCTCGCGCGTGGGCGCGAGATCCAGTTCCTCGGCCGAGGAGAAGTGCGTGAAGGCGCCTTCCAGTTCCAGGGTCTTTTCCGTCTTGATCCGTTCGGCTGCCGGCCACAAGTCCTCGGGCGCGAACCCGCCGCGACCCATGCCGGTATCCACCAGCAGGTGCACGCGGGTCGTGCGGCCGCGATACGGTCCTTGGTGCGCCGCGCGCGTGCGATCGGCCAGCGCGGCGATCTCGTCGATGCTGGAGACGGCGAAGGTCAGCCCGTGTTCGATGCCGGGTTGGAGTTCCTCCGGCGTGCAGGGCCCCAGCAGTTGGATGGGTGCGTCGATGCCGGCCTGGCGAAGCTCGATGCCCTGCAGGACGTTGACCACTGCCAGCCGACTGGCGCCGGCCTGCAGACAGGCCCGCGCAACCGGCACCGCGCCATGGCCGTAGGCGTTGGCTTTCACCACCGCGATCAGCCCGGCGCCGCGTTTGAGCAGGCAGACGATCTGCCGGACATTGTGTCGGTAGGCGTCCAGGTCGATGCGTGCCCAGACGCGGTGAATGACGTTCGAGCCGGCGCTGTTCAGTCCCATGCTCCCCATCCCCCCTGGTGAGCCGTCCTCCGGGTATCGACAGGAAGCGCGGGGAGCTTGAGCGCCTTTTGTTCCCGCGTTTTTGGCCAAAGATATGCGCCGGAAAGGCCGAAACTAACCACGGGGCGGTTGCGTTGACCGCGGCTCCCCGGAAAAGGGGCTTTCGCCCGCTCCTCCTCGGCAGGGGTGTGGAGGACAGGGCAGGAGACGGGATGTCGCGACGGGCGGGTGGGTGTTGCCGGTACGGGCGGGGGGGACGCATGGGCATTTTCGACGACCTTCGCCACTGCATTCGAGAGCGCGTTCCGCTGGCGCCGCATACCTCGTACCGCCTTGGCGGACCCGCCGAATACCTGGCCACGCCAAGGACCGGTTCGGAACTGGTTGCAGTCCTGGCGCGGGCCCGTGCGCACGACGTTCCGGTTCGTGTCCTGGGCCATGGCACCAATCTGCTGATCGGCGATGACGGTGTCGAGGGGTTGGTCGTCCATCTGCCCAAAGACGGCTTCGCGGGCTTCGATTTCGATCCGGATACGATGCTCCTGCGGGTCGGCGCCGGGCAGAGTCTGGCCGGCGCCGTGAACTGGAGTCTTGCGCGCGGGTGGGGCGGTTTGGAGTTCCTCGCCGGCGTTCCGGGCACCGTGGGCGCGGCCCTGCGCATGAACGCGGGGGGCAAGTATGGTCAGATCGGAGACCGCGTCGTCGCGGTGGAAGGCGTCCGGCTGGACGGCACGCCCTTTCGCGCCAAAGGAAACGACTGCGGCTTCGTCTATCGCGATTCGCAGTTGCGCGATCGGCTGGTCACGCAGTGCCAGCTGAGGCTGCATCCCGACGACGCCTCCGCGGCACGCGACCTCTTCCATCGGATCCTGGCGGAGAAGCAGGCCAGCCAGCCGCTCGCCGCACGGTCGGCCGGTTGCGTCTTCAAGAACCCCAGGATCCCCGGGGTTCCTCCGGCGGGGAAACTGATCGAGGAATTGGGCTTCAAAGGGCAGCAGGTGGGCGGGGCTCGCGTTTCGACGCGCCATGCCAATTTCCTGGTCTGCGAGCAGGGGGCCCGAACCGCCGATGTCGTCGAACTGATCCGCCGCATCCGCGCGAAGGCCTGGAGCGAACGCGGTGTGCGGATGGAGCTGGAAATCGCCGTCTGGGGAATACCGCCCGAGGCGCTGTGGCCGGAAGCGCTGCGCGCGTTCGTGGCGTAGCCGTTCGTTGAAAACGGGGCTGAGGTGCGCGCTCTCCCCAGCTTTGTGGGAGAGGATGGGGAGAGGGTTTTCAACGGGCGGGCAGGGCAGACGTCTTGTCGGCCGGCGCGGGCGGAAGGGCGTCCGCGTTGCCTGTCGCGTTGGAACGTCTGACGGGCACAGATTGAGGAGAACCGCATGAGTCATTCGGCCCGCTTCGAACGCATCCGCAGGAACGACCCGCTGAAGCACCTCAACATCGGCGTGCTCTATGGCGGCCCGTCGGCCGAACGGGAAGTCTCGCTGCAATCCGGCGAAGCGGTGGCCCAGGCGCTGAGCGCCTGCGGCCGCGAAGTGCATCGCGTGATCCTGGATGGAACCTTCAATGTCGCCATCGCGCGCGACTTGGAAATCGATGTGGCGTTTCTGGCCCTGCACGGCGAATTCGGCGAGGACGGTCGTGTGCAACTCATTCTCGACGCCGCGGACATTCCCTATACCGGTTCGGGGCCCGATGCCTCGGCCCTGGCCTTCGACAAGGTGCTCGCCAAGGAGGCGCTGGAACGGAATGGCATCCTGACGCCGGCCTGGATGAGTTACGACCGCCTGGAAATCGCCCGGCTGGGCGGCCCCGAAGCGCTCGATATCGCCCCGCCGGTCGTTGTCAAACCGGCCAGCAGCGGGTCGAGCCTGGGCGTGACCGTCGTGCGCCATGCCGATCAGGCCCCCGCCGCGGTGCTCCGCGCCCTCCGCTTCGGCGATACGATCCTCGTGGAACGCTTCATCCGGGGACGCGAGCTGACCGTCGGCATCCTGGGCGACGAGCCGCTGCCCGTCATCGAGCTGAACGTGGCAGGCGAGTTCTTCGATTACCAGGCGAAGTACGAGGACGACCGCACGCGCTACGTCTGCCCCGCGGATCTGTCGCCCGTCGAAACCAACCGGGCCCAGGCGACGGCCTTGGCCTGCCACCGCGCGCTGGGTTGTCGCGACGTCTCGCGCATCGACATGATCCGCGACGAAGCGGGGCTCTTCTGGGTCCTGGAAGCCAACACGCTGCCCGGGATGACCTCGCACAGCCTGCTGCCCAAAGCGGCCGCGGCGGCAGGGCTGGGCTATGGCGAATTGTGCGAGTACCTGCTCTGCCGCGCGCTGGAGCATGCCCAGACGCCGTCCGTGTAGCGGTGGCGGCGGCACCCGGAATATCGCACGCGTCGTCGCAATCCTGGCCGGTCGGTGCCGTCGCGCCCGTACGAGCGACGACGATGTTTCCCCGTCTGCGGCCGGTGGCCGTGGCGGCAGCGGTGTCGCCGTCCCCGGACGTGGCCTACCGTATCTCCACCTCCACCTTCGGCGGGTCGGCGTAATCGTTCCAGAGACGATCCAATTCGGTCTGGTCGGCCGGTCCATCGGCGACGATAAAGCGATAGCGCATCGTGTGCGTCTCGCCCGGCTTGATCTCCCAATCGCCGCCTTGCGAGGGCGCGTAGCAGAAGAATGGCTCCGTCGGGTGCACGCGCATCGGTTGCGGCGCACGGAAATTGGACGGGTGGCAGAGCACCGCGATGCCGGCCGGTTCGCCATCCACCCGGCCGCCGAGGTGGCACCATCGGCCCGAAGTCCCGTTGGCGGTTTCGCGGAGCCTGCCTTCGGACGTCAGCGCCGTCATGTTCCCCTGGCCGTCCCACGCGCGGTGACCCCGCACACCGATCCCGCCGTAGTGATACTTCGGCAGCTTGAGCGGCCGGTCGGTCGCGCAGGTCTGCCGGATCTCCAGGTCCAACACGCGGTACTTCGCGTCCGAAGCGCCCAGGCTGTAGACGCGCCCTTCCCAGGTTTCGTCGAGCACCTTCAGCGGTTGGGGCAATGCCGTCAGGTCCAGGTACGCATGGCGTGCCCTGAATCCGCCGTGGACGGGCCCGCTCCACGAGGCCTCCATCGCGACCGGCTCCACGGTGCCCGTCTTTCCCCCCATGTTCCAGAAGTCCGGCGTGCGGCCGTCGAAGGAGGTCTTGGTCCACGCGGCCCAGAGGCCGTGGTGATGCTTGTGATTCGGCGGGTAATCGTCGACGACCAGTCTTCCCGACGGTGCGAACACCGGGAAGATGTACCCGCCGCGCTGGAAGGCCGGATCGTATCCTTCCGGAAGCGGTGTCTTGGCGTGCCGATACGTCAGGACCGGCTTGCCCTGCACCGTGAAGGCGACGCGGCCCTCCGCAGCCTCGGCCTTGACGGTTTGCGGGAGGTCCGCGCCGGCGACGGCCTCCAGCGTCAGCGACCGGTTCGCCTCCAGCGCGGGCAGGATGAAGCAGGCCTTGCCGTCGGCGGTGGCTTGCAGGGGCAGCCGTTTCCCGCTGGCGTCGGTGAGCGCAACGGGTGCGCTCTTCAGTCCTTCCGGAAGGGCGAATTCGACAATGCAGTCCTTCCGCTCCGTTGCGCCGGCGGAGACCGTCAAGGCGAAACCGGCCGGATCGGCGGCCATGAGGTGGACTCCCGCGGACAGGAAAAGCAGGGATGCGGCGAGGCATCGCATGGCAAAACCCTCTCGTCTCGCCAGCCCGCGGCTTGCGTTGCCCGGCACAGGCCTCCGGACGGCGCGATGCCGTCCGGAGGACCGTCTCAGATCGGCAGATCGATCGCGTAAAGCTCGGCCGCGCCGACTTCCTGTTTGAGCCTGGCCTGAACGTCCCTGCCCACCGGATCGTCGAGCGTCAGCGCCACGACGGCCTGTCCATGTTTCTCCTTCCGGCCCACGGCCATGCTGGCGATGTTGATGCCCGCCTTGCCCAGGAGCGTGCCGAACAGGCCCACCTTGCCCGGCTGGTCGGGATAGAACATCAGCAGCAGGTGCTGCGCCGGCTCGACGTCGGCGATGTCGAAGTCGTCGATGGCGACGATGCGCGCCTTCACCCCATCGTAGCAGGTGCCGGCCAAACGCCGCGTTCCGGACTTGGTTTCGGCGACGATCTCCAACAGGCTGGCATAGGTCTTCGACTGGTCGGATTTGCGCTCCTGAAGCTCCATGCCGCGTTCCTGGGCGATGCCCGGGGCATTGACCAGCGTGACGGGCTTTTCGACCGATCGCGCCAGGATGCCCTTCACGGCATTGAGCGTGAGTTCCTTGGTCTCGTACTGCGCCAGGCGGCCGTAACAGCCGACCTTGAGCTTGAGGATGGCCTCGCCGGTCATTTGCGCGGCCATCGAGCCCAGCAGTTCGGCCAGTTTGGCGTACGGCGCGATCTGCGGATTGGGCTGGACCGGGGCGTTGACGGCGTAGCGGATCACGCCGTCGCGGAAGAATTCCACGAACTGCTTGGCGATGTCTTCCGCCACGCGCTCCTGCGCCTCCTCGGTGCTCGCCCCCAGGTGCGGCGTAAGGATCAGGTTCTCGACGGTGCGGAGCGGCGAATCGGCCGGCAGCGGCTCCTGTTCGAAGACGTCGAACCCGGCGCCGGCGATCGTTCCGTTCCGGAGCGCTTCGACCAGGTCCGCTTCGACCACGATGCCGCCGCGGGCGGCATTGACCAGGCGCACGCCCTTCTTCATCTTCGCCATGCGTCCCCGGTCGATGAGACCCTTGGTCTCGGGCGTCAGCGGCGTGTGGATGCTGATGAAATCGGACCGGGCGAGCAGTTCGTCCAGTTCCACCTTCGCCGCGCCGGCGTCCCTGACCTTCTGGTCGGTGACGAACGGATCGTAGACGAGGACTTCCATTTCCAGCGCGCGGGCGACGCGTGTGACGATGCTGCCGGCCTTGCCCAGTCCCACGATGCCGATCGTCTTGCCCGTCAGTTCGACGCCGGTCAGGCCCTTCTTGGGCCATTCGCCCTTCTTCATCCCCGCGTCCGCTCGTGGGATGTTGCGTGCAACGGCGAATAGCAGCGCGACGGCGTGTTCCGCGGCCGAAACGATGTTGCCGAACGGCGTGTTCTCCACGACCACCCCGGCCTTCGTCGCCGCGTCCAGGTGGATGTTGTCCACGCCCGCGCCGGCCCGGCCCACGATGCGCAGCCGGCGAGCCGCCGCGAACACTTTCGGGGTCACCTTCGTCGCCGAACGGACGATCAGGCCTTCGTATTCGCCGATCATCGCGCAGAGTTCGTCTTCCTTGGGACCTTTCTTCTCGACAGGCTCCAGGCCGCCCTGCGCCAGGATCTGCAGCCCCTTGGCGTTCAGCCCGTCGGTGATCAGAATCTTGGGTTTGGCTCCGTTCATGCGCATCTCCTTCGGCGAATCCCTGCATCGGATGGCGATCGAGCTTTCCGCCGTTCCGTATAAGCCGAACGCGCAGGGCTTCAAGTGCGAAGAGAGCGCAGACCAGGGGGGATGGGGGTGCCTTTCAACTGGTTTCGGACCGCGAGGACTGGACGCTTCGCGACCGGCGGCGCGGTACTCAGTACCGCGCCGCCGAAGTTCCAGACCCATTGTTTGCGTCTGTGGGCCCGGCTCTTCGTTGCTCGCTCGTCACAGATCTCCTCCGGATATGCTCCTCGCTCGCGCCTCGATCCGGACCCGCATCCGCGGCACACTGGGTCAGGAACTTCTGCGGCGCGGTACTCAG
>Ga0073932_1004950_pt1 | contig 15045 bp, 17 predicted proteins | sample DewCreD2012metaG_FD_76967 | JGI IMG/M metagenome (GOLD analysis project Ga0073932, IMG submission 76967) | Hot spring sediment bacterial and archeal communities from British Columbia, Canada, to study Microbial Dark Matter (Phase II) - Dewar... ... | reverse complement strand
TTCTAACACGCGTCAGACCCGTTCCAGCATGCTGGAAGTTATGCGCCAGGATTATATTCGCACCGCCTGGTCCAAGGGTTTAAGGGAGAGGATTATCATCATCAGGCATGCGTTAAAAAATGGGTTGATACCTGTAATTACCCTCTCCGGTATGGGTTTCAGCATGATTATTGGTGGCTCAGTTATCATCGAAACAGTTTTTAATATTCCTGGAATGGGAAGACTGGCAGTGACTTCTATATTAAACCAGGATTATCCTTATGTACAGGGTATCATTTTAATTGTCGCCGCCTTTGTATCCATAGTAAATTTGTTAGTTGATCTAACTTATGGATGGCTTGATCCCAGAATCAGGTACAGTTAGAGGGAAGGAAGGTTTTTAATGGCGAACGAAGCAGTTATCACTACAGGTGTAACAGAGGCTCCACCCCGGGTTAGCGAATGGCGACGCTTTCGCCGGGTCTTTCTGGGTAGAATACTGGTTTTAATCGGGTTGATACTGATTTGTTTCTTTGTTTTCATTGCGATTTTTGCTCCTTTACTGGCTCCTTATCCGCCGAATGATCCGGATCTTGCCAGTGCTCTGCAACAACCGAGTGCGCAACATTTGCTGGGAACTGATGCACTTGGGAGAGACACGCTGAGCAGGGTCATTTACGGTGCCAGAACATCACTGATGATTGGATTGATCGTAGTAATCATAGCGACTATTATCGGTATGACGCTTGGTCTGGTAGCTGGATACTACGGGGGGTGGACTTATAACATCATCATGCGATTTATTGATGCGCTGATGTCATTTCCGATGATATTGCTGGCGATGGTTATTGCCGCTCTACTGGGTAACGGTATGAGGAATGTCATCATAGCCTTGAGTGTAGCCATGATGCCCGGCTATGCCAGGTTGATGTGTGCTCAGGTGCTGGCGGTCAAAGAAAATGACTATGTTACGGCAGGTCGTTCAATTGGAGCCAGTAATTTACGTCTTATGTTGCGCCATATTGTTCCAAATTGCCTCCCCCCTTTGATCGTCTTGATCACCATGCAGCTTGGTTCGGTGATTCTGGCGGAGGCAGGTTTGAGCTTCCTGGGTATCGGTATTACACCTCCCACACCAGCCTGGGGTAGCATGGTGAACGATGGTCGGCAGTATTTACTAACCTTACCGATTCTCTCATTTGCGCCCGGGTTAGCTCTGATGCTGGTGGTATTCGGTTTCAACATGGTAGGTGATGGGTTGAGAGATGCGCTGGATCCGAGGTTGAGGGGTGCTCTGTAGTATTTGTTTTTAAAGAACTTTGATAGAGGGAAAGAGAAGAGATGGGAAGACTACTGGAGGTAAAGAACCTCAAGACGCAGTTCAAGACAGAAGGTGGGCTGGTGAAGGCGGTAGACGATGTATCGTACTACATAGACGAGCAGGAGATAGTTGGAGTAGTGGGTGAGAGTGGGTGTGGGAAGAGTGTGAGTCAGCTTTCGGTGATGCGGCTGATCAACAGTCCGGGGAAGATAGTGGGGGGGCAGATCATCTTTGAGGGGCAGGATTTGTTGCAGTATGAAGCGAATGGGCCTGAGATGAGGTCGATTCGAGGGGCGAAGATAGCGATGATCTTCCAGGAGCCGATGACGAGTTTAAATCCGGTGCTGACGATAGGGCGGCAGTTAACGGAGATGCTGGAGTTGCATTTAGGGATGAGGGGGAATGAGGCGCGGAAGCGTGCGGCGGAGTTATTGAGCATGGTAGGGATCCCGAGTGCCGAGAGTCGGCTAGATGATTACCCGCATCAGTTTAGTGGAGGGATGAGGCAGCGGGTGATGATAGCGATGGGGTTATCGTGCAATCCGAAGATGCTGATAGCGGATGAGCCGACGACGGCGCTGGATGTGACGACGCAGGCGCAGTTACTGGAATTGATGAAGGCGATGGTGCAGCGATTTCGGAGCAGTCTGGTGATAGTGACGCACAATCTTGGGGTAGTGGCGCGGTATGCGCAGCGGATCTACATAATGTATGCTGGGCGGATAGTGGAGAGTGGGTACTGCAAAGACATATTTCGGAGGCCGCGGCATCCGTACACGATAGGATTATTGAAATGTGTGCCACGGTTGGATGAAGAGGAAGGGAGGAAGCTGGTACCGATCAAGGGATTGCCGCCGAATCTGATCAACATGCCGCCGACGTGTGCGTTTTTGCCGCGGTGTCCGTATGCGGTGGAGCAATGTCGGAAGGAGCCGTGGCCGGAGTTGCGGTTGGTAGGGAATCAGCAGTATATAAGGTGCTATGTGAATACTGAGGAGAGAATACAGTGAGCAGCAGCAGAGATGATATCATCCTGGAAGTCAAAGATCTGAAGATGTACTTTCCGGTGACGCGAGGGTTACTGAGGCGGAAGGTAGCGGATGTGAAGGCGGTAGATGGAGTAAGTTTCAAGATCAGGCGAGGGGAGACGCTTGGTCTGGTAGGGGAGAGTGGGTGTGGGAAGACGACGGTGGGGCGTTGTGTGATACGGTTATATCAGCCGACTGGTGGGAAGATAATATTTGAAGGTGAGGATATCACGAGTCAGCCGGAGAGGAAGCTGAGGCTATTAAGGCGGCGGATGTCGCTGATTTTTCAGGATCCGTACAGCAGTCTGGATCCGCGGCAGAGTGCGGCGAGCATAGTAGGGGAGCCGCTGAAGGTGCACCAGATGGTGAGTAGCCAGAAGGAATACAATGAGCGAGTAGAGAAGCTATTTCGGACGGTTGGGTTAGACCCGAGCATGGGTGACCGGTATCCGCACGAATTCAGTGGAGGTCAGCGGCAGAGGATAGGGGTAGCGCGGGCTCTGGCATGTGAGCCGAGTTTGATAGTATGTGATGAACCGATCTCGGCGCTGGATGTTTCGATTCAGGCGCAGATCATCAATCTTCTGGAGGAGTTGCAGGAGGGGTTGAAGGGGCTGACGTATATTTTTATTGCACATGATTTATCGGTGGTGAAGCATATCAGTGATCGGATAGCGGTGATGTATCTTGGGCGGATAGTGGAGATCACGCGGCCGCGGGAGCTGTATGAGAATCCGCTGCATCCGTACACGAAGGCTTTGCTCTCGGCGGTGCCGGTGCCGGATCCGTATATTGAGGAGACGCGGGAGCGGATAATACTGAAGGGGGAGGTGCCGAGTCCGATCAATCCGCCGAGTGGGTGCAGTTTTCACGTGAGGTGCTTCATGGCGATACCGGAGTGCAGCAAGGTGGTGCCGCCACTGCGGGATGTGGGCAACGGTCATGAGGTTGCCTGTATCAGGGTGTAAATCACTTTTTACGTGATCCTTGCATGGTTTGAACGACTCATATCAACTAGATATGAGTCGTTTGTATGAAATTGAGATTGATAGTCGGCTCAATTATTTGACAAATAAGCCTGAGGATAATACGATAATAAAAGTAAACAAAAGGGAGTAGTGAATTAATGCAGATCAATATAAAATGTCCATCCTGCAGTTCTGATAGCAGTTTTTTTGTGGCGAAAAATATCTTCCAGGGACCTTTTAGATGCTGGAAATGCAGGTCTCTATATACTCTCAAAGTCAAAAATGGTGCCATCGAGCATTTCGAACCATTAAGTCAGGAAGATTTTGAAAAACAAAAAGCCGAAAAGGAAGCCAGAAGGAAAAAAGCCAAAGAAAAGGCTGCCTGATTCATGTTCCGCTAGAGTCAGCAGTTAATATACAGATTGCTCCAGCCCAAATTTCAGGGCTGGAGATATTTTATTAGGGAGAAAAAGCATGACGGGAATAACTGGTATCCAGGCATCGGTAGATGTGACGATGCTGTATTTAATCTGGAGACATGTTAATCCATGTTAGCCAAGGTTACCAGTTGTGCGGTAGTTGGGTTAGAAGGGTTTATTGTCCAGGTTGAAGTTGATATTTCACCCGGTTTGCCCAATTTTTTCATCGTTGGACTGCCAGATACTGCCGTGCAGGAAGCCAGAGAGCGGGTGCGCAGCGCAATCCGTAATTCAGGGTTCATCTTTCCGATGAAACGCATTACTGTTAATCTGGCTCCGGCAGATTTAAAGAAAGAAGGACCTGCATACGATCTGCCCATTGCGGTGGGTATTCTGCTTGCCACTGAACAAATAATTGCGGATATTACCGGAAAAGTTTTTATCGGAGAGCTTTCGCTGGATGGTGCCCTGAGACATACTGGAGGTATCCTGCCGATGGTTGGTCTGGCGTTTCATCAGGGGTTTCGCGAGATAGTCGTACCGGCATCAGATGCTAAGGAAGCTTCTCTGGTTGAAGGTACTCAGATAATTCCGGTTGGATCACTGGCGCAACTGGCAGGATATCTGAGGGGTGATGTTGTTATTTCACCTTATCAGCCCGATGGTACCAGTCTGGAAGCTCCTGCGATTGCCGAGGTTACCGATCTAGCCGACATTAAAGGACAGGAGCATGTCAAGAGAGCGCTCGAAGTAGCAGCTGCTGGCGGGCACAATATCGTGATGTGTGGGCCTCCAGGAAGCGGTAAGACCCTTTTGGCCCGTGCATTACCTGCCATTTTACCTGCATTGAATACTGAAGAAGCTCTGGAAGTGACCAAGATCTACAGCGTGGCTGGTTTATTACCATCAGATACACCCTTGATACGGCAGCGCCCTTTCAGGGCGCCTCATCATACGATTTCCAATGCAGGACTGGTAGGTGGGGGACACTGGCCAAAGCCGGGAGAAATCAGTTTAAGTCATCATGGAGTACTATTTTTAGACGAATTGCCTGAATTTGGACATGCAGTACTTGAGGTATTAAGGCAGCCATTGGAAGATAAGGTGGTAACCATCAGTAGGGCGCAGGGCAGTGTGACATTTCCGGCAAATTTTATGCTGGTTGGTGCGATGAATCCCTGTCCCTGCGGTTATTACGGGGATCCTTATCATCCCTGCACCTGTCCACCCGGTCTGGTTGCTCGTTACCAGAGACGTATTAGCGGTCCGTTTATTGACAGGGTTGATATTTTTGTTGAAGTACCGCATATTGAATATGATAAGCTGGCAGATACTCATCCGGGTGAAAGGTCAAAGAAAGTCAGAGAAAGGGTTGAATCTGCCCGCAGTATCCAGAGGAAACGTTTTGAAGGTACACGCATTACCTGTAATTCAGAGATGACACCCGCAGAGGTAAGAGCATTTTGTAATCTTGAAGATGCAGCTCAGAGTCTGCTGAAAGCCGCGATGAAGCAACTTTACCTTTCCGCTCGGGCGTTTCACCGGATATTAAAGCTTTCCCGTACTATCGCGGATCTGGATAATAGCGAATTAATCAGGTCGCATCATCTGGCTGAAGCGATCCAGTACCGACCGCGTAGCCAGTTTTAGTCAGGTCTATCTTTCAGGGAGGTAAAAATTGTCCGTTGGTAATATTTTGGGTTTGATTGCCGGAGCAATTACTACCGGTAGCCTGATACCCAAGGTTATTAGAGTACTCAGGTTGAAGGCTGCCCATGAGATAAGTTTATTCTTTACACTCATGTTAATCGTAGGAGACGCTCTCTGGCTGGCATATGGTGTTATTTTTAAGCTGCCGCCGGTAATTTTCTGGAACATTTTAGCGATCCTGTTGGCTGTTCTACTACTTTATGGAAAAATAAGGTACGGGAAGCATACTCTCAATGATTCCAACCGCTTTACCAGGGCAAAAGAGCTCCTGAACTGTGTTAGATATTCGGTTAAATAGTGCTAAAATGGAATCATTCTATTTTTAACTAAGGCTTAAGCTCCATGCCACCACAGGGAAAATGCTCCCGCAATAAGGAGGATCACAACTCCCACGGTGATGCAAATTTTGCCACCGATCTTCAGTGCTCCTGGCTCAGGTCGCAGGGGATTGTGATCAATGAATTCTCTAACATCAATACGTTCAGAAACGGCACCGTAATAAGCGCTTTCTTCTTTTCTGCCCCATAGAATTCCTATAATACCGAGGAGGATAAAAATGCCGCCGATTATAGCCATAATAATCAGATCATGTGAGGTCATACGCTCTACCTCCCGAAACTGCTCCTCTGTCTTTGATAAATATAGGCTTTTTAACCTAATTTTTCAACAGATTAGCTGCTGGCTCTTGAAATCTCATAGCAAGTGTCCTGGTTACAAAACACAATAACACAGGAGAACGCAGCATTCTCCTGTGTTATTGCAGTTAAAGTTTTCCTTGAATCGTAATCTTATCTGATTTCTACAACAGCACCCGCAGCTTCCAGTTTAGCCTTGGCAGCATCAGCTTCTTCTTTGCTCACGTTTTCTTTCACTGGTTTGGGAGCGCCCTCAACCAGGTCTTTAGATTCCTTAAGACCAAGATTGGTCAGCTCCCTGACTGCTTTGATTACATTTATCTTGTTTGCTCCGATTTCTTTCAGGATAACGGTGAACTCGGTCTTTTCCTCAGCCGGAGCTGCTGCACTGGGTGCTCCACCAGTAGCGGCTGTGGATGTGGCAGCAACTGCGACGGGAGCTGCTGCACTGATGCCAAACTCTTTTTCCAGAGCCTTGACCAGCTCGGCTAATTCCAGCACAGTCAGACTTTTAATGGAATTTAATAATTCTTCTACTTTTGTGGTTTCTGCCATTTTAATTTGCTCCTTCTAATTGTTTTATTCTACCCTGTAATACATAAGCAAGACCCCTCATGGGGGCATTGAGCTGATTTAGTAAACTGTAGAGAGGTCCCTGGATACCTCCCAGCATCTTGGCGATCAGGGTTTCACGGGAGGGTAATGTAGCCAGAGTGGCAACGTCCTTCGAATTAAGCAACCTGTTGCCCAGAAATCCCCCTTTGATTTCCATGGCTATTCTGGTTGTAGCAATGTGTTCGGTGATCAGCTTGGCAGATCTGGTAATATCGTCCTGTACAAAAGCAATTGCCAACGGACCATCGAAAGCGCTAACGATCTGATTTTTGCCAGCTTTTTCTGCCGCTATTCTGGCGAGGGTATTTTTTACCACGTGGTATTCTACACCGATCTCACGTAATTTCTTGCGTAAAGCCACAACATCGGAGGTTTTTAATCCGCGGTAATCGGTGAAAATACCGGAGTTGGCCTTTGTGAAAAATTGCTCCAGATGGTCTATGATTTGTTTTTTCTTCTCTGTAGGCATTTGATATCTCCCGATTTATTTGTCAATTGATTGTAATCCATAAAAAAATCCTTCCGCCTGTGCAGAAGGATTTTAAACACTCTTTAAATTCCCTTCTCCTCGGCAGGCAATATATTAAGCTCATTAGACTGAGCACCTGCTGTCACAGGTCAGGAAACACGATATTTATTTTCAAAAAGATCAATTAATGTTTAATGATTTCAGATCCAGTTTAATTCCGGGTCCCATGGTTGTACTGATGGTTGCACTTTTGATGAATTGCCCCTTAGCGCCTGCTGGTTTGGCTTTAACAATCGCATCAACAACTGCCATCAGGTTTTCAACCAGTTTCTGATCATCGAAACTTTTCTTCCCGATTACGACATGAATTAGATTAGTTTTATCCAGTTTGAATTCAACCCGGCCTTTCCTTGCTTCCTCAATTGCCCTTGGTAAATCCGCAGGTTGAACCACTGTACCGGCTTTAGGATTTGGCATTAAGCCCTTGCGACCTAATATTTTACCCAGCTTACCAATTTTACCCATCATGTCCGGGGTAGCCATGGCAATATCGAAATCGGTCCAGCCTTCTTCGATCTTCTTAATTAGCTCATCACCACCAACATAGTCAGCGCCGGCATCACGGGCAATTCTTTCTGCTTCACCCTGGGCAAATACCAGTACGCGTACCTGTTTTCCCAGACCATGGGGTAGAAGCGCAACCCCACGCACCTGCTGGTTCTGGTTGCGTACATCCACCCCCATGCGTAGATGGAGTTCAACGGTTTCATCAAAATTTGCGTAGGCTGCTTTCTTGGCTAATGCTACCGCTTCTGCCGGTTCATAAGTTTTAGAACGCTCGAGAAGCTTGATTGCTTCTTCGTATTTTTTACCATGCTGTACTGTCATTTTATTTTACCTCAACCCCCATACTGCGGGCAGCGCCTTCAACGATTCTCTCCGCCGCTTCGATGGAGTTTACATTTAAATCTTTAGCTTTAATTTGTGCGATTTCTCTGAGTTTTTCACGAGTAAGAACACCAACCTTCTGTTTGCCAGCGGTTTGGGCGCCCTTTTCAATGCCAAGCGCTTTTTTTATCAGGTCAGAAGTCGGCGGAGTTTTTGTTACAAAGGTAAAAGACCTGTCTTCATAAACCGTGATCTCCACTGGGATAACTGTTCCAGCCTGACTTGCAGTTCTGGCATTATATTCTTTGCAGAAAGCCATGATATTTACGCCGTGCTGACCCAAAGCAGGACCAACTGGCGGTGCAGGATTGGCTTTTCCTGCCGGGATTTGCAATTTGATTACAGTCAATACTTTTTTAGCCACTTTCAATCACCTGCCTAAAGTTTCTCAACCTGCAGGAAATCCAGTTCAACCGGAGTTTCCCGCCCGAATAGGGACAGGAGAACTTTTACCTTCCCTTTTTCGGGGATGATTTCATCAACGACTCCTACTGAATCAATAAAAGGTCCATCAATCACCCGGACACTCTGTCCTTTACGGAAGCCAACCTTGACCTTGGGAGTTTCTGCAGCCATTTGTTTCAAGATCTGTTCGACCTCTTTTGGATTTAAAGGGACGGGCTTGTTACCACTGCTGACAAAACCCGTAACGCCGGGAGTATTGCGAACAATATCCCAGCTTTGATCGTTCATTCTCATTTCAACCAGGATATAAGCGGGCAGGATTTTCCGGGTGACGTTTTTTCTCTGCCCGCTTTTTACTTCAACTTCCTGTTCGGTTGGAATAACGATCTGAGAAATGTCACCTCGAGTATCCATAAATTTGATTCTCTGCTCGAGGTTTTTCTTCACCCTTTCTTCGTAACCTGAATAGGTATGAACGGCATACCAGCGTCTTTCGTTATCTTCCACCGCCAACCTCACCACAGGATATAAGAATACTCGGGATAAAATTACCCATGATAATCCTTATCAACTTGTCCAGCAATAATTCCACCGCGTTATCTACTGATCAGTAATTTGTCAACCAGGGTTGAAAAGCCGTAATCAAACGCTCCCAGAACAATTGCTGCGGCGATAGATACAATTAGCACCAGCATGGTTAGATACATCGCCTCGCGCCTGGAGAGCCAGACCACTTTCTTGAGTTCACTCCAGATACCGGTAAAAAACCTGGTAAATCTGTTGCCCGTTTTTTTTACTGCTGAACCAGTAGTCATAACTGATTACTCCCTGGCTTCTTACTACCTATTTAACCTCTTTATGAGGCGTATGCTTATGGCAACGGGGACAGAATTTACTCAATTCTAACCGCTGCGGATCATTTTTTTTGTTTTTGGTAGTAGTATATGTTCTCTCCTGACAGGTAGAGCAGGCGAGATGGATTATTACTCTATTTTCACCTTTCTTAGCCATATCTATTCAATGATGCTGGTAACGGTTCCAGCACCTACTGTTCTACCCCCTTCACGAATAGCAAAACGCAGACCCGGTTCCAGAGCTACCGGATAAATTAGCTCGATATTGGCTTTAATGTTGTCACCGGGCATCACCATTTCTACGCCCTGAGGCAGATAAAGTGTACCGGTAACATCGGTTGTCCTGATATAGAACTGAGGTTTATAACCGGAGAAGAAAGGTGTATGACGACCTCCTTCTTCTTTGCTGAGCACGTAAATTTGTACTTCAGCTTTGGTATGGGGCTTGATAGTACCCGGAGCTGCCAGTACCTGACCGCGCTCGACATCGGTTCGCTCAACACCCCTCAGCAGGGCACCGATTGCATCACCCGGCTCTGCGTAATCCAGAAGCTTGTGGAACATTTCAAGTCCAGTTACCACTGTTCTCTTGGGTTCATGGTGCAGGCCGACGATTTCGACCTCATCGCCAACTTTTATCATGCCACGCTCGACCCTGCCGGTTGCGACAGTACCTCTACCTTTGATGCTGAATACATCTTCGATCGGCATCAGGAAAGGCTTATCTTTGGGTCTAACCGGAGTGGGGATGTAATCATCGATCGTCTGTATCAACTTCAGAATGGGGCCGCACCACTTGCAGTCTTCTTTGGCGCAACCGCATTCCAGAGCTTTAAGAGCAGAAATCCTGGTGACGGGAACTTTGTCTCCGGGGAATTGATATTTGGTCAAAAGATCTCTAACCTCAACTTCCACCAGTTCCAGAAGCTCTTCATCTTCCATCATATCGCACTTGTTCAAAGCCACGACGATATAAGGAACGTTTACCTGGCGAGCAAGCAGGACATGCTCACGAGTCTGAGGCATGGGACCATCCGGAGCGCTAACGATCAGGATAGCGCCATCCATCTGGGCTGCACCGGTAATCATGTTCTTGATGTAATCAGCATGTCCGGGGCAGTCAACATGCGCATAGTGCCTTTTCTCAGTTTCATATTCAATATGAGAAATGGCAATTGTCAGACCTCTCGCTTTCTCTTCAGGGGCAGCATTAATCGCATCATATGGAGTATATTGTGTGCCACCGATGTTACGCTTGGATAATACGAGTGTAATAGCAGCGGTGGTTGTGGTTTTACCATGAGCGACGTGCCCGATCGTGCCTACGTTAACGTGAGGCTTAGTTCTTTCGAATTTTTTCTTTGCCATTCTATCCCCCTTTTATTTATAAGCCCACAATCAGATTCGAACTGATGACCCCGTTCTTACCAAGAACGTGCTCTGCCAACTGAGCTATGTGGGCATAATTACATATTGCATTATACAGATTTTAAAATCCGATGTCCATGCATCGAAGATATATATCACTGGTCTAATTCTATTGTAAAAACCTGGTGGAGAGGGCAGGATTCGAACCTGCGAAGCCCGTCAGGACGGCAGTTTTACAGACTGCTCCGATTAGCCACTCCGGCACCTCTCCTCAATACATCTTATCCACCTCTTACAAGGTCACAGCCCGAGAGGGGAGTCGAACCCGCTAACCTACCGATTACAAGTCGGTTGCGCTGCCATTGCGCCACTCGGGCGCAAACCATATTGTCAAAGAGCGGAATTTGACCTGTGTATTATATAGGTGAACCAGTGTAAAAGTCAAGATGGTAGCGCATACCGGATTCGAACCGGTGATCTCGTCCTTGAGAGGGACGCGTCCTTGGCCGCTAGACGAATGCGCCCCGAAAACAATATTCTCTTGTTAAATTGCTTATCCAGGCACCCTGAAACCGGAATCTCCTTAAGGAGGTGGCGCAGGTAAAAATCTGGTAATTGCAGAACAAGAACTCAAATATCTATGTGAGTTCTCGATTTCCAAAGTATTATTATATCAGCCACCTGTAGAAAGGGCAAATCTGAAAATTAAATTTGAATGCTTTTTCGCCAATTAATATGCTTATGAATCGTCTGTATGGCCTGAATATACATATACGATAAAATTCCTCGAATCAGGTTTGTGTTATAATTAGTCCTGTTGGTTTACTTTTTTAACTATCTGGCGAATTCTGGTATTTACGTATATATTGATGATAAATAACGTCCGTTCGGCTGAAAGAAGCCTGGTCAGAGGCAGGGATTGGACCAGGGGAAGCATACTGCGTAATCTCCTCTCCCTTTCGTGGCCAATGATTGTAGCAAACAGCCTGAATGTCCTTGGCCCCACCATCGATATGATCTGGGTGGGCAGGCTGGGAGCTGCTGATATTGCCGCGGTAGGGGTGGCAGGAATGGTAGTCATGCTGGTGAATGCCCTGATGATGGGTCTTTTTACTGGACTGAGATCCATGATCGCCCGGCATATTGGTGCGAAGGATGAGGCTGGTGCTGTCCACGTCGCCAGGCAGGCATTTATTTTAAGCACTTCCTATTCTTTTGTCTTTGCAGCGATCGGCATCTTTTTCGCTGATTCAATTCTGAGGTTGCTTGGTCTGGAACCAGAACTGGTCGCCCTCGGAGCTCCATATCTCAGAATACAATTCATCGGCATGGCGGCTATGTCATTTCGCATGATGTCAGATGGTACAATGCAGGCATCCGGAGATACTATGACTCCTATGAAACTGGCTGTTATCTTCCGCTTACTACATCTGACTCTCTGCCCGTTTCTGGTTTTTGGACTCTGGATCTTTCCGAGGTTGGGAATAAATGGAGCGGCAATCACCAATGTTTTGTCGCAGAGCCTGGGTACGATTTTGGGCCTGTGGATGTTAACCAGTGGAAGATCAAGATTACGCCTCACTTTCAGGGGACTGCGTTTTGACCCATCTACTATCTGGCGTATTACCAGAATCGGCATACCAGCTTCGGTGATGTCTTTACAGATGCAATTTGGACAGTTAGCTTTGATGCGGACGGTGGTCCCATTTGGAACCCTGGCTGTGGCAGCTCATACACTGAGCCAGAGGGTAGATATGCTGGTTTTTATGCCGTTAATGGGTCTTGGTATGAGTGCTGGCGTGCTGGTCGGACAAAATCTGGGAGCCAGCCAGCCACAACGTGCGGAGAAAAACGGCTGGGTTGCTGTGGGTATTGCACAGGGGGTTATGGTGATATGGGCTCTGGTATTGCTTTTGTGGGCGGGGGGTGTGGTCAGAGTGTTTAGCTCTGATACATCTCTGGATGAAATAGCCAGCAATTACCTGCGGATTGCGGCCGCGGGTTATCTGGTGGCTTCTTTGAACATGGTTCTACAGCAGTGTATCGCCGGAGCGGGTGATACTCTTCCTCCAATGATTATCAGTATCGTGAGTATCTGGATTCTGCAGATTCCACTAGCGATCTTTCTTTCCAAAACGACTGATCTGGGTGTTTACGGAGTCCGCTGGGCAATGGTTGCAGGGTCGGTTACGGGTGCCATAGCTTATCTGATTTATTTTCGCAGCGGTCGCTGGAAACACAGAAAGGTTTAAGCATCGCGTATATTTATAATATCAGGCTAACTATGTCCTGTCATAAGAATTTTTCAAATCGGTCTTTTTTTGCTTTGCAAATTGGGCAAACCTCAGGAGGGTTTTCCCTTGCACAAAGGTAGCCGCACACACGGCATCTCCAGACCGGCAGCGGCAAGGAACCAGGGCTTTTGCTGGTTGACATCTGCTGCATCATTTTCCTTTCTTCCAGCGGTGTACGTCTTTCGGGAATAGTTCCAATCTGTTTTTTAACGGAGACGACCGCCTCCGAAACATAGAGACCTCAGAAACAAGTACCATAATCGGTGAGGTCTGCGTCACGGTAATCACAGGGGCAAATAATATCAAGATCCTTTTCCTTTATGCCTGTTGCCAGCCGGCAGGGACAATTCCAATAGCCGTATCTCTTTTCATTGATTATCAAACCCTTTACGAGTTCCCTGGTGAATCCGACATCTGGATTGAGATGATAGCCTGCTTCCTCAGCTTCTCTTTTAAGTCTCGTGTAAAGTTTATCAATATCTGCCTGAGAAATTTGCTCAGTACTCACTTTGTTAAAGCTTCCCGTATTTCTTGCTCTTTAAAACCGATGATACATTTGCTGTTGTTGATTACCAGGGTCGGAAATGAACCGGCTGGATTCCATTTGCGAACCATGGACATAATATCCGATTTTTCCTGTCCCGTGAGTAAATCAACGTCAATATAATCATACTCGACCCCTAATTCGTTAAGGAGCTGTTTGGTTTTCTTGCACCAGGGACAGGTGCTCAATGCATAGAGCATGATGTCATCTTTATGCTTCCCCGGTACGTGCTGTAAAGTCATTGTATTCTCCTTCTGAATGTCTCAATATTATTTTGCTATACCAGTATTTAGGGAAAATACAGCTAATTCCATTATATCAGTTCAAATTGTATCCCGGGGTTAAAAAGGCTATTCCACAGTAACGCTTTTAGCCAGATTTCTGGGAAAATCGATCGGGCAACCCCGTTTTCGGGCTGCATAATAAGCCAAAAGTTGAACAACCAGGGTATTTAAAAAGGGGGAGAAGATAGCTTCAACGGATGGAATTGTGATTACTGCATCCACCATGTCTTCCAGATCGCGACTCTCATCAGAGATTGCCAGTACCGGAGCTCCGCGTGATTTAATTTCTTTGATACTGGTCAACATGGCATCTCGTGTGTTATCGTTGGCCATCAGTGCTAGTACAGGTGTTTTTGCTCCCACTAAAGCCAGTGGACCATGTTTAATTTCGCCTGCCGCATGTGCTTCGCTGTGAATGTAGGCGACTTCCTTTAACTTAAGGGCACCTTCCATGGCAACAGGGTAATTGATTCCCCGGCCGATATAAAAGATGTTTTCATATGACCCAATTAATTCGGCAAGTTCCATGATCCGGTCTTTATGATTTAATACTTCCTGAAGAAGTCCAGGAAGCTGGCGGATTGACATCATCATATTATGGGATTTCGATGTGTCCAGAAGTGGAGAATTCGCGGTTATCCAGTAAAGAGCCAGTAGCTGGCACATGAAAGTTTTAGTGGCTGCCACACTTATTTCTGGTCCTGCGCAGGTATAAAGAGTACAATCGGCAATCTTACTTGCTGTACTGGCCACTGTGTTGGTGATTGCAATTACTTTAATTCCCGCCTGCTTTAGTCTTTTCATCGCTTTCAGAGTATCCTGAGTTTCTCCTGATTGAGTTAGACAAATCCCGTAATCTGCGGAAGGTATTTTCGCCAGATAATTGAATTCAGAAGCCAGATCAATTCTGGCAGGAAGACCTAGCAGGTTTTCCCAGATATATTTCCCGATCAATGCTGCGTGATGCGAGGTTCCACAGGCGAGAAAAATAACCGAAGGTTTGCTGGTGGTATCGAATAAACTGGAAACCGGATCGGCGCTCGTTATGTATTCTGTGATTGTTTCACGCAAAACTTTCGGTTGTTCATGAATTTCTTTAAGGAGGAAATGTTCATATCCTCCTTTTTGTGCCTGTTCGATGCTCCAGGTGGTCTGGTGAATTTCTCTCTGGACTGGGTGATCATCGTGAAAAATTCTGACCTCA
>Ga0073932_1004946_pt1 | contig 15073 bp, 12 predicted proteins | sample DewCreD2012metaG_FD_76967 | JGI IMG/M metagenome (GOLD analysis project Ga0073932, IMG submission 76967) | Hot spring sediment bacterial and archeal communities from British Columbia, Canada, to study Microbial Dark Matter (Phase II) - Dewar... ... | reverse complement strand
GTAGTCCCGCGCAGAGTTGAACTGCGGACCTCTACATTATCAGTGTAGCGCTCTAACCAACTGAGCTACGGGACTGTTTTTATTCACAAACAAAGAACCTTTTTTATTTCAGGATGCAAATATATAAAAAAAGGACAAAGGAAAAAGAAGAGCTTTTCACCCGAAAAATATCTTCCTCTTTTTTCAAAGAACAATTCTTAATAATTTCAAAGGGCTGCAAATGTAAAAGGATTTTTATTCCTTGCCAAATTTTTCTCTTTCTCTTGCTTTTTCAGCTGTTATAAATACTCATTGTTTTTTCGGGACCGGCCGTACAGAAACTTTTAATCGCTTCAACGGCTTTTTCTACCAGCGGAGGCAATTGCTGCCACTCTTCGGGAGTCCATTCTCCCAGTACATAATCTATCTGTTTCCCTTTATCAAAATGATTGCCTATGCCAAAACGAAGGCGGGCAAATTCCTGATGTCCCAATGCCTCAATGATGCTGGCAAGACCGTTGTGGCCTCCATCACTCCCCCGGAGCCTGATGCGAATCCGTCCAAAAGGCAGGGCAATATCGTCTACCACTACCAACAGGTTGCTTACGGGGATGTCTTTATTCTGCAACCAGTAACGAACAGCCTTGCCACTCATATTCATGTAAGTAGACGGCTTTAACAACACCACCTGCCTGCCCTTCAGGGTACACTCAGCCACCTCCCCATATCGCTTATGCTGAAAAACAAGAGATGAGGACTTTGCCCATGCATCCACAATCAAAAACCCCACATTATGGCGTGTACGGGCATATTCATCACCGATATTGCCCAGGCCGGCAACGAGGTATTTCAAACCTTATTTCTTTTTAGGCTCTTTTTTGGGTTCTGCCGCAGGAGTGGAAGCAGGAGCAGCCGATGCTGACGGAGCTGCTGCAGCACCAGCCTCGGGCGTTGCGGCAGTTGTTGCAGCTGCTGCTGCAGGAGTTTCTTCAACCACGGTACGGGCATAATGTACTCCTACTACAGGATCGTGAAGGTTTCCTGCAAATGAAACATTTTCTATTTTAATATCCTTTACATAAATCGTCTTCCCTATATCCAGATCAGAAACGTCCACGGAAATTTCATCAGGAAGATGAACAGGTAACCCCTGCACTTTAAGATATCGTTTAAATACCTCCATTTTTCCGCCCTTGCGTACACCTATGGCACTGCCCCGTACAGATACAGGAATATCCACCGTTACAGGCTTATTGTCAAAAACTTCCAGAAAATCGAGATGAAGTATCTGATCCGTCACAGGATGGGTTTGAATTTCACGAATTATTCCTTTGTGTTTTTCGCTTCCGATGGTCAGATCAACAAGATATACATGAGGAGTATAAATCAACTTATGTACATCGGCGCGTTTTACCGAAAAATGTACATTGTTTTGTCCCCCGTATAAATTACACGGAATTTCATCGTTCTGACGAATTTTTTTTACGGCTTTTCTGCCCAGTTCGCTACGCAGCGTACCTTTTAATTCAAATGTTTTCATATCAATTGTGTTACTCAGAATTAATACTCCATTAATTCCCCATCACACCATCACGTCTGAAGAGGACTGCAAAGATATAAAAAGATATTTTCCGGGCAAAAAAAAGTACATTTTATTGATAACCAGCTGATAAGATAAAACCGGAAGAGCGTTGTATTTTTGCTTCCCGGTACACTGCCATGGAAAACAAGACTTTCAGAAAACTTTACCAAAAGGCTGCCGGCACCATGATCCGTGAACAACTCATTGCCGAAGGGGATGCTGTGGCTATTGGCCTGTCGGGAGGACAGGATTCATTTCTGTTGCTCGATATTCTGGCTGAAAGAAAAAAGCACCTTCCCTTCCCGATCCGGCTGTGTGCCATTCATGTACACCTGAAAGAAATCGGCTACGAATACAACGTTCCTGCCATGGAAAAGTACTGTGCTTCCCTGGATATTCCTTTTTACTGTATTGAAGAATCTGTTGACTTATCCATCAACAAAGAAAAAACCACCTGTTTTATCTGTTCATGGACACGCAGGAAAAAACTTTTTGAGACCACCCATCAGCTTGGTTATAATAAACTGGCCCTTGGACACCATGCCGACGATGCCATTGAAACCCTTTTAATGAATATGATATACCATGGGTCCATAAGTTCATTGCCTTACCGATTAAAAATGTTCGGGGGCCGGCTTATCCTGATACGCCCTTTGCTGGATCTTTCCAAAAAACAAATCTCGTCTTATTCTCCGGCATGCCATCCCCGCCCGGTCAGGGAATGCCCCATGACACACAACACAAGACGCGAACAGATAAAAAAACTGCTTGAACAGATGGAACGTCTTGGACCACAAACAAGAAAAAACCTTTTCAGATCGATGAACAACATTTTTCCCGAATACCTTCCTCACGGATGGAACACATGCATCCACGTGCCCTCACCAGAAGAGAAGACACAGCACGAAAACGACTTCCTCAGGGAGACTTAATGGCAAAGGTGACCGGAAGAGTATAATAAGAAGCCACCGGCTCTCCGCCCTGACGGGCAGGTTCCCACCGGGGCATTTGTTTGATGATCCGCAACGCCTCTTTATCGGCCGAAGGGCATAAACTTTTTATCACCTTCGGTTGCGTGACTTTTCCTTCCCGGTCGATAACAAACTTCACATACACTTTCCCCTCTTTCTTTTGCTCCAGCATGTCGGCAGGGTACACCTTCACTGAATCCAGATAGGAAAAAAGCCTTTTCATCCCGCCGGGGAAACGGGCCGGAACATCCACCACGGAATATACGGTATCAGCGGCATTATTTTCCCCGCCCTGCATGGCCGGCTGGGCAGCGAGAACGAAAGGCCACAGCAAAAAAACAACAGTTGTCTTTTTCATTTTTATCACTTTTTAAGTCTTAAAAAATGGGGCTCAATGGCCTTATCTGCTGGCACAGGAAGTTGATCCTGTATCATTTTATAAATCTTTTATCAATATGTTTTCCTTGCTTGTTTCCCATTGTTTCTCAAACGCCTGGACGATCATCGTCATTTTATGAAGTTCTTCGGGAATACCCGGCAGTACATTATTTTCATTCCGGTGCATCAAGCGGTTCAGTGCATAGGCCACAGTGATCCGGTTGATGTCGATGGCCGGCTGGAAAGCATTTTCCTCATCGGCTGCCGTGACTACTTCTGTAACCAATCCTGCACATTGCAACTCATACAGCAAGTCTGTGGCAAGACGGGTAGAAATCTGAAGGGAAGAAGCTATCTGCGACACAGGCATTGCTTTTTCCCCCATGGCAAATCTCTTTATAAGATAATGAAGCATATACAAAAGCAGTATGTTCTTTTGCCGGAGGCTGAATGTTTGCCGGTCGTTCTGATGTTCTGCTTCTTCAATGTGCTGGATGGCATAAGACAATTCGGCCCCAAACAATACAATGGTCCAGCTCAACTGAAGCCATATCATGAAAAGAGGAAGGGCGGCAAAGCTTCCGTAAATAGCCCCGTATCCGGAAAGCATAAGCTGAAACTTAACATACCCCCACTGTAAAATCTGAAAGGTGGTTCCTGCAAGAATTCCCGCAGCAAGGGCTGAAAAGAATTTCACCCTTGTGTTAGGAAACACCATGTACACGATGGTAAACGTAAGCCAGATAAGCACATAAGGAATAAGGTCGAGCCCCACGTGGGTAAGCCACTGCAGAATCGCCGGAAGATGCCAGGAGTGGATCAACGAAGATACATGGGTGGTAAGAAATACCGTTGCACTGCTTGAGGCGATAAGAAACACCGGAGCTACCAGCATAATAGAAAGATAATCACTGAATTTACGGGTCCATGTTCTGGCTTTTTTTACCTGCCAGATGTCATTAAATGCACTTTCAATGCTGGCCAGGATACGCATCACACTCCATAACAAGACAATGATTCCAACCCCTGCAATGATCCCTCCCTGAGTCCGGGCAAGCATCCGCCGGACAAACGACAGAAGCATCTGAAGAACTTCCTGCTGTTGGTGAAAACGGGCAATAATCTCAGCTTCCAGCTTTTGTTGCAAACCAAACCCCTGGGCAATGCCGAAAACAAGAGCCAGCACCGGCACAATAGACAGCATCGTATTGTAAGTAAGCGCCGAAGCCCTTATCTGAACCTTGTTGGCAAAAAACTCTTTAAAGGTGACGAAGAAAATCCGCAAAGGTCTTACAATGAACCGGTAGGTAAACGAATGCCGTAACGCAGGCATCTGCCACAAATCATAAAAAAGGAATTGACGGATCCGCTCAATAAAGTTTACTTTTTTCTTCATGCATCTTCACTTTATCTTTTACAAAAATACACTTTTCCCCCATTTTTGCATTGTTTTCAATTGATTTTCAGACAAATTCAAAATAAATTCCTCTTCTCTTCCCCTTGCACTGGTTTTTCTCAAACAATCTTAAAGGTTTAATTAAAAAAAAACTTATTTTTGCATTTTGTTTGTATTAAACATAATGTCTAACTTATTAAGTGTTAATTTTAAAAAGATTAAAAATGTCAAAAGAAACAAAAAAGAAAGCTGAAGAACTGGAAGAATTTGTAACATCCGATGAAACTCCGGTGGAAGAAACGGAAGAAATTGTTGCAGAAAACAGCGAGGAAGAAGAAGAAGAAATTATTGATGAAGGCGAGGAACTGAAATTAAAGAAAGTATCGGCCCTCGAAACAGGGGAATTTGATTGGGATTCGTACGATAAGAAAGGGGCTGTCATGAACAAAGAAGAAAGAGCCAAATACGAAGCCCTGTACGAGCAAACCCTTTCTTCAATTAATCAGAACCAGGTGGTTGAAGGGACTGTTATTGCCATGAACAACCGCGAAGTGGTGGTTAACATCGGATACAAATCCGAGGGAGTGATCAGTCTGAATGAATTTCGTTACAATCCCGATCTGAAAGTAGGCGATAAGGTAGAAGTATACATCGAAAGCCAGGAAGATAAAAAAGGGCAGTTGATCCTGTCGCATAAAAAAGCACGTACGTTACGCTCCTGGGATCGTGTCAACGAAGCTTACAATAACGATGAAATCGTAAAAGGATATATTAAATGCAGAACCAAAGGCGGAATGATCGTGGATGTATTCGGCATCGAAGCCTTCCTGCCCGGTTCGCAGATTGACGTAAAACCCATCCGGGACTATGATGCCTTTGTAAACAAAACCATGGAATTCAAGATTGTCAAGATCAATCATGAATTCAAAAACGTGGTAGTATCGCATAAAGCCCTTATTGAAGAAGAACTCGAACAACAGAAAAAAGAAATTATTTCCAAACTTGAAAAAGGGCAGATTCTTGAGGGAACCGTTAAAAACATCACCTCCTACGGTGTATTTGTGGATCTTGGAGGAGTGGACGGACTCATTCATATTACGGATTTGAGCTGGGGCCGGATCAGTCACCCTGAAGAAATCGTCAAGCTGGATCAGAAAATCAACGTGGTTATTCTTGATTTTGACGATGAAAAGAAAAGAATCGCTTTAGGCCTCAAGCAGCTTACTCCTCATCCGTGGGATTCTCTTGACCCCAACCTGAAAGTAGGTGACAAAGTAAAAGGAAAAGTTGTGGTGCTTGCCGATTACGGAGCTTTTATTGAAATTGCTCCGGGCATTGAAGGACTGCTTCATGTTTCGGAAATGTCGTGGTCACAGCACCTCAGAAGTGCACAGGAATTTTTAAAGGTAGGCGATGAAGTAGAAGTGGTTATTCTTACCCTCGACAGAACTGAACGGAAAATGTCCTTCGGGATGAAGCAACTCAAACCCGATCCATGGCAGGACATTGAAACAAAATATCCGGTCAATTCAAAACATGTAGGCAAGGTGCGTAACTTTACCAACTTCGGCATTTTCGTAGAACTTGAAGAAGGGGTGGACGGATTGGTTCATATTTCCGATTTGTCATGGACGAAGAAGATTAAACATCCTTCTGAATTCACCTCCATCGGAGCCGATCTGGAAGTGGTGGTACTCGAAATAGACAAAGAAAACAGACGGCTGAGCCTCGGTCACAAACAACTGGAAGAAAATCCGTGGGATGTATTTGAGACCATCTTTACCATCAACTCCATACACGAAGGAACCATTGTGGAAATCAACGACAAAGGGGCTGTCATCGCCCTTCCTTACGGAGTGGAAGGTTTTGCCACTTTAAAAAACATTATCAAGGAAGACGGATCGCGGGCCAAAGTGGATGAAAAACTCCCCTTCAAGGTGATGGAATTTTCAAAAGCCAACAAACGAATTGTGGTTTCACACACCAAGACTTATGAAGAAAGCAAAAGCGAAAACCAGGCAAAGAAAGAAGAGAAAAAATCCAAAAAAGCAAAACCCGTGATTGAAAAAACCACCCTGGGAGACATCACCAACCTTGCAGCCATCAAGGAAGAACTCGACAAGCAACAAAAAGAAGAAAAAAAACAATAACTAAAATTAACCAACATGGATTTTAAGGTAGAGAAGAAAGGACATTATACATTGATTAATGTTCTTGCCGAGAAGCTGGACACCCATATTGCTCCTGCATTAAAATCGGAACTGGTTTTGATTGCAGGCAACGGGGAAAAGAACATTATCCTCGACCTTAAGAATTGTCACTACTGCGACTCGTCGGGATTGAGTGCCATCCTGGTGGCCAACAGGTTGTGCAAAAATGCCGGAGGAAAATTTGTCCTCTGCGGACTTAATGATCCCGTGGAGAGACTCATTTCCATTTCGCAGCTCGACAGTGTTCTTACCATTACCAACACGGTAGACGAAGCCGTCAAATACCTGTAAGGAGTCCATGCGACAATGGCTTTCTCTGTAACCATACTGGGAAGCAGTTCAGCATTACCTTCTCATGATCGATATCCCACCGCTCATCTGGTGAACCATGATGAGCGGTTTTTTTTAATCGACTGCGGCGAGGGCACCCAGATGCAGCTACGCCGGTTTAAACAACCCATGAGCAGAATCAACCACATCTTTATTTCTCACCTTCATGGAGATCATGTCTTCGGGCTCTTCGGACTCATCTCTTCTTTTTCCCTGCAGGGACGCACAAGCGACCTCCATCTGTATTGCCCTCCTTTACTGGAAAAAATCATCACCACCCATCTTAATTTTTTCGACCAGGACATGCAGTATGATATCATCTACCATCCATACCAGGCCAAAAAAAGCGAGATTATTTACGAAGACAAAAAACTTACTGTGGAAACCCTTCCCTTAAAACACAGAATTCCCTGCTGCGGATTTATTTTCCGTGAAAAACAAAAGGAACCCAATGTCCGCAAAGAAGCCATCAGCCTTTACCATCTGAGCATTCAGGAAATTGTAAGCTTGAAAAAAGGCGCTTCACACATTGTCCGCGAAGAGCATAAAATTCCTGCCGCTGAACTCATCATTGCCCCTCCGCCACCTTTATCTTATGCTTTTTGCACAGATACACGTTACTTCAACACCCTCATCAGAAAATTGCAGGGCGTTAATCTCCTTTATTACGAATCCACTTTTTTACACAAAGACAGGAAACTGGCCCGTGAGACCTATCATTCCACTGCCGTACAGGCTGCTACGATTGCCAGGGAGGCAGGTGTGGGAAAACTCATTCTGGGACATTTTTCTTCCCGCTACAAAAACATGGATCTCTTTCTTCAGGAAGCACGCGAAATATTTCCGGAATCGTATCTGGCAGAAGACGGACGTATTTTTACAGCAGAAAAATAATATGCTGTTTTTCTCAATAGCGGTGTGATTGTTTTTCCAGCTCTTCCTTATCAAGGGGTTTATTATTCATTTTTTTCCACGCATAAAAAATATACCCTGCCACGATGGGAAGAAGCACGCTCACATAAGCCATCACAGTAAGGGTGTACTGACCTGATGAGGCATTGGCAATACACAGGGAACTTTGCATGTCAAACACTGAAGGATAAAAAGCAGTATGATTAAAACCTGCCAGTGCCAGCAACGAAAAGGCCACAAGAAAAACTCCCGTCCCTGCAACATAAAACGCTTTCCTTTCGTCTTTTACAAAAGGCTGTATAAGTCCGGCCAGCGTAGTCAGTACTCCTGCCACCAACAACAACAGCACCAACGGCATTTCGCCAAGATTCTTTAAATATTTGTAAGGTTCATAAAAGAAAAGATGAAAACGGGCATCATACAACAGTCCTTCTTTGGTGAGCACATACACAAAAAAAGCAATAAAAAACAACAGGAAAGGGATGGCATTGTACAACAGGTGAAGACGACCTTTGACGGACAGTTCTTCTTGCCGGATGGTGGTTATAAAATAAAGGATTCCGAGCACACGGGAAAGAAAAAGAAAAGTCCCTCCCAGCACAATATTCCATGGATTGGCAAGGGCCTCAAGTCCATGCCACCGGTTTTCCCACCGGCATATCAAAAGACTGGCAGGATCTGACACATTGTGAAGATCAACCGAAAATTGCGATCCGGTGAAAAAGGTAGCCACTATCACCCCCAGCAAAAAAGAACTGAAGGTGCCATTGACAAACAAAAATATTTCATACACACGCGGACCGAAAAAATTACCTGCTTTTTTACGGTATTCATACGACACTGCCTGAAGCACACAGGTAAACAACAACAATATCCACAGCCAGTAAGCCCCGCCAAAGCTCACCGCATAAAACAAAGGGAAAGAAGCAAAAACCGTCCCTCCAAAAACCACCAGCGCGGTAAACGAAAGCTCCCATTTGCGCCCGAGAGAATTGATGAGCAACGTTTTTTCTTCCTCACCGGCAGCATATTGAAAAATCAACGACTGCCCTCCCTGAACGAACAGCATAAACACAAGGGCACCTCCCAGGATACAAATAAGAAACCACCAGTAATTCTGCAACAGGGACAAAGAAATATTCAACGACATCATTTTAATTTCCTCCTTCTTTTTCCGGGCCTTTTTTTATTTGTTTCAACATGATACCTACTTCAGCAATTAACAATCCTGTAAAAAGGAAAGCAAAAAGGAAAAAGGTAACCTGCACCGACGAAGCGTCAATATGGGACACCGCTGCCATCACCGGCATCAAATCCTGAATAATCCATGGCTGACGTCCTGTTTCGCAAAGTACCCATCCACACTCGCCGGCAAGATACGGCAAAGGAACGCTGAGCAGCATCAGCCACAGCAACAACCGTTGCTTTTCAAGGGTATGGCGGTAAAGGAAATACAAAGCCAGCACAAAAAGCAACACAAAATAAAAGCCAAGAAACACCATCACATGAAAACTGTAAAAAGCAAGAGGAACATTTGGAATCACACTTTCCGGATCGTTTAAAAATGCATAGCCGAAATATTTCATGTATTTCACAGCAAAAAGGGGACTCTGCATGTAGTTCATCAGCGAGTCCATCGCCAACGAATCGCCGTACCGCCTTGCTTCCTTATACTCAAACAATGTTTCACGGGCAATGCGTCCCCGTCTTATCTTTTCTTTCACCGGAAGGGCATCCGGACCTTTTCCTTCTATCACATCTTCAAGGCCTGCCACATAAGCCTGCCTGTCACGGTAAGCAAGGAAAGAAAGCATTGCCGGTATTTCTATTTTATATTTTATATCATATTTCCCCTGTGCATTTTTCACCGGGATTCCAAAAACCACCAACCCCTGACCCTCCTTGCCTTTATACAATCCTTCCATGGCAGCAAATTTAACTGGCTGGACACGAGCAATGATGCGGGCTGAAGCATCGCCGGTGAGGACAACCAGCACAGAAGAAACCAAACCAAAAACGGCAGCCATCTTCAGGCTCCGGCGGACAAGTTCTCTTTCCCTGTTACGAAGCATATACCAGGCACTGATGCCTGCCACAAACACAGCAGCAAGGACAAACCCCGATGACACGGTATGGAAAAATTTATTCACTGCCACCGGCGAAAAAGCTACTTCCCAGAAATTCTGCATTTCGTTGCGTACCGTGGCCGGATTAAACCTCATTCCCACCGGATGTTCCATCCACGCATTGGCTACCAGAATCCACCATGCCGAAAGATTGGCCCCTATTGCCACCAGCCAGGTAGATAAAAGATGAACCTTCCTGCTCACTTTATTCCAGCCGAAGAACATCACGGCCATAAAAGTGGATTCAAGAAAAAAAGCCATCAACCCTTCAATGGCCAGCGGGGCACCAAAGATATCGCCCACAAACCAGGAATAATTGGACCAGTTGGTACCAAACTCAAATTCAAGGATGATCCCTGTCGCTACCCCAATGGCAAAATTAATCCCGAAAAGAGTCATCCAGAAACGGGTAATGCGTTTCCACTGCTCATCGCCCGTACGGACATAAAAAGTCTCCATGCAGGCAAGCATCACACTCAACCCAAGGGTAAGGGGAACAAAAAACCAGTGATACATTGCCGTAAGAGCAAACTGCGCCCGCGACCAGTTGACCACCGAAAAATTCAGTATATCCATATTCACTGCACTAATTTTTCCAGCACATACTCACTCTTTTCTTCCTCCCGTTCAAAACGGGAATCAAGAAAATTACGAAAGCAAAAAACTTTCAGGATGCCAAACAAAATGAACAATTTTAAAAGAATAATCACCCACAGGGTTTTCCCTACCGTCATCCCCCTGAAACCTTCCACATAAAACAAAATTATTCTTTTTATTATCCTCATTGTTCTGAAAATAAAAAACAATTTAAAGATCGTTTTTTTTTTAAACTTTTCACAAAGAAAAATCGTATACTTCCTGATCAGTCGCAAAAATACCCATGGCAAAAAAGCAATTTATATTTGTAATTATCTTATTATCAACAGGTTTAAAAGGGCAGATTGTAATCAACGAGGTCATGGTAAGCAACCTGACCACTGCCTTTGACGACACTTATAATTACGCCGAATACGTGGAAATCTATAACACCGGTACCACTTCCTACAATCTTTCTTCTTTGTATCTTTCTGACGACCGCAACCAGTTGTTGAAATGGAAACTTCCGGAAAGCAACCTTGGCGGGAAAAAATTCAGGGTGATCTGGTGCGACAAAAAAAACAAGACCTATTCTTTACACAGTTCTTTCCTTATCAAACCGGGAACAGAAGGCATTTACCTGACTTCTTCTTCGGGCAAGATAATGGATTCAGTCTTTCTGGGTAAACAATTTTTTAACAGTGCCTATGGCCGTTATCCTGATGGCTCTTCCAACTGGATTTACTTCAACAAGGGCACGCCAGGAAGTGCCAATACAGGAAAAACAGGCAGTAAACAATTAGAAGGCGTACAGTTTTCGATGCCGGGAGGTTTTTATTCTGGCAAACAAACCATCATGCTGTCTGCTCCGAGGGGAGCTGTTTATTACACCACCGACGGCAGTGAACCCACAGAACTTTCAACGCTTTACAAAGGACCCATTGTCATTGACACCACCACTGTCATCCGTGCAACCGCTTTTGAAGAGGGGTACATTGCTTCCACGCCGGTTACCTATACTTATTTCATTAACCAGCGGAATTTTTCTCTTCCTGTCATTTCCATTTCGACCGATCCAAAATTTTTCTTTGACGACATCATCGGCATTTATGTAGCCGGAACCAATGGCGTTTCGGGCATGTGTTCCAACACGCCTGTAAACTGGAACCAGGACTGGGAACGCACCATTAACTTCGAATACTTCGACGCCGGTAAACGGCAGCAAGTCAACCAGCTCACAGGCACCCGCATCAATGGCAACTGCAGTCGCACCAAACCCCAGAAATCCCTGGGCATCTATGCCAGAGACAAATACGGAAAAGATCATTTCGACTATTCTTTTTTTCCTTACAAAAAACATATCATCAACAAGACCCTTTTACTCAGAAATTCAGGCAACGAATGGAATGTAACCATGATCCGCGACGCCTTTCATCACAAACTGGCCGAAGGCCGTCTCAACATTGATTACCTCGATTATCAGCCGGCTGTCCTCTTCCTGAACGGAAAATACTGGGGAATTCACAACATCCGGGAAAAACCTGATGACAATTACATAGAATCCAACTATCACATTGACAACGATAGCCTCGATTTGCTGCAAAACAATGCCTCGGTTGACAACGGAAGCAACGCCGGTTATGTTGAACTGATCAACTATATTAAAAACAACGACATCACCTTGCCTCAGCATTACGAGTATGTGTGCTCCAGAATGGATGTTGACAATTACCTGGACTATCTTATTCTTGAGATGTTCATCGCCAACACCGACTGGCCGGGCAACAACATCCGTTACTGGCGTTCGTGGCAGCCAGGGGCAAAATGGCGGTGGATCATTTTTGATACCGATTTTGGTTTTGGATACAGCAAATCTCCCTCTTTCAATATGCTTACCTTCAGCACCCAGGAGGGACTTACCGCATGGCCTAATCCGGACTGGTCCACTTTTCTTATCCGCACCATGCTGAAAAACGATTCTTTTAAAAATGAATTTATCAACCGTTTCAGCATTTACATGGGATGCCATCTCAGAAGTGAACGATGCATTGCCCTGATTGACAGTCTGGCAGCCAACATCCAAAGTGAGATGCCTTATCATCTTGCGCGATGGAACTCCTCATCGAACTGGACATACAATCTTGAAGTAATGCGAAACTTTGCAAGGCAACGCCCTGATTTCGTTTACGAACATCTTCAGCAATTTTTCAACCTCGGAACTCCTCTCCGCCTTCAGATCAATTCAACGGTAAAAGGAGCTTCCTGGATCATTAACAATGTCCTTAGTCCCGACACCGTTTTCAAAGGAAAGTATTTCAAGAATAATCCTCTCCGCATCCAGCCTCTCCCTCCGCCGGGATACCGTTTCAGCCACTGGAAAATCCATTACGACTATGCTGTATCCGATTACCTGATAAAAAAAGGAACGGTGTGGAAATATTACGATACCAGCATGGCTCCCCCTGCCGGATGGAACTCTCTCGGGTTTGACGATTCACAGTGGAAAAGCGGACCGGCCGAACTGGGATATGGCGATGGAGATGAAAAAACAATCCTCAGTTACGGTGGCAATGCCAACAACAAATTCATCTCTTATTATTTCCGGAAAACCTTTACCATCAACGACACTTCACTCATCAAAGAAGCTATGATTAATGCCCTCTTTGACGACGGCATTGTGATTTATCTTAACGGCAATGAAGTGATACGAAACAGCATGCCTTCAGGAACAATTACCTGGAACACACTGGCCAGTGCAAATAACGAAAATGCTTCCCTCTCTGTAAATATAAGTACACAATGGCTGAAAAATGGCGAGAATGTTATTGCAGCCGAGGTCCATCAAAACAGTGTTTCCAGCAGTGACGTAAGTTTCGATCTTTCCCTCTCTTATGTAATGCATGCTGCTGTCCCTCCTGACACTGTGGTTTACAGCGAAATATTTTCCGACACCATGCGCTATGAAATGACCATGACTGTTTGCTGGAAACCCGACACAACCCCTGTCCCCTCCCTGTTCATTAATGAAATATGTGCTTCCAATGCCACACACAAGGATGAATACGGAGAAAAAGACGACTGGCTGGAGATATACAACCCCAACCCGTTTCCTGTTGACATGGCAGGGATGTTCCTCACCGACTCGCTTGCCATGCCTTTCCGTTACCGCATTCCGTCGGGATTTCCTCAACTTACCACCATTCCCCCTCATGGCCACCTGCAGCTGTGGGCTGATGAACAACCAGGCCAGGGAAAACTGCATCTGCCTTTCCGATTTGACCGGATGGGAGAACAGCTGGGACTATGCTGCAAAAAAGGAGAACAGATGATATGGATCGACACACTGTCATTCGGATACCAGGACAACCTATATACTTACGGACGTTATCCTGACGGCACAACGGCATGGCAATACATGCCAGCTACTCCTGCGGCACCCAATCAGAAAGGATATCTTCCCGACAGCACAATAAGACATGTCCGCATCAATGAAATCTGTGCCAACAACACGCTGTTCCCCGATGAACAGGGACATTATCACGACTGGCTGGAAATATACAACCCCACCACCGATAGCATCGACCTGGCAGGCCTTTTGCTCACCGACACCTTTGCCCTTAAAGGAACTTGCCGGATTCCCTATGGATACAGGGAACAAACCATCATCCCTCCTTCCGGATACAAAATCATCTGGTGCGACAACAAACGGGAAGAAGGTCCTCTGCATGTGAACCTGAAACTGAACAAAGACGGAGAGATGGCAGGGATCTATCAACTCACAGGCCGCAACATTGTCCTTACCGATACCCTTGTTTACCCTGCCCAGCGCATTGGCCTTTCCTATGGACGGTATCCCGATGGCAGCGATAGTGTGGACTTTATGCCCTATACTCCCGGACAACCTAATCGTAAACTTCCGGAGAGACAATCCCTTTCTTCTTCAGCCGGATGCAGGGCATGGCCCAATCCTGCAGAATCATTTGTGACAACTGCAGCAGACTTTCCTGTTCTCCACCTCAGCCTGTTCAATGCAGAAGGGATTAAAATAGCCACCTATAGCCACATACCGTCGCCCTTTGTTCTTACAGTAAGCGATTTTCCGCCGGGCATTTATTTTATCAGAGTGGAAGGAGAAGAAAATGTCTGTCACCTGAAAATAATCAAGCACTAACTTGCGGGGAATTTATTCTGTTCTTCCTGCCAGCATCAATAGAAACGTGTATTCGAGCGATGTTTCCATGTGGGAACGGAACCGGCCGGACAAGCCACTGTGTCCTGCTTCCATGTGAGTGTATAAAAGCAAAGGATGAGTGTCTGTTTTCATCTCGCGTAACCGGGCCACCCATTTGGCCGGTTCCCAGTACTGCACCTGTGAATCATGCAAGCCTGCTATGACAAGGAGGGCAGGATATTCTTTTCTTTCCACATTGTCGTAAGGTGAATAGGAAAGCATGTATTCGTAATAGGTTTTATCATGTGGATTTCCCCATTCATCATACTCGCCGGTGGTAAGCGGGATACTGTCATCGAGCATGGTGGTCACAACATCCACAAAAGGAACGGCAGCAATGGCTCCTTTAAACAATTCGGGACGCATGTTGATGACTGCCCCT
>Ga0073932_1004945_pt1 | contig 15078 bp, 20 predicted proteins | sample DewCreD2012metaG_FD_76967 | JGI IMG/M metagenome (GOLD analysis project Ga0073932, IMG submission 76967) | Hot spring sediment bacterial and archeal communities from British Columbia, Canada, to study Microbial Dark Matter (Phase II) - Dewar... ... | reverse complement strand
GCCACCGCCATCCCAACCGCAACAAACCTCGTCTACACCACCCACCTCTACTACCACGCCCCAAGCGACCTGTCATCGTACTGGAAACTAGACTACGCTGGCCTCAAAGCACAACTGCAAGCAGGCATCGCAACCATGGGCATCACAGCACCCTTAGTCATCAACGAAGAAGGCTCATGCCTTGGAGCAGTCGCCAACAAACAAAACGACTACACATGGTGGCAAAACGTGTTGTTGGCACAACGTGACTTGGGTATCGGTGCATGCGCTTACTACTGGTTAAGCGATGCAGGTTTAGGCCCTGTTTACTCAGGTGAAACTATCCTTAGCAACGGCAACGGCTATGTTCCCAACACGATGGGACAAGCCTTCATCAATGCATACAATGGAGCCTCGACACCCACACCGACGCCATCTCCAACTGCGACACCGACACCCTCACCGACAGCCACATCGACGCCAACTCCAGCACCCACCCCTACCGCAACTCCAACCCCAACACCCACAACAGCTCCCACTCCAACACCAACACAAACGCCAACCCCAACCTCGACGCCAACACCGACCCCCGAACCAACCGCAACACCTGACCAAACAACAATAACCCCCCAAAACCCACAAACATCAACCCCGACAACGCCAACCCCCACCCAAAAACCTACACCCACCCCTTCACCAACAACAAAACCCACGCCAACCGCAACCCCCAACAACCCCACACAAAACCCAAGCCCAACCTCAAACCCCTCAGCACCGCAGGCGTTTACGTTCCGATACCTCTTTTGGCAGTACTGGCCAACTCTGAGGTTGCCAATCTTTAACGTGTGGTTCTTCTACATCCGATAAACCACCCCCCTCCCCTTTTTGTTAAACATCTTTTTTTAGGTAAAACATAAAGCACGCAAGTAAGACATACGTAACACGGTACCAACATGGACATCATTAACGTACGCTTACCCGACAAAGTCATCTCAGACGTAGACAAACTTGCAAAAAAACATGAACTCACCCGCTCAGAAGTCATGCGCCAAGCACTCACAATCTACCTACACTTAACCGAAAACGTAGGCGCCATGCTTCGCCCCATCGTCTTCCAAGTAAAACCCGCCCAAATCACCTACACACGACGAGGTGACGTTTCAGTCCTAAAGATGCCCACAGGACACGCCATCGTTGCGGGTTCCACCTCAAGCGGCGCCGTTGGACCCAAAGAGTGGGATCAGGTTAAGGTTGACGGGCGTGTACTTGGGAAATTTTTGGCCCGCGTTGCTCTTATGGATGTAACCGCCACAGGCGCATTCCCCTTGCTGCTTTCAGTGACTTTGGGCGTTGAGAAAGAACCCACAGGGAACGAGATAGTAGAAGGCATAAAACGTGAAGCCCGAACCATCGGATTAGACCCAAATCAGGTGCTCATGGAGAACACTGAGGACAATTTCCAAACCAAACAAACAGGTGCAGGCTTAACAGTGGTCGGCTTAGCAAACGAAAACGAACTGCGAATAGGAAAAACTATGCCTGGTGACTTAGTTGTGGCGATTGGCAGACCCAAAGTCGGACAGGAAGTCATAGCCGCAGAAGCCCGAGGTGAAATCGCTGATTTACGCAATGTAACCCAGCTTACCCAACGCAAATACGTACATGACATTGCACCTGTAGGCGGGTTCGGCATCGCGGCGGAAGCTAAAATGATGGCTTACGGTGTGGGCAGGCAAATGAAGCTTTTTGAGGTGCAGGGGTTAGATTTGAATAAAACTGCGGGTCCAGCAAGCGTGGTTTTAGTTACAATCGACCGTGAGCGCCTCGAAGATTTAACAGCACTCATCCCCAAACCCATCAACGTCGTAGGCGAAATTATCTAAGCAGAATGTTTGATCATGCGCCCGTTGCGGTCGATTTCGCCCCGTCGGATTCTCGTGGTAGAGATAGGATGATGATTTTCAGCGGGAACCAAATCCACAACCACAATTTGCAGCGGCTCAAGCCCCGCTTTTTGGCGTTTCTCGTTTATGACGCAACCAATCTTTAGAGTATCTTGGCTGACTACCAACGCGTCAAAACCCTGCCCAGAAATAGTTAAGCCATATGCATCGTTTAGTGGCACGATTTCAGCGCAACCAGAACAACCTTGCTCTGACAAGAACGCTTCAAGTTCCCTGCGGCGTTCATCATACGATGCGGTTTTATGAGGTTTACCCATCTTAGCAACAAAGCTATCAGAGGTTAAGCCGATAACAACTTTTTCTCCCACTTCAAAAGCTTTCCCAAGAAGTGCTCTGTGCCCCTTGTGCAGTTTGTCAAAGGTTCCGCCGACCGCCACTTTCTTAAATTGCCTCATTTTATCAGCCTTGGACCCAGGAAATCGATTTTGCTCACGAACACCTGTTCTTTGGGTAAGGTTTGCTTAAAAGCTTCTGCTACCGCGCAAGCGTTCTCTTCATGCACAACAGCGTGCACCGCTTCACCTATCATGTTCTGCGCCGCACCAACTGCACCTGCATTCTTTGCAACCTTGACGAGATGTCGAACGTTTTCAGTTGCAAACCCAGCTTTTTCCGCAAATTGCCAACATTCATCCAAAAAATTCTCCAAACTGGGCTCAGCCAGGATAGCTTCTAAAGTAGCTTTGCCGTAGCGGTTGATTTCTTGCTTTTTTTGGGGTGAGGTTAAGATGGATTTTTTGGGAATCTGTGTTGGATAATACCCAACCACAATCATGTATTCTGGGGATAAGGGTATGCGGTCGATTTTGCAGAACCCAGGCGCACCTGGCTCAGTTACGAGGATGAGTCCGCCGCCAAAAGTTAAGGAGCTAACGGTGCCTAAACCTGTGAGGCACTGGATTTCGGAGACATGAGCGATGCGCCCGATTTCGTTGTAGGTTAACGGTAAACCAATCGCCTCGCACAATGCTAAAGCGGTGGTTAATGCGCCGCCTGCGCTGGTTCCGAAACCCATGCCGATGGGAACTTCGATTTTATGCTCCACAGTAAGATGGTATTTTTTGTTTGTTTTTTTGAGGAGCGCCTCGATTACTTGCCGGGTAGTTTTGGCTTGAGAGGCAACATTGTTAATCAGAATGGAGATGTGGTTTTCGTTTGCTTCTTGCGCGGTTACAGTGGTGTAGCTGCCTTTGTCTAGTCCAAATCCGCCGCCGATAGCGCCAACTCGCTCCAAGTCGGAGATTGAAACGCCGTTTTCGGTGTCGTGGATGGCAAAAAAGCTCGATATTGCTCCTGGCGCAAATGCTTTAGCACTTTTCACTGTTTTTCACTTGAGGTAACTTTTTCGTTTTAGGGATGGAAATGCTCTGTAGCAGGCTTTTATAATTGGCGGTCCAACCAGCAAAACGAATGGGACTTCTGTAGCAAACGTCCAAATGAAAAGGGGAATAACGATCCATGATGCCAGAGGTTCACCGAAGTATGTAAGGAAGTATGGGCTGACTGCGACGACGGTTACTGAAAGCAGGGCAGCACCAAAGATTTGACCCACAACTGCACCTATGGCGTAGCTTCGCCATTCTTTGTAGCGAACTGACACTATACCAATAACTGCTAAACTGCCAACAACTGTTAGTACAAACGTTGACAGAAATGTTTCTGTGGATAAACCTGTAAAAGCCACAAAATCGGAGAGAAACACAAAAGCGGGAACAAGCAGACCGATACCAGCGATTGTTAAACCTGCAAGGGTTTGCTTGAGGCTAATCTGCCTAAGAGCTATGTATCCGATTATGAAAAACACGATAAAGTTTGGTGGTACACCCGCTACGAGGCTTAAACCAGCGTTTCCGTGAACAACCATGTCTCGGATGAAGATGCCGATAGCGGCACCGAAACCACCCACCCACGGTCCATACAGGACCGCAAACACGGCAGGAATAACTACGGCAGGCAGAAAACCTACACCCATAAAATTAAATCCAGCTGTTAGAATTCCAAACGCAGCATAGAGTGCTGCACTTATTCCTATAATCACGACATCTATTGTTTTTAGTTGGAGCTTCAATAGGTATCCCTTTGAACTTGAAGTTAACCTTTGAAATATCAACGCGCAAATAAGTATTCCGTTTATAACGTTTAAACTGGTTTAAACAGATAAAACGTCTCCAAATCAGGCTCTAAAGCGGACGTTTGTGCTGCCTTTTGGCAAGTTCTTGGTAATCTCGACAGTATTCTTCCTCAGAATAGCGATAAGGTTGGTTGCTGTTTGGCAGCGGCGAGTTATGGCGGTAGCCGCGTTTCTGCATTTCTGCCACTTGATCCGCATGCCTATAGTACAGTTGCTCAACGCGGTTTTCGAAGCGTCGGGTTTCAGGATGACTGCGGTATGCTTTGTATTTACCCAGCAGTGCACCGACTATACAGTGGAGTTCTGCATGTTCGCCAAGTAGGTGTTGGCGGTCAAGTTCGCTAACGGGAACAGCCCATATCCGAACCATAAGAAAACCGCTAAAGAGGGTATATAGATGAAATAATGGAAAAGCAGGATAACTATTTTTTGTGCCGCTTAATACGGTCTTGCCGCTGTTCCTTTCTGCGCCAGTCTCTTTTGCGCTGAGTCTGCATGGAAAACCGCTCTTGACGCGGAACATCTAACTTTCTAAAACGCGAAACATTCCCGTAAAAGGTGCCCATATCGATTTTGTTATCGTAGAGGTCTTTTATGTTTCGGTTCAGTTCCTCTTTTGCTTGGCTGTCACGTGCGTTGTCGAACGCTTCTTCATAGACAACGTAAGCAGCGTGGAACTGAAAATTCTCAGGGTTATCGATTAAAAGTTTTTGAGGTTGGGGTTGGTTGTTCTGGTTTGGTTGTTCAGTCATGTTTATCCGCTTTTGAATAGGCAATGATTGTTTTTCACTCTTTTATAGGTGTGCCTATCCGCAGAGGGGTTTATGGTGTTTAACTACTGTTGAGGTTAGTTGGGCTGCTGTTTTCTTACTGCTGTTGTGGCAGAAAATCCGCTAAAACAGCTGTATTGGGCGAGTTTTTGGGGGCCTTGGATGGATTTGAGGCGGTATGTGGTTTGGTAGTGTTGGTGGAGTTTTGAGAATACTTCTAGGGGTTGGTTTGGGTGGTTATTTGTGGACCAAAGGCGATTCCCCATTTGAATCCTGCTCCAGCGACAAGACAAACCTAAAATCAGCAAATTCTATCGCTAAGGATTAACATGTACTTTTGTTCTGAAAACCTTTTTCGATGAGCCTACACCCAAGACTTCACCGGTTGCCCAATCGATTTCAACAAAAATATCGTACTCTTCTAGTCCACGAAGTACTCTTTTTAGGGAGGCCTGTTCTTTAACTTTTGCCAAAGCATGTATCCTCAGGATGTTGAGAGCTTAATTGTTTGAATGTTTAATTTATCTGATTTCTGGATTTTTTTTATAGAACTCTCAACTTTGATTCTGAACTTGAACAAGTTATTGTGTACGCGTTAAAAGAAACAAAGAAAACGAAGGGAAACGTGTGTCAAGCAAGATACTCAGGCACCCATCACTAACCGTAACGCATGCGTGAGGCATCATCTCATGGCTATGCAACGCTTTCACGGACACACTAACTCTACAAAGAAACAAAGCAACCCGCACTCCACAGTCTGTGTCAATGTTGGTAAACACTTAATAAATCCCTTGTAATTCACACAATAGCGCAGGAGAAAACCAAGTTTGATTCTCACCGATATAGCACAAATCATCTATGCGCCCAAGAAAGCATTCAAAAACATCGTTACCAACCCCAAGTATCTGGGCGTAATCATAATCTTACTCTTATTCATCGGCGTCCAAATCGCTTACGAATATAGCCAATTTACAAAAACCGAGTTAGAAACCACTTCCCCCCTGCCCGGTTTAATGCAGCAGAACAACAACGCCACAAGCTGGATGGCGGGCTCAGGCGTAGAGTTAACCAACTATTTCGGAGACTACTACAACAACACCGTGTATGTGGGGCAACTGCAGTATGCACCCAACAATCCTTTAGGTTACTATCCACTGTTTGGCAACTTTAGTCTCCAAATACAAGCCAACAACACCAAGAACGTTATGGCAGCCTTAACCAACACCTCAAACGTGGATTGCAGCCAAACAGGCTTCAAAAACCTCTCCATAACCCTAAAACTCATCGAACCCCAAAGCACACCTCAAACCGCAACTCTGCGGCTGTACTCTTTGGCAGATGAGAACTATTACACCTACGATTTAACCAACGCATTAAACAGCGCTTCAGCAGTTAACCAATGGGGCAACCTCACCATCCCAGTCGGGCCAGACGCAAACGGTTGGACGGAAAGCGGCAACCCACAGTGGGGCAACATAACCTCGCTCACGCTTGAGTTAACTTACCCCAACAACACAGACGTCACTATACGCATCGGCGCGTTGTTCTTCCGTGGCCAATTCGTTCAACCTCTCCAGTACGACGCAACAGGTTTCCTGCTTCGCTTCCTACAAGTGTTTTCGCTGCAGTTCCTCTTCACATGGCTCATCCTGAGTGCAGTTGTATATTTGATTCTTCGCGGCCTCAAAAGCACCGTGGTCTGGAAACCGTTGTTTGTCGCTTTAGGGTTCGCGTTGATGGTTATGGTTATCCGTGGCTTAGTTAACATCGTTGCCACTTTTGCTATGTCCACGGTTTCCTATCCCTACGATGCCTCTTTAGGTGTGGTTTACGACTCGTTTGCGGCACTTTACTATCCAAGCACCATCGGCGCATTAACTAGTCAAACGGTGGCTGCGTTGGCCAACATCGACGCATCCTTAGCTGTGTTTAGAGGCATTCTCACCGCGATGTTCTTTGTTTCCTACGTATGGCTTGGAGCATTAACCGGCTTAGCGGTAAAGGAACTCAAACCAGAACTCTCCTACATGAAATGCATAACCGTCGCAGCAGTCAGCGTCGGCACCACCATTCTGGCACTGTGGCTCTTTATCGGCATAATTTAGCCGCCACACCCCTTTTCTGTTTGGTTTTTTCTTGTCTTCGGTGTATGTTAGCAAGATTTATATCACTGAAAGAGGAAAAGCGTTTAAGCGAATATTTAGAAGTGAACAGAATTGACAGATATTAAAGACTTAGCTGATGGAATGAAGCGGGTTAACGTGGAAGGCCAAGTTGTAGAGAAAGGTGACCCGCGTGAAGTTAAATCGCGCTACAAAGATGAAACTTACCGTATCGTAGATGCTGTGATCGCTGACGAATCTGGCAGCATAAAGTTAACACTTTGGAATGAGCAGATTGAGCAGGTTAACGTGGGTGACAAGGTGAAAATCGAGAACGGCTACGTGACCAGCTTTAAGGGTGAAACACAGCTTAACGTCGGTAAATTCGGCAAGTTAACTGTGACTTAACTTTCTGTCTTCTAGAAACTGTTTTATTCTCTTTTCCACTTATTTTACGGTATGTCACTACGCAAAGAGCTAGCCTTTTTTAGCCTCATCGTGCTGTTTGGGGTCGCCATCTCCATCGTTGCCTACACTGTGAATTCAAGCAACCCTTGGAGCCTTGCTGTGCGTTTGTTTGCCCTAAACGGTTTCATCGCCCTTAGCATAGCGACCATTATGGCAGCGTTCCTCAAAGAAGTCACCTTATTCTTCAAAAAACCCTTCACACGCATTCACCACTACTTCGCCGCCGCAGGCTTAGTGCTCATAACCTTGCACCCCATCGCCTTAGCAATCCGCTTCCTAAACCCCGCCGTGTTTATACCCAACTTCAATTCCCTCTACGATTTTTTGTTCTTCGGCGGCAGACCAGCCTTGATCCTGATTTTCGTAGCGTTTGTTGCGGTTTTGCTCCGCAGAAAAATGGTTCGTTACTGGCGATGGTTCCACGCTTTGATGTATGTGGCGCTGTTTTTAGGTGTGGTGCACGCTAATTTGTCAGGCACTGATTTCGCAAACCTTGCGGTTCTGGTTATATTCAACGGGTTGTTTGCGGCGTCAGTTGCAGCGTTTGTTTTAAAGCGGTGGCAGTTTTACCGCCTAAAAAAGCAGAGAAAAAAACCGCAGAACGCCAACCAGAAAAACACTTGAAAAACAGTTGCGTTTAGCCTCAAAAAAACCCCTTATTTAGGGTGCATACGCTTCCGTATCCGCAAATAGCTGGAATCACGCGACCTCTCAGCGTGTACCTCCCCTCCCTTATATAAAGAACAAAAGGTCGCTTTTAGCTGTCAATGAACAGGGTGATTTGTGTTTGTTGGGTTTGTTGAATAAGTTCGGTAACTTGCATATTTAGTAAAATTTATGGTCAATTAAGTGGTTAAAAACAAAAATCTAGTAGAAATATTTATATTATAAAATATAGTGGAGCGTTGAAACGTTGGTTTAAAATGGTTGAGTGCCCACACTGCCACAGCAATGTTGAAAAACCTGTCAAGGTATTCCAGAATGCAGACCTCTGGTGCGTCTCAGAATACAATTGTGGCAAATGTAAAAACAGGTTCATAATAAGCAAAGAATAAGTTAAAAAAACTTTTAGTGAATGGTCCAGTTTGTTAGGGCAGATTTTGTTTCATTTTAAGAAAGATTAAGCCATTACAGGCATAGTCAACCTAATCATAAACAAAACAAACTGAAACGTAACAAAAACCGCCCCAACCAACAAACCCACAAAAATAACAGCTTTCCTTCGATTTTTGTTCATAACTAGCTTGACGGCATGATACATGCTATAAAGAATAATGGCCATCAGAGGCAGCATCAGAATCATAGTCCAACCAAAATTCATGTTTGTAAACCAAGTCAAGGGATAAAATAGAAGAACAACGAAGACTGCTCCAACGATAAGGGCAATTTCTTTCTTCATAGAGCCCAATCTTTAGATTTTGCATATAAACTTTGGCTAACGCCCCAAAACTTGATTCTTTACGGTTAGAATTAACACCATTGGGCACTATGTCTCTTGGTCTCCCTGATGAACCTGTTTGCTCTGGGAAAACTTTAAGCAACTGCGAAAAAACCGCGCTTTAAACAATAAAAACCGAAGCCCTCGGAGGATAAAAACACGGCACCAATAGTAACCTATCCCGGGCTAGATAAAACAATCCAAGACTGGCTAAACTCACAGAAGCACTCAACCGCACGAGTCTACAAAACACTATTCCGACTCGTAGTAAATTACCCCTACTGGCTCGATGACCAACCAGGCCGCAAATTATGTGGCGCTGAAATACTCGAATCAAAAAGAGCCGACAAAGCCTATATGTGGGAAAAAAACGTCGTAAACTTCAAGGTCTGGATAAAAACACAGAAAACCAAAAACGGCGACAACTACGGAGATAACACAGCCGACGCCGCGACGATGGCTCTATGTAGCTTCTTTGACTATTATCGCGTTGCCCTAAATTTTAGCCAAACTGAAACCCGTAAACTTAACAACCGCAACAAACGAAAAACCAGCGACTACCAACTAACAAACGATGTGATGAAAAAACTAATTGCCGTAGGTGACCTTAGAGAAAAATACATCGTAGCCGCAGCTAAAAGTTTTGGTCTTCGAGTAAGTGACTTCGTTAAATTTACTTGGGGAACCTTTCGCAGTCTTGACCTCACACAGGAACCTCCAATTTTTGTTGGTGAAGTGATAACAGAAAAGGAGGGAGTTGTGGCTTTTCCCTTCCTAGATGCTGATGCTGTGCCGATAGTGAAAATGTTACTTGATTGCAACCGTGACAAACCCGACAATGAACCTATCATAAAAGTAAATGAGCGTGAATTAACTGTTATCCTTCAATCCTTAGCAGCTAAAGCAAATATTCCTTTGGGCGGTCGACATCTTCGTTTTCACTGTTTCCGCAAATATCTTTCTGATCGTCTTTCAACTTGTATGAGTGAATCGAAATGGAAACAAATTGTCGGCAAAGCCATTTCAGAGAGCGCCTACGTTACAGCTTTTGAACTAAGAGAATGCTACCAAAAAGTAACCCCCTTAACTTCATTAAATACTGAGCAATCAGACAGTTATCTTCAACGTAAAGTGACACTGCTTGAAGAGAAGGTTAAGCGGCTTGAACTCTCAAAACCTGTTTTGGAAGCGTTACTTAGAAAAATAGACGAATTAGAAACCAAACTCAAAAATTAACTAAGTTCTTGTTTTTTCTTCTTCAATAATTTTTTTGATCTCTAACAATGTTTCATGTATATTTTGACTTGTATCGATAAGTTCATGCAACCTCCTTTTTAATTTTATATCCTCAATTTTGGATTTACCTATTTCTGTGCCCCTATAGATTGGTCTAAGCGTCTGTGGGTTGATTATTTTTTCAATTAACCCTTCTTCTATCAAGTTTTTTAAATAATTAAGTAATGTTTGTCTCGATAAGCCTATTGTACCGATTCTTTCTTCGCAATATTCACAAAAAAAGATAATTGTTCCTTCTGGTTCATTTCTATTTGGAGTTATATTGGTTTGGTTGCATTTTGGGCAAGATTTTGGAATTTTTGTTGAGACAAATTGTTCTTCTAAATCGCTCCAGTTTGTTTTTTCTCTTTCTATTATGAATTCAGCGATTGCGATTTTATCAACCATTTTAATCCACTTCGTATTGAGTTACTCTAATACGGTAGACTTATTAGTGTGTTTCGGTCTATGTATGTAGAGTAACTCTAAAGCCTTGGAGAGTCATAAAAAATGTCAAAAACTGAATGTTTCCATACTACAATTACCAAAACTAAAACAGAAGTAACCAAAGACGAACTGCTCGCCATTTTAGCTGACACTAAAACCGTTCTAAAGCAAGCCATCACAGCCCTATCCTAAACGAACCTAGAAAAAACCGACAAAAATAGAAACACATCGGAGAACTAAACAGAATGATACAAGAACCAGACAAAACCAATTTTCCCTCTCAAAACACCTTTCTTCCCTCACAAAAATTGTTCGCCGCCTTCATCGTAAAAGGCACCATAGATCAAATCCTCAAACTCAAAGCCGCTATAAACCAAAACCCAGACCTCACCCTCATCTATCAACACAAAGATTCTCGATACATGAAAGTTACACTAGCTAATCCAAAAGATGACTTCTAATGGAGGTGAACAATGATGACACAAAAAAATAAACCTGTTTTCCGAGTAAACAGCATTTGCGGCGACGCCGACCCAGATAACCCCTTCCAATGCAGACCACCCAACAACCCCGCAACATGTCACAAACACTCAGACTGGACATGCCATCAAATAAGCCAAAAAGGAAACAAACAAAATGAGCATGACTACCTCGAACTTTCAGATACCAGAACAACTCAATAGCTGGCAATTCCTAACACTTCAACCGAAGACAAAAATCCCAACCGCAGACATGAAAGGTTGGGCAGACAACCGCACAGAAAAACTATACAAAGCAAATTCACTCCAGCTAGCCGAGCACTACTTAAACGGTGGAAACATAGCAGCCGTAACAGACTTCGACCGTTTTGTAGTCGCTTGCGATACCGTCGAAGCAGAAATAGCAGTCGAGAAACGCCTACCAAGAACCTTTACCGTACGAAGCCCAAGACACAAAACCAAACACTTCTATTTTTATGGAACATTAACTCGCCCAATACACTGCAAACCAACAGCGCAAGGCGACCCATGCATAGACATCAAATTTGGAAACGCCTACGTCTTAGCACCCAACAGCCAATTCCAAAACTACGGATTCTACACGGTCGTTGATGATTACCCCATTGCATCCATCACAGAAGAACAACTATTGAGCGCTATTGACGAATTTATACTACCCCAAAAAACCTATACTGGCTCCATCAAAACTGGCGCGACAAACACAGAGTTATCCTTCGCAATAACAAAACTACTTCCCGGCATTGACTGCATGATGAAATCAGGTTACGACTTGTCAGGCCCACACCCAATCCATGGTTCAACAACAGGCAGTAACTTCCACGTTAACACCCAACAGAATGTCTGGTACTGCTTTAGACATCAAAGCGGAGGCGGTCCACTTGAATTGTTAGCGGTAAGCGAAGGCATAATAAACTGTGAAGACGCTGGCAAAGGTTGCCTAAGAGACGAAAAATTTAAGCTAGCCGTCAAAAAAGCCCAAGAAAAAGGATTGATACCCAAAAACCTCGTCAATTTTAGTAATCATGCTTCAAAAAGCAAGAATGAAAAAGAAGAGCAGACCGCCGAAATTCTAACTCAACTCCAAGAGCGCTACATATTTAAAACCCCGACCGATCTCGAAGACCTCTACTATTACGAAGACGGCATCTATAAAGCAGCAGAGCACAAAATAAAATCGCTCCTAGAAAATCAGCTAGGCGCCAAAGCTACCAGCTATTTTATCAACGAAATAATTGAGCACCTCAAAAGAGCCAGCTACACTGACCGCTCAGAATTCAACAACTACACTAAACACAACTGCATACCCCTCCAAAACGGCTTATTCAACCTCTCAACAATGCAGTATGAACCCTTTGACCCAGAAAAAATTTTCACTTACAAATTAAACGTAGCCTACAACCCAGCCGCTCAATGCCCCAACTGGCTAAAATTCATAGACCAAATACTTCCCAGAGAAGACCACCCATTACTACAGGAATGGCTCGGTTACTGCATACTCCCCGCTATGCCTAAACATAAAATAATGTGGTTTTATGGAACAGGCCGCAACGGGAAAGGCCGCGTCATCGCTACGATAGAACACATTATTGGTAAATCTAACTGTAGTTATCTTGAACTCAAAGAATTCGACGGAGAACACCGCTTTTCAATCGCGCAATTATACGGAAAACTCGTAAACGTAAGCAGTGAACCCTCAACAATCAAAGATCTACAAACACCGCTACTCAAAAAAATAACTGGAGAAGACACCTTAGACGCAGAAGTAAAAAACAAACAAAAACGGCTATCCTTCAAAAACGTAGCTAAACCTTTCGTGTTAGGCAACGTTTTCCCAAAAGTCAAAGATACGAGCGTAGGCTTCTGGGAACGCGTCAAAATAATTAGATTCCCCTATGAATTTACTGGACAGAATCAAAAAGACAATATAGAAAATACTTGGCTTTCAAACCCCGATGAAGTCTCAGGAATTTTCAACTGGATGCTTACAGGACTAAATCGGTTACTATCTCAAGGTGACTTTACCGATAGCAAAAACACTAAAGAAACCATAACAGAATTCAAAAGAGCATCAGACACCATCGGCGCATGGCTAGACACAAACTGCATATTCGACCAAGACAAATATGAAACTAACCAGGCCCTTTACGAAGACTATAAGCTATATGTCGAAGACATTGGAATGGCTCCCGAAACAGACAAGCGTTTCTACCAACGATTAAGAGAAACGCCTAGAGTGAAACCCCACAAAAAATCAAACAGCCGCGGCTTCATGGGAATAAAGCTAAAACTGCAACAAATTAACGACAATCAATTATCTCCTTCTGAAGAGCCAAAAATGGCACATATGGCACTTATGGCACCTTTTTACAACTTTTCTAGAGAACAAACCACCACATCCTCCTCTCACAAAAAGTTCCAAACACCTGCCATATGTGCCACAAGTGCCATATCTAAAACTGAAACATTTGGAGCCTCAAAAATCTGTGGGGATTGCGGACGTTTTCACACAGAAGGATGCTATCACCCTGCGCTTGCCAACGGAGGAGAACCGTCTTTAATTAAAGCTGATTGTAGTTGGGCTTGCGAATGCCGAGGCTTCATAGAAAAACAGCCCGAACTCCCAAACTACCCCGAAGAACCAATTACAACATAATCACCCAATACTTTGAGGCTACAACATTGGTGGAACACCCCGAAAACTCGAAGCAAAAGAAGCAACAAATAGACCTCTATGGCTATTTAGACGACGTAATCGAGATATCTCAGAAAAAATTAGCCATCGAAAAGAAAGCCGACAGCGACCGCCAGGCTTGGGCCCGCATTATTGTTTCTGCAGTTCAAGCATACGGCCGCATCATCGAGCTAGCCGAAATCGAAGAATTAAAACAACGTCTTGAAGCACTTGAGCAGCAGTATGGAGCTAAACTGACATGACTTTGAGTGCAAAAAGTAAAATTGCGCAGTTGGAGCGTAAACTTGACAGACTCGAAACTGGTCGACTTGACCCTAACCACCAGCTAGCTGTGGGTAAAGTTGTAGATTGCATCATAGAGGTTTCTCGCTTCCTAAATGAAGCTGAATGTCCAGAATCGGATGAACCCTATAATCGTTTGAGTATTGCGCTTGTGGAATATGAGATGCAATATCCACACGGTATCTTCAAACCTAGCATATAGCACGCTTTGCTTGCAAGTTTTGGGTGTATAAACCCAAAAGTTCATGCAGACAAGCCCTCAACCAAAACAAACAACTCAAGCAACTGGACGGCATCTTAAACGTTGCGGCAGATTTAACCAACGCATAAGCCACGTTGAATTAACAGAAATTTTAACTGGGTTGACCTCACCCAACCCGCAGGTTAGAAAAACAGTTTACGAAAAGTATCCGCTTTGGATGCGTAGAACAGCCGTTAACATCGCTAACCTGGACTTTGGCAAACAGGGTGCAGCTTATCTACACTCGACTTGTCCCGTTCACAAAAAACAGTCTTTGATGTTTCGGTACAGCCGAAGAGAAGGCATTAGGGTTCACTGCGGCTTATGTTCTTGGACAACTCATTTTGAGGATGCTCTTTGGCACAGCGAAAAAGGATTGCAACTGTGCGGCTTAAGTAAAGGTGAAGGTTCTGGGGAATAAAAAACGAAGATTACAAGGAGCCCACTAAAATGAGTAGTGAACAAAACCACACGGATTGCCCAAACTGTAGAGCCAGACGGGAAGCCATCTTAAACACCTTCGACTTCAACATGAGAGAAGCCTTCAAAGATGAACCAACAGAAAAACTGGAGTTTATCTATGAGCAACTGGAGAAAAAGAGGCAAAACAACAGAGGCCCTATAAATCAATTAACAGTTGGAAACTCAGTATATGGAAAACCCCAAAACTTTCAGCCTCACGAACCAAATAATCCTCTTGACCTAAAGTTAACGGTGGGTAACAGCGTGTTTGGTAAAAAACAAGGAGAAATCTAGCTTGACTGAAAAACAGAAAATAGAGTTACCCAG
>Ga0073932_1004935_pt1 | contig 15110 bp, 6 predicted proteins | sample DewCreD2012metaG_FD_76967 | JGI IMG/M metagenome (GOLD analysis project Ga0073932, IMG submission 76967) | Hot spring sediment bacterial and archeal communities from British Columbia, Canada, to study Microbial Dark Matter (Phase II) - Dewar... ... | reverse complement strand
GCCTCGTCCCGCTGACCGCAAGAAAATCCTCCGCCCCCTACAGGCCCTCTTGGCCACGGCTGGTTAGCGTGCTAAAGTCCACTAAATTGGGAACGGGCTATAATCGATGGGAGACACAGGCCATCGAGGGCATCAGCGGTGCGAACCGGAACCGCACGGGCTCCACTTCACGGCGGGCGCTGTCCGCCATGGCTTTTCAAACGCATGCGCGTTCTGGCCAGGGCCATGGTTTCGCACATCGTCTTAGAGAACGGTCGCGACGCGTTGCTGCAGCGGCTTGCGGATCCGCTCTGGTTCCATGCCTTCGGCTGCGTGCTGGGCTTCGATTGGAACTCCTCCGGCGTCACGACTACGGTCTGCGGCGCGCTCAAGGGCGGGTTGTCCGGCACCGAGAGCGAACTGGGCTTATACGTCTGCGGCGGCAAAGGCGGCGTTTCGCGCGGAACGCCGCGGGAGATCGACGCATTCTGCATGAGGACCGGACAGGATGGCGAGGCGCTGGCCGCCGCCAGCCGCATGTCGGCCAAAGTCGATTCGGCCTGCGTGCAGGACGGTTACGAACTCTACCACCACACCTTCATTTTCACGCCGGAGAACCGTTTCACGGTCGTCCAGCAGGGTCTCCGCAATGAAGACTCGACCGCGCGACGCTATCACTGGCTGGGGGGGCCCGGCGAGATCGCGCAGTTGCAGGCCGTGCTTGCCGGACTCGATCCGCGTCCGAGGCAGATGGAGTTGCCGTTCGAGGAGGACGGAGATCGGGGGACCGCGGGCAGCGCTCGGAACGCGGCGGTCTGCAGACCGTGGCCGGACCTCCTCGTTCCCCGCTCCCCGATCCCCGCTCCGCGTTCCTTCTCCTTCGTTCGCGATCCGCATGCCGCCGTGGCGGGCCAAGTCGGAGACGGCGGGGTGCCGGTGCTGAACCTCGTGGCGGGCGAAGCCGAGGCCAACCGCGACGCCAGCGTCTCCGCCACCCGCGCTACGCCGCGCGAACTGCTGGCGGAACTCTCGAGAATCCCCGAAGACTGCCTGGTCCTGCCGCGGCGTCACGAGGTCCGGCCGGCCGACATCGATCCGAATCGTCTCGAACGAATTCTCCTGCGCACGTACGAGCGGCGTCCGGAGAACTACGAGCAGCTCGTCGCGCTGGAGGGCGTGGGCGCCAAGACGCTCCGCGCGCTTTCGCTGGCGGCCGAGTTGATGTACGGTCAACCGGTTTCCTGGCGCGATCCGGCGCGTTTTTCGTTCGCGCATGGCGGCAAGGACGGGCATCCGTACCCGGTCGATCGGGCGGTCTACGACGAAGTGATCCACCACCTGGGCGAAACGCTGAACCGGGCGGCGGTGGCTCACGCCGAGAAGACCGAGGCTTTGAAGCGCCTGGCGAAATGGGGGGAGGCCGGGTCCCTGGGGACCCTTCGCCACGAAGGACACCGTGCGCAAGAAGGGCGCACGGGCGGAATCGGATGACCGCATCCCGATCGCCATCCGCCATAAACGGCGCGAGCGCGCCGATCGTGGCGCGCTCGCGCTTGGGGACGCAGGTCGAACGCGGAGCCTTACCGTCCGCGGCTGATGCTCCGGTGCTTGAGCAGTTTCTTTTCGACCGCACGCCGGGCCCGAACGGCGGCATCGTCGATGGCCGCGTACAGGTCCTCGTGGCGCCCCTCGACGCTCAAGCGGCACAGGGATTCGATGCTCACGTCGATCCGGCAGGTCTTGTCGTCCCCCCCCTTGGGCCCATTGGTGTCCTTCAGATTCACGTCTATGCGTCCTATGCGGTCTTGGAAGTGGTTCATGGCTTTCGCGACCCGATCCTGCACTCGGTCGCGCATCGCATCGGTAACGGAGAAATGCGAACTGCTGGTGTGGATCTGCATCACGTCCTCCTTTCGGCCCATCGGGCCGTACCGGGTTGAACCGAAACCGAGAAAGTGACGACAGGAAGCGCGTCGCCTTCACGAAATCGGCACGGAAACTCGTCTGCAAACCCCAGGCGTTTGCCGGCCTGCGCGGCCGGGAAGGGGAGACCGCAGGGCGGCCCGAGGCGGAACCGCGTCGGTGTCAGCCGACCGCAATCATGCGGTCCAGCGCGGCACGCGCTTTCTCGCGGACATCCTCGGGCACGTCGATGACGTACTGCTCGTCCTGGAGCGACCGTAAGGTTTCCTCCAGCGTGATTTCGTTCATGTGAGGACAGCGGATGCTGCACAATCGCAACATCTCGCGATGCGGGTGCCGCGAGGCGATGTTGTCGCCCATGCTGCACTCGGTCAGGAGCAGGTACCGCCCTTTCGGATGCTCCTCCAGATAGGCCAACATCTGGGAGGTGCTGCCGGCCACATCGGCGGCCTGGATCACCTCGGGGCTGCATTCGGGATGCGCCAAGACCTGCACGTCGGGGAACTGTTTCCGTGCGTTGCGGATGTCGTCCACCGTGAACCGCTCGTGCACCTCGCAGCGCCCTGTCCAGATGACCATCATCGGCCGATCGGTTTGGGGCAGTTCCGCATTCACCCATCGTCCGTTTTCCCGCTTCGGGGCGACTACCGCCATGCCCAATTCGCGCGCCGTGTTCCGTCCCAAATACTCGTCGGGCAGGAAAATGACGCGCCTATGCCCCTGTTTAAGCAAACTTCGGACCATTTCCGTCGCATTGCCGGACGTGCAGCAGTAATCGGACTCGGTCTTCACGTCCGCGTAACTGTTTACGTAAGTGACCACGGGCGTTTCGGGAAAAAGCTGCTTCAGCTGGCGGACCTCTTCGGCATTCATGCTTTCGGCCAGCGAACATCCGCCTTTAGCGGTCGGAAGCAGCACTTTGCGCGAAGGATTTAGAATCTTGGCCGTCTCGGCCATGAACTTTACACCGCAAAAAACCACGATATCCGCATCGGCATTGGCGGCGATACGACTCAAATACAACGAATCGCCGGTGTAGTCGGGCACCGAATGGAACAGCGCCGGTTCCATATAGTTGTGGCCGAGGATGAGCGCGCGCTTTCGCGCTTTCAAGCGGTTGATTTCGCAGGCCGTCTCGGCTTTGGCACGCAGTTCGAATTCGGGCACCACGCCGCCCAAGCGCGTGTGCAGGTGATCAAACATGGCTTCTGCGGTTTCGGGATACTTCAGACCAGCCATCCGGAACACCCTCGAGAGTTGAAACGCCATGCCCGGCTTCACGAGCCGGTCTTACAATTTACCCCGTAGTGAATGTCCGGCGCAATGGGATTAATGCGGTATTGGCAAGAAGTCGCGACAGGACGAACGGGACGGACTGCATGGGGTGGGGAGGAGGCGGCAGAGGAGATTGCCGAGACCGCAGTTCATCTGCAGCCCCGTTACCCGAAGGACGATATCTCATTACGGCAGGCCTGGAGGGTACCGGCTCATGCGAGCATGGTTGGGTTGTGTTTTGTTGGGTGCGCGATCTCGCGGATCCTTCAGGCAAGCCGTGTGCCTTTCCCAGCCGCAAGCCGTCCCGATTCAGGCGCGCAAGGGCATTCTGCGACTGGTGGGCGCTGTGGCGGGGGGGAGCGTATTCAGTTTCGGCATTCGGCTGGTCAGCGGTTTGCTCATCACGGCCTTCATCCTGCCGGAGGAATTGGGGCTTTTCAATGGTCTGGCCTTGTTGTTGACCTACGCGCCCTGTTTGTTGGGTGGCGTGTCGGCCGGATTGGCGCGCGAGTTGCCCATCGGCATCGGGCGAGGCGACTTGGAAACCACGCAACGCTTGACGCGCTGCACCTTCTGGTGGGCGTGGCGAGTCGGGTTTATGGCCGGGTTGGTCATGGCCTTTTTGAGCGTCGTGTCTGGAATTCGGGGCGATGCGCACTTTGCAGCCGGGTTTGCCACCTTCGCTTTCTGTGTGCCTTGCGCCTGCCTGATCCCGTGCCTCCAGGCCTGCCTGAAGACGCGGGACGAATTCGTTCGTGTTGCGCAGGCTCAAGTGTTGGCCGCCGTGGTCGGTCTGGCGACGGTGGCCGCGATCCCGTTCCTGGGTTTCTACGGGCTCTGTTGCCGTACGCTGCTGATGATGGCCGTGGAGGTCGTCCTGCTCTATCGTGCCATGCCCGAAACGCCCCGTCCGCGATGGGATTGGTCGGCCTGCCGGCGATTGATTGCGACGGGCATTCCCATCTATGCGGTCAGCATGGCCTTCCTTTCCTGGCGATCGATGGATTCGGTCATCCTGTTGTACCTGGCGGGGTCGGGCAGTCTGGGGCTCTACGCGGTGGCCGTTCTTTTCACGCAGGGTGGCGCGGCACTGACGAACGCGCTGGGGCAGGTGCTTTATCCGCGCATGGCCGAGGCCTACGGTCGCACGGGCGATCCGCGCGAGGCGCTGGCGATGATCTGGCGCCCAATGGCCTTGCTGGGCTTGGCCGGTTTGCCGGTCTTCCTGCTGGCTTGGACCGCCGTGCCGCACGTCATCCCGTGGGCGCTTCCCAAGTATGCGGCGGGCGTTCCGGCGGCGCAGTGGGCATGCCTGTCCGCCTATCTGGGGTGTTTTCTGGTCAACCTGCCCGTTTTCAACGTGGTGAAGCGCCAAGACCTGTTGGCGCTCAGCCTGGCGGTTTCGGCCGCCGCGTTTCTGGCTGCGCTGCCGCTGACCTCCACCCGTTCCGAGGAACTGTTGGTCGGCGTGGCGAAAGCGTACGCGCTCGGCAACCTGACGCTCGCGATCGGCAGCAACGTGCTTGCCGTGTGGGGCACCCACGCGGCATGCCGCAGGGAACCCACCTTGGCGCGGCGCGGCGGTCAGCAGGACTTGTCCGGATCGCTTTCCGCCCCGATTTCGTGAATGTGCAGGCGCGCAGCGAACTCGCGCGAAGGCCCGCGTCCCACCGCCAGCATCATTTTGTCGCCGAGATGGCCGAGGCCCAGTTCCAGGATCGCCTCGCGGCCGTAAATCATGGCATCCCCCGGCTTGCGGAAAGGCTTGCACTGGTACGGGATCACCCCCCAATAGAGCGCCATCCTGCGGACGCCCTTGAGGTTCGAGCTGATGCCGACGATCGGAATGCGGGGGCGCGCGGAGGCGACAAACTTGGCCGTGTCCCCCGACAGGGTCGCCACGGCAATGGCGCAGATGTCCAGATGGCGCGCAATCATTTCGGCGCCCAGGGCCAGCGCGTCGTGCAGCGTTTCGACATGGGCCTCGCGCCCCTTGAACGAATGATCGCTTCCTGGCGCGAACATGTTCCTTTCGGTGCGCAGGGCGATCGAAGCCATCGCCTCGACCGCCTCCACCGGGTACTGGCCGCTGGCGGTTTCGCCCGAAAGCATCACGGCATCCGTGCCGTCCAGGATCGCATTGGAGACATCGCTGGCCTCGGCCCGCGTCGGCCGAGGACAGGCGGTCATGGATTCCAGCATCTGCGTCGCCGTGATCACGGGGATGTCCAGCGCATTGGCCATGCGGATCAGGCGCTTCTGGATCAGCGGCACCTCCGCGAAATCCATCTCGACGCCCAGATCGCCGCGGGCCACCATCACGGCGTCCGATGCGCGCAGTATCTCTTCCAGGCACGCCACCGCCTCCGGCTGCTCGATCTTGGAAACGAGCATGGGCGGGTCGTCGATCTTCTCCAACCTCTTTCGGACAGGGGCGAGATCCTCGGGCGCACGCACGAAGCTGAGCGCCACGTAATCGACCTCGTTCGCGAGGCCCCATTCCAGGTCTTGCAGATCCTTTTCCGTGACGCTGGGGGCGCTGATCTTCACGCCGGGCAGATTCATGCCCTTGCGGCTTTTCAGCTTGCCGGCCCGCACGAAGCGCACGCGCACGTGCGGACCTTTCACCCACAACACCCTGGCCTCGAGGTTGCCGTCGTCGAAGAGGATTCGGTCGCCGGCTTTCACGTCTTTGGCGAGGTCGTCGTATTCGACAGGAAGGATCTCGCCGGCGGGAGGGACATCGGCCTGGAAGGTGACTTCCTGGCCCTCGTTCAGCACCACCGCCCCGCCCGGCATTTCGCCGACACGGATCTTCGGCCCGCAGAGGTCCTGCAGGATCGCCACGTGCTTGCCGACCTGCCTGGCGGCTTGGCGGATCTTCAGAAGCGTCGCGCTGTGACTTTCGTGCGTGCCGTGCGAGAAGTTCAAGCGCGCCACATCCATCCCGGTTCGCATCATCTTCTCCAGGACCGCGACGTCGGAGGAAGCCGGGCCGATGGTGCAGACGATCTTGGTGCGCCGTAGTTGCGCGGCGCCGCGCACCGCGGTGCCCTTGCGATCCAGCCAGAGGGTACGCTTGGGATCCACTGCGCGTTGAGGCACGGCTCTTCTCCTTTTCGGTGCGGACAAGCGGGGCGGAACACGAAAAGCGGAACGTAGCTTACGAAGACCGAACCGAAAGTCCATAGCCTGCGTTGTTTGTCGACGAGTACCGCGCCGCGTTGGGCTCTTCGCGATCGGGCATCTGCCCAACGAAGAGGGGCATGACTTTCGCCATGCCCCTCTTCCGACAGCGATCAAAACCGTTGGGACTAATCGTTGTCGTTGATGGTGACCGTAGCGGTGTTGGGCGCTCCGATCAGGTAGCCCGTTCCGCCTGCCAGCGTAACGATCACGGTCTCGGCCGGCTCCGGAACGGTGTTGTTGATCGGCGTCACGATCTTGGTCACGGTCACTTTATTGGCCGCCAGGTAGACCATGGTGCCCAGCGAGGTGTAGTCTGAGCCTGGCGTGGCCGTGCCCGTGACGACGTACTTGATGTAGAATGCCTTGGCCTTGTCTCCGGAGACGCGGGTGAAGGTGAAGGTGCCCGTATCGGTCGGAGTGGGCTCGGTGGCGGTGTCATCCGTGGCGGTCACGGTGACGATCGGGGTGTCGTTGTCTTCGAGTGTGACGGTGGCCGTGTTGTTGATCGGGTCGATGATGTAGGCGCCTGCGGCCAGATCCACGATCACGGTTTCATCCGGCTCCGAGATGCCATCGTCCGAAGGAATGACGTTAACGGTTACCGATCGCTGCCCGGCGGGGATCACCACCGTTCCCGGAAGCACCAGGTAATCCGGGCCGGCCAATGCCGTGCTTGCCGCATTGACCGTGTAATTCACCGTCAAAGGATTGACCATATTGGGATCGTTGCCGCCGAAGCGAGTGAAGGTGAATACGCCGTAGTTCGGCGTCGAGCCGACCAACGTCTCCTTGGCGATCGGATCCGTTGCGGCGATGGAGACCATGGGCGGGTCGCCATCCAGGATCGTCACCGTCGCGCTGCTGGGCGTGCCGACCGTGTAACCTGCTCCGGTCAGGACGGTAAGGACGGCCGTCTCGCTCAACTCGGCTACGCCATCCGGCAATGCAGTCAGGACGACGTCAAGGGTCTGAGCGCCGGCAGGAATGGTCACCGTCAGGGGCGGAGGCGGAAGTGGAAGGGCGGGGGCCGTGGTGAAATCGGCGCCGTAAACGGCCGTTCCGCTCCACCGGAGGTTGACGGTGACATCGACATCCAGTCTGCCCAGTCGTGTGAGGGTGTAGGTTGCGGTATCGCCGCCTTCCGTGGCCGTGGGATCGGTCGCTGCGATCGTGATCCGAGGCACTTCGTTATCCAGGATGGAGACCGTTGCCGTGCTGCCCGAACCGGCCATGGTCACGATGACCGTCTCCGTCAATTCCGGGATTGCATCGTCGACCGGCTTCACGTCCTTGGTTACGGTAGCCTGCCCCGGCGCGAAGGTGACGGAGGAACCGAGCGAAGCGTAGTCGGTTCCGCTGGTGGCTGTGCCGGTGACCGAGTAGGGAGCGGTCCAAGCAATGCCCAGCGCGCCCGTACGAGTGAACGTGAAGGTCCCGTAATCGACCGGCGTTTCCGATGCGATGTTGTCCGTGGCGGCAACGGTCACCGTGGGCGTGCCCTGCGGCAGGTTGCTCAGCAGGACGAATTCCTGCGGCCCCTGCGGGATGCTGGTGCCGCGAACGCGGGCCACCCACAAGCCCTCCATCGGATTGGCCACTTCGACCTGTTCGACCGTGTCGACTTTATTCCGATAGTTCTCGCGCGTGGCCGCCGTCGGATTCAATGCCGACAACTTGAGAGCCAAAGCGGCCGGGTTCTGCTTGTAGATCCGGTATGGGAAATAGACGGTTCCATTTGGTGCAATCAATTCCAGATCCAGATCGTTGACGATGGCCAAGTCCGCCCCGGCGGGACCGGCGGGGTCCAGCCAGAGTAGCGTCACGCGCCAGAGGGGCGTGCCGGCAGCGATCGGGAAGGAGTATTCCAGGACCTCTCCAGTATCGAGGCTGTCGTCTGCCGCCGTGTTGGCGGTATCCACGATATACTCTTCACCGGGTGCTGCCGCCGCGTTGGCCTGCAGGAGGTCAACGGCCGCGCGCGCATTGACCAGCCCAAAGCCGTAGACGCAGTCCGGACCGGCGTGCCATTTGTCGACGGCGGTTTGGACCAGGAGTCCTTTGACCATCATGGCCACCGGGTTGGCCCCTTCATATGCGTTGCGGTAAGCTTCGATCAACAAAGCCGTGATGCCCGTCACCACGGGGCAGGCCATGCTGGTGCCCGACATCGAAACATATGCATCATCTGCGGTCGAATCGGTCGATTCGAGCATATCGCCGTTGGCCGCCACGTCGGGCTTGATTCGAAAATCATCGGTAGGTCCAGTAGAAGAGAAAATGGTGGGTTCGCCATTGTCGGTCAAGGCTCCCACGGTAATGATGTTTTTGGCGCATCCCCAAGGCGGAATGCAGTCGAAGTAGGGGCTGATCAAGTTGGTCTGGATCAGCTTGCCGTCGTGCCCGTCGTAAATAACCGCAGGAACCATCTTGACGCGGAAGATAAAGACTCCGTCTCCGCCGTCTCCACCCCAGCCAAGCTGAGATGGACGCAGAATGTCATAGGTTGGATCGTCGGTGGTGGAACCGCCTCCGCCACCGCCGCCCGTGCCGTCAATTCCGTCCTCTCCAAGGCCGTGATAGAAACCGGGCGGGAAAGGAGGCGTCAGAATCGGCCATCCCGGTCCGTATCCGCCATCTCCGCCACCGCCCAAGCCACCCAACCCCGGGTTCCCGTTGGTATTATTGCCCACAATCTCGTACCAAGCTCGTGCTCCGCCGCCACCGCCGCCATAGTAGACCGCACCGCCAGTGATGCTTGAAATTACTCCGTTTCCGCCATCGCCACCTTTTTCTGCCGTACCGGCCATGCCAGCGGTGACCGCACCGCCGCCGCCGCCAGCACCTGCAGTGTCTGCAAAACCGGCTGCCCCGACGGCCCCGTTCTTTCCTTGCTGTCCCAATCCATAGACTACCGTTTCGCCACGTCCCGAGCCGCCGCCGCTAGCGCCATTGGCGCCGTTCCCCGCCTCGCCATTTCCGCCACCGCCACCACCGCGCGCGTACGCGATTTGAACACCATTGAGCACACCGAATGTGGAGGGGTTCCCGTTGCGAAGAGTTGCTACTTCATTGGGGTCATCGCCCAAACCGGCCTCTTTGAGCCCGCCTTCACCCACAAGGATTCGATAGGTTGTCCCGGGTATAAGCGGAGTTGAATTGGTCACTACGCCGCCGCCGCCGCCGCCGCCGCCCGCCCGGAAAACGTTTGTCGTCGTCCTATTCAGTGACGGCCCTCCCGCGCCACCTCCACCGACGAGCAGATACTCGATGGAGTACCCAGTTCCGCCCGGATCGGGTGTGAAAGTGTACGGAGTCTGACGTCCGCCACGCGGGCCTGCGTAGTTATACACGTGAATCTCGTACTCGCCGCTCTGGTAAACCGTCCCTTGATCGCCTGAAATGGTGAAGGGGGGGGCGAACCCCGTCTCTTTTTCTGCCGAGTCGTTCCGGTCGTTTCCCGAAGCTTTGCAGACTGTTACATCGTAGGTGTATACCAAGTCGTCCCATGTCGCCGTATAGGCATCATAGGCGCCGAAAGCCGTTTCCGGCCATACAAAGGTGCCCCCCTCGGCACCGGTCTGATATCCCCATGAATTATTGCTGGTCACACAAGCGTTGTTGGTCACCGCGTCCACGTAGTCGTCGAAACCGTCGTCGTTGAAATCATACGAAAAGACAAATGCTTGTGGTGCCATGCCCTGCGCGTTTGCGTGTTCGGCAGGCGGATCGGCAATCATCGTGCCCGCCACATGCGTGGCATGGTCGCTGTAGCCGCCGGTTTCCTCCAAAGAAACCCTGGGTGCAAGCGCTTCATGGGTCTCCAAGACCGCCCCGCCATCGATTTCACAGATATTCACTCCATTGCCGAGCAAACTGTAGGGAGCCTGATGCAAAATCGCCACATTGCTCAGCAACTGGGCATTGTAGTTGGTCTCGCCGGGAACCATTGATCCCAACGTGTTGCTGGTTGTCGACTTCTTGAAATCGATGTAACTCACATAAGCCACGTCATTCAGACTCACCAGTTTCTCAATCTGCGAACGGGTGGCGCGCGCTTCGATCGCAAATCGACCGAATTTCTTTCCGTCCGTTTCGATGCCTGCGTTCCTGCAGACCGTCACGGCATCCTGCACGCCCGGAGCCATCTCCACGGCGATCCGCATCTTCTGCTCGGCCACCGGACCGGCCATCCGCAGGATCTGGTGAAGCGATTCTTCCATCTTGTCCACCGCCTGCACTTCCGCGATGCCGACGATTTCCGGGCGATCCTTGATGCGGTCCCATGCACCCGGCTCCAGCATCGCGCGATAGCTCTTGCCCGTGTACGGCGCTCCCAGATGCACGCCCAGTTTGGCCATCTCCTCCTTCTCGGCCTGCGTCAGATGCCTGCTGAACTCCACGAAGGCCTGGCCGCCTTCGGCGCCGCGCGCATACGCCTTGGCCGGAAGGATGTAGCGGCTCTTCAGCTTGATCACCCGCTGCTGATCTTCGATCGACAGCGACTCCAAAAAGGCGTCCTTCGCCTCGGCGTTGTACAACCCGCCAGCCAGACTGTCGCGTTCCTTGACCGGTTCCACGACCGCAGGCAGCACGGCCGGGGGAACTGCGGCGACCACCGCCGGCACCGTCGGTGTCGTTGCCGGTTCAGGGCTGCAGGAACCGGTCGAGAACAAGACCCATGCTCCAAGCGCGAGAAGACAGAAACTCGCGGCAACCAAAATGGGATTCCGGTTCATGCGACTATCCTTTCCTGTAAGCGGGTTACCCGACAAGGAATCAGGCAAGACCCAGCCCGATCACCTGCACCTCCCACCCCTTTTTACTGCTCCTAATTGCTAGGCATCTTAGCAAACGCTTCACTTCGTGCAAAGGGAATTCCCGGACAATTTTTGGATCTAACTCGATCCTCACAAAAACAACCCCTAAAATGCACGAGTGCGTCCCAGAATCACGGTGCATGATTTAGACGCATAAGATAACGCGGAAATTAGAGATACCAGGAGAGAAAACAATTTTATTCTTGCGGGTATGGGTTCTGCACCGGTTCGCTGTGCGAGACCATCGAATCGAGGAGCAGATAAGAGCATCGGTCCTTTCAATTCAACGGGTGGCGGTGCTCAGTACCGCGCCGTAGAAGTTCCAGACCCATTGTTTGCGTCTGCGGGCCCGGCTCTTCGTTGCTCGCTCGTCATAGATCTCCTCCGGATATGCTCCTCGCTCGCGCCTGGATCCGGGTCTGCATCCGCGGCGCACTGGGTCAGGAACTTCTGCGGCACGGTACTCAGTCGTTGTCATGCACCGTCACCGTCGCCGAATTCGGCGCGCCGATCGTGTACCCGGTGCCTGCAGCCAAGGTCACGACCACCGTTTCGTCGTCTTCCTTCTTGAGGTCGTTGACCGGGTTGACCGTCTTGGTCGCCGTCGCCGCGTTCGCGGCCATCACGACGTAGGTTCCGATCGCGGTGTAGTCCGCAGTGGGCGTTGCCGTTCCGCCGACCGTGAAACGCACCGTCAACGCCACGCCTTTATTGCCGCGCCGCGTGAACGTGAACAGCCCCGATCCGCCACCCTCGGCGGCATCCGGGGCCGTCGCCTCCACGGAAATCGCAGGTGTTTCGTTGTCCGCGATCGTCACCGTCGCTTCGTTCGGCGTACCGGCGGCGTAATTCCCCCCTGGATTCACCGTCACGGTCACCGTCTCGTCGAGTTCGGCGACCTCGTCGTCCACGGGCGTCAGCGTCTTTTCGACCGACGCTTCGCCCGCGCCGATCGTCACGGTGCCCAAGGCCTCGTAGTCGTCGCCAGCCGCCGATCCGCCCAGCGCATAGTCCACCGTCAGCGCGTCGGTCTTGAGCCCCAGGCGCGCGAAGCGGAAGGTCCCCGTGTTTCCGGGCGTCTCGGTCGCCGACGCATCCGGCGCCGTCACGATCACCTGGGGCGGCTCGTTGTCCGCGATCGTCACCGTCGCCGTCCTGGCCGCGCCGATCGTGTAGCCGGTTCCAGGAGCGAGCGTCAGGACGACCGTCTCGTCGGGCTCCGCAAGCGCGTCATCCACGGGTGTCACGTTCACCGCCACGCTGGTGACGCCCGCGCCGAAGAGCACGCTCGTGCCGATGCCCGGGTAGTCGGTCCCGGCGAGTGCCGTTCCGCTCACCGTGAACTTCACCGTGACCGCCTTGGCGATGTTCCCCAGCCGCGTGAAGGTGAAGGTTCCCGGCAGCGGGCCTTCTTCGTTCGCCTCGGCATTCGTCGCCGTCACTTGAATCTGCGGCGTTTCGTTGTCCCGGATCGTGACGGTCGCCGCCAGGGGCGTTTCCGGCGTGTAGCCCGCGCCGTCGGCCACCGTCACCTCCACCGTCTCGTCGGGTTCGACCGCCAGGTCGTCGATGGCCGTCACCTTGAGCGTTGCCGTCGAGGCCCCTGCGGGAATCGTCACCGAGGTGCCCAGGGCCCTGTAGTCCTTCGCGCTCGTCGCCGTTCCGCCCACCGTGAAGTTCACCGTCAAAGCGGCCGTCTTCAGGCCCGTCCTGGTGAAGGTGAACAACCCCGTGTCGGAGATCGTTTCGGACGCGATCGGGTCTGTCGCCGTGACCGAGACGCGCGGCGTCTCGTCGTCGGCGATCGTCACGGTCGCCGATTTCGACGCGCCGAACGTGTAGCCTGCGCCCGGGGCAAGCGTCACCGTCACGGTCTCGTCGGGCTCGGCGAGCGCATCGTCGACCGGCGTCACGGTCTTCGTCGCCGTGGCCACGCCCGAATCGAGGGTCACCGTGGCGCCGAAATCCGCGTAGTCCGTCCCGCCGCCCGTGGCCGTCCCGCCGACCGTGAAGTTTACCGTCAGCGCCGGGCCCATCCGTCCCGTCCGCGTGAAGGTGAAGGTTCCCGGATCCGCGCCGACTTCGGCCGCCGAGGCATCCGTCGCCGTCACCGAGATCGTCGGCAGTTCGTCTTCGAGGATCGTCACGGTCGCCATCCGGTTATCCGGATCCACCGTGTAGCCGGTGCCGGCCACGAGCGTCACGATGACCGTCTCGTCGTCTTCCACCTGGAGGTCGTTGACCGGCGTTACCGTTTTGGTCGCCGTGGCGGCCCCGGCCGGGATCGAGACCGAGGTGCCGATCGAAGCGTAGTCCGTGGTGGGCGTCGCCGTCCCGCCGACCGTGAACCGCACCGTCAGCGCCACCCCCTTGTTGCCCCATCGCGTGAAGGCGAACGTGCCCGTGTCGAGCGGCGACTCGCCGGCCTCCGCGTCGGTGGCCGCCACTTTGATCAGCGGCGTGTCGTTGTCGGCGATCGTCACCGTGGCCGGCGTGGCGTCCGGCGTGTACCCGACACCTGCCGCCACCGTCACGACGACCGTTTCGTCCGGCTCGGATTCGGCGTCGTCGAGCGGCGTCACGAGCACCGTTGCCGTGCGCAGGCCGCTCCCGATGGCAACGGGCGAGTTCAGGGGCGCGAAATCGGCTCCCGGCGTCGCCGTGCTGCCCGCCGCGGAGAGGTTGACCAGGAGCGCCGCCGTCGCATCGCCCAGGCGGGTCAGCGTCACCGTCCCCGTGTCCCCCGACTCCGTCGCGGTCGCGTCCGTCGCGGTCGCGACCACCACGGGCGGCTCGTTGTCGAGGATCGTCACCGTTCCCGTGAGGGGCGTGCCCAGCGTGTAGCCGGTGCCGGCGAGCAAGGTCAGGATGACCGTTTCGTCCAGTTCCGCCATCGAGTCGTCGACCGGGATCACCGCGACCGTCAGGGAACTGGCGCCGGAGGGGACCGTCTGCGTCGTCGCCATCGCGAGGTAGTCCGTTCCGCCGATCGCATCCCCCGTCCAACGGACCGCCACCGGCACCGCGACGTGTTTGTTGCCCCAGCGCACGATCTCGAACGAGGCCTGATCGCCCGATTCGGATACGGTGGGTGCGGTCACCGACAGCCACACCCTGGGCGTCTCGTTGTCCTCGATGACCGCGGTCGCGGAGCCGGATGCGCCGACGGCATAACCGTTGCCCGTCAGCGTCACGATGACCGTCTCGTCGGGTTCCACCGTCGCGTCGTCGATCGGCGCGAGCGTTTTGGTGACCGATGTGGCCCCGGCGGGGATCGTCACCGTGGTTCCCAGCGAGACGAAATCGGAACCGCTGGTCGCCGTGCCGGACACGGTGAAACCGACCGTCAACGGTACCCCGACAAAGTCGGTGCGGGAGAAGGTGAAGGTGCCGGTGTTGCCGGCCGTTTCCGATGCCACCGGATCGGTCGCCGTGACATTCACCGTGATGCTTCCGGAGGGCAGGCTGCTCAGCAGGACGAAGTTCTGGGGGCCGAGCGGCACGTTCGCTCCTCGGACGCGCGCGATCCAGATGCCGGCGGCGGGGTTGGCGACTTCGACCTGTTCGACGGTATCGACTTTGTTGCGATTCGCGTCTCGCTGCGTGGCGGTGGGGTTCAAGATGGCGGCCTTGGTGGCGTTGGCCGTCGGACTGGTCCGGCTCAGCTTGTAGGGGAAGTAGACGGTTCCGTTGGGCGCCACCAGTTCGAGGTCCAGGTCGTTGACGATGGCCGGGGCGGCGCCGCTGGAGCCCGCGGGATCGGCCCAGAGCAGCGTGGCGCGCCAGATCGCGGTCCCCGCGGGGACGGGAACGCGGTACTCCCGTGTCCCTCCCGTCCCGACGTTCGACTGAAGGATCTGCGATCCGCCGCCCGCGGCCACGTCGGCCAGCAGAAGGTCCACGGCTGCCCGCGCATCGACGATGCCG
>Ga0073932_1004924_pt1 | contig 15139 bp, 11 predicted proteins | sample DewCreD2012metaG_FD_76967 | JGI IMG/M metagenome (GOLD analysis project Ga0073932, IMG submission 76967) | Hot spring sediment bacterial and archeal communities from British Columbia, Canada, to study Microbial Dark Matter (Phase II) - Dewar... ... | reverse complement strand
TGGCCGGCAGCGTCAATTACGGTGATGTCCGGACCGGACCCGGCAAGCCGGATCCCGGAGTGGAGCGCAACCGGTTCGCGGAACCGGCCGGGACGAATCAGGATGAGCGCACCGGGCCGGGCCTGCTTTATTGCCGCGCCGATGGTGCGGAAGTCTCCGGAGCCGTCCGGCGCGACGACCAGGTCGGCGTCAGGCGCGGTCAGGAGGTGGTAGTTGCTGACGGAGACCGGAGCGGCGCAGGCCAGCAGCAGGCAGACAGGCATCAGCGCCGTTTTCACGCGGGATTATCCGGCACGGCGGCGGCGAAGTCAATTGCGGGCGAAGGTCGCGCGCGGCCTTGTGGTTATACGGCTGCCGGATTCGGTTATGCCGGGTAATTCAGCGGTTGCCGGCCGCAGGTTCAGGTTCTGCTGATGGGGTATCAGACCCCAGGCCGTTCCCGGGGTAGTCAGGTCGGGCCGGGGAAGTTCCGAAACCGGGTTTCGCCGGAGCAGCGGGAAGGAGTCCCGGGCCGGCGGTAGCCGGGGGGCGGAATTAGTGAGGGCCGGAGATGGAAAGAGGCAGAGGGAGCGACTGAGGCCGGGCAGGGTAGCGGAAGCAGCGGCCGCTGGTTGCGCCGCAGCCGGTGCGACGGGCGTCCTAGGCTCCGCGGGCTGGCGGCAGGGCCGGGGAGCCCGGCAGCAATGGCTTCCTGCACTCAGGCCACTTGACAGCCCGGCGCCGGAGAGTTACAATCGCGCCGGATGCGGCGATTGTATCGGCTGACTCGCCGGACGGTCTGGGCCGGGCTGAAGCAGGCGCTGCTTGCGCTGTACGGCCTGTTGATTCGCGTCCGGATTTTCGGCAAGGACAGGGTCGGCCTGCCTTTGCGCCGGAGTTTCATTGTCGCGGCCAATCATGTTACCGGTGCGGATTCGATAGTCATCCAGATAGCCTTGCGGACGCGGCTCTTTTTCGTCGCCTGGAGCCGGTGGTTCAATACCCGGTTCGTCGGTTTTTTCATGCGGCATCTGTGCGACACGGTGCCGGTTGAGACCGGGGCCGGCGCGGAGAATGTTCCCGGTCTGCGTGCCTGCATCGAGGCGCTGAGCGAGGGGGCGTGCGTCGGCATCTATCCCGAAGGCGAGCTGAACCGGACCGGGCTGGTTGACCACCTGCACGACGGCTGCGCCTGGCTGGCGGCCCGGACCCGGACGCCGATTCTGCCGGTCTATGTGTACAATCTGAAGCTCGGGCCCGAGCCTTTCTCCCGGCCGTGGATAAACGAGGCGTGGGAGGGTTTCTTTTCGGTTGTCGGGAACGTTCTCAATACGCGCATTGAGGTTCGACTCGGCGAGCCGATCGAGCCCGACCCGGCGGCGCTGCAGAGTGCGGAGGAGCTGAAGCACGAGGTGGAGCGGCTGAACCGGGAGCTGCGCCGGCAGTTCGACGAGCTGATGCTGGCCGCATCGCGGAACTGAGCCGGCGACCGGACAATTCAGCGCGAGCGCGCCGAGGTCGCGGACCCCGCCCGTCACGATTGAGCCGATGGCGGCGCGGCGAACAGCGGCAGCGTTGTCAGGATGGCAGGAGTATGAGCCAGCTGCCCGGCCGGTCAACCGGTCGGGCAGCCGGAGCGAGACAGCGAGACGTCGGGCGGGCTAGACCACGCCTTGGTCGAGCATCGCGTCGGCGACTTTGATGAAGCCAGCGACGTTGGCCCCGTCCACGTAATTGACGTGCTTGTCGTTCACGCGGCCGTGCCGGACGCACTGCTCGTGGATGGCCCGCATGATGCCCTGCAGGCGCTGGTCTACTTCCTCGCGCGACCACGACAGGCGCAGGCTGTTCTGCGACATTTCGAGGCCGGAGGTCGCCACGCCGCCGGCGTTGGCGGCCTTGCCCGGCCCGTAGAGGATTTTGTGCTCGAGGTAGGTGGCAATCGCCTCTGGGGTCGAAGGCATGTTCGCGCCTTCGGAAACCACGTAGACACCGCCTTTCATCAGGTTGGCGGCGTCCTCGCCGTTGATTTCGTTCTGGGTGGCGCTGGGGAAAGCACACTGCGCCTTGTGGGCCCAGAGCGGGTTTGTTCTTGCCTTCGGGTCGGCCGGGAAGTAGACCGCACCCTTGAACTTGTCGGCGTATTCCTGGATGCGGCCGCGGCGGACGTTCTTCAGCTCCATCACGAATGCCAGCTTTTCCGGAGTTATGCCGGCCTCGTCGTAGATGTAGCCGGAGGAGTCGGAGAGCGTGACTGCGCGCGCGCCGAGCTGGTTCAGCTTCTCGACCGTGTACTGAGCGACGTTGCCGGAGCCGGAGACAAGGCAGACTTTGCCCTTGAGCGTCTCGCCCCGGGTGGCGAGCATCTCAGCCGCGAAGTAGACCGCACCGTAACCGGTGGCTTCGGGGCGGATAAGACTGCCGCCCCAGCCGAGCCGTTTGCCGGTCAGGACGCCGGTGAACTCGTTCGCCAGCCGCTTGTACTGGCCGAACAGGAACCCGATTTCCCGGGCACCGACGCCGATGTCGCCGGCGGGGACGTCGGTATCCGGGCCGATGTGACGCCAGAGCTCGGACATGAAGCTCTGGCAGAAGTGCATGACTTCGTTGTCCGACTTGCCCTTCGGGTCGAAGTCCGAGCCGCCCTTGCCGCCGCCCATCGGGAGCGTCGTCAGTGAGTTCTTGAACACCTGTTCGAATGCGAGGAACTTGAGGAGGCCGAGGTAGACGGTCGGGTGAAAGCGCAGCCCGCCTTTGTATGGACCGATTGCCGAGTTCATCTCGACCCGGAAGCCGCGGTTGACCTGAACTTCGCCCTTGTCGTCGACCCAGGGAACGCGAAACATGACCACGCGCTCCGGCTCGCATATCCGCTCCAGAATCTTCGCCTTGCGGTAGTGCGGGTGTTTGTCCAGAAACGGCATCAGCGAGGTGACGACCTCTTCGACTGCCTGATGGAACTCCGGCTCAGCAGGGTTCTTTGCCCTGATCCAGGCCATGAAGTCCTTCACTGCATCGGACATTCTATCCTCCTGTTCTGAGAGCCATGTTGCCAGAAATCTTGCGGGAACGATTGTTGCGGCCAGCCACAATCAGCAATTGCAGACGATTATAGTCGCCGGATACCGTCGGTCAATAGCTGCGGCGCAGAATGCCCCGACTATCGGGAAGAATATCCCCGTGCGGGCGGGTATGCAGATAGCCAGTCTGTGTGCGGGCCGGCGCGGTCTGGTAATGCTGCTTCGTGGGGGTATGCATTGCCGGGACGGAAGAAGGGGGCGTGCTTCGGTGTCGGCGAGGTTTGTCAGGAACGGACCGGCGGCGTGCCCGGGCACGCCGCCGGAACAGACGCCGCCATCCGCTTGAAGGCGGCCGGTCGTCGGAGTCTATGGGAAGATGCCGCGCTCGCGGTAGACCTTCTCCAGCCGGGTCAGGGCGACGACATAGGCCGCGGTTCGCCAGTTGACGCCGTAGCGCTCGGCCGCCTCGCGGACCCGGGCATAGGCCGCGGTGATCTTTTTGTAGAGTTTGCAGTCGACTTCCTGCAGCTCCCACGATTCCGAACGCTTGTTCTGCAGCCACTCGAAGTAGCTGACTATGACGCCGCCGGCATTGCAGAGGACGTCGGGGATTACGTGGATGCCGCGCCGTTCGAGAATCGCGTCGCCGTCGTTGTCGGTCGGCCCGTTGGCGCCTTCGGCCACGAGCCGGACGTTGAGTATCGGCGCCGTCTCGGCGGTAATCTGGTTCTCGAGGGCGGCCGGGATCATGATGTCGGCGCGGGTGCGCATGAACGCGTCATGGCTCGAAGGCTTTGCCTTCGGGAAACCGGCTACGCCGCCTTTGGCCTTGACGAATTTCGTCAGCTCGTCAGGGTCGATTCCGTCCGGGTTGGCAATCACGCCGGTCACGTCTTCGACCGCAATCAGCTTCGCGCCAAACGGCTTCAGGAGCCGTGCCGCCCACGAACCGACGTTGCCGAAACCCTGGACGGTGTAGGTCGCCTTAGCCAGGTCGAAGTCGTGGTCCTTGGCCCATTCGCGGATGCAGAATACAACACCCTGGCCGGTGGCCTTGTCCCGGCCGATGCTGCCGCCCGACTCAATCGGTTTGCCGGTGACCACTGGCAGCATCCGCTGGCGTTCGTGCGCCGGCATCATCGACTGGTAGGTGTCGAGAATCCAGGCCATTATCTGCGAATTGGTGTTGACGTCCGGGGCCGGGATGTCGTATTCCGGGCCGATGGTGTTACCGAGGGCGAAGGTGAAGCGTCGGGTTATTCTCTCGAGCTCGGCTGGCGAGTATCGCGCCGGATCCATCTGGATGCCGCCTTTGGCTCCGCCGTACGGGATGTTGGCAATTGCCGACTTCCATGTCATCCAGGTCGCCAGCGCCCTGACTTCGTCGATGTCGACCGCCGGGTGAAACCGCAGACCGCCCTTGAACGGCCCCAGCGCGTTGTTGTGCTGGACCCGGTAGCCGGTGAAGACCTCGACCCGGCCGTCGTCCATCCGAACGGGAAAGTGCACTACGACTTCGTTCATCGTCGTGCCGAGAATCAGCCGGATTCCAGTGTCGAGATTCATCAGGTCGGCGGCGCGGTTGAACTGGTTGATGACGCCCTGATATACACTGACCCGGCCTTTTCGTTCGGCCGGTTTCGCCGCTGCCGGTCGCTTTGTGCGCGCTCTTGCAGTTACGCTCATTCATTACCTCCGATTGTCTTGCGTAGCTGACTGATTAGGAGTACTCCTCGCAGTGCCAGACGCCGATTTCCTTATCCCGGATTGCGCAGTCGTGCCGGTTCTCGCAGTTCACACAGAGACCCTTGAACTGGTCCCATTCGGCGAGGTCAGCCGCGGTGGGAGCCGTCTCGGCCTCGCGCGGCAGTTCCTCGATCGCCGGAGGGGTGTAGGAGTCGAATTCCTCACACTGCAAGACCGGCTGGCCGGGGTCGCGCCGGAAAGCGCAGTCAAGGGCGTGGTTGCAGGTCACACAGAGCCCCTGGGGTGTTGCCATCGGAGCCGGACGGGGCTTCGCCGCGCTCTTCGGCATCCGCCGAGTTGCCGTGCGCTGACGTTCTCTTACAGTAGCCATGAGTTACCTCCAGTTGGTTAGTCTTTTCAGTCCGGGTAACCTGAAACCTCTCCAGGTCTTTCTTCGTTTCAATTACCCAGCGCTCGTATCTTGGGAGAGCAATTCCCGTGCCGCCAGCCGCGGCTTACCAGCGGCTAACTGGATTCGTAACATGCTGATTACCTTGAGATTAGAACGACAGCAGGACGGCCCAGGTCCGGCGTCTGGAGTTGTCGCTGGTGACTATTCGACCGGTGAGGAAAAATGCCCCGGTGTTCTGGCTGGTTTGAAGTCAGTCAATCGGCTCTTGCTCGGAGTCGGATGCTTTGAGCTTCTCCCTCAGAGTCTTGCGGTCGATACCCAGTATCTTGGCGGCCCGGGTCTTGTTCCCGTTGACGCTGGCTAGGACGAGCCGGATGTGCTCAGCCTCAACCTCAGCAAGAGTGCGGTTCAGGCCAGCGTGTCGGGCGGCCGAGTACCTCATGTGCGCGGGGAGGTCGGGCACGTCGATGACCGGGGCTTCGACCATGACCACGAGTCGCTGGATCAGATTCTCCAGCTCGCGGACGTTACCGGGCCAGTCGTAGTTACGCAATGCCGCGAGAGCCTTGTCCGTGATTTCCGGGACCGGACGTCCGTACTCGCGGGCAAACTTGACCACAAAGTGGCGCGCCAGAGTCAAGATGTCGTCGTCACGGACGCGCAGGGGCGGAATAGCCAAAGTGATGACGTTGAGCCGGAAGAAGAGGTCCTCGCGGAAGACCCCTTTCTGGACGAGCTGCAGCAGGTCTTTGTTCGTGGCGGCGATGATGCGCACGTCGACTTTGCGGGGCCGGGAGTCGCCGACCATGCAGACATCGCGGTCCTGAAGCACCCGCAGTAACTTGACCTGCATTGACGGGCTCGTCTCGCTGATCTCGTCAAGGAAAACCGTCCCGCCCTCGGCAGTCTGAAAGAACCCGGCCCGGGTTTCGCTGGCGCCGGTGAACGCTCCCCGGACGTAGCCGAACAATTCGCTTTCGAGCAGGCCTTCCGGGATGCCGCCGCAGTTGACCGGCACGAACGGCGCAGCTGCGCGCGAGCTGGAGTAGTGGATGGCGCGGGCGACGAGCTCCTTACCTGTTCCGCTTTCGCCGGTTATCAACACTGTTGCCTGGGTCTTGGCCGCCTTTGCGACTGCGGCGTAGACCCGACGCATCGGCTCTGACGAGCCGACCAGCCCGTGTAGTGCCAACACCGGCGCGACTTCGGCTTGGCCGGCGCGGCGGATGCGCAGCTTCTCCAGCGCCCGTTCAACCGCCGCGAGCAGTTCTTCGTCGGTGAACGGCTTGGCCAGATACTCTTCGGCACCAGCCTTAACCGCATCGACCGCGCTCTCAACGCTGGCGTAGCCGGTAATCATCATTACCTCGGTGTCGCGCAGGTTCTCCCGCACGTGCCGGATGAGCTCCAGCCCGGAAGCGCCCGGCATCTTCAGGTCGGTGATTACCAGATCGGCGTGTGTTGATTCGAGCACCTTGAGGGCGGCGTCGACCGACGCGGCGGCGAATACCCGGAACCCGGCCGCGGTCAGATTGCGTTCAAGAACCTCAAGGGTCGCCTGCGCGTCGTCGACAACGAGCAAGGTTTCGTTGTGTGCACCCTTCATTTGTCTTGTGGTCCTTTCGCGGGCAATACGACCCGGAACCGCGTTCCCTTGCCCGGCTTGCTTTCTACCTCCACGGCTCCGCCATGGCCCTCGACTATGCCATGCACGACCGACAGGCCCAGCCCGGTTCCCTCACCGACCGGCTTGGTGGTGAAGAAAGGCACGAATATACGGTTGAGCACGTCTTCAGACATGCCAACGCCGGTGTCCTCGACGACCAGCGCTACCGCGCGGTCGCCGGCTTCGGTCCGGACCACCAGCCGGCCGCCGCGGGGCATCGCCTGAATCGCATTGACGACGAGATTCACCAGCACCTGATGCAGCTGCGCCGCGTCGGCATTGACCGCAGGCAGACCGGGCGCGAGTTCGCGGACGAGTTCGATGCCTGCCTTGGCACAGCGGGCGCCGAGAAAGTAAAGACCATCCTCGACCAGTTCGTTGAGCTGGACGTATTCCTTGGTCGGCGGCTTCTGTCGGGCAAACAGCATCAACTTGCTCACGACTTCGCGGGCATGCAGCGCCGCCTGAACGACCCGGTCGATGTCGCTGCGCACCCTCCCCGGCATTTCCTCGGCCTTCAGGGCGAGCTGAGCGAAGCCGAGGATGTTGCCCAGCGGTTCGTTCAGTTCGTGCGCAACGCCGGCGGCAAGCTGGCCGATAGTCGCCAGCCGGTCGGCATGCCGGAGCTGAGCTTCCAGTTGTGTCTTCTCGAGCGCGGCCTCGTGTCGTTCCACGAAGAGACTCAGCTCGCGGGCGACCGCCACGATCAGGTTGCGTTCTTCTTTGAGGAAGGGCCCCTCGTCAAGCTCGGGCCTTGGTTCGCTGTAGCAGACCTCGATGCTGCCGCGTTCCCTGTCGCCGACAACGATGCCGGTCCGCAGTTGCCGGGAACCGGGCCGGAAACCCGGGGTGACGTATTCCTGGCCGTCCAGCACAATCCGCGCCGAAGCAATCTCCGCATACAGCCATGCCGGCGGCAGGAGCTGGACGATTCGTGCCAGCGCCCCCCTGATTTCCAAGTTCGGTTCCTCCAAGACCTTGGCCAGTCCATACAGACAGGTCAGCTCCTTGACCCGCTCGCGCAGAGCGACCTGAGTCCGGCGTTCAAAGAAGGCGGCGCCGAGAGTCTGCGCGGCGGCCTCGTAGATTTCCCCTTCCGACCGATGGAAGAAGCCTGCCTGCCGGCTGCTGAGCAGAAGCAGGCCGTAGCCGTCAGCGCCGACCGGAAACGGCACCAGCGCCAGCGAGCCGGGCCGGCCGGTTTCGCTCGGGCTCAGCACTGCGAATGAAAAGAGCGACTTGTCAGACCGGCACCGGTGAAGGTCGGCGCAGAGTCCGGCAAGAGCCGGGCTGTCGGCCTCCATCCGGAGAGGCGATTCGCCGTTCGCGGAGTCAACACGAGGGAGCATGTCCATTCTGAAGCTGCCGGAATCCCGTTCTATCCAGCCACGGAAGCAGCGGGCGCCATCGTCGACGCGCAGGTCGGCAGCGTCGCAGCCCGATACCTTTAGAAACTCATTCAGTGCCAGCCGGACGAACTCCTGCCGAGGCAGTCCCCGGGCTGCTGCGTCAAGGATCCGCCGGGAGAAAAGGAGGAATCCCTCGGCCAGCCGGAGCCGCTCGTTCCGTTCCCAGTTTGTCCGTTCTGCTTCAGACACGGCTGTCCTCATATAAACCGGGCCGGACAAGCCAGCCATGTGCCGTGGTGGTCGGGAGCGCCGGAGTCACACTGGCAGTAGTATAGAGTCGGGGTTTCCGCGGTCAACCGGCTCCGGTCGCAGGCGGGTTTCGCCTCCGGTCTTCGGGCCGGGAATCTCCGACGCGGGAAGTCCGGTCTAAGTTAGGCGTTGCGTTACTTGGTCCGAACAAGACTTAAACGAGGAGGCCAGGATGAGGCTTGCTGCAGTGATAGCTCTGGTTGTAGCGGCTTTACAGCCGGCAGCGGCGGGGTGGCTCAATCAGACAAACCATAACTTCGAGTTCCGCGCCGGTTATGAGCGCGGTTTCTTTGGTGTGCTCGAGCATACCATCCAGTTCGGCCGCGGCGGGACGCAATTCGATTATGTCAAGGAAGGAAACCAGAACATCCTGTTTCCGTTCGAGCGGCTCTCGGCCGAGCTGCACTTGCGGCAGCGGCACGGGATAGTCTTTCTGATCCAGCCGCTGGACGTGCGCACCGTCGCGAGCCTGCAGAATCCGCTGGTCGTCGACACCGATACCTTTCCGGCCGGCACGCCGATGAACCTGCGCTACGGTTTCGATTTCTATCGGCTGAGCTACCAGTATGATTTCTGGCCCGAGCCGGAACGGGAGCTCGCCGCCGGTCTCTCGCTGCAGCTGCGGGATGCGTCGATAGCGTTCGCCAGTCAGGACGGCAGGAAGCTGCGGGTTTACCAGGACGTCGGTCCGGTGCCGATACTGCGCCTGCGGACCCGGCTGCCGCTGAGCCGGGTGATGTGGGCGGGCGCGGAGGTCGACGGGTTCTATGCCCAAGGTCGGGTTGTGACCGGCAGCACCAACGTCGAGAGCACGTTCCGGGGCGCTATTCTCGATGCTTCCCTGCGCTACGGGCTGACTTTCCGCGATGCGCTCGACGGGTTCGTCAATGTCCGCTATCTCGGCGGCGGGGCGAGCGGCCAGCAGGAGAAGCCGGAGAATCCGGGCGACGGCTACACCGACAACTGGCTCGGGACGGTTTCACTGACACTGGGTTTCTATATCCGCTGAGGGCCAAATAGAGCTGCGCCCCGCCGAAGCGGGGCGCAGCACGTTTTCTCTGCCGCTGGCCTAGACCAGGTAGTCGCCGCGCGGGGTGTAGTGCGTGTGCAGGAATTTGTGGCTCTGCTCGCCGCACGGCCCGTCGGTGAGGAATTCATCGTAGAGCCGGAGAACGTGCGGGTTCTCGTGCGACTTGCGCAGCGGCAGGCCCATGTCCTCGGCGTAGATTGCCTTTGCCCGGGCTGCCCGGATTGACGGGCTGGTCGGGATTGGCTGGCCGCCACCGCCGAGACAGCCGCCCGGGCAGGCCATGAACTCGATGAAGTGGCACTCGGCGAACTTGCCGCCGGCCCGGATGTCGTCCATGACCTTGCGGGCGTTGGCGGTGCCGTGCGCGACCGCAACTTTGAGCACCGCACCTTTGAGCCATTCCCAGTCTGGGGCCAGCTTGCCTTTCCTGACCAGATTGGCGTAGAGCGCCGGCACCGGCCCGAGCTGTGGAATCGGGATTTCCATGTACTTGATACCGTCGAAGCCGCGGACCGGCTCGACGTTGGCGTCTTTGAACACTTCTTCGGCCTTGAGACCGGTGACGAGCTCGACGACGGAACGGATTGCCGCTTCCATCACGCCGCCGGTGGCGCCGAAGATGAGGCCGGCGCCGGAGGCGTCGCCGAACGGGAGGTCGAAGTGCGATTTGGGCATGTGCGGCAGGTCGATACCGGCTTCCTTGACCATCTGTGCCATTTCGCGGGTCGTGAGGCCGTAGTCGACGTCCTTGAATCCGGACGACTGCATTTCCGGCCGGTTGGCCTCGAACTTCTTGGCCGAGCAGGGCATCAGCGAAACCGAGACTATGCTCGAGGGGTCAATCCCCTGTTTCTGGGCGTAGTAGGTCTTGATCAGGGCGCCGAACATCTGCTGCGGGCTCTTGCAGGTCGAGAGGAGCGGCAGGTAGTCGGGGTAGAAGTGTTCACAGAACTTGACCCAGCCGGGCGAGCACGAGGTGAGCTGGGGCAGGATGCCTTTCTCGCCTTTGACCAGCGCCCGGTAGAGCCGGGTGAGGAGTTCGGTGCCTTCCTCGATGATGGTGAGGTCGGCAGTGGTGTTGGTGTCGAAGACCCGGTCGAAGCCGCAGCGGCGGAGTGCGGTGTTCATCTCCTGCGTCACCGAAGTTCCCGGCGGCAGGCCGAACGCCTCGCCGATGGCCGCGCGCGGGCTGGGTGCGGTCTGGACGACGACGTGCTTTGCCGGGTCGTCAATCGCCGCCCAGATTTCGTCCGACGGGTCGTTGGCCCGCAGGGCACCGCAGGGGCAGCGGTTGATGCACTGGCCGCAGTTGATGCAGATGACGTCGGCGAGCTGCCGGTCCATGAACGTTTCGATCTTGGTCTGGTCGCTGCGGTGGGCAGCGGTGAGGACGCCGACCGACTGCAGGTCGATGCAGGTGCGAACGCAGCGGCGGCAGAGGACGCACTTGTTCATGTCGCGCACGACCGCGTAGGAGGAGCGGTCGATTTCGTGGCGCGGCTCTTTGGGGTGGCCGAAGCGATAGAAGTCGACGCCGTATTCCTTGGCCAGCGCCTGCAGCTCACAGTTGTTGTTGCGGAAGCAGGAGTAGCATTCGCCGTAGTGCTTGGACAGGAGCAGGTCGAGGACGTGGCGCCGGGCCTGGCGGACGCGCGGGCTGGTCGTGGTTACGGTTATCGGCTCGGTTATCGGGAATGTGCAGGCGGTCTGGAGCGTCCGCTGTTTCGATACTTCGACGACGCAGATGCGGCAGACGCCGGCCAGACAGAGGTCTTCGTGGTAGCAGAGCGTGGGGATCCGGATGCCGACCGATTTGGCCGCTTCCAGAATCGTCATGCCGAACGGGACTTTGAGTTCGATGTCGTCGATTTTCACCGCGACCTGACCGCCGATGTCGGTCGGCTTGCCGGCCGCGACGACCTGGGGTTTCTCGGTGGTCGGCGGCTCGCTGGTTACCGCGCGAGTGGGCGCCGGTTTGTTTGTGTCACTCATTTTTCTCTCCCTGGCCGCCGGTGCGGCCGAGTATCTCGGCGCGGAAGTGCTCGGTGATGTCGAGAAAAGCGTTGGCGCTCGACTGGCCGAGACCGCACTTCGACGCCACCTGCATGGTCCGGCCCAGGTTCTGCAGCTCGCGCAGGTAGCCGATGGAGCAGCGTCCCTGCTTGAGCAGGTGGACGCCTTCCAGAAGCTTGGGGTTGCCCTCGCGGCACGGCGTGCACTGGCCGCAGGACTCCTCGACGAAGAATTCGAGGAAGTTTTCGGCTACGTCGAGCATGTCGCGCTGCGGCCCGATGACGACGACCGAGCCGCCGGTGGCGAGGTCTTCGAACCCGAGCTTGCGGTCGAACTGGCGGGCAGGCACGGTCCGGCCCGAAGCACCGCCGACCTGCACCGCCTTGGCACCTTCGCCGTCGACGATGTGGAGGATTTCGGCGACCGATATGCCCCAGGGGACTTCGTAGACGCCGGGCCGTTGGCAGTCACCGGAGACCGACAGGAGTTTGGTGCCGGTTGAGACGTCGGTGCCGAACCGGCGGAACCACTCCGGCCCTTTGGCGAGGATGTGGGCGCAGGCAATCAGGGTTTCGACGTTGTTGACCGCGGTCGGCGCACCGACGAGTCCGGTGTTGACCGGATACGGCGGGCGGTTGCGCGGCTCGCCACGGCTGCCTTCGAGCGACTCGATCAGCGCGGTTTCCTCGCCGCAGACGTAGGCGCCGGCGCCCATGCGGATTTCGATGTCGAAGTCGAATCCGGAGCCGAGGATGTTTTTGCCGAGAAGTCCCTGCTGCCGGCGTTCGGCCAGCTTCGATTCGAGACCGGCCCTCATGTAGGTGTATTCGGCGCGCAGGTAGATGACGCCGAGCTTTGCGCCGATGGCGTAGCCGCCGATCGTGATGCCGTCGAAGAGCACGCCCGGACGCTCAGACAGAAGCAGCCGGTCTTTGAACGTGCCCGGTTCGCCTTCGTCAGCGTTGCAGACGATGAACTTTTTCGGAAACTGGGCCGCGGCGCAGAGGTTCCATTTCACCGCGGTGGGAAAGCCGGCGCCGCCGCGGCCGCGGATGCCGGATTCGCGGACGGCGCGAATAACGTCCTGGCGCGACATCGCCAGCGCTTTTTTCAGGCCCGAGCCGGGTTCGTAGCGCTCCAAGATGTGGATGACACTAGCCATGGGAACCGCCTTTCTGGGCATAGGTCGGGCCGAATGTCCGGCGGTAGTGTTCGAGGATGTCCGAGACGAGCTCGGGCGAGACTTCGGTGTAGACGTCGTCGTTGACCAGAAGCGCCGGTCCGTGGTCGCACATTCCGAGGCAGTTGCAGTATTCGAGGGTGAAGAGCCGGTCGCGGGTCGTTTCGCCGAAGCAGATGCCCAGTTCGTTTTCGAGCTGCCGCGCCACCGCCTGCTTGCCGGCGAATTCGCACGACAGGTTGCGACAGAGCCGGATGACGAAGCGGCCTTTGGGTTCGGTCGAGAGATAGGAGTAGAAAGAGACTACTCCGTAGACTTCGGCCGGAAACACACCGAGCTGCCGGGCGACTTCCTGCATCGCGAAGTCGGAGATGTAGCGGTATTTCTCCTGGATTGCTTCCAGAATCGGCATCATTCCGTCGCGCTTGTGTTCGTATTTTTCGGCCAGCTCGGCAATCTCCCGGCGCAGGGATTCGCGTTCGCTTGCCAGCATCTTACGCCTGCCTTCTCTTCATGAGCGCCTTGACCCGGGAGACGAGTTCGGCCGGCGCCACCGGCTTGGAGACGAATTCGTCCACCGGCGCGACTTCCGAGTCGCGGCCGTATTGGTAGCCGGTTACGTGGCCGATGGACGAGAGGATGACTATCGGCGTTTTGACGCCTTTGCGGCGCAGGTCCTGGGCCACAACGAACCCGTCGTCGGGTTGTTCCATCATCACGTCGAGGATGATGAGGTCGGGTTTTTCCTTTTCGACGGCCGCCATTGCCGCTTCCCGGCTCGTCGCGCTGACCGCGGTGAATCCTTCTTTGGTCAGGACGAGGGTGAGGGAATCAACAATGTCCGGGTCGTCGTCAACTATCAACACTTTCGGCATTGCTGCTCCTTGTTCTCTAGGTCGGGTGAATTTGTTGTCGATGCGGATGACCGGTGTGACCTAAAGGCTGTAGTATAGCATGTTCCGGACAGGAAGCAAGTGCCTGGAGTCGGGGCGAGTTATACGCTGCGGTTGGGCCGATTTGCCGCGGCGGAAGGCGAGGTCGCGATGGGGTATCAGACCCCAGGCCGCTCCCGGGGTGGTCGGGCGGGTCTTCCCGGCGCTTCCCGACAAGGTTCGGGCGGCAGGCGACGGCGGGGCCGGGCTGCTTCGGGCCCGGGGTCGGTGTTTGACAGGTGAGGGGCCGGAAGTAAGCTGGCGACTCGAGATGTTCAGTAAGTCGAGCCAGTCCGGCCGGCTGGTTGCGGTTCTCTGTCTGGGGCTGGTGCTGCGCGTCGGACTGGCGCTGTGGGTAAGTGCGACGAATCCGGTGACGCTCATGCAGCCGGATTCTTTCGGCTATCGCCAGCTCGGGCTGAACCTGCTCCGCTACGGGGTTTTCAGCCGGAGTCCGCATCCGCCGTTTGAGTTCGAGATTTTCCGTGCGCCCGGCTATCCGGCGTTTCTTGCGCTCGTCTACCGGCTGTTCGAAACCGGGCCGCTGCCGGTCGTCCTGTTGCAGGCGCTGTTCGCCGGGCTGACCTGTCTGTTGACGTTTTTCATCGGTCGGCGGGTTTTTACGGCGGAGACGGGCCTGCTGGCCGCGCTTTTTGTCGGGCTGGACATGGCGAGTGTCGTGCAGGCGAGTGTGTTGATGTCCGAGGTTCTGTTCGGGCTGCTGCTGGTGCTGGGAGTCTGGCTGGTTCTGCGCGGGCTGGCGGCACCGGCGCCGGGCAAAAGCGAGGTGCTGGCCGGGCTGGTTTTTGCCGGCGCGGCTTTCGTGCGGCCGCTGGGCTACTATCTGGTGCCGCTGTTGGGGCTGGCGCTGTTTCTGCGGCATGCGTTTCGGCGCGAGCTGCGGCGCGGGCTCGTGCGTGCCGGGCTGTTTTTTCTGGTGCCGGTCGTGCTGTTCGGCGCGTGGCAGGGGTTCAGGCTGGCCCGGACCGGCTCGGCCCGGTTCACGCAGATTGAGTGTCTGAACATGTTCTGGTATCGCGGCTGCGGTGCTTTGTCGCTGGCCCGCAGAGAGCCGATACACGCGCTGCAGGCCGAGCTGGGGCTGGACGTGCGCAGCGGCCGGCTCGACCGCTGGTTCGAGCTCCACCCCGCGACCCGCGGGATGAGCGCGACGCAGTTGTCCGAGCTCTGGTTTCGGGAGGGGTGGCGGCTGGTGCGCCGGTATCCGCTGGCGGCGGCGCTGGTTCACCTGCGCGGGCTGTTCGTGCAGCTTTTCGACCCGGGCGCGTTCGAGCTGGCCCGGATGGCCGGGGCCGAAGACCAAGAGAGTGGGGAAAGACTGCATGCGGTGCTGCAGGTTGCGCCGCTGGCGCTGTTGCGTTATCTCTGGCACGGGCACCGGCTGCTGCTAGTTTTTTCGGTTGTCGGCGTGCTCTGGCTGGCGTTTGTGTATACCGGAGCGATTGGCACGCTGGTGCGGCGGCCCGGGTTCGCGGCGGCGCTGCTCGTTCTGGTGCGCGGCTTCTGTGTGGTCGTGCGCGCGGGCGGCGTGGCGGCGGCGCG
>Ga0073932_1004916_pt1 | contig 15165 bp, 13 predicted proteins | sample DewCreD2012metaG_FD_76967 | JGI IMG/M metagenome (GOLD analysis project Ga0073932, IMG submission 76967) | Hot spring sediment bacterial and archeal communities from British Columbia, Canada, to study Microbial Dark Matter (Phase II) - Dewar... ... | reverse complement strand
GTTCCCCGGCCCTGTCAATCGCAGAAGCCGGGTCAATGCGCGTCAATGCCGTGCAGCATCAGCATTGCGTGTTCAAGTATCGGCAGAATGCATGCCATGTAGTCCGTGACCGCTCCAGGGCTGCCGGGCAGCGCAAACACAAGCATCGTGCCCCTTGCCCCAGCCACAGACCTGCTGAGCGTAGCGGTCGGTATGGCTCCGGCGGCCTTCATGCGCGCGTGCTCCATTATTCCCGGAATCAGTCTGTCGCAGAAGCCTGCAACGACTTCCGGCGTAAAATCTCTTGGGCCTATTCCGGTGCCGCCTGTCAGAAAAACCACATCTCCGTCCTGCCTGAGGAAATCATCAAGTTGCGCCCGGAGCAAGGCCGGTTCATCCGGAACGACTGAAGATGAGAATTCCGGATGCCATCTCCGGCCTCGAAAGTGGTCGCGCAGCGCCTCCATGACCGCCGGTCCGGCCTTGTCCTGGTATATGCCCATGCTTGCCCTGTCGCTGGCCGTGATGACACGGAAACGGAGCGGGCGCGGAATGCACTGTACCTTATCGCCGGGTTTCACCTTCCCGGGGCTGACGACCCTGCAGAACAAGCCGATTGCAGGCATGACGCATCTGCCGACGCTCTTGTAAATGGCGCAGGCGTCTCCATGGCATTTCTTTCCCACTTGGGCGACCTGAATGCTGGCCTCTCCGGCGACGATGAAATCCAGAATGCCTATTCGCTCGATGTCAATGCCCTCGGTGGTTATGTTCTCCGCAAAAGAGCCCGGCCCGACAGGATGGTTCGTCTGTTCAGCGAACCGCCGCACTGCTTCGATCGAAAGGATGCTGACCTGCCTCGACCAGGCGCCGGCATGAGCGTCCCCGACCACGCCCAGATTATTTATTTCGATCTCCGGCACAGGCTCCTTGGCTGTGCCTTTCACGCGCGAAACATTGACCGACACGACGCGTCCGTTCATGGCGGCGCTGGAAGGTTCGCCGTTCATACCATCTCCTTGGTTTTGCTCAACAGGCGGATGCTCTCTATCCTCATGTCAGGATCCACGCCTTTGCACATGTCATAAATGGCCAGCGCGGCGACAGCCACGGCCGTGAGGGCTTCCATCTCGATGCCGGTTTTCTCCGTGCACGCCGCTTCCGACGTGATCCTGACCATGTTTGCGCCGGTCTCGAAGGATATTCCGACGCTTTCTATGCCGATTGGATGGCAGAGGGGGATCAGTTCGCCTGTCTTTTTCGCGGCCATTATTCCGGCCACCCGCGCCACGGCAAGCGCGTCTCCCTTCGGGACGAGTCGCCGGCGGATCATGGACGCTGTTTTGCGCTTCATGCGCACGACGGCGGCCGCAACCGCCCGGCGCTTAACCGGCCTCTTGTGCGAAATGTCCACCATGACAGCCTCGCCTTTCCTGTTGAAGTGCTTCGACGACATATCACCCTCCTATCTGCCACATTTCCCGCGTATTGCAACTTGTGCCGCGCTCAGGCTTTGCCGCCACCGCAGCGAGCAGGCTGGCGCGTATGTCGGAGAAATTCACGTGGATTTCGATGTTGCTGAAGAGGCACGGCTTGAGGCGCCCGTCTGCCGTCAGCCTGAGCCGGTTGCATCTGGTGCATTGAGGCGGACGGTGAGTCTGGATCTCTCCGCAGGGCCGCAGCCCTTCTGCGAGCGAGAACCTTCGTATGAGCTGCAGCACGAAGCCCCGTTTTGCGCAGAAATCCTCCATAAGACCGATTTCAGACCGGGTGGTTTGGTCGAAGACCAGCATGTTTATCTTGATCGGCGCGAGGCCAGCCCTGGCTGCCGCGTTAAGGCCGTTAAGAACACGGCGAATATCTCCTCCTCGTGTGAGCTCCCGGTACCGGGCCGGATCGAGGGTATCGAGCGACACGTTTATCCGTTTCAGGCCGGCCCTTTTCAGAGTCTCGGCCATTTCCTCGAGGAGAATTCCGTTGGTTGTCATGGCAAGGTCGTCGATCCCCTTCAGGGATGCGAGCATCCTGACGAGGGCGGCTATGTCCCTGCGGACAAGCGGCTCCCCTCCGGTGAGCCTTATCTTGCGTACTCCGAGAGCCGTCGCCGCTGCAGCCACATCGCGGATCTGTTCGTAGGAGAGTATGTGGGAGTGCGGTTTCAGAGGAACCCCTTCTGCGGGCATGCAGTACAGGCACCTGAGGTTGCAGCGGTCGGTCACCGAGATTCTCAGGTAATCAATCTTCCGCCCGAAGGAGTCTAACATTGACAATGTCTCCCTTCTCGTATCCCTTCATGCCCGCCGGGATCAAGATCACTCCGTCAGCGTTTGCCATCGCACGGATGTCTGCCGATCCGTTGAATCGCACCGGAACAGCTTCGCCGGCTGTGGAGCAGCGCACAGGTATGGCCGCCTGCCTGGATGTCGAGCGGCGGCTGACCGGCTCGGTCAACCGGGCGGCAACGACAATCGGTCTGAACTCGTGGCCCATCAGCCGATACAAAAATGGCTTCACCAGCAATTCGAACACGACAAATGTAGAAACAGGATTTCCCGGCAGTCCCCATGCGACTTTGCTGTTGTGAACCGCAAGGTGCGAGGGCCGGCCCGGTTGCATGGCCACGCTGTCGAACACGGTGTCAAAACCCATTGAGCGCAACACCTGTGGCACCAGATCGTAATCGCCGGTCGAAACCCCGCCGGTGATGATTGTCACGTCGTATGATTCCACGGCAGCCTCGACCGCCGGGGCAAGGGCTGCCACGCTGTCCTGAGCGATGCCCAGGTACGCGCCTGGCACTCTCATCTGCTGCAACTGGGCCATGAGCTGGAATGCATTGCTGTTCCGAATCTGGACGGCAGAGGGAGAACAGTCAGGCTCCACCAGCTCGTTGCCGGTTGAGAGGACCGCGACGGACGGCCGCCTGACTACGAGCGGCGAGGCTGCGCCGCAGGCCGCAAGAACGGCGATTTGCGGCGGGCCGAGTCTTTCGCCTCGGCGGACGACAATCTCTCCCTTTCGGAAATCCTCCCCCTGAGCGCAGATGTTGTCGGCGGTCTGAGCCCTGAGAATTCTGACCCTGTCGCCGAGCCGTTCGGTTTGTTCCTGCATGATGACGCAATCAGCGCCTTCCGGAACCGGCGCGCCGGTGAGTATCCGCGCGCAGTTTTCCGCCGAAATGTGCCCCTGAAACCCGGCGCCCGCGGAAACTTCGCCGGTTATCCGCAGCAGCGCGCCGTCTCTCAGGTCCTGCCGCCGGCATGCATATCCGTCCATCGCGGCCTTGGGGAAGGGAGGGCAGTCCCTGTCGGCAGCGACATCCTCGGCGACAATGCGGCCGCAGGCATCGGACAGGCTCACCCGCTCCGTGCGCTGTTCCACGCGCGCATGTTCCAGCGTCAGTTTCAGGGCTTTCTCAAATGGAATCATCTCCGGCGATCCTCCTGTAGTCTTCCGGTGTGTTTATGTTCTCCAAAGGAAAACCTTCAGGAATGGCTATATGCCGATGCGTGCATGCCGGCTGGTCGAGAGCATCCAGTACCCTTCTCTTTCCGGCGGCGAGGGCGGAACGGGCTGCGCTGATAAAACCTTTCGTGTAAACGGCAAAAAGCGGCTCGGGAGTGCCATCGGCGCTCACTGGAATGACGGCATGGAAGCGCCGGGCATCGCGCATCATGCGGGGAATGATCCCGGCCGGCAGACGGGGCATGTCGCACGCAACGACAAGAACCCTGTCATGGGAGGCCGCTTCAAGGCATGACAGAATTCCCATGAGAGGGCCCTGATCGGGCTGTTCGTCCGGCACGACGCGGCATTCCAGGAAGGCGAAGCGGCTTCGATCGCCTCCGACGATGAGTTCGTCCGCAAGCGGGCGCACCGCGTCGGCTACATGCGAGATCAGCGGGCGGCCGCGGACCGGCAGGAGGCTCTTGTCCGCCCCCATCCTGGAGCTTTTTCCGCCGGCGAGGATGGCGGCTGTGGCCAGGGCGGGAACGAACCATCGCCCGTTCAGAAAAACGCACCGATCCGGCTGGAGGTCCCAGGTCCTCCCGTCGAATGAGACGATCCGGTCGGCGAGGTCGAGGACTTCCGTGCAGGAGGATTTTGTCGGACCGCCTTCCTTTTCCCTGACGACGATGAAGGCGCCCGGTTCAACCGCAAGCCTTGCGGAGTTGGACTCGCATATTACGCATTCGCCCGGCTGGATGCGGCTGAGGAAATCTGCAAGAGCGGCGGCAAGATGATCTCTGAACGACCTGATCCAGTAAACACGGCAGGCGCCTGCTCTTTTCATTCGCTGCGTGTCTTTGGCTTCGCCCCCTGTCTTTTCCTCGAGAATCTCGTAGCCGCCTTTAAGCGCCGAACAGACTCCGCATCCTGCCCCTCCGCGCGGGCAACTTCCTCCCCTTTCGCGGATTGTCGTGATCTTCACCGCCGTTACGCAGCGGATGCCGGCTTCGCGTCGTATGAGGCGGCAGGCGAATTCGGTCTTGCCCGTGTTGCGGCCGGATGCGCCTATCATCAGCATGTTGGGAATGTGAATCATCCCTTCTCCATCACCCTTCCGCCGGTATTACCCGGACCGAGCTGGCCTTGAATGCCGCCCAAACCCGTCTGCCGGCAGAAATGTCAAGCTCCCGCGCTGCGGACCTTGTTACGAGGGCATGTATGCGGATGCCGATATCAAGAACAGCGTCAATTCCATGCCTCGCCTGTTCTGTCTCCATGACAAGCGCCTGAAAGACGTTTCTTGCGCTCCCTTCAGGCCGGCAGAGCGATAGAGTCACGCAATCCGATGGGAAAACGGCGCAGGCCGAGCCTGGCGGCGCATCGTCGGCGACGCGGAAGGCTACGCCCGCGGTCTCGAAAAGGCAGCCATCCTCGCCGCACCGAACGATGCCCCGGAAGAAATTCGGGATTCCGGTGAAATTAGCGACGAATTCCGACTTCGGCCTGTGGAAAACCTCGTCCGGCGTGCCTGCCTGTACTATCCTGCCTTCTTCCAGAACAGCGACGCGGGTTGCCAGAGCGAGAGCTTCCTCGTAGTCGTGCGTGACATGGATGATGGTCTGTCCCGCTGAGTTTATTTTCCGCAGGAGGCTCCGGATGGAGCTTCTCGCCGGCGTGTCCAGCGATGCCGTGGGTTCATCGAGAAGGAGAATTCGAGGCCTGCGGGCAAGGGCGCGGGCGAGGGCCACTCTCTGCGACTCTCCCTGCGAGAGCGTTCCGGGATATCGGTCCAGCAGATGCGCGGCGCCGACATCGGAAGCGAGCCGATCGGCAAGAGGGCGGAGATTGCGCGGCAGAGCATAGGCGATGTTTTCTCTGACGGTCATATGCGGAAAGAGCGCCTTGTCCTGATAGACAATGGCCATCAGCCGGCGGCCCGGCGGTTCGAATGTGATATCGTTACCGTCCATCCGTATGCGCCCTGCGGAAGGCCGTATGAAACCGCAGAGCAGCTCCAGCAGGACTGTTTTGCCTGCGCCCGACCTGCCGAGCATGACGAAATAGTCTCCGTCGCGGACCGCGAATGTAATGCCGGCAAGCGTGAAATTGTCCAGTGCGCAGGAGATATTTTCAACTTCGAGCATGGCGCCGGCCTCCTGCAATGGTTCTCAAGACGACGAAAACCGCGAGCGAAACCGCCAGGAACAGAAGTGCTGCACTTCCAGCATGCCGCAGACCGTATGTCGAAAGCCTGTCGTAGATCAGCACCGGCGCTGTCATTGGATGGTAGGCCACGATGAGAACCGCGCCAAACTCGCTCAGACCCCTCGCGAACATCATGACAAGGCCCGTGAGAATGGCGCGCGCGGCAAGGGGCACTGAGACCGTGAAGAAAACGCGGACCTGCGAGGCGCCGAGATTGAGGGCGGCCTTCTCCAATCGCTCCGGCACCGCCGCAAAACCTTCGCGCGCCGAGTTCACCAGGAACGGCAGACTCACGAACGCCATTGCAAGAGCAATTCCTGCAGGATGGTCAATCACGGACAGCCCGAAACGTTTGATGAATCCGCCAAGACAGGAGCGGCCGCCCAGAACGGACAACAGGGCGATCCCGGCCGTGGAATGGGGAACGACCACAGGAAGATCGATCAGCGCCAGCATCAACCCCTTCAGGAAGAAATGACGACGCGCAAGCAGCCACGCGAAGGGGATGGCCGGAATGGAGAAGAGCAGGGATGCGGCAAGAGACGTCAGGAGCGACAACCTTATGCTTTTCAGCACCTGGGCGTCGCGGGCGGTTTCAAAAAGAGATGGCAGCGAGGTTCGGAGCGCGAGCGAGCAAAGCGGGGCTGCGACAAAGAGCAGAACGAGCGCTCCGGCCGCATAAGCGGCGAGTTCAAACCCGCTGAGTCCTGGTTTTGAGTTTGAGAAGCTGCCGGTTTGCATGAACTGTCAAAGAAAAACGGTTCTCAATGCGGCTTTAATGGTCAGACACATAAAAATGAATGCTGAGAATGAGGGAGAAACGCCTTTTCCAGGACCGATGGGAATTGTCCACAACCCCGCATCAGCATTGTTGCGAGGCACCTGCAGCAGCAGGATACAGCCTCGCCTCTCGCGCCTCGCGTCCGCCGCGCTCAGAAGCAGAGCAGAATCCGGGTTCATGGACGCTCGCTTTCTTTGGCCGAACGAACCAGTCGTCCGATCGTTGGCGGGAGGCTCTCCGGAGCGCCGCGCACCCGTGGTTCGGTCGGCCGCATGCCGGCTTTCTTCAGAAGCGAGGCGCCTTCGTCCTTTGAAAGAAGAAAGGCGAGGAACGCGGCCGCGGCGGCCGGATTGGCCGCGCCCCTGGGAATGGCGGCGCCGTAGGAAATCGGAGCGCCCTTGACAGACACCTTCCCGTTGAATCCGGCGCCCTGCGTCTGTGCGCTGACAGAGGCATACGTCTGCGCCATGGCATTGTCTCCCAGGTTGATCTGCGGCGGAAGAGCCACGAACCTGAGGCCGTGCTGTTCAGCGGCGGATCGGTATATGATGATATAATCGGCTGCTCCGGCGTCGAGCAATTGCAGCAGGTCAATCTCCTTGGGCCTTATCAATTGCGAGTCCTTGCGCAGAAGGCGCTCGCAGAGGTCGCTGATTCCGTAATATTTTCCGGCGAGTTCGAACATCATGATAGTTCTGTATCCGCAGGGGTCGCAATCTGGATCGGAGCGGCCGACGACGACAGAGGGGTCGGCAAGAATGCTATGCCAGTTGCTGTTCGTAATCTCTTTCGAACGCCTGGATGCGTCGCTGTAGGCGACTGCCATCTCGTTGCCGGCAAACTCTACCCACCAATCCGCATGTTCGGGCACGAGCAGTTCCTCGATCAGCCCCGCATCCGCTGAGACGAGGAGGTCGCAACGCCTGCCCATGTCCGTTATCTTCCGTATGCAGATGAGCGAGCCGGCTGCCTCCAGTCTGATATCAAGGCCTGGGTTCATGCGTTCGAACTTTTCCGCCGCCTCGTTCAAAAACACTGCTGCGCTGCCGGCGTGGAGCACGATCAGCTCACCGTCATGGCGGAGGTGCTGATTTCCGGCGATGCCCGATGCGCTGAACGCAAGCGAAACAATGGCGGCAATGGCGCTCCTCATGATGCGTCTTTCAAAAAGTTGCGGAACTCCTTCATGACGAACATGCTGACGCGCTCGCGATATTTGGCATAGGCTTCGAGTATCCTGATGCCATCGCTGCTGAGCCTTGTGTCGCCGCCTCCGCCTCTGCCTCCGCGGCGGCGAATGAGCAGCCGAACGCCAAGGCATTTTTCCGCCTTGGAGAGGTCTTCCCATGCTTTCCTGTAGCTGATGCCCATGATATTTGAGGCGCGGCGGAGGGAGCCCTGCCTGCGGACCTCCGAGAGGAGTCTTGCCTTGCCGTCGCCGAACACGCCTTCCCTGGCATCGGAATATACCCAGAGGCGGAAGTTTGGATGGAGCGTTTTCACGGGTGTTTTCCCTCCTCGGAACCCTCCTGTCGGGGTTTGCGTCCGGGCCGAAGCCTGCCGAAACAGCCGAGCTGACAGTCGGTAATTTTGATGTTCTTCCGCTCGCACACCTCTCCGATGCGTCGCAACGGGACTCCCGCGGCAGCGGCTATTCGATGAGCGGCGGCGCATGACAGGGCAAGACGGCCATGCATTCTCCCCGCCGCAGCGAGGACGATCTCAACCAGTTTCTTGTCATCCCTCATTTTGCGTTCGAAAACCGTCATTGTGCCTGGCATCCGCTGTGTCAGGGCGAATCGCAAATCGTGTTCACGGCTCGATATGAATGGAAAAACATATCGAACCGGCAAGAAAAATGTCCGAAGGTTTCGGGCATGGTCAGAAGGTTTCAGGATATCCTACGTCCACAAACGCGTTTTCGAGGCGCTGCTTGTGTCCAAGCTCCATGTTTGCGAGATTGTTCAGGATGTCCCGCAATCCGGAGTCCTTTGCCGCGCCGGCCAGCCGTCGGTAGAACTCCGCCGCCTGCTGCTCCTTTTTCATGGCAAGAGCAATCGCATCGCGAGGGGTCATGTCGTCGCTGAAAGACGGAAGCTCTGTCGCCTCTGCGAGGCCGTAATCGGGGGCCGGAGCTTCCATCCGCATTTGCAGGGTGGGATCGTGCCGGAATTTCTCGAGCAGTTCGAAGTGGCCCATTTCGTCGTCGGCCAGCTGTTCGAAAATGGCTCGCGTTGCCTGGTCGTGAGCTGCGGATGCAACTCTCCGGTAAAAGGCGTTGGCTTCCAGTTCCCTCTGTGTTGCAATGCTGAAAATCTGTTCGAGTTCCATCGAGGCCATGTGTTCCTCCTATTGTTGTGAAGCCGCCAGTTTTTCGACGCGGGCTGCGCAAACCTTGTACTCGGGTATTTTTGCGACCGGATCCAGGGCATTGATGGTCAGCCGGTTCGCCGCTGCCTCGGCGAAGTGGAAGGGAACGAAAATCGTCCCCTTCCCGATCCGGCGCGTCACGAATGCAGAGGTTTCTATGGAACCCCGGCGGGTTGTAACACGCACCTTTTCTCCATTTGAGATCCCAAGCGCCTCAGCGTCTTCCACGGATATCATGACCATGGGACCGGCGAGCCGATTCAGTCCTTCGGTCCTGCGAGTCATGGTACCTGTGTGGTACTGCTGGAGAAGCCGGCCGGTGGTCATGACAAGGGGATAATCCCTGTCCGGCGACTCGGCGGGCTGCCTGAAGGGTATGGCCTTCATCTTGCCCTTGCCGCGTGTAAATTTGCCTATGTGCAGCACAGGAGTTCCCGGGTGGGTCGGGGTGGGGCAGGGCCACTGCAAGCCGATGCGGCCCAGTCTGGCGTACGAGATACCCGCATAAGAGGGCGTGAGCGAGGCAATCTCCGTGAAAATGTCCTCCGGTTTTGTGTAAGTCCATTGCGCTCCCATGGCATTGGCTGTGCGCCGGATGATTTCCCAGTCCGGAAGCGCTTCTCCCGGCGCGGCGAGTATGCATGGAGAATGTTGAACCCTGCGCTCCGTGTTTGTGTAGGTGCCCTCCTTTTCCGGCACAGCGGCGGCCGGAAGCACCACGTGCGCAAGCGCCGCTGTTTCCGTGAGGAAGATGTCCTGGACCACAAGGAACTCCAGTTTGCGGAGCGCCTCCTCGACATGCGTCAGGTCGGGGTCTGAGAGCATGGGATTCTCGCCCATGACGTGAAGCGCCTTGATTTTGCCCTCGTGGGCGGCATTGAGCATTTCGGTAACGGTCAGGCCCGGTCTGGGCGGAAGCTTCACTCCCCATGCCTTTTCGAATTTGGCCCGAATCGCCTCGTCAGCCACAGACTGATATCCGCTGAACACGTTGGGTAGTGCGCCCATGTCGCATGCACCCTGCACATTGCTCTGGCCCCGAAGCGGATTAAGGCCGCCTCCCGGCTTGCCGATGTTTCCGCAAAGCATCTGCAGGTTGGCCGTGGACCAGACGTTGTCCACGCCCGTGGTGTGCTGAGTGATGCCCATCGAATAGAAGAGCGACGCAGTCGGCGCCGAAGCGAAGAGGCGGGCCGCCTCGACGATGGTTTCGGCGGGCACGCCGGTTATGGAGGCGACTTTTTCCGGCGGATACTTCTCGACTTCTGCCTTCAGTTCCTCGAAGCCTTCGCACCGCTCTTCTATGTAGGCCTTGTCATGAAGATTTTCCCTGATGATGACGTGCATCAAGCCGTTCAGGAGCGCCACATCGGTGCCCGGCCGATGGGCGGCATAAATCGTCGCGAAGCCCGCCAGAGGTATCCGCTTGGGGTCGAAAACGATCAGCCTGGTCTTCCCGAACCTGACCGCCTGCTTGATGTAATAAGCGATGACCGGATGGGCATCTGTGGTGTTTGAACCGATTACCAGTATCACGTCCGCCTTCCCGATGCCGGCGATATCGTTGGTCATCGCCCCGCTGCCGAAGGCCTGCGCGAGACCGGCCACGGACGAAGCATGGCAGAGCCGCGCGCAATGATCCACATTGTTCGTTCCAATGACCGATCGGATGTATTTCTGGAAAAGGAAGTTCTCCTCGTTTGAGCACTTTGCGGAGGAGAAACCGCCGATTGCGTCCGCCCCCCACCGGGTTCGAATTTCGCCGAGACGCCGGCATATGAGAGCAATGGCTTCATCCCATGACGCTTCCCTGAACGAGCCGTTTTCGCGTATGAGCGGCCGCTTCAGGCGCTCGGGACTGGAGAGGTAATCATGGCCGTATCTGCCCTTCACGCAAAGCATGCCATTGTTCACGGTTCCGTTCTCGGCGCCGGTTATACGAACGGCCTGGTTTCTCGCCGTATCCACGTGGTACACGAGCCGGCATCCTACGCCGCAGTACGGGCAGATGCTCTCCGCTTTTCTGAATTCCCATGCGCGGCCGCGTCTGCGCGCCTTCTTGTCTATGAGAGCGCCGACAGGGCACAACTGGACGCATTCCCCGCACTGCACGCAGGAGGATTTTCCCATAGGCTGGTCGTCATCGCATATTACCTTGGTGGACCGCCCTCTGTAACCGAGGTCGAGAACCTCGTTCACGACGTTGGAGTTGCATCCCACCACGCATCGCCCGCATTTAATGCATTTGGTGAAATCCCGATACACGAACTCGGACGAATCGTCTGGTTCGGATTCGATCTCGGGCAGCGAGAACGACGGATGCTCGATCCCGAGGAAATAGGCAGCCTGCTGAAGTTCGCAATCGCCGTTCCGCTCGCAGGAAAGGCAGTCATGCCGGCCGGATGAGAGAAGGAGATCCACCACGAGCCTTTGAGCCTGGAGCGCCGTTTCGGAGTTGGTGGTGATCTTCATGCCTTCCCGCGCGGGCACGGTGCACGAGGTCTGCAGACCCCGCATTCCTTCGATTTCCACGACGCAGGCGCGGCATTTGCCGGCCTGCCCAGTTCGAGGATGGTAACAGAGGGACGGAATGTAAATGCCCGCGGCTCTCGCCGCCTGCAGCACGGTCTGTCCCTCCGCGGCTTCTATGGTTTGTCCGTTTACGGTTATTTTCATTTCCCCTCCTCCTGCCTGCAATTATCCCCGATTGCGCGATTATCCCGAGGCATGGGAATAGAACTCCTCGGTGAACTTCGAAATCATGGCTTCAACCGCCATGGCAAAAGCGTCTCCAAGAGGGCAGAGGGTCAGTCCCCGCGTCCGCGAGCATATTTCAGACGCTCTGGCAACGTCGCTCCTTGAGCCCCGGCCGTTGACTATCTTTCTCAGCAGTTCCGCGAGCGCCGCCGATCCCTCCCTGCACGGCGTGCATTGTCCGCAGGACTCGTGAGCATAGAACTCGATGGTCCGCAGCGCCAGCTTCGGAATGGAGACAGTGTCGTTGAGCACTATCACGCCGCCGGACCCGAGCATAGTTCCCTTCTTGAGGCAGGAATCGTAGTCCATGCGCAGATCAGCGCATTCAGCGGCAGTCAGTATCGGCACGGACAGCCCTCCGGCAATGACAGCCTTGAGCCTGCCCTTCACGCCGCCGGCCGCTTCAAGCAGCGCGGCGAGAGGCGTACCCAGTTCGAACTCGAACACGCCCGGCCTGTTGACGTGCCCTGATACACAGAAGAGCTTCGGGCCCGCGTTTCCGACCACACCCATCTTCTTGAATGCTTCAGGTCCCTTCCTGAAAACAAAGGGGATGCATGCGAGAGTTTCTACGTTGTTGACGACGGTGGGGCATCCATAAAGACCCATCGCCGCAGGGAAGAACGGCGGTTTGCGCCTCGGCTGGCCGCGCCTTCCTTCGAGGGATTCGATGAGCGCGGTTTCGTCCCCGCACACGTACGAACCCGCGCCCAGGTGAACAATGATTTCGACGTGCTTCAGCAGGCCGGCGGCGCGGGCCTCGGCGATGGCCTGGTTGAGTATTCGCGCAATCCAGCGGTACTCGCCGCGGAGATAGATGAAGGCGGTTCTTGCGCCGATGCAGTGGGCGGTTATGGCCATGCCTTCGATGAGCAGATGCGGATCGAATTCGATGATTTGGCGGTCCTTGAAAGTGCCTGGTTCGCCCTCGTCGGCGTTGCATATGAGATAGACCGGCTTCGAGCCGTCCCGCGCCAGGAAGCCCCACTTCATTCCTGCGGGAAAGCCTGCGCCGCCGCGCCCTCTGACGATGGCTCGCTTGACCATATCGTGCGCTTCCGACGGGGACATTGCCAGGGCCTTGCGCAGTCCCTCGTAGCCTCCGCGCGCCGTGCAGGTCTGCAGGCTGCGGGCGTCAGGTTCGCCCCTGTTGTGCAGCAGGACATCGCAGGATGTGGACCATGCGCACGCGCAGGAAGGCCCCGGATCAGGCGCGGTTCCGTTCCTGAGCGAATCTATCAGCGCGCAGGCGCGTTCCGGCGTCATGTTCTCGTAGTAGGTGTCGTTGACCTGAATTACAGGACACGTTGCGCAGGATCCCAGATCCTCCACGGAGGAAAGAGTGAACTGACCGTCGGGAGTGGTTTGTCCGACCCGGATTCCAAGCTTCTCTTCGCAGGCTGCCAGAACCTTGTCCGCTCCCATGAGCAATGCGGGCACGTTGGTGTCAACCTGCAGATGCCACTTTCCAGGGCGCTTCCTTGTGTTCAGCAGGGTATAGAAGGTTGCGGCGCCCCATGCGCGCGAGCATGACACGCCAAGGAGCGAGGCCACGGACCTGACATCGTCACGGGAAAGGAAATTGTCGTTTGCGCGCTGGACAGCGTCCAGGGCCGGAATGAGCGCCGACGCCCGCATTGGATAAGCGCCGGCCAGCCCTTCAAGACTCTTTTGCAGTTCTGCCGAAATCATGGCCTTTTCCCCTGCTTTGATCCCGCGGCCTCCGCCGGGAGCCGGCGGAAGGAAAAATGCGCGGGTCATTTGCCTGAATTCAATCCATCGCGGATAGCCGCGATCAACACATCCGGTTTAACCGGCTTCTCGAGTATTCGTTTGACCGGCAGCCAGTCGTCGTCCGGTTCGAATCCGAACGGCAGGGACTTGGCCCTCTGGATGCCTGTCACCATGATGACAGGGATATTCCGCGTGGCAGGATCGGCTTTCAGCTTCTTTGCAAGGTCGAATCCCTCGCTGTCGTAAGTCATCATCACGTCGAGAAGAAGCAGGTCGGGTTTCTTTGATCGGGCCGCGGCAAAGCCTGCTTCGCCATCGGGCTCCGAGACAACTTCATAGCCTTCTGATTCCAGCAGCGCCCTGGTGGAATCAACGAACTCTGGGTCGTCGTCAATAATGAGTATTTTCTTTTTCACCTGCCTGCCTCCGCGCTTTTGTCCCGGCGTCCAGCGACAGGGGCTCACCCCTGACCTGCCGCCGATCTGTGCTTTTCTATGATTTCGATCGTCTTTTCCTCGTTCAACTCGCCGTAAATGCGTCCGTTTATCATCATCGCCGGCGCGAGGCCGCACGCTCCGAGGCATCTTGCCTCCATGAGGGTGAAAAGGAGGTCTTCGGTGGTCTGTCCGATGTTGATGCCCAGCGTCCTGCGCAGAGTGTCCATGATTTTGGGCGCGCCCTTGACGTAACAGGCTGTGCCCATGCACACCGAGACCGCGAATCGTCCCTTTGGCTTGAGGCTGAAGAAGTGATAGAAGGTGGCGACGCCGTGAATCTTCGCCATGGAAACGCCAAGCCTCTCCGACACCATCCTCAGAGCCTGGGGTTCGAGGTAGCCGTAGATTTCCTGGGTCCTGTGCAGAACCTCTATCAGTTGCATCCTCGGAACGGGAGAAAGGGCTGCCTTGTCCAGGACTGCAGCCAGCTCCCTGTCCTTGGCCAGCAGGAGCGCCGATCGGGGAGAGGACGGAAGGCAGGCGGCCTTGTCGGCGTTGCCGGACGTCTGGCTGCAGGCGCATTGTCCGGCCGGCGCAGGAACCGGCGTGATGGACAGATCGGTTGCCGCCGGGACAGCTACGGACTCCTTCGCCATATTGCAGGCTCCGCAGGGGCACGCCTTGTTGACGACATGCGCCACATATTCGTCGCGGAAGTATTTGAGCGTTGACAGCACCGGATTGGGGGCCGACTGGCCAAGGCCGCACAGGGACGTTCTCTTGACAATGTTCGCCAGTCTTTCCAGCTCATCGCAGTCTTCCAAGGTTCCCTGTCCGGTGCATATGCGGGTCAGTATTTCATGCATTCTGCGGGTGCCTTCCCTGCACGGAGTGCACTTGCCGCAGGATTCATCCATGGTGAATTCGAGGAAGAACCGGGCCATGTTAGGCATGCAGGTGCGCTCGTCCATCACGATCATGCCGCCGGACCCCATTATGGAACCTATTTTGGCGAGGCTCTCGTAATCTATCGGAGTGTCGAGGAATTCGGCGGGAATGCAGCCGCCCGAAGGTCCGCCGGTCTGGGCCGCCTTGAACTTTCTGTTGCCGGAAATCCCCCCGCCCACGTCGTAGACCAGTTCCCTGATTGTGGTTCCCATTGGAACCTCCACCAGACCTGTGTTCTTAACGTTGCCGGCGAGGGCGAAGACTTTCGTCCCCTTGCTGCCGGCTGTGCCCAGGGATGCAAACCACGCAGATCCCTCCACTATGATCACCGGGATGTTGGCCCAGGTCTCAACGTTGTTGATGACAGTGGGCTTTCCAAAGAGACCTCGCTGCGCAGGATAAGGCGGCTTGATCGTGGGCATGCCGCGCTCGCCTTCTATGGAGTGTATCAGCGCAGTTTCCTCGCCGCACACAAAGGCTCCGGCGCCCAGTCGGATCTCTATG
>Ga0073932_1004914_pt1 | contig 15170 bp, 10 predicted proteins | sample DewCreD2012metaG_FD_76967 | JGI IMG/M metagenome (GOLD analysis project Ga0073932, IMG submission 76967) | Hot spring sediment bacterial and archeal communities from British Columbia, Canada, to study Microbial Dark Matter (Phase II) - Dewar... ... | reverse complement strand
TCTCGCCCGCTTCGCGCGAGCATCCCACGAGAGCGCTCAAGGCGATGAGGACGAAGCACACAGGCGCCCGCCCGCTCTGCAATGTGCCCAACCGGTGTCGCATTGGTTGTATCTCACGCTGAAGGCGCCTGTCACCCGGAAGATGATGTTCTGCGTCCCTTCTTGGAAAAGCAGACCCGTGGCCGGCGCTCCTGCGCGCCGAAGCGCAGACGCAAAGGCATCAACGTCACGCCGGATCGACACCGAGGTTGCGCGCCAGGACGCGCTTCATCAGTTCGGCGTCCGGCCAGCGCCCCGTCCAGATTTCCACGGCCCGCGCCCCCTGATAGGCCAGCATGCCCAGCCCGCCCAGCGTCCGACACCCCCGCCGCCGCGCCTCCTGCAGCAGGCGCGTCTCCGCCGGCGTATAGATGGTGTCATAGACAAACTGCCCCGGACGCAGCCGTTGGGGATCCACAGGAGTCGGATCGGACGGCTTCATGCCCAGTGACGTGGCATTGACGATCAGATCGGCCTCATCCAAAGCCTCGCGCGCGGCGCCCGACAGCGGGTCGGCATGCGAAATCTGAACCGGCCGGGCGCCAGGGCGGCCGCTCTTTGAAACCAGACCTTCCAGAACGCTTGCCAGTTCGGCCCGCTTCGACTCGGTCCGGTTCAACAGCACAAGAGAGCGCGCCCCGCCCAACGCCAGACTGACCGCCATCGCGCGCCCCGCGCCGCCGGTTCCCACCAGGACGACCTTCTGGTCTTCGGGCGAATAGCCGGCGTCCATTTCGAGGCTTTTCAGAAACCCGAATCCATCCGTGCTGTGGCCTACCAGCCGGCCATTGTCCAATATCTGGATCGTGTTGACCGATCCGCAGGCGCCCGCCTCGATCGACAGTTCATCCAGGAATGGAATCACAGCCTGCTTGTGCGGAATCGTCACATTGATGCCCAGCAGGCCCAGCGCGCGGGCGCCGCGCACCGCCTCCCCCACCCGCTCGGGCGCGACGGGAAACGCGACGTAGATCAGTTCCAGCCCGGCGGCCGCATAGGCGGCGTTGTGCATCGGCGGCGACTGCGTGTGCGTCACCGGCCAGGCCATCACGCCCACGACGCGGGTATGGCCCGTGATGGGCGGCGCCGCCCAAGCCTGACCGCTTTTCCAATCGCTCGTGGCCATTGCCTGCCTCGCTGTCAAAAGCCGTTTTGCGCCATGCGGCGAATATCGTCCCACGTCACCAGCCCGCTGAGCCTTTCCAGAATCTGCGGCTGCAAGAACAGGACAACCAGCGCCGCCACCGCGATGGAAGGGCCGAACGGCAGGTGATGAACCCCGGCGCCCTCGACCGAAGCCGCAATGTCGGCCTCCAGGTCATAGCACGCCGCTTCGGCCTGAACCGCGCCGCCTTCCACCGCGCAGCCATCGGACCGATTCGAAATATCCGACGAACCACGCAGTTCAGACAACTCTTGTTCCGCTGTTGCCCGAACGCGCTTGAACTGCCGCCATCGCCCCGCCACAATCGCCGCGCCCCCCGCCGCCGAACCCACAAACGACGCCACCGCAAGCACAAGAAGGCAGCCCGCCCAGCCCAGAAACGCCCCGATACACGCGAACAGTTTCAGGTCGCCCATCCCCATGGCGTCCTTGCGGAACGCCAGCCGTCCAAACGCGCCCACCAGCCACAACAGGCCATACCCAAACGCCGCGCCAAAGGCCGAGTTGGCCGCCGGCCCCCACCACGCCCCTGCCGGCGCCGGACCCAGTCCCAGCGCCAGCTGGCTCGATTCGCGGGGCAGCCCCCCCGCGCAGCCCACGCAGGCGACGCCCCAGCGACCCAACAACGGCGACAGGGCCATCAAAGCGAAACCCGCCAGCGCCCCCCCGACGCTCATCGTGTCGGGAATGATCCAGTGATCCAGATCCGTGAACATCGACACGATCAGCAGCGATACGAAGATCACGCCCGTCACCAGGGCAAATGAATATCCAAAGCGGGCGAAGACCGCGGCAAACAACAGGGCCGTCAGCAATTCAATCACGACATATCGCGCGCTGAACGGCGCCCCGCAATCGCGGCAGCGTCCCCGCAAAAGCCAGTAACTGACGAGTGGAATGTTGTCGTGCCACCGCACGGGCGATCCGCACGCAAAGCAGAACGATCGCGCCGGCCGGTTGACCGAAAGCCCCAGTGGAATCCGGTAGATGCAGACGTTGAGAAAACTCCCCACCACGGCGCCCAGAACGAACCAGATCGCCAGATGCGCATGAAAAAGCGCAGGATCGACCCACGGGTTCATGACGCGCCGCCATCCCGGCCGCGCGCGGATCGCTCGCCGTCCGACGGCGCGCGCAAAATGATGGCGACGAAGATCATCAGATAGGACCCCACGATCACAAACGGGGAGATCAGAGCGGGTAGATTGTCGCCCTGCGCATTGGCCCTGGCCAGCAGGAGGAAGCCGCAGATCAGCAAGACCACGCCGGCAACCGACAGAGCCCAATTGATCAGGCCAAACGGAACATCGGACTCCATGCGAGACGGCGGCGCGCCGTCGGCGCCGCGTCCGGCGTCATCCGTTGGCTCGATCGCGGAATCCACAAGCGCCGGCTCGTCCGGCCCGCTCTCGCGTTGTTTTTTCCTGCCGCTTCGTCTGGCCGCCATGAATCGCGCCTCCGCGCCGATGGCCTCCGGTGAGGCGATGGCCCGATTATGATCACCGGCATCCGGCCTGCAAGGGCCATCTGCGCCACAACGGATTGGGGAGATGTTCGCCCTCACCGGGCGCTTGCGATCGGGGCATCCATGGCCGCAGCGTGGCTCTCCGCCGGCGTCACGATCCGGCGATAGAGGTCCTCATACTGACCGGCGACGCGATCCCATGAGAAATCCCGTGCCATGCCATTGCGCATCAACCGGCGCCAGTCGTTCGGCGAATGGCGATACAGCGAAAAAGCCCGGCTCAGCGCCTCCCAGAGCGCATCGGGATCATACGGGCCGAACACAAAGCCGGTGGCGCGCCCCGCGCGCATCGTCTCGGGCGTGCAGTCCGTCACGCTGTCGGCCAGCCCCCCCGTCGCCCGCACGACCGGTGGCGTCCCATAGCGCATACTGAACATCTGGTTCAGGCCGCACGGCTCATAGTAGGACGGCATCAAGAACAGGTCCGCGCCTGCCTCAATCAGATGGGCGTATCCGTTGTCGAACGTCAACCGGACCGAGACGCGCCCGGGATGGCGCCGCGCCATTCGCTCCAGCATCCGGTGGTAGCGCGGCTCGCCGGCGCCCAGCACGACCAACTGCGCGCCATCCTGAAGCATCGGCGCGAGGATGGCGTCCACCAGTTCGAATCCCTTTTGCGTGCTCAGGCGCGAGACCATGCCCACCAGCGGAATTGTCGCGTCTGCCGGAAAACCGGCCTGACGCTGCAGAGCCGCTTTGCACAACGCCTTGCCGCGAAGGTCGTCCGCCGAATAGGCCGCCGGCAGATGGGGATCGGTCGCGGGATTCCATTCGTCGCAATCGATCCCGTTGAGAATGCCGGTCAGGCGGGAGGCGCGCGCGCGCAATTCCCCTTCCAGTCCGCACCCCAGTTCGGCTGTCTGGATTTCCTGGGCATACCGGGGGCTGACGGTGGTGATGTGATCGCTGAACGCGATGCCGCCCTTCATCAGATTCAGCCCGCCATCAAAGGCCAGCCCTTCCGCCCCTTGTATCTCGGGTCCCAGCCCGATGTTGGGCGCCATCGACCACGGCGCGCGGGCCTGAAACGCCAGATTGTGGATGGCGAAAACGGTCCGGATGCCGGCGTAGAATGGATCGGTGGCGATGATCCGGTGCGTTTTCAGAATCGCCGGAATCAAGGCCGTCTGCCAGTCGTTCGCATGGATGACGTCGGGACGCCAATCCAGCGCCTTGAGCGTCCACATTGCCGCCATGCAGAAAAACGCGAATCGTTCGAGATTGTCCGGATAGTCGAACCAATGGCCGCCGACCACCTCGCCATAGGCTGCGGCGCGGTCAAAGTAGCGGTCGCACCGGATCAGATACGCCGGCGCAGCGCCGGGCGCCAGATCGACGGCGCCGGCGATCCAGCGCCCGTCGATCTCGACCATGATTTCGGGCAGCAACGGCCGGATGTCGAAGCCCTGCGTGTCGAGAAACCGGTAATGCGGCAGCGCCAGGCGCACGTCGTGGCCGCGGCGCGCCAGCGCGCGGGCCAGCGAACCGGCCACGTCGCCCAGACCTCCGGTCTTGAAAAACGGATGCGCCTCGGGTGTGACTATGAGAATCTTCATGCAATCCCTTATCGTCGCATCGCCCAACGTTATGAGCCGCAAACAGCAGATTCCGCTGTCGGACAGGTTGGGCTTGACACGGCCCGCACCTCCGTGCTCCGATGACGGCGCGTTAGATACGGCGTGCGGCGCGCAAGAGGCGTTGCATTGTCCGCAGGGGCGCCGGCGCCGTCAAGGGGGCTGTCGCCCCGCACAGGCCCCAACGCGCGATCATAGCTCAGCCCGGATAGAGCGTCTGCCTCCGGAGCAGAAGGTCGCAGGTTCAAATCCTGCTGGTCGCGCCACTCAAAAGGCAAATAGATTCCAAGGTTCGAAGTTTCATGACGTCGAGATGACGCGCATGATGAGGGAAAGATCAGCCCGCGCTCATGCTTGGGCTACTGATTGAGGGCGTCGGCGCGCGATCATCAGTAACCCAAGCGTGAGCGCGGGCTGGTCTTCGGCAGGGAGGGCCGATCGCCTGAATCCCGATGCGTGGGTTCCCTTGAATGCAGGTCATCCCCCACCCTGCGCGGGTGAGCCGGGACGGAAGGCGTCGCGCCACGGGAAGGCAGGCGCTTTTCTGCTACAGGACTGGCAACGCCTGCAGGACGGCTGGCGGCGGCAAAGGAATATACGTCTCGCCACTGAGCGCAGCCGGAAGGCTGATCGCCTCGGCCGGCGGATTGAAGCGATACTCGCGCGGACCGTCGGGACCGACGAGGACGACGGGCGCCGTGAACCGCCACGCGAATTCTTCGATCGGCATGTTGCCGAAGGTCGCGCCGCGGGTGGGATACGGAATGAACAGGACCTGGTATTCGCGGCGCTTGAGGCATGAGCGCAATTCGCGATTATGCCGTCCCGATTCGCAAACGCGGAATCCGACCTCGACAAAATCCCCCAGGCGTTCGTCAAAGCGTTCGCGCAGCTGGCGATCCATCTGAATTTGTTCGCGGGCGCTGAGAGTCCGTGCGGGCACATCGGCGGGCGCGCGGTCCAGCGGCGCCGCATAGGGCGATTCGACAAACGAGAATATGTTGAGGACCGCACCGCGACGCCGGGCCAGGCTCAGCGCGGCCTCAAAGGCCCAATCGCCCTGTGGCGATTCGTGGGCGACCAATCCGACTTTTTGAATCCGTGGCGTCATGGCTTCATCTCCTTTGGAGGATTGCCGTCGCGATCCGGCGATGGCGCTTTATGGCAGAAGGCGCACTGGCTCATCGGCTTGCCTGCCTGCGCCTCCATTTTTTTATGACACGCCAGGCAGCTGCCGTGCATGGCGTCTTCATAGGACCGTGCCATGAAAGCCTTCGCCGCGCCGGACTGTTTGATCAGATGCGTCATGAGTTCTGGCGTGTATTGCTCATGACAGGCCGCGCAATCCTGGGCGCTCGCCGCCGAGCGGTCCTGGCCCGATCCGTGGCATTCCTCGCAGGACCAACGGTCGCCCAGCAGGGCGATGTGCTGCGAATGGCCAAAGATCGAGGCCGGCTGTTTCATGTCGGAATGGCAGCGCCAGCAGGGCGAGGCGCTGTCGCCGGGGAGATTCAAGTGATGACAACCTTCGCAGGACTTCTCCTCGCCCCCTCGCTGTTTATGGGCGTCATGATCAAAGATCACCACGTCCCGGTTGCGATCGCCATCCAGGCGCAAGCTCGCGCGCATCGCGTCCGCCGCCAGCGGCGGACGCACTGGCGCTCGAACCATCGCCACGCCGCCGGCCGCGTCCGGAAGAAACAGGGCCAGAGCCAGCGACGCGGCCACGGCCATGATCAGCGACACGCGCATGCGCGCCGTCATGACGCCAAAAGCCCAGGCGCGACCCAGACTGTCGAGGCCGCGCGCGGCCAGGCCTTTCCGCGCGGGGTCCACCGAGGGCGCATCGGCAAAGATGGGCAGCCATTCCACACAGTAAAAGAACGCCAGACCCGCCATCGCGAAGACGCCCGCCGAAACGGCGATTTCCATGAGGCTCGGAAAGTAGGGCGTGTCGGACGTGCGGATCAGACTGATCACGCCAACGTTCAGACGGTTGAGCATCAGCCCGATGACGGCGCAGACGCTGGCGGCGGCGAGGCGCCGGGGCAACGGGCCCAGCCGTGGCAGGACAATGAACGCAATGGGAACAATCGCCGACAAGGTTAATTCGGCGTAAAAGAATCCCGTCTCCCATTGGCCGGACGCCAGCAGGGCAAGCCCGCCGCGGCGCGCGAGATCAATCAATCGCGCCGTCAGCCACACGCCCAGAATGGCGGCGGAAATCCGGGCCAGTCCCTTGAGCATCGCATAGTCGGGCGCGTGCAGATAAAGGCGCGAATGAATCAACGACAGCAAGATCAGCGCTTGAAGCCCCGCGCCCACGGCCGAAAGGATGAACAGCACGGGCAGCGCGCTGGTGAACCACAGGGGGTGCATCCGCGCGGGCATGGTCAGGAACAATGATCCCAGCGATGTGTGATGCAGCGTCGAGAGCGTGATGCCGATGATGGCGATGGGAACGATGGCGCGGTGAATCCCGTGGGCGAGACGGGCCATCCCCAGCCGCATCAGCGCGGGGGGCGCCATCTCCAGCGCCGTGACGGAGAAATACAGCATGACGCACCACGCCACTTCGAAGAGGAAGGAGTGATGGTTCCAGAAAACGATGGGCTTCCAGATCGCGTGCGGCAGGCCGATGTCCAGAAACAGCGCGAAGCACGACGAACCGTATCCCAGAAACGCCAGCAAGATCGCAGGCTTGAGCAACGGGCGGTATTTCTCGACGCCCAAAACGATGACCAGGAACGCCAGCGCAAAGCCGCCCGTGGCCAGCGCGACGCCCGCGACCATGTTCAGGATTTTCCATAGTCCCCACGGCATGGCGTCCGATAAATCCGTCGAGACGCCTAATCCCCCGAACAGGCGCGCCACGATAGCGACGGCGCCGAAGACGGCGACGGCCCACAACATCTCTTTGACCAGGGTCAGCCGTCTCATCGCGCGTCTCCTTCCGATTCGCCGACGTCTGCGCCCGGATGGGGGGCCGCCGCCGCCGCGGCGCGCAGCGATTGCAGTTTCATCCGGCGACGGATGATGAAGTTGACGCCCACGAGCAGGCCGCAGGCGCCCAATCCCAGCGCCGGCGTCTTGGACATGACGGGCCACGTGTAGGACTGCATGGTTTGTTCGCCTACAATGGCCGGCCACCCCAGCGCCTCCAAGGGCACGTCGCTGATATACAAGACCGACGTTCCGCCCAGTTCTTTTTCCCCGTAGATGTGGGAGAGATACACGCCGGGCTGAGCGGCGATGCGCTGCCGGGCCATCATAAGCAATTGTTCGCGCGAACCGAACGAAAGCGCCTTTTCGGGACAGGCCCCGACGCAAACCGGCGCCAGGCCCTGGCGCAAACGGCCGGAGCACAAATCGCATTTTTTCATCAGTGGCGCCCGCTTGTCCCACTCGTAGCGCGGGATGCTCACGGGGCACGACAGCATGCAATAGCGGCAGCCAATGCACTTGTCGGCGTCATAGACGACCGCGCCTTCGGGCGTGCGCGTCAGGGCGCCGACCAGACAGGCGTCCACGCATCCCGGCGTCAGGCAGTGCAGGCATTGCTTCTTCGCATGGCGCCCCCGGCCAACAGAGACCACCGAGCTGAGACGCCTTCCCGAAAGGCCATCGCCACGCAACTTTTCTGACAAGCGCTCGGCGCCGGCGCCCTGCGCGTCGCGGCAGGCCGCCGCGCACGAGCCGCAGCCCGTGCAGCGCGTGACATCGATCAAGACGCCCTTGCCTTGGACTGGATTCGAATGGTTCATCAGATTCGAGCCTCGTTTCCATGCAGCTCGCGGGCGACCGCTTCGCCGGCGCCCGGAGGTAGTTTCCAGAAGATATCGGATGAAACACGGTCAAAGGGGAACAGCACGCAATGGCTGAGTTTGGTCAAAGGAATCAGGACGAAGATCGCCTCGCCCGACAGGATGTGAATCAAAAGGACGGCGTTGTAAGACAGCGGATTCGCCCACGGATGCAACGCCATGAAGCCGGTCGCGAACGGCGTCATGAGAAGAAGCAACAGCAGATAGTCCTGCGGCTCACTCAGCGCCGCGGCGTCGGTCTCGAAAATCCGCGCGCCCATCAGAATCAGTCCGCAGACAATGGTCAGAAGGGTCAAGGCGTCGGCCACGGCGCCCGGCAGCGCAGCCCATCCCAAACCGGCGGCGCTGCGCAGCAACGCGATATGGCCGAAGAGAAAAACAGGCGTTATGATCAAGCCGATGTGAAACAGAAAAGAAACCACGCTGAGAAAAGGACGATAATGGACATGTTTGACCGGCACGGCCCATTCCGCCAGTTGCCGAAGGGCGCTTGAGACGTCGAAATGCCGGTCATTGAGACGGTTCATCGCTTCGCGTATCTGCATGACCTGAAGGATGACCAGCCGCGCCAATCCCAGGATCATGAACATGAAGGTTCCGATAAACAGCGGGCCTTTTGCAAATTGCAGCATGCCTTCCATGAGGGGGGCTCCTAGAGTTGAATAGCGCGGAACATCAGATCGTGCAGGCCCTTGACTTCCATGGGCAGTTTGTAGTGGTCAATGACCTCGCGCAGCTGTTTCTTGCAGTTCGCGCACGGCGCGACGACGATCTCCGCGCCCGTGGCCTTCAGTTGCTCCGCCTTGGTCTTGCCAATGACTTCCATCCGGAACTTCTGCATTTCCGCAATGGACACGGTCCCGCCGCCCCCGCCGCAACAGTAGTTCTCCCGGCCTGAAGGCGTCATCTCGACATAATCCTTTGCCATCGCCTTCAGCAATTCGCGGGGTTGATCGACGATCCATCCCGAACGCGCGATATTACAGGGGTCGTGATACGTGACCTTTTCTTTGATCGCGCCGGGATCGAATCGCAATTTGCCTTCTTTGAATTTACGCCACGCAAACTCGACGCAATTGACCACCGCGGGCGCGTCCTTGCCGGCAAAGGCGGGGATAAACTGTTTGGCGGCGCGAGAGGCGTGGCCGCACTCTCCAATCAGGATGGTCCGCGCTCCGAGACGCCGGACCTCCTCGACAAGGCGGCGGATGTTGCGCTCCAAAATCCAGTCATTATAGAAAAGGCCATAGTTGATGGCGTCATAGTTCTTGGAGCCGATGGTCCAGTTGCCGCCTTCGCCGCAAGCATGCAAGACCAGCGCATTGCCCATCAGCGTTTCGGCTTCCATCAGATAGTCGCTCACGGGACAGAAGAAAGCGTATTCCACGTTCTCCTTGTCCAAGGGAAACTCCACTTCGATCCCTTTCTCGTCCTTGATTTCTTCACTGAGGAATTCCAGGTTGTTTTTCAACGCCGCCAGCGGGACCGAGGAAGTGTTGCCGTTTTCCCCTTCCAGTTGCGCGCGAACCGAAACCTGCAACGCCTTGGGCGGCAACCGCATTTCGCTCAGAATATAGCGGCCGAGATGCGTGACAAGCGCGTGGTCGATCCCCATCGGGCATTCCAGCGAGCAGCGGCGGCAGGCGGTGCATCGGTAGAACCCCTCCATCATCTCGTCAATGTCGGAGTCCGTGAGGTAGCCATCGCCGGAAAGAAATCCTTTCACCCAGCCGCCCATCGTGAAATAGCGCTTATAGATGTTGATAATCATCGAGGTGCGATAGCACGGGATATCGCGGGGATCGCCGGTGGCCTGATAGACCTGGCAGGTCTTGGCGCAACGGCCGCAACGGGTGTGCGAGCGCGCATACATGTCAAGCAACCCGCGATAATTGGTATGACGCAGGATTGCCTCAAAGGCTGCGAGAAATCGCTCGACGCGCTCGGAGGCGTCAGGCTTCTCGACGTGATAAAACCGGGCAGGCGCCGCGGACTCAGTGGCAACGGACATTCCCAATCATCCCCTTTCCGCAACTCATTTGCTTTGGGTGGACAACTGGCAATTGGAGCAATGAACGTGCCGATGACTTCGCTGCGCTCCTTACCATTCCTTCGTAATGCCATTTTCATGGCCACAATACAAATTGTGGCCACTGCGCGGAGGAAGCCAATCCTACGTGTCTTATGACGATTGATCCTGTCGACGACACGAACGCCAGTGAGTGGAGTCGATCCCAGCGCCACTGCTGAATTGCCTCGGCGGGACGGGCATTCGGCGTTGCAGTTGGGCGCAACGTTGCGTTGCGCGCAACGCAACCCAAGCGCGCGAACGTCGCGCGGATGATGACAGCAAGCAACCGGAATCTCTTTGGACTCCGCGACAAACGATGGTTTGCGAGCCACGGCTTTAACTTTGTGGCAATCTTGCCCCATCGAATCACAATGGGAACCAATCTTGCATAGGAAACAGTTGGGAACTGCCCATGATTGCTCTGATACCCACTTTTCATTCTCGCGTCGCTCCGAACTTCGCCTACAGCCCGACGGCCATCCTCGCGCGCATTGAGGAAGGACGGATTAAAGAGACCGAATCGCTCGACCTGTCGGGAACAACAACCGAAGAACGCCTGGCGCTGCTCAAACTCAGAAATGTTTCGACGCTGGTATGCGGCGGCATTGACTGCGAACTCGCGGAGGCGCTGAAAGCGCAAGGCGTCCAGACCATCGCCAACGTCGCCGGCGAAACTCATACCGTCCTTGCGGAATTGTCCGCGGGACGGCTCCAGGAAGGTTTTGGAATCTTTCGCGCGCGAAGGCCGAATGGATCGGCGCCCAGCCTCGCAGCGCACGGGGCCAACGGGGGTTACAACGGCGGCAAAAACAAAGAACGCCTCGATCACGTCGCCGCCGAACACGCCACCGCGCCCGATTGCCTCGCCTGCGAGCGGCGCGCCTGCCTGACGGGGACGCCGTGCGACCACACCGCCACCATCGCTGTTGCGGCGCCTCCGTCCACCGGCGATCCCTTCGGAGAAATCCTCGAAGTGACCGCCGACATCGCCGGCGAATCCGAACGCGCCTTGTGCCGCGTGGCCGAACTCGTCTATTTCGCCTTGGGCATGAAATACCGCCGCCTGGGGCTGGCCTTCTGCGCCGAGATGTTTCCTGAAGCCGAAATCCTCGTAAAAACGCTGCGGCGATTCTTCGAGGTCGTTCCCGTCTGCTGCCGCCTCAACGGCGCCGCAGGTCCCGGCCGCCGGACGGGACTCCCGATTGGGGATGAATTTGCGCCGTCCCATCCGGTGGACGGAACTAACAGCGCCGAAGATCACGACAAGATAAACCGAAGCAGCCGTCTGAGCAGCCGCAGCCAGGCGGCGGACGGGACCCACGAGGACGGGACCTATATGGCCACCCCCCCCAGCCCCGATGATGACCCCTCCCTGCCCTGTCATCCCCTCCACATGGCCGAGGCCCTCAACCACTCCGCCACGCAACTCAACGTCATGGCCGGACTGTGCATGGGCGCCGACGTCGTCTTCACCCAAGCCAGCGCCGCCCCCGTCACCACCCTCTTCGTCAAAGACCGCCTCCTGGCCAACAACCCCATAGCCGCCCTCCATTCCTCCCACGTCCTCAAACGCATTCTTCAGGAAGCCTGAGCCACGGCCGAATTCGCCCACCCTTTGCGTTCTGCGCGTTCCCTCACGGCCCCCGAACACCTCAATCAAGCTTCATCCCACGCGTGGCTGAAAGACAGCAAAGAAGTCAGGCTGGATCGGGTCTGAACCGATTTCAGCCCCATGTCGTTCAAGAGGAACGGCCGCCTCAGGCAAAAAACGAATCAACTCCCCCAATACTCCCCCACAAAGACAAGGGCCGGAGAGCGCCCGTTTCCTTTCGGAAAACCAGAGCCCCTCGGCCCATCCTCTGTCAAAACGCGTGGAATTCTTTTGCTACGCCCTCAGTCCTTTTTATTTATGGGCTGCTGTGCCAAATGAAGCCGCTGCTGTCGCCACCCAAATACAACGGTTCCGTCAGCGAATACCCGTCGCCAAGGATGTACGGTCCCGGCGGCGCTACCGGCAACCGTTGTGACGGCCGCAACGTCCCGATGCCGCCAATGGATCCGGCGCAGGTCGGCGATGGCGCGCCGCCACCATCCAGCGACGCCCCGGCCATAAACGTCCCCGCAACGCCCAAGTCGCCGAGAATCGCCGTAATGTCGCGCGCCGTGCCGCCCGACAGGCCTGAAGCGACCGTCAGCGGCGTCGTGGATACCGCGTCGTCATCATCCGCCTCGATGCCGCCCGCTTCTTCGGCTGTGGCGTCCTCATTCGCCTCAAACATCGCCTCGGGATTCAACAGCGATTCATCCCCGATATAACCGCCCATGAAGTCCATCCCGCCGGGCGTCCGCCACCGCAGCGCCCTGGCCTGCATGATCGGGATTTCGCCCGCGCACAAGACCGCGGCAGCCGAAACATTGCCGCCAATGGCCCGAATGATAAGCTGCGTTGACGAGGTCAGGATGCTCGCCGCCGTGATGTCGGACTGATAGAAGCCTGCTATCCGCGCCGATCCCATCCGCTGCGTCGTGAGACCCGCGCGAGTCAGAACGAAGCAAGGCGCAGTGGTCACCCGTGTCGCTTCGATGGCGCCGGGTCCTATGTCGCCGCCTACGGACAATAGCCGTCGAATCTCGGCGGCGCGGATGCCGCCCGATTCCCCGCCGATGCCGCCATAGGCAACGGCCATTTGTCCCGCGCTATTGCGCGTCTTCTTCGTGGCCGTCCTGACGTCAACCGCCTGACCCGGCATATCGAGCGCTTCGAGGACTACGCCCACGAGCTGAATGCGCGCGATACCCGCCGCCCCAGCGATTGTTGAACGAATCCGCGTCGCTCCGTCCACGTCCGGCCCCGCGGTCATCCGCACCGCTCCGATGCGCCCAGCTTCGATATCCGCCACGGCGCAACCGCTTGCCACCAGCGCATCCAGCGCTCCGGCAACGCGCAATTCGGCGATGGCGCCCTCGGTCTGTATGCGCCAGAATGACCCCGTCGTGCTCACCCGCGGAATCGCCGCCCCGACGGCAACACCTTGCCGCCGCCGGATCAACAGGCTGCCCTCCGGCGCTTCCCCCGAAATGGCAATCCCCGCCGTCGTTACCTCCATTTCGCCGGCGCCGACGTAGCGAATGATGTAATCGTCGGTCAGCGCAGATTCTCCAACCGGCCCTCTCGTCCCCGCCGCCGCGGTCTTCCGCGCGCCACACGTGAAAAACAGTTCGGTGTCTGCTTTGAGACCGGTCGTGTCAAAGATCGGCTTGAAATAGTAATACGGATTTGCGGCCTTCACTTTGCCACACCAGTTGTATGGAACTGAGAAGTCGAAGTATGGATCAAGGCGGGTCGTTGACTCCTTCTTTTGCCACCGCTTCGCGCCGCAAGACTTGATCTTGATGTTCGATTTGCAGCCGTTCCCATTGCGTATCGTGACGCCGCCATGTATTCGGACACGCTCTGGCGTCGGCGTGGGAGTCGGCGTTGGCGAGTTGATTGTCCCTGTGTAGTTCTGGTTCGACTGATCCGAAGTGACATTCGAGTAGTCACGATACGAAGGAGCGAATGAGTAGTCTGATTTTGACGGGGTAACGCGGCCCGACCAGCCCGAACTTGCCGGCAGGCTATACGAGCCGTCCGTACCCGTTGTGTCTGATCCGCCGCCATTGCTCGCCGATAGCAAGACGCCGGAAATGCCCGCCCCCGCCGGGGTGCGAACGTAGCCTGAAATGGAGAATGGAGCCACCGTCCCCGTGTAATTCTGGTTCGTCTGGTTCAAGGTCACATTCGTATAGTCGAGGTACGATGGACTGAAGCCATAACCCGATTTCGACGGCGTAACCCGCCCTGACCAGCCGAAGTTAACGTATAGGCTGTAATACCCGTTGGAGTCTGTTGTGTTCGAGCCGCCGCCATTGCTCGCCGACAACAAGACGCCGGAAATGCCCACCCCCGCCGAGGTGCGAACGTAGCCTGAAATGGAGAATGTAGTTATTCCAGTGTAATTCTGGTTCGTCTGGTTCGAGGTCACATTCGTGTAGTCGCGGTACGATGGACTGAAGCCATAGCCCGGTTTCGACAGCGTCACGCGCCCTGACCAGCCTGAATTCACCGATAGGCTGTAGTAGCCGCTGGCGTCCGTGCTCCCCGAGCCGCCGCCATTGCTCGCCGACAACAAGACGCCGGAAATGCCCGCCCCCGCCGAGGTGCGAACGTAGCCTGAAATGGAGAATGGAGCCACCGTCCCCGTGTAGTTCTGGTTCGCTTGGTTCGAAGTCACATTCGAATACGTCCGGCTGCTGGGCGAGAAAGTGTATCCCGTTTTCGACGGCGTCGCGGTCCCCGACCAGCCGTACGAAACGGTCGCGCTGTAGTCGCCGCTGCTGTTGGTTGACGGCGGACCGGGCAGGCCGTTGATCGTGACACCCTGGACCGCCGTCCCGTTGCTTAGCGTCACCCGCCCTGAAATCGTGAAGGTCGGTTGAGACGCCGTATAGTTCTGGCCCGTCTGATCGGACGTGACATTCGAATACGGCCGGCTCGATGGCGAGAAGGTGTATCCCGATTTCGACGGCGTCGCGGTCCCCGACCAGCCATAGGAAACAGTCGCGCTGTAGTCGCCGCTGGGGTTGGTTGACGGCAGACCGGGCAGGCCGTTGATCGTCACGCCCTGGACTGCCGTCCCGTTGCTCAGCGTCACCCGCCCTGAAATCGTGAAGGTCGGTTGTGTCGCCGTATAGTTCTGGCCCGTCTGATTGGACGTGACATTCGAATACGGCCGGCTCGATGGCGAGAAAGTGTATCCCGTTTTCGACGGCGTCGCGGTCCCCGACCAGCCGTAGGAAACGGTCGCGCTGTAGTCGCCGTTGCTGTTGGTTGACGGCGGACCGGGCAGGCCGTTGATTGTGACACCCTGGACCGCCGTCCCGTCGCTTAGCGTCACCCGCCCTGAAATCGTGAAGGTCGGTTGTGTCGCCG
>Ga0073932_1004907_pt1 | contig 15188 bp, 22 predicted proteins | sample DewCreD2012metaG_FD_76967 | JGI IMG/M metagenome (GOLD analysis project Ga0073932, IMG submission 76967) | Hot spring sediment bacterial and archeal communities from British Columbia, Canada, to study Microbial Dark Matter (Phase II) - Dewar... ... | reverse complement strand
TGCAGACCCACCAGATCGCACTCATTCTGTACCGCGATTTTCTTGCCATCACACGCCGTGTCCGGACACACCAATTCATCTTCGAGGCGCGCGAAATTTCTCCAGACCCGCTCCGCTACGTCGCGACAGAACTCACTGACGGCGAAAAATACGATGTCATTTTGAACCCATTCGCGCCGGAGCTCCTGTGGGTGTTCGACGCTCGTGGACGCTTCATCCGCACCTGCGAGAGGCTGGACATTCCCGGCCGCGAGGACATCGAAGCCGTCCAGCGCGCCATGGGCCGGGCCGCACACATCGAGGCCACGCTCCTCCGCCACGTCGCGCGGCGCGGGCGCCGGCTCGCACTCGAACGCATCCGGCTCGCCCGCGAGAACGCCGCGGCTCTGAGCGATCCAGCCGCGGCCCCGCCGCCCATCGTGCCGATCAAAGATGAGGACCTGGACGCCGAGAACGGAGGCACTAAAATCACGTGGGAGACTCTGCCGACTGAATGTGGTCCCGAACACCAAGACACGCCACCCCCCCCAACAAACCCTTTGGACGAACTCGATTAACCACCACACCCAACGAAAGGACCAGCAATGAACGACACCTCATCCAGCACGCTTCCAGCGCCAGTTCCTCAAAGCGACCTCATCCAGCGCCCGGTAAATCGCAACATCATCAACCTCAGCGGCGACACGATCGCTGAGGCGGCGCGCAAATACCCGGAGCCGCACGCTGCGGCTCTCACGTGGCTCTTTCATCATGCGAAACATAACGGCCTTGGCTGGGCTGAGACCGCGCGCGCCGTGGGCGTTTCCACCACCACACTTTACCGGATATGGACAGGCGCCTACCTCAATCCCAAGACGGGGGAGATGATCGATATTTCCGACCACATCGACGCGATCAATAAATACCGCCTCCTGGCTGAGGCCAGGGAACAAATGACCCGGCTCCCATTCGTTGAAACATCAGTCTGGCGCCGAATTGAAAAAATCTGCCGCGAAACGCTTGAAGCTCAAAACATCTCATTCATATACGGCGAATCGCAAATTGGTAAAACCGCCGCGCTGAAAGAATACGTGCGGCGAAACAACCACGGCCGCACCATCTACGTGCTGATGCCGGCATCCGGTGGCGTCCAGGCCATGATGAAAGCCATCGCCGACGCCTGCCACATATCCAGCAAATCGTGTTTCGAGCACCTCCGCGAGCGCGTGAAAAACTTCCTCGATCAAAACAAACTCCTCATCATCGATGAAGTCCACGAAGTTTTCTGCTCATACCAACGGACTTCCATGATCCGTTGTCTTTCCGTGCTCCGTCAGCTACAGGAAACCACGAGCTGCGGCATGGTGCTGTGCGGCACGGAGGTCTTCCGGCAGGAACTCGAGCGCGGCGAATTTGCTCAGGCTCTCAAACAGCTCCGGAAGCGCGGCATCTGGGAGCTGCAGCTCGAAAGTCATCCGACTGAAAGCGATCTCAAAATCATCAGCGACTACTACAAACTGGGCCCGCCACCTCCTGAAATCCGCCATCTCATCAAACATATCGCGGTTACGCACGGCCTTGGGAAATACATCAAATTCATCCAACGCGCCGCCCAACTGGCCAAATCCAAAAATCAAAAATTCACCTGGGATCACGTCGCCAAAATCAACAACATCGCCGCCGAACTCCAACGCGGCCCCAGGACCGAAACAAACTGATCCCATGAAAAAAATGGCAACACAAATCAAAGTCCACCTTGAAAACCTTCAGCCGGTCGAGGCCGAATACCTGCGGCGGATCATCGAGATTTTCGCCGACCCCAAAAACGCAACCCTGCGCGCCGCCTTGATCAAAAACCAGCTTGCGCCTCGAGTCCTCCCAAACGGACGCACGGCATTCATCCCGTCTTTCCCGACCCCAACACCAAAAAATTGAAATCATCAACATGAAAATCATCGCCATCCACTCTGTTGAAACACTCGACACACGCGTCGCCGAAGCCGTCCGACTGAAAATCAAACTTGCCGCCACACAAGCCGAACTTGAAGCTGAAAAAGCGGACCTCGAAAAACGCTACGCATGCAAAATCTCAGCGATTACCCGTGAAATATCGGAACTTGAAGCGGAGATTTTCGACTACTGCAACGCACATCGCGCGGAACTCTTCCAAAACCGAAAATCACGCGAGACCAACACGGCCACATTTGGTTTCGAGCTCACACCATGGCGCGTTGAGCCCTCCTCCAAAAAAATCAAATGGCGCGACATCGTTGCGCGGCTCGTGCGCCTGCCCTGGGGAAACGCCTATATCCGGACGCCGGAACCACAAGTCGACAAAACCGCACTCCTTGCCGACCGTGAAAAACTCACTCCAGATCAACTCACCGCCATCGGCGTGAGGTTCGCGCAAGACGAACAATTCTTCATCCGCCCAAAATCCGAAATTGCCGAACCCACCACCACCCCGGCCAATGACTGATCCACCATGTACATCTTCATCAACACCCGCCAGACACCAACTCCGGACGGTCCGATCATCATGGCCACCACCTCGCACCGTGGTCGCTCCGTCGCAGCCATGGACACATCGGACCTGGCGGCCGCACGCCGTTGCGCCTCCTGCTTCTTTTTCGGCGAAGCGGCCGACCGCAAAAAAATCGTTCTCGTCAAAATCCGGGCCCGCAAATACATGGCGCGGCTCAAAACACCACAAGAAACGTTCACCGCACCATGACCACGCCAGCACCAGACCAGATTGAGGCCCTCCACGCCCTCTACGTGCGATTGACCGGTTTTAATCTGCGACTGGACATGGCACGCGAACACACCTGGTTCCTCTGGATGCGAGCTGGATTTACAGAAGCCGACCTCCACCTCGTCGTCTATTACCTTAAGGATGAAATCAAAAATGGCCGCCGAAATCCTGGCGCCCTGAAATTCTCAAACTTAATCGCAAACCCTGACTACTTCGAGGAGGACCTCGCCCTAGCCCGATCTGCCGCCGACAGAGCCGCAAGATTCCATATCCAGCCAACACCCCCAGCACCGCACAAGATTAATCCAGGACAACAAGACACCAAAAAAATCTCGACCATCATCGCCGGCCTCTCCCAACTCAAGTCCATCCTCGCCGGCGACACAAAAAAGGACCAGCCATGACATCAGAATCCATCCTCCTCGCCGAAATCGAGGCCGAAACACTCCGCCACCTCCGCACCATCGCCCAGCTCCGCCGCGCCCTGGCCGCCGCCAGGGCGCATCCAGTTCAAAGCGGCCACAGACCGCCGGACTTGCCATCATCAGCAGCCCAGGCAATCCAAATCGTCCACACCTTCACCGGTGTCACCCCCGCCGAAATCCTTGGACGCACCCGCACGGACCACGTCGCCACCGCGCGTCACATCACCTGGTACCTCATCCGCTCCAGACTCCCCGTCACCCCGTTCAACGACATCGCCAGATACTTCCACCGTGACCACGCCACCATCATCCACGGCATTAGACACATCGAAAACCTCCGTGAAACCGACCCCGACTTCGCGCACCTCCTCGCCCGCATCCTGCGCGCCTTCGACCCACAGCCAAACTGATCCCATGCCCTTCGCCCTCAACATGGAGATCGCCGGCTCAATCAGACGGCGGCGCCATTGGATCATCCACCATACCAAATCCCTCGGACTCCGTTGGGATTTGGATCGCGGATTTATGGGCGCCGCCGGGCACATCATCGCATCCGCAACCGAGCAAGATATTTTTACAGCACTCCACCTCGACTTTGTCCCCAGGAAAAACGCGAAATCTGAGCCATGACACCCGCTCAAACCAAAATGTACTGGCGCGAATGGGCCAAAGTCACCGCCTTCTGCCGCGCCAACGACCTCCCGGTACCGGACCGGCACGAAATCCATCGCCGCGCCCTGGGCCGCGATGTTTCCTCGAAACAACTCTCCAATTCTGACCTTGATGCGGTCCTCGCCGCCTTTGCCGCTATCTATGACCCGGACAATCTCGCGCCACAACTGCGCGCCGCCCGCGGGCAGCGCGCGCGCATGACCTGGGTGCTGGCCAGGCTCACGCGCGAACTCGCTCAGGTCCTGGACCCGGATGCCCACCTGGACCCGTCCACCCGCCACGACCGCGCCCGGCGCTACATTGGCGCCATTCTAACTGATAAGTACCACACAACCACACCCGACGACCTCACCGATGCCCAGCTCCGCCTCCTCTTGATGGACATCTCCCGCGCCATTTCACATCACCGCCAACGCCTCACCTTGTTCGCCGATGCCCCCTTCTGATGGACAACTCGAAATCGACTTCGCCACATCCGGACCCCCGGACATCACCGACGCCGACCTCCACGCCGTCCTCTCCATCCTCGACTCTCGCGGTCCACGATGGACCACCGCACACGACCTCCTCGTCGCCCTCGGCTGCCGCCCCTCCGAAAACCGCCGCCGCTGGCTCCGCCGAATTGCTGAACAAAGCCAGGGCCGCATCATCTCAGGCCAGCTCGGCTACATGCTCACCCGCCACGCCACCCCGCAGGACATTGACACCGCCGCTCGCTGGCTCGAGCACCAGGCCGCACGCATGATCGCCCGCGCCCGCGACATCCGCATGATTGCCCGCTCAGATTATCATCATCTTGCCGCTCCAGAATAAAGGAAAATGAAACTTCAGAAACCGATGAAAACAATAAAACAAAAACAGGTCGAGGCAGCGATTAAACACGTCAATGCAATCGCCGCGCCTGGTGGTTACATTTTTTTTCATCGAGGCTCACAGGCAACATGGAAAGCCTCAAGCCACGCCATGGCGAAACTCGGAAAGGACATCCTGTCCGGGAAAAAAGATGCTTTCCAATACTGGTTTGCCGAGGCCGAGCTGAAGATGGTGCGCGGCCCAAAAATAGTCTGACCATGTCATCAGGCCCGCCAAAGCCCTAGAGCCAATGAGCTGACAGAGCCCCCGTAGTTCCGGGGGCTTTTCTTTTCTCCCGCCGCGGGCAAGACAATCGCCATGGCGCCCGGCAGAATGCCGGGCGCAAGGTGACATGCAAAGTAAAATGAACAAAGACATCGTTCTCGGGCTTGTCCGTCACATCCTCACCGCCGCCGGCGGCTACCTCGTCGCACGCGGTATCATGGATGACACCCAGCTCACCCAGGCCGTCGGCGCCATCGTCACACTCGTCGGCGTCGCCTGGTCCATCCACTCCAAGCGCCAGCCCGCCACGCCTCCACCAGCGCCGCCGAACTCCATCCCCAGAAGCCCGCTCATTCTCCTCCTGGCCGCCTCACTTTCCATCGCCCTGCCCACCTCCACAGGCTGCCGCACCACAAACACCGCCGGGCGCACCCTCGCCACCATCACCGTCACCGTGGACCACGCCATGCGAGGCTGGATGCATTGGGTCGCCATGGGCCGCGCCACCCTCGAACAGGAACACAAAGTCATGCGCGCCTACGAAAAATACCAGCTCGCCGCCAATGCCGCCCAAAAAGCCTACAGCGCCGCCTACGCCGCAAACGATCCCGGCGGTATGGACGCTGCCATCCGCGCCCTCACAGCCGCCCGCGACGATCTCATCGCCCTCATCCACTCCTTCCAGCGACCACCCAAAAAATAACACCCCAATATGAACGCACCCATGATCGCCGAACTCGTCCTGCGCCTCGGCCCTGTCGGCCTCGACTTCGCCCAGCGCCTCGCCCAAGTCTGGACCAAGCCCGCCCTCACCCCGGACGAAGTCGCGGCCCTCTGCGCTTCCGCCCGCAAATCCTATGACGAATACCGCCGCGAAATTGTCGGTGCATCATTGCCGCCAAAATCATCCGACTGACATGACCGAAATCGCTCTCCTGGCCCAGATACCCCAACCGACGCCGGGCGACATCGGCACCTGGCTCCTCGTTTTCGCCCTCGTCGCATCCATCATCGGCAACATCGCTGGCATTCTGCGCGGCGGCCGCGCCAAGATGGAGGTCATGCCACAGCCTGTGCAGGTGGAACTCGCCGAAAAATTCCAGTCCAGGGAGAGCGCCGCGCATCAGGACCGCCGCATTGAACACGTTGAGCGCCGGATCGAACACATCGAAAACATCATCAATACCGGCTTCAGCGAACTCCGGGAGGCCATCGCGAAGAGCCAGGTGTTGGACGAAGAACGCGCCCGCCGCATCCACAACCGCATCGATAACCTCTCCGTCTCCCTCTCCGAAAAAATCGGCAAACTCCAAGGGCACATCGAACGCACCTAATACCCCCCACACCACCAACATCCATGAACCTCACCCTGGCCATCCTCGCCTCCCTCCACAACGTCCACCCGCGCCTCCTCCCGGAGCCCGCCCTCCACGTGGACGCCAACTCCCTCCTCCCGTCCCCCGTCACCCGCGCCGAACTCCAGGCCGAACTAGCGAGCCTCGAACGCCGCGCCCTCATCATAGGCGTCACCGACGCACTCTTGGGCCTCCGCAAATGGCGCCTCTCCGATTCCGGCCTCGCCGCCCTCGCATCCTCCACTGCCGCATGACCACGCCGCCTCCTCCGCCGCACGCGCCCGCCGCATGAAAAAACCACGCAAAGACCGCAGCGAACACGCGCTCACCGAAGCCCAGGAAGCCCAGCTCGCCGAATGGCTCCTCTCCGGTATGGGCTACATCCAGGCATCAGAACTCATCCAAAAAGAATGGGGCATTCGCATGGGCAAAAACGCCATCATGCGCTTCTACCATGAAATCTGCACCCCGGCCGTCCTCGCGCGCCGCGCACGCGCCGCCCAGATGAGCCGCGCCCTCGAAGACGACATGCGCCGCCGCCCAGGCTCCTTTGACAAAGCCACCATCGAACTCGTCGCCCAAAAAGCCTTCGAAATCTCGGCCGACCCAAATGCAAAACCCGACGATGTCCGCAACCTCGTCTCCCTCATCCTCAAAATCCGCGACCAGGAACTCGCCGAAAAAAAACTCGCCCTCGACACCGAACGCCTCCAGCTCGAAATCAAGAAATACCAGGACGCCATCGCCGCCGCCCAACGCGAAATCGCATCCGTCAAATCCTCCGGCGGCATCACCCCGGAAACACTCCAAAAAATCGAACAAGCCCTCAAACTCATCTAATGCCCAAAAACGATCCATACTTCCTCCCCTACCAACGCCGCTGGATCGAAGACCGAAGCCCACTCAAAATCATGGAAAAATCACGGCAAATTGGCATCTCCTACGCCACCGCCTACTCCGCCGTACGCCGCTGCGCCACCCAGGACGCCCGCCTCGATGTCTGGGTGTCATCGCGTGATGAGACCCAGGCCAAGTTGTTCATCCAGGACTGCATCGCCTGGGCAAAGCTCCTGCAAATCGCTTGCACAGACCTTGGCGAAGTGTTAATTGACCCGCATGAATCCACGTCTGCGAGGGCTCTTCGTGTGGGGCGAAATCGTGTTATTTATAGTCTCTCCTCTAATCCGAATGCTCTTGCGGGCAAGCGCGGCCATGTTGTCCTGGATGAATTCGCGCTCCACCAGGACCAGCGCCTCCTCTACCGCGTCGCGAAACCGGTCACCACGTGGGGCGGCCAGTTCGAGATCATCTCCACGCACCGCGGCGCAAACTCCGTATTCGCGGAGATCATACGCGAAATCACAGAAGGCGGGAACAAAGCGGGCTGGTCCCACCACCGCGTCACCCTCCAGGACGCCGTTGCCCAGGGCCTCGTCAAAAAAATCAATTCCAAGCGTCCCACCGAGCAGCACGAAACCGACCAGGAATTCCTCGACCGCATCCGCCGCGAATGCCTCGACGAAGAACAGTGGCTCCAGGAATACTGCTGCATCCCCGCCGATGAATCATCCGCCTTCATCTCCTGGGAATTGATCACTGCAGCCGAGACTGACTCCAGGCCCGTCACCCTCTCCGACCTCGCCCGCGCTGGACACCCGCTTTATCTCGGCGTTGATGTCGGCCGGAAAAACGACCTCACCGTGATGGACCTCTGCGAAGTCGTTGGGGACGTGTCCCATGACCGGCTCCGCATCGAGCTCCGCGCCACCACGTTTTCAGAGCAAGAAGCCACACTCTTCCAGCTCCTCGCGCTCCCCAATCTCCGCCGCGCCTGCCTCGACGCCACCGGCCTCGGAATGCAACTCGCTGAGCGCGCCCGCGAACGCTTCGGATGGAAAATCGAGCCCGTCACCTTCACCGCCGCCGCCAAGGAACACATGGCCTTCCACCTCCTCCGCCGCTTCGAGGACCGACGCCTCCGCATCTTCCGCAACCCAGCCCTGCGCGCCGACCTCCGCGGCGTCAAAAAAGAAACCACGCCCGCCGGCAACATCCGCTTCGCAGGCGAATCACAAGACTCACACTGCGACCGCTTCTGGGCCCTGGCCCTCCGTGAACACGCCCACGCCCGCCAGGGCCGCGCAGAAGCCGTCTTCCTCGATTAACCTCCCTTGATTGACACCATGAACATCTCGGAAAAATTCTGGTCCTGGGTAGGCCGTAAAACCGCGCTCTCATCCTGGGCGCGCGCATGGCTCGCCGGCCACGACACCTCGTCCACCTCAGCCGCGGCCAATCTATCCAATGCCATGCTCCAGGTGCCGTGGGTCTATGCCGCGGTCACCGCTAAAGCAGCGAAGCTAACCCAAGTCGGGCTGGAACTCTACGCGCCGAACCAGCCTCAACCCATCGAGTCCGGCCCAGCTTACCAACTTCTCCTCCGCCCACATCCGCTCCTGGACCGCGCCGCTTTCATTGAGCTTTTGTCGCTATGGCTTGATCTCCGCGGAGAATTCTTTGTCATCGCACTGGACAAATCCGGCGCGGTCATCCCGGCCAGGCGTGGTCCGGCCAACATAGCCTCGCTCCACATACTGCCGCCGGACCAAATGACTGAAGTCATAGACCGGAATGAGCTCGTCGCATGGGAATACCGCTCGTCTGGGCCGAAGGATTTCATGTCATCCCATCTCCTGCTGCCTGAAGAAGTGATCCACTGCCGGCTCCCCAACCCCTTCCACCCATGGCGCGGTCTCTCACCACTCACCATAGCGCGTATCGCCACTGAAGCCGACTACACGGCGGCCATCTTCATGCGCGGCCTTCTCGCGAACAACGCAGACACGGGCATCATTGTCACCACGGATCAACTTCTCTCCCCGGAAGCCCAGGAACAGATCAAAGCCGCCCTGCGCGAACGGAAACGCGCCGCAGGCACCCCGGACCGCCCGCTCCTGCTGCACGGCGGGATGAAAATCGAGAAACCGACCATAGCGGCCGCAGATCTCCAGTTCCTGGAAAACCGCAAATATCTTCGCCAGGAGATTCTCGCCGTCTTTCGTGTGCCGCAGGATATCCTCGGCTACACTGAAGATGCGAATCGAAGCGTGAGCGAGCAGCAGGCGGCGAATTGGGTGCAAAATGTCATTGCTCCCCTGGCGCGCCGCATCGGCTCCGCGCTGTCGGCCATCACAGCACCGGTTGAAATCTGGTTCGACCTGGATGATCTCCCTGAGATGCAGGCCCTTCGTCGCGCCCGCTTCGACGCTGCGGTGAAAATCTTCCAATGCGGCGTGCCCTGGAATGACATCAACAAGGAACTCGATCTCGGTTTCCCTGAATACCCGTGGGGCAACACTGGATTTCTCCCGTACTCCATACAGCCGGCGGCCTCCATCCTCGCCGAACCATCACCGCCAGCACCGCCAGGGCCGTCCACGCAATCCACAATCACACGCCCGATCATCCTGCATCATCACCATCATCATCCAATCCATACCTGCGCCCCGGCCGATCCTGGCTGGGAAGCCAAACGCCGCCGTGAAGCCCGCCTCACCAAAACCAAACTCGCCCGCTTCTTCTTCGAACAACGCGCACGCATCCTCTCGCGCCTCGCCTCCCAACTCAAATCCATCCCCGCCAGCCACGCTATCACCAAATCCGCTGAAATCGATTGGGATGCCCTTTTTGATTTTGTAAACGAACGAACGGCTCTTGAAGGTATCCTTAAACCGCGTCTCATCGCCACTTTCGAGGCCGGCGCCCGCGACCTCCTCGCCGAACTCGGTATGGCCAGCACCAACCTTAAACCCGAAGCCGCCATCGCCTTCTTCGAGCGCCGCCAAAACATGATCACCTCCATTACTCAGGATAAATTCGACCAAATCAAAACTTCCCTCCAAGAAGGCCTCGCCAACGGCGAATCCTTCGAACTCGCCGACCGCGTGCGCGCCGAGTACAACGCATTCACGGACTATCAGGCCGAGCGGATCGCGGACACGGAGACGACGATGGCGATGAACAACGGGCGGATGGAGGGGATGCTGGAAACCGGAGTCAAAAAAAAGGCATGGAAGACGGCGAAATTGGAGAACGTCCGCGCGACGCATCTGGAGGCGGAACAACGGAGCCTGGCGGGCATTCCGATTGAGGAACCATTCTCGAACGGTCTCATGTTCCCCGGCGATCCCGATGGTCCGCCCGAAGAAATCATCAACTGCAGATGCTTTTTGATCCCTGTGCTTGACTGACATGACCCGACATTTTCGCCATGCCGCACCGTTTTCGCCCGCCGCGGGCAATACAAATCGGCTTACGCCCGGCAGAATGCCGGGCGTGAAATGTTTGATGGCTCACCAAAACCTTTTGCAACTGCGCAGAAACCACTTGCAAATCGATTTCTTGACCCTTTCAGGCACCACAACCCTCCGCGCCATCAAAGCCGCCTATAAACGATTTTAGCCATGCCTTCACCCGCCACCATTGACGACCTCGTCCAACTCAGCACCGGCCAACACGGCATCCGCTCGCTTGTCCGGATCGATTCCAAGGCCGACAGCGAGGACCAGGACCTTCTTCACATTCGCGCCTCGGACGCTTCGCTAGACCGGGATGGTGAAATCGTGGATCCCTCTGGTTGGCTGCTGGACAATTACCGCCGGAATCCGGTGATTCAGAATTCACACCACTACGACGACATATTGCACACCATCGGCCGGGCCGAACTCACTGAAGTGCGAGACGGCGCACTCATCCAGACCTGGCGTTTCGCTTCCGATGTCAACCCGATCGCCCGCGTTGCGCGGGGGCTCTACCGCGGCGGATTCTTAAGGAGCTGTTCTGTTGGTTTCATCCCCATCCAATGGGAATACGGCACCGAGCAATCCGGCTACCGCCGGAAGTTCGTGAAGCAAGAGCTCATTGAAGTCTCGGCTGTCGCGGTCCCATCCAATCCCAATGCGCTGGTCCAGGCGGTCAAGTCCGGCGCCGTGCCTGTCTCCGATCTACGCGACCTGCGTGATTGCCTGGCCATGATCCTAGACCGCGCAAAACAATCGACCTTTTCGCAAGCCCAGGATGCCTCGGTGCCATTGCCGTGCTCCACTGGTACCGCAGGCCATTTGGAGCAACTTGCCCGCGCTCTGCGCGACCTCACCGATATCGCCAGACGCGCCGGACCCGCATCATTTCGGTGAAAAACAAAACCTAACCCCACTTAAAACATGGAAATCCAACATCAAATCGAACAAAACTTCGCCGACCTCAAAAGCGAAATCCTGACCCAAAGCGATCGATGGAGCAAAGAGCTCAAGGCCGCGATGGAAGACCTCACTACGGTCAAGAACCGTCTTGATGACACTGAGAAACACCTCGCCGCCCTTCGCCGCGCCCGTATCGCGCTCGACCGCGAAACCAGGATGAACTTTGGCGACACCGCCGCCCGGATCACCTCGGTGCCTGAACATCGCGACTACCTCAATGCAGTTTTTCGGCATCTCAAATATCCGACGGCTAAACTGCCTGCCACCCTGGCCAAGGCTCTAACCGGCGTGGACAGCGGTCTGGGCCAGGCCACCGTGCCCGATGACCTCATGAGCGAGATTTATTCGCTGCTTGCGGAGTACGGCCAATGGAGCTCGCTCGGGGTCATCCCCGTCACTGCACGCACCAACACCATACCGGTCGCGACTTCGCGCCCGAGCTACTACTGGATAGGTGCAGGCACGGGCGGCACGTCGGAGAGCTCCGCCATTACCGAAGGGTCGTTTGGAGGCACGTCTGTTGCTCTTTCGATCCAGACGCTGGGAGCGCTCATCCACGTCACCAATGAGCTCATTGAAGACAGCGAAGCGGACATCTCAGCCTATGTCCTGCGCGAGCTCGCCCAGGCTGTCGCGCACGGCCTTGACCATGCCTGTTTCGCCGCTGACGGCTCGGCAGACCAGACTGACGCGGGCTATGTCGGTATCTTCCACGCCGCGGCTGTGAATAGCAATCTTGCCGCCACGGCTGCCGATGGGAATACCGCTGTGGAAAAAACCGATTTGGAAGATTGGGAGCGCTGCCTCGCCACCGTCAACCCCACCGTGCTCAGACGGAATGCCCGGTGGTGGATGCATCCCCAGATCATCTCGAAAGCGATGCTGGTCCGAGACGCCAGCAAACGCCCGATCTTCCAGACCGCTCTCGAAGCCCCGTCCGCTGGGGCGATCGGCTCCATCCTCGGTTACCCTGTCACTCCGGTGGACGCCGCGCCGAGCGACAACACCGCCGCCGCGAAAGTCGCTGTCTTCGGCGACCCTCAAGGGATGGCCGTCGGAATCCGGAAGCAGCTGGAACTTCGCACGACGGACGTGCTCAAATTCGCCGAAAACATGACATCTTATCGCGCGATCATGCGCGCCGGCGTGAAGATCAAGACCACCTCCGGCAGCACCACGCTCAAGCCGTTTGCCGTGCTTACGCTGGCATCAGCTTGATCCATTGAAATCGTAGAAAAACAACCCATGACATGATTATGAAAGCAATCATCGCACCTAAAAACATCGCCATCGTCCTCGCCGCCCTCGCCGCCTGGGCAATCGCATTCGCGCCTTTCGCAGCGCAGGCGCAGCAATACAGCTACACGACGCTGCTCAATAACTCCCCCATCCCGGCGGGAGGTTCCACCAACCTCTTTGTCACATTGACGAAGTACAATGAGGTCGGGCTGGACATTTCATTCCGGTCCATGTCCGCCTCATCCACGTCGAATCTCACAGTCACCGTCGCGAAATCATTTGATGGGTCGAACTTCGAGACGACGGCTGGAATCTCATTCACCTCGGCATTGACAGGGACGACAGCCAAGCGCTACTGCACCAACTTCACCGTTGGCCCGGTCGGATACCTCCGGATTACGCTCGCCAACGGCGATAGCGCGGTCGCCATGACCAACGTCACGGTCCGCGCCTACACTAAACCAAATCGACTCGAATAACCCCATGACCCATCTCCGGTCATCCTCCCTGACCGGCATCCCACCGGCGTCCGGGCGGCTGCTGGCCCCCGCCCGGACGCCACATCAAACCGACGACACGAAAGAAAAAACACACATCATGACCAGGCGCGCCCAGCATATTCAGGCCGCACTCATCCTTATCCTCCTCCTGATCTTCGCCGGCATTGCACCATCATCCTCCTCAGCGGCGACGATTTATTGAAACATCAGCGAAGTCGGCCTCACACCCGCACGCACCAACATCCTTTTCGCGCCTCTCTCCACTCCGCTCAAGAGCGGATCATCCATCATCATCTCCCGCCCGCTCACCATCACCACCTCGACCGATGGCGGATTCACCAACTCACTCTTCGCCGGCGACTACCGCGTCGCCATCGGCGGCATCCAACGCGACTCCTTCATCATCGCCGTCCCCACCAACGATGCCACGTACAATTGGACAGTGCTCATTACAAACTCGCTGACGTACACTTCGCGGCTGGCGCCAGCGTACTTGGCCTCGTCGCTCCTGGCGACGAGAGGCGATCTCATCACATCCTCAGGCTCAGAACCTGTGTCGCTCCCGGTCGGTTCGGATGGTCAAATCCTCATTGCGGACAGCTCCGCGCCGGCAGGGCTTGTTTGGACAAATGTCTCTTTGTCCGGAGGCTCAGGCACCGTGACAAGTGTGGCCATGACCAGCGGAACGCCGCACATCATCATTAGTGGGTCGCCCATCACCAGCTCTGGCACGATCGGTATTACGGCGCCTGGTCTGCTTCCCAACTTGTCGGGTGAGGCCACCAACCTCCACCTCTGGTCTTCAGCCTACCTCCACATGAGCCCCGTGGAACCAGGCGACAACTACCGCGCCGTCTTCCAGGGCGACGCCGACTCCGAACTTATCCCTTCCACCCTCACCTGGGCCAACCTCTCCTCCGCCCTCAACCGCGCCGCCCTCGCCCTCACCAACGCCGCAGAGTTCCAGCCGGCTTCTGAAAACCTGACCAACTGGTCCGCTGTCGCGACAAACATCCTCCATGAAATCACCAACGGGCTAGCTGGAACCAATCTCATTTATCGCATACTGCCAGGCGACAATGTCACGGCAGAAACAAACGGTTGGGATGTGACACTTCATTCAATTAGCAGCGCCACCAACTTTGAACACATCACGATCACTAACGCTCTACACATCCCATCCTTCCTGTCGCTCACCTCCAACAGGCTCTCCCTCTATAACCTCCTTATTGACGCAAGTAACCATGAGCGCGGTGGAATGTGGTGGGAAACCAATGCCTTCAAACTTGGAGTGCAGCATGCTGGAAGTGGTGCTGTTAGACCGATGGTTTTGACTCATTCAAATTCAATCATTTGCTACACCCGAACGCATCTTGATGGTCCAACGTACGGTGCCGGTCTGTTTTTTAATCCAATTACGTACGACAGTTATGAGCCAACTGGCTTTACCATGGCTCTGGTGCGTCAGATTGCCAGCGGTCAGTTTAAAGCTGGAATCTTGTTTTTGACAGGCACAATCGCTCGCGGTGGAATAACTGGAAGTGGCTATGGAAATGGCATGGAATTCTGGGCACTTAAATCCGGTTCACTTGGTATGACCTTGGTGCTTTCAGCTGATTACATGCATTTTATGTCAAAAGCCAGTCTGGTTTGGTCTAACACCATTGGAACTCTTGAACTTCGTGCTGCCACCAGCCCCAATGACAACTATAACTATTTTCACAGGCTGAGTTTTGGAAACCAATCAACCACAAACGCCTGCATTTGGACCGGCCCAAACACCAACGCCTTTCACATCACGACTGGCTTTTCCACCAACTCAATCGTCGGTTTTGACCCAGTAAACGAGAAATGGAGTTTCAAGGCCACCGTGGACAACACCGTCTCTGCTGGCAGTTCCACCAACGCCATGAGTGGTCGCATCA
>Ga0073932_1004897_pt1 | contig 15226 bp, 16 predicted proteins | sample DewCreD2012metaG_FD_76967 | JGI IMG/M metagenome (GOLD analysis project Ga0073932, IMG submission 76967) | Hot spring sediment bacterial and archeal communities from British Columbia, Canada, to study Microbial Dark Matter (Phase II) - Dewar... ... | reverse complement strand
TCTGGAGCTGCTGCGGCAGCCGCTGGAAGAGCGGGCAGTGGTGATCGCACGGTCGCAGATGACGCTGCGCTTCCCGGCCGGCTTCACTCTGGTGGCGGCGATGAACCCGTGCCGGTGCGGCTACTTCGGCGATCCGACGCGCGAGTGCCGGTGCACGGGGGCGCAGATCCAGCAGTATCTGAGCAAGATCAGCGGGCCGCTCCTGGACCGCATCGACCTGCACATCGAGGTGCCTGCCGTGCCATTTCAGGAATTGCGCGCGCGCAACGGGGGCGCCGGTTCAGCCGAGATGCGGGAGCGGGTGCTGGCGGCGCGGACGCGCCAGCGCGAGCGCGGGTTCATCAACGCGGAGATCCCGCCGGGGCGGCTCCGCGAGCTTTGCCCGCTCGATGCCGCGGGCGAGCGGACGCTTGAGCAGGCCGTCAAGCGGATGGCGCTGTCGGCGCGGGCGCACGACCGCATCCTGAAAGTGGCCCGAACCATCGCCGATCTCTCCGGAGTCGAGCAAATCCAGGCGAAGCACGTGGCCGAGGCGGTGCAGTACCGCAGCCTGGACCGCAGCTACTGGAGCTGAGCCAGCGGACGGGAGCCCGCACCGCTACCAGGCATCGTGGATCAGGGGATTCACGATCCGAACGCCCTCGATCACGGCCCCGTCGGAGAAATCGTCCGTCAGCAGGAGTGGAACCTGATAGAGACGGGCCGTGGCCCAAACCTGCGCATCGCAGGTACTGAAGCCGTGCTCGGCCACTCCCCGCAGAGCTTCCAGAACGACCGCATGGGTGAGAGGCAGAACCGGGAATGCGGTCATCAGACGCTCGACTTCACGCGCCGCTTCTGCAGGCTTGAGCGGGGGCTCCAGCCGCCTCAGGGCGACGCTCGAAAACTTCGCAAGCGCCTGAACCGGAAGCTCTGCGCCGCCGCGGCGGGCCAGCTCCAGAAGAACTTCCGCCGCCCGGCGCTGCCGCTCAGGGTGGCGATCCCTCGTGACAGGAGGAAGCGGCGGCGCACCAACGCAGTGGAGGAGTGCGCGGAAGGTCTGCGGCTGGGCAGGTGCTGCGGCCGGTGTCACCCGATTGGACGGACCGCATCAGAAAAAATGAGAAAAGTTCTAGAACTAAGGTACTAGAACTTTAGTCCCAGATTGTGTTAGGCTGCAATCAGGAAGGCTGGTCGCCTTCCGGTTGGTCAGCCTCGGGACCAGAAAACAGATCCTCCGGCCGGGCGCTATGGGCCTTGCCGGACTCGGCGGCTTTGAGCAGATGGTAAAGGATCTTGTTCCGGGGCAGGTGCTGCTCGACCCAATCGACACCCTCGGCGGTGATCACATAGTCGCTGCCTTCCGCCTGCCGGATCAGGCCCTTTTCGCGGAGATACCAGAGCGTGAAGGTGAGGTGTTCGCGCGGCAGGGACATGAGATTCTCGAATTCCAGCACGCTCATGCCGCTCGCTTCCGGGTTGGAACGGCGGCGGCTGTACAGCAGGCACAGCACGCCCATGCGGCGGTTGGACTCGCCGTCGATGCCCAGGGCGAACTCCCGGAGGTTGAAGACGCTGAGCGGCTCAAGCCGGCGGGCGTGGTACAGGATGTCGTAATCGGCGCGCTTCTGCGGGTCGGTGAGGACGCTGTAGGCCTCGTTGAGGAGCATGAAGCGCTCGGCGTCGCCGCTCTGCGGGTTGTCGGGATGGTAGCGGGCGGCCAGCATGCGGAAGACGCGGTGGATGGTCTCCATTTCCGCGTTGGGGCTGATCTGGAGCAGCTCGTAGTAGTCAATGAAGGGTGTCTGGGACATGGTGAGGACCGCTTGTTGAAAATACCGCCGCGAGAGGCGAAATGCAGGAGAGGCTAATGGAACAGCGCCGCACAGCCGATGGAGAGGTCATGGAGCGGACCTTCACGCCGGTGATTCAGCCTGGGATGAGCGCCATCCTCCAGGTGTTTCTCTATCTCCAGCTTCTGGACTTTCTGACGACGATTCTGGGCTTCCGGCTTGGCCTGTCGGAAGCGAGCCCCTTTGTCCGGATGCTCACCCAGATGGGGCCGGCGCTGGGCGTGGCGCTGTCCAAGCTGATCGCCGTGACTCTGGCGGCAGCCTGCCTCCTGCTGAACCGGGCGCGCGTGCTGAAGTGGATCAACTACTGGTACGCAGCGCTGGTGCTGTGGAACCTGAGCCTGATGGTGCTGGCGGGGACGGTCCGGTAGCCCGAACCGTCCCGTGTGTTCGAGCGTTGCGGGAGCGGCGCTTAGCGCCCCATCGAGCGGCGTTTCCGTCTCCGGGCCAGGAACAGAACCAGGCACACGAGAGCCAGAATCCAGAGGATGACAGAAATCGTAGTGTTGTCCATGGCGTGTGTTTCTCCGTGATATCAAAGTTTCGCGTCCCGCATCAACGGGAACAGGTTCTTGAACAGCATCAGAATTCCGGGTCCGGCGGCGACGATCAGGATGGAGGGGAGCATCAGGAAAAAGATTGGCAGGATGAGCTTGACGCCCACTTTGTTGGCGCGCTCTTCGGCCTCCTGGCGGCGGCGCACGCGCATGAAGTCGGAGTGAGTGCGCAGCGCGTCGGCCATGCTGGTGCCGAAGCGGTCCGTCTGCACAAGCACGGCCACCAGCTTGCGGATTTCATTTTCGCCGGTGCGGTCGGCCAGGTTGTTCAGCGCGGTGGCGCGGCTGACGCCGGCGCGCATTTCCACGGACACGAGTGAAAGCTCTTCGCATAGCTCAGGGTGCGTGAGCCGCAGCTCCTGGCTGACGCTGCGCAGCGCCTGATCCAGGCCGAGGCCGGCTTCCACGCAGACGACCATCAGGTCCAGCGCGTCCGGCAGAGACAGCCGGAGAATGTCCTGGCGCCGGGTGATGAGGAAATCCAGCACGAAGTTGGGCACAAAGAAGCCGAGGCCGGCCCCGATGACGGGGAGCAGCACCGACAGCGCGCCCGGAGGCGCGATCACCGGCCGCAGGAACAGCGCCAGGAGCAGAAAGGCGATGGCGCTGACGATCTTGCACCCGTAAAAAACCGCCACCGCGTTGTCCTGGCGGAAGCCGGCCATCATCAGTTCGCGCCTCACCATCGAAGCTTCTTCGGCGGAGATGGGCACTTTTTCGCCGGTCCACGCCAGCGCGGTCACCACGCCGAACACGGGCGGCTTTTCGCCCGAATCGACCACCGCCGGCAGGCCAGCCCCGCCCAGCTGCGCGTAGATCCGGCCCGGTTTCGCGAAATGGTAGTAGCCGTAGGCGGTGATGACCGCCGCAAGAAGAAAGAACAGGCCGAGAGAGATCCACAGTGCCATGGCTCACACCTTGATGTTGACGATCCACCGCATCACCATATAGCCGCTGATCTGGCCCAGAATTGCGCCCAGGATCATCATTTTGCCGTGCGGGTCGCGGGCCATTGATCCCAGATAGTCCGGCGCGACGATTGACAGGCCCACGATCAGCAGCAGGGGCACGGCGGTAATGACGATGGCGGTGATGCGGCCGTGCGCCGAGAGCGCCCGCACCTGGCCTTTCAGGCGGAACCGCTCCCGGATCACGCCCGACAGCTTGGTCAGAATCTCGGCCAGGTTGCCGCCCGTCTCGCGCTGCAGCATGACGGTAGAAGCGAAAAACCGCACGTCGACGAGCGGCACGCGCTTCACCAGATCCTGCAACGCCTGATCGATGGAAGCGCCCAGGTTGAGCTGGTGGAACAGGCGGCGGAACTCGGTGCGCACCGGCTCCGGCGCCTCATGCGACAGAAGCTCCAGCCCGACGGAGAGCGCATGGCCGGCGCGGACGGCGCGGGCGATGAAGTCCAGCGCTTCCGGGAACTGCTCCTCGAACTCTTCCAGCCGCTTCTTCCGCTTGTACTCGATCACCAGAAACGGAAGCATGAAGCCGACCGCCGCGCCCACGGCGACGCTGACGGGCTGGAAGACGAGGAAATGAACCCGCCATCCGAACAGCGCTCCCACCGTGCCCAGAATCAGCCCGAGCATCAGGAGGAACTCGGGCGTGCCCTGCACGCCCGCCCCTTCGAGCCGGTATTTCCAGGCGCGGTAGAAGTGGAACCGGGACAGGAAACGCGCCAGCGCGTTCGGCTCCTCCTCGGGCGACTCGAGCAGCTCCACGGAATGCCGCGACGGCGGCGCGCCGGTTTCGATGACGCTGAGCACCTGCTTGACTTCCTGCTTGCGCCGCGTCTCCAGAAAACGCAGGCCCAGCGCCACGGCGATGAGCACAAAGGCGAAGATGATCAGGAAGATCACCAGAAAGAGCGGGTTCATGGGGCGCTCCTCATGTCAGCTCGACCACGGTCTGGAACAGCGTCGGCGGCAGCTGGAATCCGGCGGCGCGCAGCCGTTCGTAGAAGCGCGGCCGGATGCCGGTGGCGCGGAAGCGGCCGGTGACGCGGCCGTCTTTCGTGATGCCCGTCTTCTCAAACAGAAAGATGTCCTGGGTGGTGACGATGTCGCCCTCCATGCCCACGCATTCGGTGATATGGGTGACGTGGCGGGTGCCGTCGCTGAAACGGGCGATGTGCACGAACATGTCGATGGCGCTGGCCACCTGCTGGCGGATCGAATGGATGCTCATGTTGGCGTTGGCCATGCCCATCATCACCTCCAGGCGGCTGATGGCGTCGCGCGGGGAGTTGGCGTGGATGGTGGTGAGCGAACCGTCGTGGCCGGTGTTCATGGCCTGCATCATGTCCAGGGCTTCCTCGCCGCGCACCTCGCCGACGATGATGCGGTCCGGGCGCATGCGGAGGGCGTTGATCACCAGCTGGCGGATGCGGATGGCGCCCTGGCCTTCGACGTTGGGGGGGCGCGTTTCCATGCGCGCCACGTGCGTCTGCCGCAGCTGCAGCTCGGCGGCGTCTTCGATGGTGACGATGCGCTCGTCCTCGCTGATGAAGCTCGACAGCACGTTCAGCAGCGTCGTCTTGCCCGCGCCCGTGCCGCCGCTGACGATCACGTTGAGCCGCGCGGCCACGCAGGCCTTCAGCAGCTCCATCATGCCTTCCGTGAGCGTCAGGTTCCGCACCAGGTCCTCGGCCTGCAGCGGATCGCGGCCGAAGCGGCGGATGCTGAGCAGCGGCCCGTCCACGCTCACCGGCGGGATAACCGCGTTGACGCGCGAGCCGTCCGGAAGGCGCGCGTCCACCATCGGCGAGGACTCGTCGATGCGCCGCCCGACGCGCGACACCACCTTCTCGATGATCCGGCACAGGTGCGCGTCGTCCTTGAATTCCACCGGCGTGCGGTACAGCTTGCCGTTGCGTTCGATGTACACCAGCTTGGGCGTCGTCACCAGGATGTCGGAGATCGTCGGATCCTGGAGCAGCGGCTCGAGCGGCCCCAGTCCGAAGACTTCATCGAGCACCTCCTCGATGATCCTCTCCTTCTCCGACATGCTGAGCGGGGTCTCTTCCTCCTCCACGAGGCGCGCCACCGCCGCCCGCACCTCGGTGCGCACGATATCGTCGGAGAGCGCCGACAGACGGTCCAGGTTGATGCGGTCCAGCAGCTTGCGGTGGAGCTTGAATTTCAGCTGCTGGTGCTCCGGCGTCGTCGCCGACCGCGTCATGAGACGCGTCACCCAGCCCGCCTCGCGTTTCATCAACGATCTGCTGTCTCTTGCCGGAGATGCCATCGCCGTTGCCTCCTCTGATTAACCGAACAGGGAGAATCCCCTGGATTTCTTCTTCTCCGGAATGCCGGCCAGCCGCGTCACCAGCCGCTGCACGTCCGCAGCCAGCGTGCTGTTGGCCGGCAATAGCTTGGCCTCCGCGTAGGCGTCGCGCAGCTCGCGCTCGCAGTCGGCCACCGTCACATAAAACTGTTCGCCGAGAATCGTCTCCAGCTCCGGCACGGGCACTTCCATCCGCCGGCTGACGCGGTTGAGGATCAGATGCAGGCTCGAGCGGCTCATGCCGTAAGCCAGCAGCTGCTGCACCAGGTGCTTGGTGCGGTGCAGCGCCGGCACCTCGGGCGTGGTGACGATGAACAGATCGTTCAGCTCCTCGATGGCCGCATACACGAACGGCGAAATGCCGCGGCCCAGGTCGAACACGCCCCAGTCGTACACCGTGCGGCAGAACTGCATCACCTCGCGCACGTCTTTCGGCAGCGGCATCTCGCGGCTGGGCGGCGCGTCCGGCGCGCCCAGCACCTCGAGCTGCCCCGTCCCGTTCGACACCAGCGCCTGCCAGAAGCTCTCATCCAGCCGGTCCGTATTGGCCAGCGCGTCCAGCACCGTATAGCGCGAGTGGGCCTGCAGGAGGAACCGCACCAGGCCCGAGTGCAGGTCCAGATCGCACAGCAGCGTCTTCTTGTTGGTGGCCGCCTCGAGCTCCCGCGCCGTGTGGCAGGCGATCGTCGTCGCCCCGCAGCCGCCCTTGGCGCCCAGAAAACCGATCAGCCGCCCCTTGAGACGGGACGGCTGCTCGTTGCGCATCCGCTCCCGCTCGTTCGCCAGCCGCAGCAGCGCCGTCTGCAGCATCGGCTGGAACGGCGGGCAAAGGAACTCCCGAGCGCCGGAGCGGAGCGCGTCCAGAATCAGGCCCGAGTCGCTCTCGCGGTGCACCACCACGACGAACGGCGATCCCGGCGCCTGTCCCAGCGCCTCCACCAGCAGCGGCAGCTCGCAGGGCAGGCTGGCCAGGTCCACGAAGACGACATCGGGCCTCTGGCGCTCCACCTTGTCCAGAAAGCCCTGCAGGTCGCGCAGCCCCGCCTGCTCGAAGGCGATCCGCACCGGCGACTCGCGGAGCGCATTGTGCAGCTCCTCGAACAGTTCGGCGTCGCTGACGACCACTCCAATGGACAGCTCCAGCATCTCGATTCCAGTCGAATCCTTCCCTTTTCAAGACCTCTCTTACGGCGCCGGCGGTTTCACCGCCGGAGGCGGCGCGGCGGGCGCGGGCGCGGGCGTTCCCGGCGCCGTCGTCTGCGTCGTCACCGGGACGATCTGATACGAGACCGGCGTCAGCGCAGCCGTGGCCGGCGCCGCCGCCTGCTCCTTCTTCAGCCGCTCCACCGGAATGTACTTCCCTGCCCCGGGCGCTGGCGCAGCGCCTGTGATCTCGACGCCCGGCGTCCGCGGCATCTTTTCTCCGCCTTCCTGCAGGAACGGCCGTGGATAGGACAGCTCCGGCACCGGCTGGTCCTTCGGAATCGGCCGCACGATCTCCGGGGTCACGATCACCAGCAGCTCCTGCTTGTTCTTCCTGAGCTGCCGCGACTGGAACAGCTTGCCCAGCAGTGGGATGTCTCCCAGCCCTGGAATTTTCGTCAGCGCCTCGGTCATCCGGTTGTCGAGGAGTCCCGCAATGGCGAAGCTCTGCCGGTCTTCCAGTTCCACTTCCGTCTGGACTTTGCGGATGGCGATGGCGGGAACGTTGAAGCCCTGGAACACAAGGCCATTGGCATAGTCGAGCGAGCTGACTTCAGGCGCTACCGCCAGACGGATGGTTCCCCGCGACGTGATCGTGGGCGTGAAGTTGATCCGGATGCCGAATTCACGGAACTGAATGGTCACCGGAGTGAAGCCGATGCCGCCGCCCTGCACCACCGGATAGGGGAATTCGCCGCCAGCCAGGAAGCTGGCGGTCTTGCCGTTGGATGTGAGCAGGTTCGGTTCAGCGAGGATCTGGACGAGATTTTTCGCCGCCAGCGCGCGGATCGTAGCACCCAAATCCAAATCAGGACGAAAGAGGAACACGTTGAGAGCATCAGATAGCATAAATCCCGCACGCTCGGCCCCTGCTCCCGAAGCAATCTGGCCCATGATGGCCGGTGCTTGGGAACCGCCCGGCGCAATGCGGCCCACAGTACCCGTCGCACCCGTACTGAACAGGTTCATGCCAAGTTCGCTGGACACGGAGCGCTCGACGTCCGCGAAGCGGACCTTGAGAAGGATCTGTGCCTCGCCATCCGGGATTTTCACATTGAGCAGGTTCACCGGCTTGCCCAGCACGGATGCAATCGCCTCGGCACGCTCCGCCGCCTGCAGATCGTCCACCGAACCGCGGAGAAAGACATTCTGGCCTTCGACGGCCACGTCTACTTTCTGCTCGCCCAGTTCGCGGGCAAGCTCGCGGCGGACGCGCTCGGCAGGGGTCTCTTTCGGCCTCACGACCACGTCGAAGATCAGCCTTCCGCCACCCTGCTGCCAGATGATGACGGTGGTTTCGCCGGGCTCCCGGCCATTCAGCAGGACTTCACGGGGCGTGACGCCGACCGCCTCGGCCACCTTATCGTTGGCCACGGAGACACGCTGGATATCCACCGGGCTGTCCAGCACCACGGACTTGCCGGGCGTGAGAACCAATTCTCGTGGAGCGGCCGAGTCCTGCGCGGCCAGGGGCAGTGCGGCTGCCAGGAGCAGGAGAGAGAGCGGCAACAGCAGGGGCTTCATTTCACGGACTCCTTGGGGCGTTGCTCGATGCGCTGTCCGACTTTGGCTTCGTCTTTCTTGTTTCCGTGGATGATCTCCATCATCACGGGCACCACCACGGTCTCCATCTTCGGTTCTTCCGCCCGCGCCTGCTGGGCGGGCGCACGGGCGGCCGCGGCGCGGCGAGCCGGGGCGCCGCCAATCAGATTGTTCAGCCCGGCGGGCTTGTCGCGGAACAGTAGCGCGGTAGCCGTACCGGGCGCCTTGGCCTCCTCCGTGTCCAGAGGGTTGCGCAGCACCAGCTGGATCCGCGCCTCATTGGCAGCCAGGCTGAGAACCTCGGCCTGTTCCGGGGTCACTAAAAGGTTCACCACCTGAACGTTGACGGGTTTGCCCTCGGCGTCCTTCTCCAGGTTCTGACCGGCCGAAAGAACTTCAATGTTCTGAAGAATTGTTTTTGCCAGCGTCCCCAGAGCGCGCGTCTCGTCCGGCGGGGCGGCGGCAGCAATCACGTCCACTCGCATGCCCGGCAGCACGAAACCGGCCAGACCGACCACTTCGTTGACTTTCACGGCCACCGCGCGCATTCCCGGCGGGATGGCGGCGGCCAGCCCGGCGCCAGCCCCGGCGGGGGCGAGGCGGTTGTTGGCCACTGGCTCGTTGCGATAGATGGTGGCGACAACGCCGCGGCCCACGGCGTCTTCCGGCTTCAGCACCCACTGCGGGGAGATCTCGCCGCTCCAGTCGACCACACGCAGGTCTTCAGGCTTGAGCAGCGTGCCCACGGCCAGATCCCGCGCGGCCACCACCACGCGGGCCGTGCTCTGCTTGGCCTGCGTGCTGATGCGGCCGACGATCAGCTGATACACCAGCGTGCTGGCCAAGGCAGAGACAACCAGAGCGAACACGAGAACGGCGATGAATCTCCGGTTCATGGGCGCGATCCTCCTCTTCCGGATTCCTCCCAGCTCAGACGGTCACTCAGCCAGGCGGCTGGAGATAGCCCGCCAAAGCGCATTGATCGTCCGGCTGACGTTCATGTACAGCGCGGCGCTGGCCAGGACAAGGAACGCCATGAGCAGCGTGTATTCGACCAGATCCTGTGCGCCGCGCTCCCGCCACAGGCGGTGGATGATCCGTTTCATGGTATTGAGTCCCCGGGAAGGAGGCGTTCCGAGGCGACGGCCCGCCTCCTTCCTGCCTGAGGGAAAGCTCGGGCAACAGCTTAGCTTGCCGATTGGGCAGCGTTGTTCAGCTGCTGGTTGGCGGTGGTCCAGATCACATTGATATTTCCACCCGCGCTGATGAACAGCGCAGCCGACGCCAGGGCGACGAACGCCAGCAGCAGGGTGTACTCGACCAGGTCCTGGCCGTCTTCTTCGTTCCAGAAACGCTTCCAGAGTTGCATTGAGATTCACCTCGTAGTGGATTTTTCGGGATTGGAGACTGCGTTGACGGTTTCCGCGGCCGCGGGGCCGCGGGTTGCCGGGGATGCCGACAGAAACAGGAGCGCCACTCCGTCGTCGTGAAGAAGCCGCCAGCCGGCGTGCAGCTTGAGCACGCTGGCGAGCGGGCTCTCCGCGCGCAGGAGCACGGCGCCGATTTGGTACCGGGCGAGGATCTCCGCCCAGTCGTGGCGGGCCTGGAGCACGCGCCCCATGTCCTCGCCAAGCTTTTCCCCATAGAAATCGCTGCGGCCGTCGATGAAGACGCGCCGTTCGGGCCAGAGGCGGTAGAGGAGGAAATCGCCCCACTCGTCATCCGTGAAGAGGCGAACCTCCGGTCCAAGGCTGCGCACGGCAGGCAGCGCGTTTTCGGGGTAATCCTTTGGATCGTACTGGTTTCGCAGGGGCCCAGCTGAAGCCGGTACGGCCAGCAGCAGAGCCAGCCCGGACAGAACCAGCGCGGGCAGCCAGACGACGCGCGCCGGAGCTTCCAGCATCGAGAACTCGCGGTGCGCCTCGAACACGGCGCGGACCGGCACGGCCAGGCGTGATTCCGAGCCGGCGAAATGCTCGAGCCGCTCCCGCAGGAACAGCGCCGCCAGCGGCGCGGCGCAAATCAGGAAGATGGGAATGTTGCGTCCTGCATACAGCGCCAGCCAGCCCCAGCCCATCAGGATGAAGGCGTCGCTGAAGCGGCGGCGCTCCAGCGCCCACAGCACGGTCATCCCGCCCAGCAGCAGCATGACAGCGAAATAAACCGCCGCGGGATTGTGAAAGCTGATGGACAGGAATTCGTTGATATTTTCGCGGTGATAGCTGTCGCTCAGATATCCAAAAATGTGCCGGTGAAGGCGCCAGCCATAGGGATTGACGAAACTGGCGCCCACGCAGCCCGTCAGCGCCAGCATCCACGGCTTGACCGCTTCCACCAGCGGCCTCCGGTCGAGAAACGCGTTGAGCCCCGCCGAGGCCAGGTGCGCGAAAAGCAGCGTCCAGAGGACGAAAAATCCTCCATGGAAATTCACCCAGACAACGGTGAGCAGCGGCAGCCAGGCGAGAAGGCGCAGGCTGCCTTCCGCCGCCCGGTTCAGCAGGATGACGGACACGGCGGTGAACAGCAGGGTGAACAGATGCGGGCGGGCCAGCCAGTGGATGGTGGAGCCGGCGGCTGCCAGAAACGTCACGCCGAAAGCGAGGAAATAGTTGCCGCTCCGCCGCGCCGATTCGCGGTACACCAGGTAAACCGAGGCGCAGATTAGCGCCAGGCTGGTCACCTGCACGGCGCCCATGCCGAAATTCAGGTGCAGCCACCCGAAGCAGAGATCCCAGAGCCATTCCCACGCGTACCACGGCTCTCCTGGGCGCGTGAAGCTGAAGAAATCGGCGGTCGGAACACGGCCGTTCTGCAGAATCCACTCGCCGGTGCGGAGGTGCCAGCCCGTGTCGCCATCGCTGAGCAGGAAGCCCGTTCCCTTGAGCTTAAGAAAAAGGAACAGCACGGGCATCAGCCATGCGGCGTCGCGCAGCGAGGGGAACCAGCGCGGCACAGAAGCCGGCGCCGCGACGGCGGGCAATGCGCGAACCTGTGCGGCGGCGGCGCTCATCGTCCGGCTCCTTTCCGCATCCTGAGGGGTTCCGCCGGCTGGATGGCCCGCAGCGAGTCGCGCTGCTCGCGGATCGTCAACCGGGCCACCTGGACCTCCAGACGGAGGCTGGTGGGATGAATGGTGGCGGTGGCCAGTCCGTGGCAGCAGAGAGCGCGCGCCAGCCGCGAGCTGTCCGGGTGAGGCAGCGGAATTTCGATGACGGCTTCTTCGCCGTGCTGGACTTTCTGAAGCCAGTTTTCGCTGCCCAACCGGGGAACGCGGACCTTCACTATGTCCCGGCTCACTTCCAGAGTGCGCGCCGCCAGCGCCCGCACGCCCAGCCTGGGAAGGCTGACGCGGCACGCCGTGTTCAGCAGCATCGGCGACTGGCGGATGAACAGCATCAGTTGCGAGTGTAGAGGCGGGACGGATAATCGGCAATCCTCGATTTGGTTAGCTAACCTTGGTGGGTACTGCCAGTACTATGGGTCCGAAACAAACCCGCTGGACTTTTTCGAAAATTGCTGTGAATTCATCGGATTAGAGGAGAGAATCAGGCGGTTCAAGCCTCGGCGATGCAAACCAATGTCAATATTGGCGCGGACAGGATTTCATGGTATTGTTCAAAGCGTTGGTGGGTTGCCGCTGGCGGTTTCAGGATGCGCAGCTCGGGAGGAGAGGGAATGGATGACCAGGCGAAGCCGGGCAAGGCCGTTCCGGGGCGCGCAGGCGCCAGCGGAATACGGGCTTCCGGCCCGGCCAACAAAGCGCTGCTGTGCTCGGAGCGGCCGATCTGGCGCGCAGGACTGGTTCGCCTGCTGGAAGAGTGGCTGGGCGCCGAGGTGCGGGAGGCTGCCAGCCGGCACGAATTCATCCATCTTCTGATCGAGCAGCAACCCGATGTGGCCGTGCTGGATGCGACATCGGGTTTCGACCTCCCTCTGCTCCACGAAATGCAGGACTCGGCGCGCGGCTGCCAGTTCGTGCTGCTGGCGACGCAGCTGACGCCGGAGCTGCTGCATCACATTTCCGAGAGCGGCTGCTGCTCGGTCGTATGCGAGACTTCCCCGGTGGAAGTGTTTCACGCCACGCTGACCGCGGCTCTTGCGGGGCAGACCCGGATCGACTCTTCCGTGCTGCCGGAAGGCTACACGGAAGAAAGGATTCCGCTGTCGCCGCGCGAGGCGGAGCTGGTGGCGCTGCTGGCGCAGGGCATGAAGAACCGCGAGATCGCCGAAGCGCTGAACCTCAGCGTGGGCACGGTGAAGGTCTATCTGTCCCACCTGTTCAACAAGCTTCATGTGAAGGACCGGTTCGAGCTGGCGCTCTACGCTCTGCGGAACATGAGCACGCTGGGCGCGAACGTGAAGCCGCTGCGCGGCGAAGAGGGCAACAGCGGCGAGACGAACGCCGTCATTTTGGACTGGCACGCGCCGGCGGGCAGAAGGATGCGGACGCCCGCCGGGCGCAGGAGGATGGCGCCATGAAACTGCGTCACGCTTCAGGCGGGCGGCGCGGGGCGACGATCGTCGAGATGTCCTTCGTCGTCATCGCGCTGTTCGGACTGCTGTTTCTGCTGATCGATCTGTCCTGGGTGGTGTTCGCCAAGGCGAGCATCCAGCACGCGGTGCGGGAAGGCTGCCGGTTTGCGGTGACCAGCCAGACGCTGACCGGCATGGGCCACATCGCATCCATCCGGGAGGTGGTGCGGCGGAACTCGATGGGTTTCATCGGGGAATCGCAGCTGAACAATATTCAGGTGCGGTTCTACAACCCCGAGACGCTGCAGCCGGTGAGCGGACCGGGCAGCAACGCCGGCGGCAACCTGGTGATCGTGGCGGTGGAAAATTTCGCAGTGCGGCCGCTGATCCCGCTGGTCCGCAGCTCGGATCCCATCCGGTTCAGCGTGCGGGCGGCGGACCGGATGGAGGCGTCGCCCATGGGCGTCCCGCCCACGCCGTGAGAGGAGCGCAGGCATGAACCGGACACAAAAAAGGAAGCGAAGCCGGGGCGGGGCTGCGATCGTCGAGTTCGTGCTGGCGGCGGCTCTGATCTACACGCCGCTGATCCTGGGCACGATCGTGATCGGCATGAACCTGATCCGCGCGATCCAGCTGACGCAGCTGAACCGCGACGCGGGGCATATGTTCGCGCGCGGAGTGGACTTTTCGGTGCCCGCCAACCAGGCGATTCTGCAGCATCTGGCGGGCGGCCTGGACCTGACGCCGACGGGGAAGTCCGTGGTGATCCTGTCGCAGATCATGCGGGTGGATTGCCCCGGACCGCCGGCCTGCGCCAACCACGGCCTGGCCGTGTTCGTGCGCCAGATCGTGCTGGGCAACTCCTCTCTGCGGCCCAGCCGGTACGGAACGCCGCCGACCATCGCGGGCGGCATGGTGCCCAACTACCAGACGAACACGGCGGCGCGCACGGTGAATTTCTATCCCAGCGTGATGGACATGCAGTTGGGTGAGACGGCCTACGTGGCCGAGGCGTATTACCGTTCGAGTGAACTGGACCTGCCGGGCTTCATGACGAGCACGGGAGTGGCGGCAAGAGGGATCTTCTGATGAGCGCGATCAGACTGCACCGGAACGGAAAGCGCCGCGGCGTGGCGCTGATCCTCACGACATTGACGCTGTTGGTGTTCGGGCCGATGGTCGGCCTTGCGGTGGACGTCGGCATTCTGTATCTGCTCAAAGCGAAGCTGAGCCAGGCGGTAGACGCAGCCTGCCTGGCCGGCGCCAGGAGCCTGGCGCGGGGACAGGATCTGGCATCGCAGCGGGCCAACGCCATGGCTGTGGCCGAACGTTACTTCCGTATCAATTTCCCCAACGGCTACTGGGCGACCACGAACATCGTCTACAACATCTCTGTCACCGAGCCGGAGCTGCGTCTGCGGCGCGTGGAAATGGCGGCGACCGTGGATGCGCCGCTCTATTTCCTTCGGCTGCTGGGGCATGACACGGCGCGGCTGCGGGTGACGGCGGCAGCACAGCGGCGCGACGTGAACGTGATGATGGTGCTCGACATCTCCGGCTCGATGCAAACGGCGGGAGCGTGCGGCGCGCTGCGCAGTTCGGCCACGGCGTTCGTCGACCGCTTCGCCAACGGGCGCGACCGGCTGGGCATGCTGACCTTCAACGGCGCCACCCGGCTGAATTACCCGATGAACCTCTTCTTCAAGGATTCGCCATCCATCTACACGCAGATCAACTCCCTGACGTGCTCGGGGTGGACGAACACGTCGCAGGCATTGTGGGAGGGCTATCAGCAGCTGGTCGCCCTGAACGAGCCGGGCGCTCTGAACGTGATCCTGTTCTTCACCGACGGCCGCCCGACGGCGCTGACCGCGGATTACCCCATCAAGACGCTGCCGGACGTGCGCTACGGCGACGGCAACTCCGGGTCCAGCACGAGCAGGGAGGATCCGTTCCCGCCAAGCCCCTGCCAGGATGAAGCCGGCAGGACCTTTCCGAATCCACAGTGGAACCCAAGGCCGAAACGCGGATTCATCGCTGCCGACAACTTCAACATGACGGGCATTACCGTGGGACTGTACAACCAGACGACGATCACATCGACGTCACTGATCCCTTCCTCCCAGAGGCAGGGATGCGCCATGACGACTCTGAATGCCAACGCCGTGCGGCGCGACGTGGCCTTTATCCCGGACACGGACATTTATGGCAACTCCACGGTGAACCAGAGCTACAAGCCGGGCGTCTTCTTCCCCACGGGCCATCCCTATGCCGGCAAGATCCGGCCGGACGTGCCGCGGGCGCTCCGCCACGCCGCGTACAACG